>Ga0209539_1001608_pt1 | contig 12200 bp, 8 predicted proteins | sample BarGraNGADG00312_2_FD_184499 | JGI IMG/M metagenome (GOLD analysis project Ga0209539, IMG submission 184499) | Arctic peat soil microbial communities from Barrow, Alaska - Barrow Graham LP Ref core NGADG0011-312 (SPAdes) (version 2) | ecosystem: Environmental > Terrestrial > Soil > Wetlands >... | reverse complement strand
CGCCGGACGGCGCCTGGAACACCGCCGTCTCCTTCGTCACCAACACCAACTGGCAGTGGTACTCCGGCGAGGCGGTGATGGGCCACCTCGTGCAGATGGCCGGCCTGGCGGTGCAGAACTTCGCCTCGGCGGCGGCGGGGCTGGCAGTCGCGATGGCCCTCGTCCGCGGCTTCGCCCGGTCACGCACCGACCGCATCGGCAACTTCTGGGTCGACCTGGTCCGCGCGACCCTGCGCATCCTGCTGCCGATCGCCTTCGTCGCTGCCGTCGTCCTCCTGATCGGCGGGGTGGTGCAGAACTTCGCCGGCGCGCAGGACGTGACGACGCTGTCCGGCGGCGCCCAGAGCATCGTCGGCGGCCCCATCGCCTCGCAGGAGGCGATCAAGGACCTCGGGACCAACGGCGGCGGCTTCTTCAACGCCAACAGCGCCCACCCGTTCGAGAACCCCACGGCGTTGACCAACCTGCTGGAGATCTTCCTGCTGCTCATGATCCCGTTCAGCCTTCCCCGCACCTTCGGGAGGATGGTCGGTGACAAGCGCCAGGGGCTTGCCATCGTCGGTGTGATGGCCACCCTGTGGGGCGCCGCCGTCGCGATCGTCTCGTGGGCCGAGATGCGCGGCTTCGGCTCGGTGCCCCAGGTCGCTGGGGCCGCCATGGAGGGCAAGGAGGTCCGCTTCGGGCCAGCCGCCTCCGCGTTGTTCGCCGCCTCCACCACGGGCACCTCGACCGGATCGGTGAACAGCTTCCACGACTCCTTCACCGGGCTCGGCGGCGGCGTCACGCTGGGCAACATGATGCTCGGCGAGGTCTCGCCGGGCGGTGTGGGCACCGGCCTGTACGGGATCCTCGTTCTCGCCGTGCTCGCGGTGTTCCTCGCCGGACTCATGGTCGGGCGGACCCCGGAGTACCTCGGCAAGAAGATCCGGCGACGCGAGGTGACCCTCGTCGCGCTGTCCGTCCTGACCATGCCGACGCTGCTGCTGACCGGCGCCGCCATCACTGCGGCGGTCCCGAGCCTCACCGAGGCGTCGGTCCAGGACCCCGGGGCACACGGCCTGTCCGAGATCCTCTACGCGTACGCCTCGGCCTCGAACAACAACGGGTCGGCGTTCGCCGGCTTCGCCGCGGGTACGCCGTACCAGAACACGGCTCTCGGACTGGCGATGCTCTTCGGTCGGTTCGTGCCCATCGTGCTGGCCCTGGCCCTCGCGGGCAGCCTCGCCCGCCAACAGCCCGTGCCGCCCAGCGCGGGGACGCTGCCCACCCACACACCGGTCTTCGCCGCACTTCTCGGTGTCGTGGTCGTCATCGTCGCCGGGCTCACGTTCTTCCCCGCCCTCGCTCTCGCACCCATCGCGGAGGCCCTGCTGTGACCACAACCGTGACCCCACGCCGACACCAGGACACGGCCACGACTCGCGCCCGCGCCGGGGCCTTCGAGCCCCGCCAGCTCTGGCTCTCGCTGCCGGGCGCCGTGCGCAAGCTCGACCCGCGGCACCAGGTCCGCTACCCCGTGATGTTCGTCGTCTGGGTCGGGTCGGTGCTCACCACCGTGCTCGCCGTGCTCCACCCCAGCATCTTCGCCTGGGCGATCGCTCTGTGGCTCTGGGCGACAGTGGTCTTCGCGAACCTCGCCGAGTCGGTGGCGGAGGGTCGGGGGCGGGCGCAGGCCGCCTCCCTGCGCCGTACCCGGACCGAGACCGTTGCCCGCCGGCTGACCGCCGACGGCACCGAGGAGCAGGTCGCGGGAACGGCGTTGCGCGTCGGCGACCGAGTCGTCGTGGAAGCCGGCCAGATCATCCCGAGCGACGGCGACGTGGTCGAGGGCGTCGCCAGCGTCGACGAGTCGGCGGTCACCGGCGAGTCTGCGCCGGTCATCCGCGAGTCCGGGGGCGATCGCAGCGCCGTCACCGGTGGGACCAAGGTGCTCTCCGACCGGATCGTCGTGCGCATCACCGCCAAGCCCGGGGAGACCTTCCTCGACCGGATGATCGGACTCGTCGAGGGGTCGTCCCGCCAGAAGACGCCGAACGAGATCGCGCTCAACCTGCTCCTCGCCGCCCTGACGCTGATCTTCCTGCTCGCCGTGGTCACCCTTCAGCCGTTCGCCGTGTACTCCGGCCGAGCCCAGTCCCTCGTGGTGCTCGTGGCGCTGCTGGTCTGCCTCATCCCGACGACGATCGGTGCCCTGCTCTCGGCGATCGGGATCGCCGGCATGGACAGGCTGATCCAGCGCAACGTCATGGCGATGTCGGGCCGCGCCGTCGAGGCGGCCGGCGACGTCGACGTCCTGCTGTTGGACAAGACCGGGACGATCACGCTCGGCAACCGCCAGGCGGTCGAGCTCGTGCCGGTATCCGATGTCGACGAGGAGGCGTTGGCCGAGGCGGCCCAGCTGTCGAGCCTCGCCGACGAGACCCCCGAGGGCCGCTCCATCGTCATCCTGGCCAAGGAACGGTATGGGATGCGCAACCGGTTCTCCGGCCTGCTCACCGGCGCCAGGTTCGTGCCGTTCAGCGCGCACACCCGGATGAGCGGCGTCGACCTGGACGGGAAGACCGGACCACGTCAGATCCGCAAGGGCGCGGCGAGTGCGGTGATGGCATGGGTCCGCGAGAACGGCGGGCACCCGACGGCCGACGTCGGCGAGACCGTCGACGCGATCAGCGCGTCAGGCGGGACACCGCTCGTCGTGGCCGAGCGCACCGGCGGCCTTCCCGCCCGCGCGCTCGGGGTGGTGCACCTCAAGGACGTGGTCAAGGTGGGCATGCCGGAGCGGTTCGCCGAGCTGCGCCGGATGGGTATCCGCACCGTGATGATCACCGGCGACAACCCCCTCACGGCGCGCGCGATCGCCGAGGAAGCCGGCGTCGACGACTTCCTCGCCGAGGCAACGCCTGAGGACAAGATGGCCCTCATCCGGCGCGAGCAGGACGCCGGACGGCTCGTCGCCATGACCGGGGACGGCACCAACGACGCCCCCGCCCTGGCCCAGGCCGACGTCGGGGTCGCGATGAACACCGGCACGTCCGCCGCCAAGGAGGCGGGCAACATGGTGGACCTCGACTCCAACCCCACCAAGCTGATCGAGATCGTCGCGATCGGCAAGCAGCTGCTGATCACCCGGGGCGCACTGACCACCTTCTCCATCGCCAACGACGTCGCGAAGTACTTCGCGATCATCCCGGCCATGTTCGCGGGGCTCTACCCCCAGCTCGACCAGATCAACCTCATGCGGTTGTCCTCACCGGAGTCGGCTGTCCTGTCGGCGGTGATCTTCAACGCCCTCGTCATCATCGCGCTGGTCCCCGTCGCGCTGCGCGGCGTGCGCTACACCCCGTCGAGCGCGGCGGTGATGCTGCGCCGCAACCTGCTCGTGTACGGCCTCGGCGGCGTGGTCGCGCCGTTCGTCGGCATCAAGCTCATCGACCTCGTCGTCTCCCTCATCCCCGGCCTGTAGTGGCCGCGGACCCTCCGAGGAGTGCCCAGATGATCCCCTTCCTCCGCCAGTCCGTTGCCGGGCTGCGCCTGCTGCTGGTCCTCACCGTCGTGCTGGGCCTGGCCTACCCCCTGGCCGTGTACGGCGTCGGGCGCCTGGTCCCCGACAAGGCCGATGGCTCGATGCTCACCGTCGACGGTCAGGTTGTCGGCTCCCGGCTGCTCGGTCAGTCGTTCGGCGACGACGAGTGGTTCCTGCCACGCCCGTCCGAGGCGGGGGACGGCTACGACCCGCTCGCCTCCGGTGCGCCCAACCTCGGCCCGGAGAACCCGGACCTGCTGGCCACCGTGACCGAGCGCAAGCAGGCGGTCGCCGACCGGGAGGACGTCGATCCGTCCGAGGTACCGGCCGACGCCGTCACCGCCTCCGGTTCAGGCCTGGACCCGGACATCTCGCCGGAGTACGCCCGGCTGCAGGTCGACCGGGTCGCCCGGGTGCGGGGTCTCGAGCCGACAGTGGTCCGACAGCTGGTCGACGACCACGTCCAGGGCCGCGACCTGGGCTTCCTCGGCGAACCGCACGTCAACGTCCTGGAGCTCAACGCCGCGCTCGCAGTGCTTGACTGAGCAGGGTCGGAAGGGTGGAGCGGGTGGACGCAGACGGGCGGAAGCGCGGGACCCTGCGCGTGTTCCTCGGCGCGGCACCCGGGGTCGGCAAGACCTACGCGATGCTCGACGAGGCGCACCGCCGGCGCGAACGCGGCGTCGACGTCGTCGTGGGACTGGTCGAGACGCACGGTCGCGCGCAGACGGCGATGATGCTCGAGGGCCTCGACGTCGTGGCACGCCTGACCGTGCACTACCGGGACGCCAGCTTCACCGAGCTCGACGTCGCGGCAGTCATCGCCCGCCGACCGGCCGTCGCGCTCGTCGACGAGCTCGCCCACAGCAACGTTCCCGGGTCGCGCAACCCTAAACGGTGGCAGGACGTCGAGGAGGTCCTCGCCGCGGGCATCGACGTAGTCACGACCGTCAACATCCAGCACCTGGAGAGCCTCAACGACGTCGTCGAGTCGATCACCGGGATCCGGCAGCAGGAGACCGTGCCCGACGACGTCGTGCGCCGGGCGGACCAGATCGAGCTCGTCGACATGAGCCCCGAGGCGCTCCGGCGCCGCCTGGCCCACGGCAACGTCTACGCCTCGGAGAAGGTCGATGCGGCGCTGAGCAACTACTTCCGGGTCGGCAACCTCACCGCACTGCGGGAGCTGGCCCTGCTCTGGACCGCCGACCGGGTCGAGGACGCGCTGGCAAAGTACCGGCGCGAACACGGGATCTCCGAGGCATGGCCGGCCCGCGAGCGCGTGGTGGTCGCCGTCCCAGGCGGGGTGGAGGCCGAGACGCTGATCCGCCGGGGAGCGCGGATCGCCCAGCGGCCCAGCGGCGGCGAGCTCCTGGTGCTGCACGTCGCCCGGGGCGACGGCCTGACCGGCGCTCCCCCGGACGCCCTGGCACGTCACCGAGCCTTCGCCGAGTCACTCGGTGGCAGCTGGCACACCGTGATCGGTGACGACATCGCCACGGCCATCCTGGACTTCTCCCACGGAGTCAACGCCAACGAGATCGTGCTCGGCGCGACGCGGCGCTCCCGTCTGGCCGCTGCCCTGTCCCCCGGGATCGGTCCGAGCGTCGTTCGCGGTTCGGGGGACATCGACGTTCTCATCGTGACGCACGAACGTGCCGGGCGCGGCCGTCGGGCCGTGCCCCGCCGCGGTGTCCTCGGGCTCCGCCGGCTCCTTGTCGCCTGGAGCCTCGCCGTCGGAGGGCCACCGCTGCTGTCCCTCCTCTTGCGGCGGGCGATGGACCTCGGCTCCCTGCCAACGGTCCTGATGCTCTTCCTCACCTTGACGGTCGGCGTCGCACTCATCGGCGGTCTGCGGCCCGCCCTGGTGGCCGCGGTGGCGAGCGGACTGCTCGGCAACTTCCTGTTCACCCCACCCATCAACACCTGGACCATCACCGAGCCGCAGAATGCCCTCGCGATCGCGATCCTCGTCGCCGTGGCCATCGCCGTCTCCGCAGTGGTCGATCTGGCGGCACGCCGCACGGCCGAGGCGACGCGAGCGCGCGCCGAGGCCGACACGCTCACCACGCTCGCGGGGTCGGTGCTCCGCGGCGGGGACGCCGTGCCCGCCATGCTGGAACAGCTCCGTGAGACGTTCAGCCTCGGTGGGGTCGCGCTCCTGCAGCGGGACGAGACCACGCGGAGCTGGAACGTCCTTGGCCGCGCTGGGAGCGACGCACCGAGCGACCCCGAACGCGCCAGCGCAGCGGTACCGATCCAGGACGACCTCGTCTTCGCCCTGCAGGGTCGGCCGCTGTCGGCGGAGGACCTGCGTGTGGTCAGTGCGGTCGGGCTGCAGGCCGAGGCGGTGCTCGAGCGCGACCGCCTGCGCACCGAGGCGCGGGCGAGCCGGGGCGAGCGCGAGCGCACCGCGATGCGCACGGCCCTGCTCGCCGCCGTGTCCCACGACCTGCGCACGCCCCTCGCCGGGATCAAGGCCGGCGTCACGGCACTGACCAGCAGCGGTGCCACCATCGGGCCCGACGACGAGCACGCGCTGCTCACCGATGTCGCGCTGTGCACCGATCGGCTCCAGGCCCTGATCGACAATCTCCTCGACATGAGCCGCCTCGACGCCGGCGCCGTCTCGCCGGTGCGGGAACCCGTCGCCCTGGATGAGGTGGTGCCACGCGCCGTCGAGGCTCTGGCTGTTGAGTCCGTGGTGATCGACGTGCCCGAGGACCTCCCGCTCGTGATGGCGGACGCCGGCCTGCTCGAACGCGCCGTGGCGAACGTTGTCGAGAACGCCCTGCGCTACACACCGCCCGGGAAGAAGGTGCAGATCGTGGCCGACGAGCTGCGCGACGCCGTCGTGGTCCGGGTGGTCGACTGCGGCCCGGGAGTGCCGGACAGCCGCAAGAAGGAGATGTTCACGGCGTTCCAGCGCCTCGGCGACGCCCCCAGCGGGCACGGCGTCGGCCTGGGCCTCGCAGTCGCGCGCGGATTCGTGGAGGCCAATGGCGGGACCCTCGAGGCTGAGGACACCCCTGGTGGCGGTCTGACCATGGTCTTGACGTTGCCAAGGGCAGGAGAGACGCCGTGACGCGGGTCCTGGTGGTCGAGGACGAGCCCGCACTCGCCCGTGCGCTCGCGATCACGCTGCGCGCCAACCGGTACGACGTCGCCGTCGCCCATTCCGGAGCGAGCGGCCTGGATGGGATGGCGAACTGGCACCCCGACCTGGTCGTTCTCGACCTCGGGTTGCCCGACCTCGACGGCATGGATGTGCTGCGCGCCCTGCGGGGCTGGTCGCAAGTCCCGGTCGTCGTGCTCTCTGCCCGGCAGACAAGCGACGACAAGGTCGAAGCACTCGACGCCGGAGCGGACGACTACGTGACCAAGCCGTTCGCGATGGACGAGCTGCTGGCGCGGATCAGGGCCGCCGCGCGGCGGCGGGCGACCGACGACGCGCCCCCCATCGTGCAGACCGCCGCGTTCACCGTCGACGTCGCGCACCGGCGCGTGACGCGGGATGGTGACGACGTGCGCCTGACCCCGACCGAGTGGCACATGCTCGAGATCCTCGCGCGCAACGTCGGCAAGGTCGTCGGCCGCCGGGAGCTCTTGCAGGAGCTGCGCGGCCCGAACCTGGACCGCGAGACCCACTACCTCCGCGTCTACCTCGCCCAGCTGCGACGCAAGCTCGAACCCGACCCGGCTCACCCCGTTCACCTGATCACCGAGCCAGGGGTCGGCTACCGGCTCGAGCCGTGACCCACGTGCAGGCGGTTGTCGACATCGTCGAGACCCGACCGCCGGTGGATCACCGGCGCGTGGTGTGATGAGGCCTTCCGCATCACCACGGAGGCCCGCATGACGACGTCGCCCCGCCCCGGCTCCCCCGACTGGTTGCGCCCGCTCGGCCGCACCGGTCTGCAGGTCTCGGCCGTCTGCGCCGGCGGCAGCCCGCTGGGGCGCCTCCCCCGGCTCCACGACCACGACTTCAGCTCCGACCAGGGCGTCGCGACGGTCCGCGCCGTGCTGGACAGCCCGATCCGGGTGATCGACACGTCCAACGGGTACAGCGACGGCGAGAGCGAGCGGCGGATCGGCGAGGCGCTCGCCGTGTCGGGCGGCGTCCCGCGGGACTTCCTGGTCGTGACGAAGGTCGATGCCCGCGGGCGGGACTACTCCGCGGCCCGGGTGCGGGCGTCCGTTGCCGAGAGCCGGGACCGGCTCGGCATGGCTGCCCTACCGCTCGTGCACCTGCACGACCCGGAGTACTTCGACTTCGACGAGATCACCGCGCCGGGCGGTGCGGTCGACGCACTCGTCGCGCTCAAGGAGTCCGGCCAGGTCGGGTCCATCGGCCTCGCCGGCGGCCACGTCAAGGAGATGGCGCGGTACCTCGCGCTCGGGGTGTTCGACGTCCTGCTGATCCACAACCGCTGGACGCTCCTCGACCGCAGTGCGGGTGCCCTCATCGACGAGGCCCTCGGTCGAGGCATGGGGATCTTCAACGCAGCCGTCTACGGCGGCGGGATCCTTGCCGGCGCGCCCGGACCGGACGGCCAGGGCGGCCCGACGACGTACGGCTACCGCCCGGCTCCCCCCGAGGTCCTCGACGCCGTGACCGCGATGCGCCGCGTCTGCACCGAGCACGGCACCGACCTGACGACGGCGGCCCTGCAGTTCTCGGTGCGCGACCGCCGGTTCGCCTCGACGGTGATCGGGATGAGCCGGCCCGAGCGGGTGGACCAGACGCTCGCAGCGGCCGCCTCGCCGGTGCCCGACGCCATCTGGGACGAGCTCGAGTCCCTGCTGCCGCCGGAGCGCGTCTGGCTCGACGCGCCGTTCGACACCTGATCCCGCGGAGTCGCGACGGCGCGCGGTCGCTCAGCAGCACCCGGCCCTGGTTGAGCACGAACCGCGTGCCGACGCCCGTCGCGCGACCTCAGGTCTCCGCGCGCTCCGCGACCGTCTTGAGCCCTTCGAGCATCGCCGCCCACATCACCGCCGAGTGCTCGGCTGCCTCCGCGGTCGGGTTGTTGTCCTGGGCGAGGGTGACCGCTGTGCCGCCGTCGTGCGCCGTGAGCACGTACTCGAGGGTGTGGTAGCTCGCCGGCTCGTCCGGAAGGCCGCTGATCGGGCTGTAGTGGGTCACCTTCAGGTGCCTTTGGGGGGCGACCTCCAGGACGACGCCGTTGTCCTCGAACGACCGGCCCTCCCACTCGCCCTGCCACCTGATCGGGCTGCCCGGCTGCCAGTCGGTCACCGTTCGCGCACCGAACATGATCTCCGGTCGCGGCCCGGGCGCCGTCAGGACCGACCACACCCGCTCGGGGGTGGCATCGATGTGCACCTCGGCACGCGCCACGTGATCGGGCATAGGCCCTCCTCGCCTCACCCCCAGCGTGTGCCCGTTGCCGGTCAGCTGCCAGCCGAGTACCGGCTCAGAGCCGAGAACGCAGCTCCGCGAGCTGATCGGTCATCTGTGCCGGCAGGCGTTCGCCCATCCGGGCGAAGTACTCCTCGGCCAGGTCGCACTCCCGGCGCCAGGCGACGGGATCGACAGCGAACAGGGCCGCCAGGTCCTCCTGGCTGATGTCAAGGCCGGTCACGTTGAGAGCGCCCGGGATCGGCGCGAGCCCGACCGGCGTCTGCACGGCCTCGACGGTCCCTTCGACGCGGCGCAGGGCCCACTCGAGCACCCGCACGTTCTCCCGGAACCCCGGCCACAGGAAGCGCCCGTCGGCGCTCTTGCGGAACCAGTTGACGCAGAACACCTTCGGCGCCCGATCCCCGAGCCGCTCGCCGACGCTCAGCCAATGAGCCCAGTAGTCACCCATGGCGTACCCGCAGAACGGCAGCATGGCGAACGGGTCGCGGCGCAGGTCGCCGACCGTGCCCTCAGCAGCTGCGGTCTGCTCGGAGGAGATGGTCGCGCCCATGAAGACACCGTGCGCCCAGGACCGCGCCTCGGTGACCAGGGGGACGTTGGTCGCCCTGCGGCCACCGAAGAGGATCGCGTCGACCGGCACGCCGGCCGGGTCCTCCCACGTGTCGGCGATCGTCGGACACCGGGACGCGGCCACCGTGAACCGTGAGTTCGGGTGCGCGGCCGGCCGGCCGCTGTCCCGCGTCCAGTCCTGCCCACGCCAGTCGATCAGGTGGTCGGGGGCCGTGTCGGTGAGCCCCTCCCACCAGACGTCGCCGTCGTCGGTCAGCGCGACGTTGGTGAAGATCGTGTCGCTGCGGACCATGGCGAGGGCCGTCGGGTTGGTCGTCTCGCCCGTCCCCGGGGCGACGCCGAAGAAGCCCGCCTCGGGGTTGATGGCGCGCAGCCGGCCGTCCGGCCCGTCCGCCCGCATCCAGGCGATGTCGTCGCCGAGCGTCTCCGCCTTCCAGCCGGGGAGCGTCGACTGGATCATCGCCAGGTTGGTCTTGCCGCACGCCGAGGGGAACGCGGCGGTGACGTGGAAGGCCCGGCCCTCGGGCGACGTCAAGCGCAGCAGCAGCATGTGCTCGGCGAGCCAGCCCTCGTCACGGCCGATCACCGAGGCGATCCGCAGCGCGAAGCACTTCTTGCCGAGCAGCGCGTTGCCGCCGTAGCCGGACCCGTAGGACCAGATCTCCCGGGTCTCCGGGAACTGGCAGATGTACTTGGTCGAGCTGCAGGGCCATGCCACGTCCGGGCGGCGCACGCCGTCGGAGTCGACCAGCGGCATCCCCACGCTGTGCAGCGCCGGGACGAACGCACCATCGGTGCCCAGCTGGTCGAGGACCGCCGTGCCGACCCGGGTCATGATGTGCATGTTCACCACGACGTAGGCCGAGTCGGTGATCTCCACGCCGTACTGGGCGAGCGGCGACCCGATCGGGCCCATCGAGAACGGCAGCACGTACATGGTGCGGCCGCGCATGCAGCCGGTGAAGACCGCGCGGAGCTCGGCCCGCATGGCGTCCGGGGCGCACCAGTTGTTCGTCGGACCGGCGTCGGCCTCGTTCTCGGAGCAGATGAAGGTCCGGCTCTCCACCCGCGCCACGTCCCCCGGGTCCGACCGGGCGAGGAAGCTGCGCGGGCGCTTGGCCGCGTTGAGGCGGATGAAGATGCCCTGCTCGACCAGCAGCTCGCACAGCCGCTCGTACTCGGCGGCCGAACCGTCGCACCACACGACCTCGTCAGGCTGGGTGAGCTCCGCGACCGAGTTGACCCACGCGCGCAGGCCCGCATGCGAGGTGGGGGCTTCGGAGCCGGGATCCCCCGGCAGCACCTTCGTGGTCACGGTCTCGCTCAGCACGGACATGGCCGGTCCCTTCGGTCGTGTCGACGGCGCACTCCGGGATCGGAGCCGTCCTTGGCGCCGAGCCGCAGCCTAGGGGGTCGGGCGGGCGATCCGGGAGGGGAACGCAGAAGAAATCCATTGCTCTCACATGGTGGGCTCTTGGGACCCACCTTCCCCGGGGCCGGGCGAGCCGCTCTCGGTCCAGCGGGCCAGCAGGCGGTCGGAACGGAGACGTCGCACGGCTCAGCTCGTTGACGGTCGCGTCACCGACGCCCACGACGCACCTCCACCTGCTCAACCATCTGGTTGAACAGGCAAGGAACCGGTCTTCGCCGGTAGTCGACAATTCGGTTGAGCAGACCTCGGAGCGCCATGCTGAACCGATGACCGACGCCGCAGCTCCCCCGCCGCCCGACGTCGTCGGCCGGCTCCGGGCCGCCGGCTGCGTGTTCGCCGAGGACGAGGCTCAGCTGATCGCGACGCAGGCCACGACGACGCGCGAGCTGGACGCCCTGGTGGCCCGTCGGGTCGCCGGCGAGCCGCTGGAGCAGGTGCTCGGTTGGGCGGACTTCTGCGGCCTGCGCATCACGATGGCTCCGGGCGTCTTCGTCCCCCGACGCCGCACCGCCTTCCTCGTGCAGCAGGCGGTCGCCGCCGTCACCGCCCGCACCCGGATCGGGGCCCGCACGCCCGCCGCCCGTCCCCCCGTCGTGGTCGACCTCTGCTGCGGTGCCGGTGCCGTCGGAGCAGCCGTTGCGGCGGCGCTCGGCGAGGTCGAGCTGCATGCCGCCGATGTCGACCCCGCCGCCGTGCGGTGCGCACGGCTCAACCTGGCCGGCGTCGGGCAGGTGTACCAGGGCGACCTGTTCGCCGCCCTGCCGCCGTCGCTGCGCGGAAGCGTCGACGTCCTGGTCGCGAACGCGCCCTACGTCCCGACCGACGCGATCCGGCTGATGCCGCCCGAAGCCAGGCTGCACGAGCCCGCCGTCGCGCTGGACGGCGGCCCCGACGGCCTGGACCTGCACCGCAGGATCGCTGCCGATGCGCCGCTCTGGCTGGCGCCCGGTGGTCACCTGCTGATCGAGACGAGCCGGCGCCAAGCCCCGCAGACCGCCGAGGCGTTCGAGCGCAGCGGGCTGGCCCCACGCGTCGCGACGTCCGAGGAGCTCGGCGCAACCGTCGTGGTCGGCACCAGGTTCGGCTCGAGCAGCCACCCGTGACGACCATCCGCCGGGGACGCCCCGATGGCGTCCCCAGGTGGGTCGGGTCAACCGTTGCGGCTGAGAGCTGTCTCGAGTCGATCGAGCAGCTCCACCTGGCCGGACACCACCAGACGGCGTGCGTCGGCGAACCCCATCCAGCGCACCCGGTCCAGCTCCGGGAAGGACTGGCGGCGCCCGGACCGCGGC
>Ga0209539_1001607_pt1 | contig 12212 bp, 7 predicted proteins | sample BarGraNGADG00312_2_FD_184499 | JGI IMG/M metagenome (GOLD analysis project Ga0209539, IMG submission 184499) | Arctic peat soil microbial communities from Barrow, Alaska - Barrow Graham LP Ref core NGADG0011-312 (SPAdes) (version 2) | ecosystem: Environmental > Terrestrial > Soil > Wetlands >... | reverse complement strand
GATCGGCTGCCCGAAGGCATCCGCGGGCGTGGCGCGCCTTGGTCCGGGCCTCGATCACGGTTGACTTCCACGAGGATTGTCAATGTCACGTCAGCCGCCAGCGCATCGTGAACAGCGGCGTCTGCTCAACGCGCTGCTCCAGCCGCCGGCCGATCTCATCGAGCAGCCCGTCCTTCTGCAGGTCGATGTCGCGGCTGGCCGCGTCGTATGCCCGCCAGGCCTCTTCGCGCTTCTCTTCCAGCTTGCGCGCCGCGCGCTGACGCTCGAGCTTCTCGGGGAGCGTCGGCGCGAAACGGGCCTGCTTCTTGGCCTCCTTGAGCGCCTCATCCATGTCGGCCAGCTCGGCCTTGAGCGAATCGCGGCGATCCTCGGCCCAGCGGTCGAGCTTGTCCATCTCGGCGTCGAACCAGTGGCCGTCGCGGGCGGTCATCTCGGCGAGCAGCGTCTGACGGTGGGCCGTGAGCGTGTTGTCGAGCTCGGCCGCCACGGCGTCGGGGACGCGGCGCGCCGCTCCCGCCGCGGCCGGCAGGTCGAATAGGCGGCGGCACTGCGCCTGGTCCATGGCTTCACCGTCGTCGCTGACCCCGGCGAAGACGAGCTGGTCCTCGCTCTCCAGCGCGCTCATGCTCACGTGCGCACACGCAAGCCAGCCCGAGCGGCCGCGCAGCGGCTCCAGGATCGCGATGTTCTTGCCACTCCCGGCGTAGTCGAGCACCACGTCCGCCGGCTCTGGTTCGAGCTCCCGAGCGCGCGCGAGCACGCGTTGCGCCAGCGGATGACCCACGCGGTAGGTGTTGGCGTCCTCCACCCCTTTGGCCATGCGGTAGGGCCCCGGGTTGATCGTCTCTCCCGGGAAGGGATTGGTGTGGAGCGTGAAGCCGAAGCCATCGTCGGCGAAGCTCGCGTGACCCGCGAGCACGTGGCGCGTGAGGCGCCAGAGCTGGTCGTTGAAGCGGTCGAGCATCGCATGGCTGTCCACGCGCACCCTCTCCACGACCTCCTGATCGAAGTTGTCGAGCAGCTTCTCGCGCGCGTCGCGCTGGCCGCTGCTGATCTGGGCCTCGAGGTCGAGCTGGAGCTGGTCGAACTCGAACTGGATCTGCTCAGTCGTGCGGCACTGCTGGTAGATGCCGGCGATGCGCTTCTCAAAGTCGACGCCCGATTCCACGGCGCCGAGCACTTCGTCACTGGCGCCGAACACGCCGTCGAAGAGGCGGAACTTCTCGTCCAGGAGCTGGTATACGCGCACGTCGGCGGCGTTCTTCTTGTTGAGGAAGTTGACCACCACCACGTCGAACTTCTGACCGTAACGGTGGCAACGCCCGATGCGCTGCTCGACGCGCTGCGGGTTCCACGGCAAGTCGTAGTTGACCACCAGATTGCAGAACTGCAGGTTGATGCCCTCCGCCGCGGCCTCGGTGGCGATGAGGATGGCAGCATGATCGCGGAAGTGCTCGACCAGAGCAGCACGCATGTCGGCGCTGGGCGAGCCCGAGATGCGGTCGGTGCCGGCGTGCTGCTCGAGCCACTGCTGGTAGATGCTCTTGGCCAGCGGCGCGTTGTTGGTGCCGTTGAAGAGCATCACCTTGCCGGCGAACTCGGCCTGCTCGAGCACGCGGAACAGGTAGTCCTGCGTGCGCCGCGACTCGGTGAAGATCACGGCCTTCTGCTGCAGGGTGGCGCCGCCCTGGCTGCGCTGCGCCTCGGCTGCGACGTCGAATCCGCGGCGCAAAGCGGCGAGGAGCGCCTCGCCTTTGGAGTTCGTGGTGATCGATTTGGCCAGAGCGCAGAACTCCTGCAGCTGCTCCTTCTCGCGGCGGAGCTCAGCCAGTTGCTCCGCTGTGAGGCGCGGCGCCTCGTCCTCCGCGGGTGCTTCTGAGTCGCCGTCCCATTCGTCGGCGAGCTCGTCGATGTCTTCCCAGTCGGCCGAGAGGTCGTCCTCCAGCGTGGCCGCCGGCGCCGAAGGCGTCGCGGCGGCTTCCGCGGCCTCCGCCGCCGCAAGCCGATTCGCCAGTCCCTCCAACGTCCCCGAAATGGCGTAGGTCGACGACGCCAGGAGCTTGCGCAGGATGAGCGTCACGAGCTGGCGCTGGCTCGCCGGCAGCGCGTACAGGTTGGGGCGCTGCAGGTAGTCCGACACGAGGTCGTACAGGCGCTGCTCGTCGGGTGAGGGCACGAACTCCTGCACCAGCGCGTGACGGTTGGTGTACTTCACGTACTCGAGCACCTGCCGGCGCAGCGTGCGTTTGCAGATGGGCCGCAGGCGCGCCTTGAGCTCGGCGAAGTCGTCGGCGCGATTGGGGCGCACAAACCGTGCCCGGTAGCTCTTGAGGTCGCCGAAGGCGAACTCGTCGATGATGCTGACCAAACCGTAGAGCTCCAGCAGGCTGTTCTGCAGCGGCGTGGCGGTGAGCAGCACTTTGGGGAACGGCGCCACGGCCTGCTTGATCGCCAGAGCGATCTTGCTGCTGCTCTTGTACACGTTGCGCAGGCGGTGCGCTTCGTCGATCACGATCAGGTCCCAGCCGGTCTGCCGCAGATAGGGCTCCTTGCTACGCGCGAACTGGTAGGAGCACACGATGATCGCGTCCTGCTGAAACGGGTTCAGATTGCCCGCACGGACGGCAGCGTTGAAGCTGCGGGCCTCCAGGATGGCGCACGGCAGGTAGAACTTGTCGGCCAGCTCCTGCGTCCACTGCTTGCGCAAGTTGGCCGGCACGATCACGAGCATCCGCCGCTTGCGCTCGGCCCAGTTCTGCGCCAGCAGCAGGCCCGCCTCGATCGTCTTCCCCAGCCCCACTTCGTCGGCGAGAATCGCGCCCTTGGAGAAAGGGCTGCGGAAGGCGAAGAGCGCCGCCTCAATCTGGTGGGGGTTGAGATCGACCTGCGCGTCAGCAAGAACCGCCGTGAGCTTCTCGACGCTGCCCGACGAGCAGCGCTTGGTGATCTCGTAGGCGAAGTACTTGGCGTGGAAGTCGGTGATCACGAGCGGAGGGCGTTGCCGTTCGGTTCACGAGGGCGCCACGTCGCCATCCGATACATCATGCACAACGCCTGCGCTGCGCCACGTGCGATGGTGACCCCCCCAATGGTCGTGCCCACTACCGCGAACCCCGGTCAACGGAGTGCTCACGTACGACTGCTGTAGAAGCCTACCACTTGGGGTGGACGGAGGAGGCGCCCGTGAGCGGCGGCACGCTCCACCGCGCCGCCGGCCACGCCGCCGACCCAGAGCTGCCGGGGCTGCTTACCACGGGCGAGCCTTGATGCCCCGGCCCAACCCGGGCGCTCGTCCGCGTAACGTCCACCGTAAGGGGCCATCGTCGCCCTTGAGCTGCCGCCCTACAAGTTCCAGACTCGGCACATGCCTCTTGCTGCTGACTCTGACCCAAACCTACATCGCCACCGGCTTGCGGTTTCCGCTCGCTTCGTCACCCTCGTGCGGTCGCGGAATGCTTGCGCCACCGCGCCGGTGGGGTACACTCTCCGTAATCCTCCCCGCCGTCCGGGTCGCCCCGCACCGGCGGGGCTTTTCTTTGCGCCCTTCGGGCGGCGCGCGTGAGCGGCTCGATGTCGCAGCGGGTTGTCGTCTTCCTGGACTACCAGAACGTCTATCACCGCGCCCGCGATGCGTTCTGCGCTCGTGATGCCGCTGCGAGGGAGGGTCAGGTGGACCCGCTTGCTCTCGGTCATCTGCTCGCGGGCCGTGTCCCGGGCGGGCGGCTCGCAGGTGTGCGTGTCTACCGCGGCCGTCCCAGTAGGCGTCGCGACTCAAGGTCGTACGCCGCCTATCGGCGGCAGACGGCGAGGCAGGCCAGCCGCGGTGGCGGGCTCGTGACGGTGATATCGCGCGACCTGCGCTATCCACGTGAATGGCCGGGGCGATCCGCTCAGGAGAAGGGCATCGACGTGGCGCTCGCCGTCGACTTCGTCATGATGGTCGCCCGCCGTGAATGCGACGTAGGCATCCTGTTCTCCAGCGACACGGACCTGGTGCCGGCGCTGGAAGCCGTGCTCGCGTTGCGGCCCGGTGACCCGCCGGCGTGCGAAGTTGCCGCTTGGGCTGCACCGGGCACGCGCCCACGCTCACTTTCGGTGCGCCGGGCCAGTATCCGTCGTCACCTGCTTTCAGAAGCTGAGTACCGGGCGGTAGCGGATCCGACGGACTACACGCTCTCTCGGTAAGTGCCGGCCGTCGCGTCTTACCCGCGCCCCACGGAGGTCCCCACTCTCCCGGCGCGTCGCGCTAATCGGCACCTGCAGGAGTTTGGCCGGCACGATCACCAACATCTGGCGCTGTCGCTCGGCCCACTTCTGCGCCGGCAATAGCCAGCCTTCACCGCCTTCGCGAGCCCCACCTCGTCGGCAAGGATGGCGCCCTTGGAGCACGGACTGCGGAAGTCGAAAAGCGCCGATCGACTCACCGGGGCGCGGCCTCGCCCGCGGATGCGTCAAGCACAAAGCCTGCGCCGCGGAACGTGTGATGGTCACCCCCATGGTCGTGCCCACAACCGCGAACCCCGGTCAACGGAGTTCTCACGTACGGCTGCAGTAGAAGCCTACCATTTGAGGGTGACGGAGAAAGCGCCTTCGCCAGACCAGTCCGAACCACACGAAGACGGCGGCAGAACGAGCGGCCTACAGGCGACATGACGTCGGGGGTCATCTTCATGCCGTCGGGGTCAGTACGGTGGTAAGGTCATCTTCCTGGGCGCTGCCTCCCTTCAGGAAGCACCCCTTGTGTCCATTCTCAGGTGTCAACAAAAGCGGGGTCGCCTCGAGGTAGGGGCCAGACGATGAAACGCACAACGAAGCAACCCATCCAAGAGTCAGAGAACCTTAGTCCCAAAGCGACGAAGGCCGAAGCGCCACCATGCGAGGACGCCGCCGGGAAGGATGAACCTCAAGGCACAGGTGCCGACCTTGGGCTCTGCGTCTCCGATATCCTTGAAGCTCTCCCGTTCTACGCAATGCTCGTGGATGAGCAACACCACATTCTGGAGGCGAACAGTGCGGTGCGAGGACAACTGGGGCTCGACCCGGAGGCCATAGTCGGCAAGTACTGCCCGACGGTCGTACATGGCCTTGACCAGCCCTGGCACGCCTGCCCCCTAGAGGAAGCTGCCGAGACAGGACAGGCGGTCGAACGGGAGGCCTTTGACCAGGAATCGGGGCGCTGGGTCAGCTCGGGGATCTATCCGACTGGACGGCTCACCCAGGATGGTAGCGGTATCTACTTCCATACGATTTCCGACATCACCGATCGCCAACAGGCCGAAGAGCAACTGAAGGCTTCTCGTGAGCAACTGCGCGAACTTTCTCGGTATCTCGAATCCGTCCGGGAAGAAGAGAGAACCAAGATGGCGCGCGACATTCATGATGAGCTCGGTCAGACCCTGACTGCCCTGAAGATCGACTTGTCCTGGTTGACCAGGAGGCTTCCCCACGAACAGGAATTGCTCCTTAAGAAGACAGAATCCATGTACGAGCTGGTTGACGGCGCCATCCAGACCGTAAAGAGAATCTCCACTGAATTGCGGCCGGGGGCACTGGATGACCTTGGCCTGGCGGATGCCATTGAGTGGCAGACACAGGAATTCGGCAAGCGTACCGACATCAAATCTAAGTTCAGCGCAAGCCCTGAAGGTATTGTTCTGGACCGCGATCGCTCCACGGCGGTCTTCCGCATCTGCCAGGAGGCGCTGACGAACATCGTTCGCCATGCTAAGGCGACCAGAGTCAGCGTGAGCCTCAGAAAAGGACCAGGCCGCGTCTCATTGAGAATCAGCGATAACGGCAAAGGAATTGAAGAAAGCCAGATTCTCGATCCAAGAGCTTTTGGGCTGATCGGTATGTGCGAACGCGCCCGCTTCTGGGGTGGCGAGGTGAAAATCAGCGGCGCTCCGGGCAAGGGGACACTGGTCGCGCTGAGTATTCCCCTCGCAAGAAGGGAGGATCTCAATGCTGAGAATACTGATTGCCGATGACCATCCGCTTTTTCGGCGGGGACTGAAGCAGATAATCGCGGAGACGTCCGACATGGTCGTAGCCGATGAAGCCGCGGATGGGCGGGAAGCGCTAAGCAAGGCAGCGACGGGCGACTACGATGTACTCCTGCTGGATATTACTATGCCCTTCAAGAACGGCGTGGATGTTCTGTCCCAGCTGAAGAATGAAAGGCCAACGCTGCCCGTCCTCATGTTGAGCATGCATCCGGAGGAGCAGTATGCCGTGCGGGCTTTAAGAGCTGGCGCCTCCGGATACCTGACCAAGGAAAGCGCGCCGGAGGAACTGGTAGCCGCTATTCGGAAGGTGTCGACAGGTGGGAAGTATGTCAGCGCTTCCCTGGCCGAGCGCTTGGCCTCCATCGTGCAAAGGGATGACGAGGCGCTGCCCCCCGAGACTCTCTCCCATCGTGAGTACCAGGTCATGTGCATCCTTGCTTCAGGGAAGACAGTCTCCGCAGCGGCCCGGGAGCTATCGCTCAGCGTCAAGACCATCAGCACCTATCGCGCCCGTATCCTGGAAAAACTGAAAATGCAGAACAACGCTGAGCTCATGCGCTACGCCATCAAGAACCAGCTCGTGGAGTAGTAAGCCACAGCAGCCCTCGCGCTTCCCTGGCACCGTACTCCTCCAGGTTGCCAGGTAGATCTCCTCCTTCATTCTTCCCGCCAGGCGCACTCGCTTGTTCTTAATCCTGACTGTTCGTAGGGCAAGTGCTGACAACAGAACAGGCCATGTCCTACAAAAGAATAAGACTTACGCCGATTTTCAGACCATGCCGCTTGTTCTAGATTACAAGAAGGTGCGATGGCTTGGCGCCTTGAGGATGAAGGCATGGAGGTGACCGGGAATCAGATAACTCGTGAGCCCAATTTATGGTAAACCGGAGCTATTGTTGATCCGATGAGAAAAGGGAGTCCCATGAGAAGACTGTGGCTATTCACGATCGCCCTGCTACTGGGGGTACTGCTTTGCACCGGGACGGCGCTTGCAGCAAGCCCGTACGGAACCGGCCACTTCATTGCGGCGAACCCTATGACCACGGCTCGCGGCTACTTCACCGCAACCGAACTGCTCAACGGGAACGTCCTGGTGGCCGGCGGGTATGACGGCATCTTCGGCCCGCCCCCGTTCTTCGGGGACGCTGAGATCTATCACTGGCGTACAGGGATCTGGAGCCCAGTGGCGTCTATGAATCATCCGCGAGCTGCGGCAGCGGCCGTGCGTCTCCCGGGTGGGAAGGTCCTGGTGGCCGCTGGCATTGGCTTTGGGCCCGCCGGCCCGTCAGCCGGCACCGCCGAGATCTACAACCCAGCGACCCACACCTGGGCCGACACGGGGTCGTTGAACATTGCGCGCTTTGAGGACATGGCCGCGGCACTGTTGCCAGGGGGCCGCGTCCTGGTGGCAGGCGGCTTTGTGCCGGGCTCGGGCGCCCCCCCGTTTGAGCCGTTGGCAAGCACCGAGATCTGGCACCCGCGTACGGGTCAGTGGGCGTTGGGCAACCCCATGCATGAGGCCCGCGGCGAGTTCGCCAGCGTGACACTCAAGAATGGGCGCATCCTGGTCATGGGAGGCATAGATGCGAGCGGGTCTGCGTTGAAGAGCGCCGAGATCTACAATCCACATACTGGTCACTGGAGCCTCATCCGAGAAATGAACTCTCCGCGCTTCGATGAGTCGGCCGTGGTGCTGCATGACGGCCGGGTGCTGGTGGCCGGTGGAGGCGATGCAACGGGCCAGCCAACCACCAGCTCAGAGATTTACAACCCGCGCAAGGGAACCTGGAAAACCACCGGCCCCCTGCACGTTCCAAGGAGCGAAGCCGAGTACGCCATCGTGCTCCTGCCGGACGGTCATGTGCTGCTCGCAGGCGGGTACAACACATTGGGGCTGTCGGAAACCCACGTTGACACGGCGGAGGTATACAACCCGCGGACCGGCACGTGGAAGGAAGTTGCAACTACGATGAGCAGCGCGCGCTCCGGCCATGCTGCTCTGCTCTTACGCGGCAATCGCGGCGTGCTCGTCATGGGGGGTGCCATGGGCCCTGCTACCAATACTGCTGACATCTTCCGTTATAGGGCAGGGCACTGAACCGAACCTGGAACTGGGGAGGGGCAGCTTTCTGGCTGCCCCTCCCTGTCCGTGGCCCGGCCATAGCAGCCGAGACCACGCGTGCCCGAAGAAGCATATCCCCTGGAGCCGCGGTCCCTCGACTGCGGTGACAGGAAGGAGGTCTGGATGGCGGCGCGATCTGCGCAAGAGAAGGTAGCGGAAGCCAGCTTTATTGCTACTCCTTCCGCCTCTGCACTTGAGCCCGCATTCTGCCCTGCTGGCACCAGGATGACCCAGCATGACTAGTCATCTCAAAGGAGTGGGGTGGACAGAGACAGCCATATCTACACCAATCTACAGCCTGATCTATGACAACGCCTACCTCGGCTATCCCTGTGGCTTCAACAGCGGCGTCGATGTGGCGATCTACCCTCCGTCGGCCGGTGAACCAGGGTGGCACCTTATCGACGGTCTTCCCAGTCGGCCGAGAGGTCGTCCTCCCACGTGGCCGCCGGCGAGGCAGCGGCCTCCGCGGCTTCAAGACGAGTCGCCAGTCCCTCCGGCGTCCCCGAAATGACATACGTCGACGACGCCAGGAGCTTGCGCAGGATGAGAGAGTCACGAGCTGGCGCTGGCTCGCCGGCAGCGCGTACAGGTTCGGGCGCTGCAGGTACTCCGACACGAGGTCGTAGAGGCGCTGCTCATCGGGTGACGGCACGAACTCCTGGACCAGCGCGTGACGGTTGGGGTACTTCACGTGCTCGCGCACCTGACGGCGCAAGGTGCGTTTGCAGAGGGGCCGGAGCCGCGCCTTGAGCTCGGCGAAGTCGTCCGCATGGCTCGGGCGCACGCCGCTACGTAAAACTCGCAACCAGTTCATTCATGCTCTCAGGAGGAATCGATCATGAAAAACTTTCCGCAGCAAATTACACACAGTTCCGGTGCGCCCCTGCTTCTGGAGACAAGCCGCCTCTTGCTGGCGTTCCAGAAGCCGGTCACCCGCAGAGAAATCGCGCGCTTTGTCAAGGAACTTGACCTCTTCTTAGAAGGTGATGTCCAAGACAAGGCAGTTCCGGGCGAGCGCGTCAACCATACCGATCAGCGGTTCTGGGTGCAGTCGCGTCGTCCCATTGACGATGACCGCTACCAGAAAATCGAAGAATCTGCCGTGCGCTTAGGTCTGGATTGGATTAGCCCAGTGTACCGGCTGTCCGGCGAGGAAGACCGAAAAGGACTGCTTGCACCGCTTCCCAACGTGGTCGTCGTCAAAATGCGCGAGCAGCGCCAGCTCGAAGGCGACACGCCCGGTATCCACAATGCAATTATCGCGGCGGCGACCGCCGGCCCTGCCCCAGCACTGCAAGAGGTGTTGGAGAAATCCAAGTACCTCAACGGCTATCGCTACTTCGTCATCACCAATCCGCGTGAGGTCAATGCCTACCAGATTAGACAGCGCTTGCTGGAATCCAATAATCGGATCGTAGCCGATGTCCAGTTTGAGATCATGCCGCTGATAACGCCAACGTCAGTTTCACCTAATGACACCCTGTTCGCTCAGCAATGGGACATGACCCGCATTCAGGCAGGCGGCGCGGGGACAACCGGTTGGGACATCTCCACCGGCGTAGCGACAGTTGTGGTATGCGTGTTGGATGAGGGTTGTGACCTGACTCACCTGGATTTGCAATTCTCAACTCCCGGCATCAATCTGGGCACAATGATGCCTGATGGGTCGCCCACAGGCAATCACGGCACAGCTTGCGCGGGCATCGTTGCCGCCACTTACAACAATGCGCTCGGTGTGTCCGGGGTGGCTGGAAACAGCCGCATTATGCCTGTCGCTTTCCAGAACTGGACCGACACCGAAGTAGCCGCCGGGATCACCTGGGCGACGGCCAACGGCGCACGGATTATCAGTATGAGTTTCGGATGGAACGCCTGGAGTCATGCCATCATCGATCCCGCTATCCAGAACGCTTTCAACAACGATGTGGTGATGTGTGTCGCCACCCACAACTACAATGGCCCGATCACTTATCCGGCCACCAATCCCCTGGTGATTGCGGTGGGTGCATCCGACGAGATTGACAACCGCAAAACCCCAGCGAGTCCCGATGGCGAGACCGGGTGGGGTTCGGACTTCGGTGCGGAAATTTCGGTTGTTGCTCCCGGTGTGCATATCCCGACCACCGATCGTCATGGTGCGCTGGGCTACAACACCTCGGCTGGCACAGCAGGTGATTACTTCCTGACCTTCAACGGTACGTCCTCGGCCACCCCGCATGTCGCTGGCATGGCGGCGCTCATCCGCAGTGCCTATCCAACATTGAGCAATGTCCAGGTGCGTGCCATCATCGAACGCACGGCGCAGAAAGTCGGCACGGTTGCCTATGCCGATGTTGCTGGCTATCCGAATGGAACCTGGAACCAAGAGATGGGCTATGGTCGCATTAACGTCTTCCGGGCGCTGGACGCGGCCGATGTCTTGATTAAGGATGCCCCCGGCGATACCGGGGTGGAGCCATTCACGGGAGGCAATTTCTGGGACTTTTCGGACATCGTGGTGCGTATCACCGACGACGGCGTGTTCGTACCCAGCAACCCAGCACAGTCCAAGAACGTCGAACGCGGCCAGGCCAACTACATCTATGTGCGGGTGACCAACAACGGCCAGCGTGATGCCCGCAACGTCACCGTCAGCACACGCATCACGCCGTATGTCAGTTTACAGTTCGTCTATCCGCAGGATTGGACACTGGTGGATGGTATGCACGTCAACCCAGCACCTATCACGGCCAATTTTGCCAGCATTCCGGCGGGGGGCACCGTGATGGCGAAATTCAGCATCGATGCCGCCCAGACCGACACGCTATACGGCTGGGAGAATGGAACCGGCTGGCATCCATGCCTGCTGGCGATGGTTAACGCCGACAACGACTATGCCTTCGCCACCGCACCGCTGACCGGCGACCCCATCAGCGCCCGGCGCAACAATCTGGCGCAGCGCAACCTTTCGGTCATTGATGTGCTGGCGAGTGCCAGTGCCAGCTTCCCGTTCATCGCGGGCAGTCTGTACAATGCCGAGCGTATCATGTCCATCATGATCGACCGCAGCCGCCTACCCAAAGCCATGCCACTACTGCTGGCGCTGGATGACGACGGCAGCGCCTTCCCGTTGGTGAACTTCGAGACACAGCTGTCCAGTGGGAATCAGAATACGGATGATTGCTGCGATGATGGGCTGGTTTTCCTGGAGCGTACCCGTGTCAAAACGCGGCTGGGCTGCTCCACGGGTGTGCTGACGCTGGGAAAAGGCTCGCGCTTCGACTGCTTGAACGTGAACAAACTGGGCAAGGTGACAGTCAAGGGTGGCGACGTCATCCTGCGCGGCGACAAACGCTATGTGGAGGTGAAAGCGTCAGTGGTCACGGTGCAGATGGAGAAGTCGCCGAACAGCATTTATCCGCTGTCACTGCGGACGACGCTCCCGGCAACTGCCGAAAAGGGTGAGCAGTTCTTCATCCAGGTAACGCAGCAAAATGCCCAGGGCACGACAGTGGGTGGCGCGGCGATGGTATACCTGTTGAAGTAACCGTTTCTTACCCGGATGGCTGGTACACGCCAGCCATCTTACGCCGGGTAGAGCGGGCGGGCGTGACCGTGGGGGGAGTGCCCGCCCGCCCCGCTTGGCGTCACGCCGTCGGAGGTCATCGTCGTGCGCGGGCCGGCCCCGCAGGCGGGCCGGCCCAGCCTCACGCCGGCAGGAGCACGCTGAAGGTCGAGCCTTCGCCTTCGGGGCTCGACACTTCGAGGCGGCCGCCGGCGCGCGGTCGAGGCGCCGTGAGGGCGTGGCGACGGGCGGCCAGGGCGACCCGCGGCGGTGTCAGCGGCCGAGGGCCGCGGCCAGGGCGGCGATGGACTCGGGCGGCGTGCCGCAGCATCCGCCGACGATGCGGGCGCCGAGCGCAGGATAGCCGCCGACCACGGCGGCGAAGTGCTCGGGCGTCTCCCCGTACACCGTCTGGCCGTCTTCGAGGCGCGGCTGGCCAGCGTTGGGCTGCGCGCAGGTGACGCCGCCGTTGAGCTCGGCGAGGATGGGCACCAGCTCGGCCATGGGCTCGGCGGTGATCTCGCAGTTGCAGCCGACG
>Ga0209539_1001604_pt1 | contig 12222 bp, 9 predicted proteins | sample BarGraNGADG00312_2_FD_184499 | JGI IMG/M metagenome (GOLD analysis project Ga0209539, IMG submission 184499) | Arctic peat soil microbial communities from Barrow, Alaska - Barrow Graham LP Ref core NGADG0011-312 (SPAdes) (version 2) | ecosystem: Environmental > Terrestrial > Soil > Wetlands >... | reverse complement strand
CGAGCTGACCACCGAGGACTGACGTGGAAGCGGGCGGGGACCTGCTGAGGTCCCCACCCGTTCGTCATGTCCGAGCGTCGTGCCCGCGCGGGACAGCCGCGCGGCGCAATCCGTGCGTCGACCCGTCGTGCTGGTCAGTTCGTCCACTCACTCCTGATGTATGCGGTGAATCCCACGACGGCGGGCGTCTCGATCCCGAGACCGTTTCCGCCGCCCAGCAGCAGGTCCTCTCGACCGAGCAGGTGCCCGGTGCTCGGGTCGATGATCAGGATCGACCGCGCTGGGCCGCTCGCCGGCAGGTCGAGCGCGACGCCGACGCCCATCCGACCGACGCGGTCGCGGGTGCGTCCGATGTCGACCAGGTTGGGGTCCTGCGCCAGTTCGGCCCAGAGCGCCGCCTCAAGGTCTGGCGGGATCACGGCGAAGCCATACAGGTCCGTGATCGCACGGAACTGGCAGCGGCTCCGCGCGGGCGAACCGGCGGCGGCGATGCAGTTCACCTTGAGATCCAGCCGCTCGCGGAGCGTCACCGGGTCCCGCGAGAGACTGGCCAGGTAGCCGGTGTCGACCGTGCCGGCTGGCACAGTGTCTGTCGACTGCGGCGGGCCGTCCCCACCGGTACCGTCGGGCACCGCGGAGCGGCCGTCCGGGCTCAACGCCTCGCCTCGACGACTGGTCTGCGTGTAGGACCCGTCGGCCCGCACCAGCATCTCCGACACGCTCGGCACGATCGCGGTCGCGGACCCGCCTTCGTGGGCCCTCGAGATCGTCAGGTCCCAGCTGTCGGTGACGACGCGCTGGACCTGGCCATGAGCCCCGGGGGCGGCCTGCGCGGCGGCCGTTGCCGACAGCTCGCTCAGGAGGTCCGCCGCGGGAAGTCCGTCACGGATGGCAAGCGAGTGCGCGTCGACGAACTCGAAGTCCAGCGGCGGCGGGGTGAGCGCCGCGGCGGTGTTCGAGGTGTTCCACGGCTGGACCACGCCGACCAGAGCGATCGCCAGCACCGCGGCGGCGGCGAAGCCGGCATAGGCCAGCCGGCGCGAGGGCGTCCACGTGCCGCGCGGCGAAGACGTCAGCGCCCGCTCGACTGGCAGGTCCTGGCGCATCCCGACGATGCGCTCCAGCAGGCGCGAGCGCCGCTCCGCCTCGCCCGCGCGTTGTACCCGCGTGGGCGCGGGCGCCACCTCGGCCATCAGAACGCGGACGCGATCGACGTCACCCTTCGCGCGTCGGAGGCGGCTCATTCGACACCCTCCTGTGGCTTCAGTCGCGTGGGCCGCGACGGCTCGGGAATGATGCCGGCATCGTTCGTCGCCAGGCCACTCGCCCGCATGAGGGCGGAAAGGCGACGGCGGGCCCGCACCAGGCGCATCGTCACCAGGGTCCGGGAACAATGGAGGGCGCCGGCGACCTCGTCGAGGGAAAGGCCCTCCCAGGCAATCATCTCCAGGAGCTCCTGGTCCCGGGGCGGCAACTTCAAGAAGACATCGACCGCGGCCAGCCGCGCATCCACCACGGGGCCATGGTCCGGCTCCACCACGGGAATGCCCGCGAAGATGGCCGCCTTGAGCGCGCCGTCGAGCTTGCGGGCCCGGAACTTCGCGCGTTGCGCGTTCCCGAGCGTCGCACGCGCGACGCCGAAGGTCCACGCGCGCAAGGACTGGCTCTCATCCTCGGTCTCCGGCGCATCGGGCCACCGACGCCACACGACGAGGAAGGTCTCGGAGACCACTTCCTCAGCGGTGCTCGCGTCCGTGCGTCGCTCGGCGTAGCCGAGGATGTCGGGGTAGAGCGCGTCGAAGACACGCCTGAACTCGTCCTCAGTCACCGGCTCGCCTCCCATGCCCGACACAGGAAGGATACCGACGCTGGTCATCGTTTCAGCATGCCGGGTAGGTGCTCAGGAACGCCCCGCGCAACGCGGCCCGCGTGCCGCTCACCGTCGACAGGCGCGCCCCGGGCGCGTAGCAGTACGTCGGCGACGTCGTCCTGAGGCTCGGGAACATCAGCGTGCGCCCACCGCGGTTGTTCCACAGCGAGCCGATCTGCCCGAAGTAGGTGGGCATCGCAACCGACACACCCTCGAGGCTGACAATCCAGAGCGAGCCCTGGTAGTACGACTGGTCCCAAATGCAGAAGTGGCCCGCGGTGCAGCTGTTCAGGCTCAGCACACCAGCGTCGATCGCGGTGTACACGACGGCGCCATTGGCGTAGACGATGGTGTTGCCGACGACCTTCGCCCCCCATGGTTGGCGGGCAAGTTGTGCTGCGAGCTCCTCCTCAGGCGAGGGAGTCGCCCACGCAGCGGTCGCCGTTGGCGAAGGGCCGGAAGCCGTTGGCGAAGGGTCGGAAGCCGTTGGCGAAGGCGCGTCCGAGGGAGACGCGGCCCGCAGCGCGGCCTCCGCGCGACTACCCACTGTTCCGACGGCGACGGCCGCGGCGTTGCCGCCGAGCACGAGGCCGGCGGCCACGACGAGGCCGAGTACCGGGGCCACGGCGGCTAGCGCACCCATCGCTGACCGCCGCAACCCCGCCCGTGGACGGGAGAGGTTTCCGCTCACAACTGGTACATGTCCGGCAAGCCGCCAAAACAACAGGGACTCGGCAGATTTCACCCGGTCGGGTGCCGCCAGGCAGGCCAGCGGAGTAACGCGATGGCCTCTGAGCACGGTTGTGAAGGATGTTGGCGCGAAACAGTCGACCATGCGAAAACTCTGTTGACGGCCGCATCCCCCGCACCGTGTCGCTCTTCAGGGGCTGCGGCGCGGTGATCGGCCGAGCGCTGTCTTGGCGCATCCCGGCCAGCACAATGGCCCGGCCAGCAGTTGCTGGACCGAGCCTTGTGTGACCGCTGCCGCTGCCCTGAGGCCGACTGATCGTGGTGCGCGAGGGGGGAGTTGAACCCCCACGCCCTTTCGGGCACACGGACCTGAACCGTGCGCGTCTGCCTATTCCGCCACTCGCGCGCGCCGCAGAAGACTAGCACGCAGCCCCGGAGACGCCGTCGTCACCCGGCACCGGCACCGCCGTCGGCCAGCGAGAGAACGACGCCGCCGCGACTCGCTCGATCGAGCGACCACAGGCCCGTCCGCTCGGCCCGGATTCCACCAAAATGCCCCGCCGCCGCGGTGTCTACCGCCACCTAACGGGCTTGTGGTCGTTACGATCAGAAAGTGCCGGACCCGGCACGCTCGTGCGTGCCCGTGACCTGCATCAACGGGCGAAGCCGCGGGCAGCGCACGAGGGACGAGCCGAGGAGGTGTCATGGGGGTTCTCGATCGCTTCGAGAAGGGCGTCGAGCGCGTCGTCAACAGCGCCTTCGCCAAGGCCTTCCACAGCGACCTCAAGCCGGTCGAGATCGCGAGCGCGCTGCGCCGCGAGGTCGACGACCGTGCCGTCGCGATGGACCGGGACCGCACCATCGTGCCGAACGAGTTCACCGTCGAGCTGTCCCCGGCCGACCAGGAGCAGGTCATCGGCTGGGGCGCCGAGACCCTCGCGGATGAGTTCGCCGCGAACGTCACCGAGTACGCCGCCTCGCAGCGATACGTCTTCGTCGGCCCGGTGACTGTCACCTTCGTCGAGCGCGACGACCTTGAGGCGGCACGGTTCCGGATCCGGTCGGCGACCGCGCGCGGTGCCGCGGCGCCTGCGGCGAGTGCCGCCCCGAGCCCGCGCCACCCGCTCGTCGACATCGATGGACAGCGGTACCTGTTGACCGGGCCGGTGACCGTCATCGGACGTGGCTCGGACGCGGACATCATCGTCGACGACCCCGGCGTCTCCCGCCGTCACCTCGAGATCCGGATCGCCGATCACGGCGTCGTCGCCACCGACATGGGCTCGACCAACGGCACCTTCGTCGAAGGGCACCACGTCCCGGCCGCCACCCTGGTCGACGGCAACACGATCACCATCGGGCGCACCAGGATCATGTTCTGGACCGGTCGTGACGACGCCGACGACAAGTGACCGCGGCTCATGAGTGAGCTCGCCGTCACGCTGCTGCGCCTCGGCTACCTGCTGCTGCTCTGGGTGTTCGTCCTCTCCGCGATCGGCGTGCTGCGCCGCGACCTCTACGGGACGCGAATCCTGAACCGCCGCCAGCTGCGCGCCGAACGCCGTGCCGCCGGTCCGTCCTCGGCCAAGCCCGCCGCAACAGGCAGCCCGGTCCGACGAGCGAACGAACCAACCCGCCTCGTCGTCACCGAGGGCGGGCTGCGCGGCACCACGCTGCCGCTCGGCGCCTCGGCCATCCTCATCGGCCGTGCCCCGAGCTGCACCCTGGTGCTCGACGACGACTACTCGTCGTCCCGGCACGCACGCATCTACCCGGAGGCCGGCCAGTGGTACGTGGAGGATCTCGGCTCGACCAACGGCACGTTCCTCGACGGCACGAAGGTCGAGTCGTCGATGCCGATCCCGCTCGGTGCTCCCGTGCGCATCGGGCAGTCCGTGATCGAGCTGCAGAGGTGAGCCGCCGGTGAGCATCGCGTTGCGCTACGCCGCGCGTTCTGACGTCGGACTGGTCCGGAGCAACAACCAGGACTCCGGATTCGCCGGGCCGCACCTCCTCGTCGTCTGCGACGGAATGGGCGGCGCCGCCGGCGGCGATGTCGCCTCGTCCGTCGTGGTGGCGCACCTCGCTCAGCTGGACGACGAGGCCCACGGTCCGGATGACATCGTCGCCGAGCTCGAGTCGGCGGTCGCCGCGGCGCACGCGGAGATGCTCGACCGGGTCAAGGCCGAGCCGGAGCTCGCCGGGCTCGGCACCACCGTCACGGCGATACTGCGCGCCGAGAACAAGCTCGCCATGGCGCACGTCGGCGACTCCCGCGCGTACCTGCTGCGCGACGGTGAGCTGACCCAGGTGACGGTGGACCACACCTTTGTGCAGCACCTGGTGAACACCGGCCGGATCTCGCCGGAGGAGGCGGAGCAGCACCCGCAGCGCTCCGTGCTGCTGCGGGTGCTCGGCGACTTCGACCCGGAGATCCCGCTCGACGTCTCGATGCGCGAGGCCCATGTGGGCGAGCGCTGGCTGCTCTGCTCGGACGGTCTCTCGGGCGTCGTGAGCCGCGACACGCTGCTCGAGACGCTGCGCGACACCAAGGATGTCGACGTGTGTGTCGACCGGCTGATCCAGTTGGCGCTGCGGGCCGGCGGGCCGGACAACATCACCTGCATCGTTGCCGACGTCATCGAGCTGGACGACCTGCCCGACGGCGCCGCACCGACCACGGCCGCGCTGATCGTGGGCGCCGCGGCCGTCGAGCGGAACCGTCCGTCCAGCGCGGGCGACGGTCCCGCGGCGCGAGCCGCCGGGCTGGGCCGAGCCGAGGCCGTGGCGGGTCCGGGGTCCGAACCGGAGGACGAGCTCGCGGCGGCCGACCGACTCGGCCGGAAGCGGCGCCTGCGGATCGGCTTCATCGCGCTCGGCGTCGTGATAGCCGCTCTGCTCGCCGCTGGGACCGCCGGCTACCGCTGGACGCAACGGCAGTACTACGTCGGCGTCGCGGACGGGAATGTCGCGATCTACCAGGGCATCCCGCAGACGATCGGTCCGCTGACTCTCTCCGCGGTCTACCAACACTCCTACCTGAAGGTCGCGGAACTCCCAGGCTTCGTGCAGGCGCGCCTGGGCAACGCGATCCAGGCGAACAACCTGGCCGACGCGCGGACCCGGGTCGCGTCGATCGCCGCCGACCTCAGGGCCCAGACCAGCCCTAGCCCCACGCCCACAGCCACGCCGCAACCCGCGGCGAGCGCTACTGCCAAGGGCGCGACGGCGACGGAATCGCCCTGATGGCCACGGTGACGCCGCACCGGGTGCGAGCCGGCCGCGGCATCGAACTGGCGCTGCTGCTCCTCGCTCTGGTCATCGGCGTCGCCGCTTACGCGCTCGTCGGCCTCAACACCCGGGGGAAGGTACCGGCCGACATCCTCGGCTACGGCCTCGGCATCGCCGTGCTCGGACTCGGCCTGCACGTCGTCCTCCGGCTGCGCGCGCCCTACGCCGACCCCGTCATCCTGCCCACGGTGGTCGCCCTCAACGGCATCGGGCTCGCGATGATCTACCGGCTCGACATCGCCGAGGCGGCCCGCGGCCACAGCGAGTCCTTTGCCACCCGTCAGCTTGCCTGGACGGCACTCGGTGGCATCCTCGCTGCCGCCGTGCTGCTCGCGCTGCGCGACCACCGGACGCTGCGCCGCTACACCTATACGGCGATGCTCGTCGGTCTCGGCCTGGTCGTGCTACCGCTCGTGCCGGGCCTCGGCGCCGAGCTGAACGGAGCCCGGATCTGGGTGCACTTCGCCGGGAACTCCCTGCAACCGGCCGAGTTCGCGAAGATCGCGCTGGCCATCTTCTTCGCCGGCTACCTGGTCACGAACCGCGACACCCTCGCGCTGGCCGGCAACAAGGTGCTTGGCCTGCAGATGCCGCGCGCCCGGGACCTGGGCCCGATCATCCTGGTCTGGGCGTTCTCGCTGGGTGTCCTGGTCTTCGAGCGGGATCTCGGCACCTCGCTGCTGTTCTTCGGCCTGTTCGTCGCCATGCTCTACATCGCCACCGAGCGGTCCAGCTGGGTCATCATCGGCTTGGGGTTGTTCATGGGCGGCGCGTTCCTCGTGGCCCGCTCCTTCGCCCACGTCGGCGCGCGATTCACCGTCTGGCTGCATGCGCTCGACCCCGCGGTGTACAACCGGTCGCCGGGTGGGTCGGAGCAGCTCGTTCGCGGGCTGTTCGGAATGGCCAGCGGTGGCCTGTTCGGCACCGGGCTCGGTGAGGGTCGTCCAGATCTCGTGCCGTACGCGGAGTCCGACTTCATCGTCTCCTCGCTCGGCGAGGAGCTGGGTCTCACCGGGCTCATCGCGATCCTGGTCTGCTACCTCGTGTTCTCTCAGCGCGGTTTGCGCACCGCGGTCGGTGTCCGCGACGGGTTCGGCAAGCTGCTGGCGGGCGGGCTCGCGTTCGTCGTTGCGTTCCAGTGCTTCGTCGTCGTCGGCGGCGTGACACGTCTCATCCCGCTGACCGGGTTGACGATGCCGTTCCTGGCCTACGGTGGCTCCTCGCTGCTCGCCAACTGGGTCATCGTCGCCCTCCTGCTCCGCATCTCGGACAGTGCGCGGCGACCATTCGCTGCCGGTTTCCCCGTCGTCGAGCAGATGCCGCGCGGCCGCCCCGTGCCGGTTGGTGCCGGGACGGCGGAGGTTGGTCTCGGGACGGCGGAGGTCGGCGCGGCCGCGACCCCGGGCCTCGGCGTCCCCGCTGCGGCGGGCGTCAGCGTCCCCGAGACCGCGGAGGTCGGCGGCGCCGATCATCCGACGGAGATCGTCAGTCGTCCCATCGACGGCAGCCGACCCGCCGCGGCCGGGTCCGGCGCCGAGCCCGACGACGGCTCCGGCATCGACGCCACCGGGGGTGTCCGGTGAACACTCCGCTCCGCAAGCTCGCGACCGTCGTGATCGTCATGTTCGCCGCGCTCATGCTCAGCGCGACCTGGGTGCAGTACGTCAAGGCGCCGTCGCTCAACGCGGACGGGCGCAACGTCCGCACCATCTACCGCGAGTACGGCAACTACCGAGGCCCGATCGTTGTCGGAGGCGAGCAGATCGCGTGGTCCACGCCGGTGAGCGACTCGTTCGGGTACCAACGCAAGTACTCGAATGGCGCCCTCTACTCCGCGGTGACCGGCTTCTACTCGGTGGTCTACGGCCGCACGGGCATCGAAGCCACGAACAACACCGTCCTCAACGGCAGCGCCGACTCGCTCTTCCTCGCGCGTCTCCAGGACCTCGTCACCGGCAAGCAGCAACGCGGAGCGACAGTCGAGCTCACGATCGACCCGGCGGTCCAGAAGGCAGCCGGGGACGCTCTCGGTGGACAGAAGGGTGCCGTCGTCGCGCTCGATCCGCGCACCGGCGCGATCCTCGCGATGGTCACCTCGCCCGGCTTCGACCCGAACGCGCTCGCGCGGCACGACATCTCTGCGGTCAATTCGACCTATCAGACCCTCCTGAACGACCCGAATGGGCCGCTCGTGAACCGCGCGATCGCGGGCGACACCTATGCGCCGGGGTCGATCTTCAAGCTCGTCACGGCCGCCGCGGCCCTCGAGTCCGGCCGGTATCAGCCAGCCACCATGCTCCAAGCACCGCGCGAGCTGTCGCTCCCCTTGACGAGCGCGAAGATCCAGAACTTCGGCGGCGAGTCGTGCTCGTCGACCGGGAAGCTCAGCCTGGCCGACTCGCTGCGGATCTCCTGCAACACGAGCTTCGCCCAGCTCGGTCTCGACCTCGGTGACAAGGTGCTGCGCAACCAGGCGCGTGCGTTCGGGTTCGATCAGACCCTGCACATCCCGCTCAAGGTCACTGCCAGCCACTTCCCCGACAGTCTCGACGCCCCACAGACCGCGATCTCCGCGATCGGCCAGTTCGAGGACCGCGTCACGCCGCTTCAGGTCGCGATGATCGCCTCGGCCATCGCCAACAGGGGCCTGCTGATGACGCCGTACCTCGTCGCGATGGAGCGCAGCTCCGATCTCGCAGTCATCTCGAAGACCGAGCCGAGCGAGTTCGGGCGCCCGATCTCCGCCGCGACCGCCGGGCAACTGCGGGACATGATGCTCGCGGCCGTGCGGAACGGGACCGGGCGGGCGGCCGCGATCAGCGGCGTCGACGTCGCGGGCAAGACCGGCACGGCCCAGACCTCGCAGCGAGCGCCGGACGCGTGGTTCACGGCGTTCGCACCCGCCAGCGATCCGCAGGTCGTGGTCGCGGTCGTCGTCGAGCACGGTGGAAGCCTCGGCAGCGAGGCGACCGGCGGCCAGGTCGCGGCACCGATCGCCCGCGCCGTCATCAAGGCGGTGCTCAAGCGGTGAAGCCGGCGGCAGGGCTGATTCTCGGCGGTCGCTACCGCTTGCGCGGACGACTCGCCGTCGGCGGCATGGGCGAGGTGTGGGTCGCGCACGACGACTCGCTGGCTCGCGACGTCGCCGTCAAGGTCCTGCGGGAGGAGTTCGCCGGCGATCCCGGGTTCCTCGACCGCTTCCGCACCGAGGCGCGGAACTGTGCGCAGCTGTCGCACCCGAACATCGCGCAGCTCTTCGACTACGGAGAGCAGCAGGGCTCGAGCTTTCTGGTGATGGAGCTCATTCACGGCGAACCCCTGTCCGAGTTGCTCGCGCGCGAGCCGATCTTGCCGCTCTACCGCTTGCTCCCGATCCTCGCCCAGACGGCGCGCGGCCTGCACGCCGCGCACGCGGCCGGCGTCGTTCACCGGGACGTCAAGCCCGGGAACCTGCTGCTATCCCGGGAAGGCCGGGTCAAGATCACGGACTTCGGGGTCTCCCTCGCCACCAACCAGGTGCCGATGACGGCCGCCGGGATGGTCATGGGCACCGCGCAGTACCTCTCGCCGGAGCAGGCGGTCGGCCGCCCGGCCACGCCGGCGTCCGACATCTACTCGCTCGGCATCATCGCGTACGAGGCGATTCAGGGGCACCGGCCCTTCACGGGTGCGACCGCCGTGGACATCGCGATCGCGCACGTCAAGGAGGAGGTGCCGCCGATCACGGAGCCGGTGCCACCCGAGCTCGACGCGCTCATCATGCGGATGCTAGCCAAGGAACCCGCGAACCGCCCGCGCTCCGCCGCGTCCCTGGCCCGCGTGCTCGACGGCATGGTCGACGGCACGCCGCCCGAGGGAACCCCGACCGCAGACGCGCGTGGCGGTGGCGCCGAGGTTGAGGGACGGGCGGCCGATGCCGAGGAGTCCGCGAGCCAGGACGAACCCGCAAACCCCGAGGAGTCCGCGAGCCAGGACGAACCCGCAAACCCCGAGGAGTCCGCGAGCCCCGAACAGGCTGCCGATGGCGGCGAGTTGCCGGATGGCCGCCGTCCGCAGCACGGGCCCGAGGCTGCGGTCCCGCCGTCCTACCCACCCCGCCGAGAACTCCGCGGGGCCCGACATGTGGAGCGGGACGCCCCCACAGCTAGGCCCACCGGCCACCGGTTCGCGCCGCGGCGGACCTCGACCACTACGGGACTGAGGTTCGGACAACTCACCACACCCATGATCGCGTTGGCGCTCCTCGTGGTCTTCGCGTTGCTCGGTGCCTTCGTGGCGTCGCGCCTCCATAACAGAACCAGTCAGCCGGAACCCAGCTCGACGAGTTCACAGATCCAGCTCGATGGCAGAGAATCTCCCGAGCACCCCCGTCGAGATGGAATGATCAGACCGATCGTCGCGGCGCACGAGTTGCTCGCGACCCGATCGTCAACGACGAAGGACACCTAGTGGCGGACGACGCACCCCGCATCTTTGCTGGACGCTATGAGATCGGCGAGCTGATCGGCCGTGGCGGCATGGCAGAGGTTCACATCGGCCACGACACGCGTCTCGGACGAACCGTGGCGATCAAGGTGCTGCGCCCGGACCTGGCCCGCGACCCCTCGTTCCAGGCTCGGTTCCGGCGCGAGGCGCAGGCTGCGGCCTCGCTGAACCACCCGGCCATCGTCGCGGTCTACGACACCGGTGAGGACCTGGTCACGGAGGCGAACGGCACTGTCTCGCACGTCCCGTTCATCGTGATGGAGTACATCGAAGGACACACGGTTCGCGACATCCTGCAGGACGGTTCCGCCGTTCCGATCGACGAGGCCGTCGAGATCACGACCGGGGTGCTCTCCGCCCTCGAGTACTCGCACCACGCGGGGATCATCCACCGCGACATCAAGCCGGCGAACGTGATGCTCACGCCGACCGGAGCGGTAAAGGTGATGGACTTCGGCATCGCCCGGGCCGTCGCCGACGCCGCCGGGAGCATGACGCAGACACAGGGCGTGATCGGCACCGCACAGTACCTCTCCCCGGAGCAGGCACGCGGCGAGTCCGTCGACGCCCGCAGCGACCTGTACTCGACCGGCTGCCTCCTCTTCGAACTGCTCACCGGCCGGCCGCCCTTCATCGGGGACTCGGCGGTCGCGGTCGCGTACCAGCACGTCCGCGAATCCGCGCCGCACCCGAGCATGTATGCCGCCGACGTACCCGAGGTCCTCGACCGGATCACGGTCAAGGCGCTCGCCAAGGAGCGCGAGGCTCGGTACGGCAGCGCCGCGGAGTTCCGGGCAGACCTCGAGTCCGCCGCCCGTGGTGGATCCGTTGGCGCCCCCGCCATCGTCGCGGGTGCGGCAGCGGCACTCGCCGCCGAAGCCGGTCCCGCGACCGCGTCGACCCAGGTCCTCTCGCCGACCGCCGCGACCGCCGCGACCCAGGTCGTGCCTGGCGTCCCGTGGGCCCCGGTGGGTATGTCGGCAACGCCCCCGCGGGGCATCCCGCTCGACGACGGCGATTCCCGTCGCCGCCGCGGCCTGATGTGGGCGCTGATCGGTCTCGGTGTCGCGGCGGTCGCCGCGATCGTCACGATGCTGGCGCTGACCGGCTCCCACCAGCCACCAACCCCGGTGACCGTCACGCTCCAGAACCTCGTCGGCATGACCGAGGTCGATGCCAAGAAGATGCTCGATGACGACAAGCTCGTGGACATCCGCAAGGAGGAGCCGAGCAACAGCATCGAGAAGGGCCGGGTGACGAAGACCGACCCGAAGGCCGACACCCAACTCAAGCCCGGTGCCGAGGTCCAGGTGTGGATCTCGACGGGGAAGGCCGCCTTCAAGCTGGCGGACCTCAGCGGCAAGACATTCGAGGAGGCGAAGACCTACCTCGACGCGCAGAAGCTCGCCTTGGGGAACGTCAAGCCGGAAGACAACCCCGCCTTCAAGGCGTCTCTGGTGACCAAGACCGACCCGGCCGCCGGCCAGAACGTGACGGCCGGCGACACGGTGACGCTCTTCCAGTCGAGCGGCAACGTCCAATTGCCGAACGTTGTCGCCATGACCAAGCAGCAGGCCCAGGACACGCTGAACAAGCTCACCTTGACTGTCAACTGGCAGTCGAGTCCGAGCGATGCCCCGGTGGATCAGGTCACCGCCCAGGACCGCAGCCCGGGTCTCGTCCCGCAGGGTACGGCGATCACGCTCACCTACGCGGTGCCGCAGCCCACGCCGCAGCCGGTCACGATCCCCTCTGTTGTGGGCGAAACTGAGAAGCAGGCCACCAAAGCCATCACCGACCTGGGCCTGAACGTCACCCCGATTTGTGACTCGACCATGCCGACGGCCACACCGGTGCCCAAACCAGGGGACGCAACGAAGACGGAT
>Ga0209539_1001601_pt1 | contig 12242 bp, 12 predicted proteins | sample BarGraNGADG00312_2_FD_184499 | JGI IMG/M metagenome (GOLD analysis project Ga0209539, IMG submission 184499) | Arctic peat soil microbial communities from Barrow, Alaska - Barrow Graham LP Ref core NGADG0011-312 (SPAdes) (version 2) | ecosystem: Environmental > Terrestrial > Soil > Wetlands >... | reverse complement strand
ATTTTCACGTACGTTATCCATTTTCCATTTACATGCTGCGGAATCACTACGCGTGGTTGCCAATTGTCGTGCGAAAGGCTTGCGTCTCCATTTGAATCATCGCAAGAAGGGTCTTGTTCACTGTCTTTCGCCCAACTTCGTAAGCTGTTTCCGAAATAGAATGGGCTCTAATTTGGGCATCTAAATATTCTTTAGGGTAGCTGATAGGTCTCGTTGATCCTTTGTGTGATTCTATTTCGGAGCTTCGCTGAGGAGCGACAAGCGAAGCCTTAGGAGCTTCACAACAGATAGTCTCGTGCTCTTCCGAATTAACGAAGTTAGTGTTAATAGTATCAATAATATCCCCAATAAGGAGATCTTTTCCACTATCTAAAGCCGCTGGCCAAAAAAACTCTCACGGTTGGTGTCGACCAACGAGGAGATCTAGTAGTTTCGCCATTCCTCGTCTTACATTGCCACCGCTGTGGTTGTCGCGTTCCTTACGACAACGGTGATCGTTCCGGTCATGTATGTGTGAATCGCGCAATGATACGGGAACGTCCCTGTTTGATTGAACTGAACCGTGTATTTGTCTCCGTTATCAAGAGGCGCCGACTGTGCAAACGTCGAATTATTTGACGTGATTTGATGCTGAATCGAAGTTGATCCGCCGTATAAACCACTCGACGAGTCCTGATTGATCCACGTCACGTTTGCTCCTTGCGGAATCGTCAAGAATTGAGGATCAAACTGATAATTTTTGACGGTGACGTTGTTTTGATTCGCTGTGCTGACGACGTTATTTCCCAATCCCGCAGTCTGTCCACTTTGCGTACTTTGTGTACATCCGGCCATCAAGACTGCCGCGATCACGCAGATTCCTAAGATTGCGTATTTTTTCATTTTCCCTTCTCCCTGGGAGATTATTGTATACCTTCGACTGTCTAGTCACGTATTGCCGTTTTATCAAGTTTGCCTGCAGAATCATCGTTATTCGACATTCCCGCTCCCAATTTCGGTTCAAAGGCGCGTAAGCTATTTATGTGGGTTTACACCGTGGGAAGGACTTGGACATTGTATTCTTCCTCGCCAGCATTTCCCTCGCGTTCATCGGGTCACCTCTTCATAAACGAGATAATCTAATAACAAGTATGCTCTTCTGGGTGCTGTCGGATGGGAAAAAGAGGGGCTTGAAGTACATCGTGTATTTCGCAGCAGAGAAGGTGGTTTAAAGTCGCAATGAACGGGGAATTGTTAAGTAAACATAGCTGCTTGCAAAAGCGTATGCAATGGAGACTAATAGCGGTCGGACTAATTGTAGTGGTTATAATAGGGATCATAGTTGCTGTTGCAGGTTCGGTTGTCGCAGGCGTAGATACGGCGACATACCCGGCGTGGATGTGGATCATTTCCCTCGTCGTCATCATTTTCCTTACCGCCATTATCGCCGTGCTGCTGGTAGGATGGCAAGATTCCCATTACGACGAGGGCGCGCCTGAAGAAGAGCACTACTATCGAGGCGGCGGCCGCTAAATCTTTGTTTCCGCTGTATGCTATGCTGGAAGGAGAAAAAAATGAGCGCAATTAAAACCGAAGACGGCACGCAGATCTACTACAAGGACTGGGGCAGTGGACAGCCTATCGTATTTAGCCATGGTTGGCCCCTCAGTGCCGACGCATGGGATGCCCAGATGCTGTTTCTAGCGCACAACGGTTATCGCGTGATTGCCCACGACCGCCGCAGTCACGGACGTTCGGAACAGACGTGGGACGGCAACACGATGGACCAGTATGCGGACGATCTTGCCGATCTTATCAACGCGCTAGACCTGCACGAGATGATGATGGTCGGCCACTCCACAGGCGGTGGTGAAGTCGCTCGCTATATCGGGCGACATGGCGCATCGCGCGTTGCTAAGGCAGTGCTTATCGGGGCGGTTACGCCATTGATGCTCAAAACTGCAGATAATCCCAATGGCTTGCCGCTCGCTATGTTTGACGACATGCGCAAACACGTGTTTAATAACCGCGCGCAGTTTTTCCAGGATTTTACGCTGACCTTCTACGGTTATAACCGACCTGGTGCCAAAATATCTGAGGGTGTGCGCGAATCCTTCTGGAGACAAGGAATGTTGGCGAGCATCGTTGGCGTGTATGAGTGCATCAAACAATTTTCCGAGATTGACTTTACCGAGGATTTGAAAAAGATGACGATACCTACGTTAGTCGTGCACGGCGACGATGACCAGATAGTCCCAATGCAACTCACAGCGCTACGTACTGTCGAAATCGCGCCGCAGGCGACATTAAAGGTCTACGCAGGGGCACCACACGGCCTGCCTACTATCTGCCAAGATCAGTTGAACACAGACTTACTCGCCTTCATCAAAAGCTGAGCAATATTTCGACTGATATTGGACAGTTGCAAGGTGCCTAGGCTGCTCGATTTACTCATCGCCTATTACGCTGAAAAACAGCAATGAGCCATGTGGACGTCGAGTATAACGCTGATTTGATCGTCGGAACAGACGTGCGCTCAAAACTCTAGAGGCGTTATTAAAAGAGTAAGTTGGTGATATACAATTAAAGCGTCAAAATATCGTCCTTAACGCGAGGATGACATATTAACGTGCGTTATAAACCTAGGCGCGGTGATAGACAGTGAAAGTTCCTGATACAGACGTAAACTACGATGATTGTTTATGCTACCAAGGGTGTCCGACCTACGAACACAACAGACTGAGCGGCAGGCTCTTTTGCTCACGCGGAAAGAGCGGCAAACCAATCGAGGAACGAGAGTGCATCTGTCCAGACTGCCCTGTGCAGACAAGATTTAGCCTGACGGACCTACTGTATTGTGAAAAAGGCGCAGCCGACTGAATGAGGTGACGTCAATTGACTGTTCCGATAACTCCAGAAAACAAGAGGAAGTGCCTTTGCGGGACGTGTCGCACCTACATGTATAACGGCCTTAGGGGCCGCTTGTTTTGTTCGATTGGAAAGAGTGAAAAAACGCCTCAGATGAAGGGATGCGGGTGCCCTAGCTGTCCTGTGTTTATTGAATACAAACTCAGCGGCTACTACTTTTGTATAAAAGGCGCTGGAGGAAAATCCAGCGTCTTATGATCCTTTTTTTCAAAAACAACAGCTTAGGGTTAGGGTTTACAGATAGAGCAGCTGTAAGTTCATGAATTCGTCTTTACTCGTGAGCGCGTTTTGTTCCTTCTCGTGCTTGTAGATCACATTCTCAATGGCAGCGATGGCTCCCGCTCGTCCAAAGGCTTGATAAGAACGCCGTCGGTTCAGCCGCAATTGCATTGGGAATGGTCGCTACGTCGTCCGGGGCGATGATAAATCCAAGCTACGCTAGGGATTGCCCGCGCATTTGTTATCCCGGCCTCTGACTGCTTATATCAGTAAATCGGTGGTGCTGCTGTCGGTGCTACTGTCGGTGCTGCTGTCGGTGCTGCTGTCGATGTTGCTGTCGATGTTGCTGTCACCGTAATCGTTCCTGTCATGTTCGTATGGATGGAACAGTGGTAGGCAAACGTTCCGGTGTTGTTGAACTGAAATGTGTACACATCGCCATTGTTCAGGACTGGTGAATTAAACGCGTTAGTGTCAGAGAGTATCCTATGTGGGACCGAATCACCGTTTTTCCACGTCACGTTCGCCCCTTTTTGTATGCTGAGCGTTGACGGGCTAAAGGCGTAGTTCTGAACCGAAATGGTATTTTGATTCGAGGTGCTCGTAACAGGACTCGCACTCGGATTAGGACTCGGACTCGGATTCGTAGATGAGGTACACCCTGCGATCATGACCGTCGCACCCGCACAGACAACGAGTAGCAATATTGCGTATTTTTTCATTTTTTGTTCTCCACAGAGATTTTTTTACAACTTTCGAGTGCTCTACTATGTACTGCTCGTTTTATCAAGTTTCCCCAAAGAATCATCGTTAGTCTACACTATTAATCTTAATTTCAGTTCAGAGGCGATTAAGCTATTTGAGTGGAGTTTGCATCAAGGAAGGGCCAGATCACATTCGTACTAAAGAGGAGGCTCTGACAACCCCGGAGCAGCGTGCATGAAAAACCTTAAGCTCCTTTGCTTCGGCATATTGATGCGCGTCCGACAAGTTGTATCCTAGTAGCGCAGTGCAAGCGACTGCGTTATTACGCTGAGCAAAATCCCTGATGAACTCTCCGATGACCGTATAAGTTTTCTCTCGTGCAGCACTGTCATCTGCCCGTGTCCCTCCATATCGGAGCCCGATTACCATGATTGCACCGGAGACCGCTCCGCAGATGTCATCTGTCCGAGCAACACCGGCACCAACCCTTGCGCGATGCGTGTTGCCGTACCCTGATCGAGTCCAAGTCTGGTCCAAAGACTGCCAAAACCGCCTGCGAACAGTTAAAACCTTGCTTGAAAAGGGCAACTGCTGCGCCTGCTTTTGTCATAGCCAGCCATCGTAGATTCAAAATGATAACGGTTACGCTTGAGACTATACGAGTTGACGATTAGGCGCCACGCCGATTATATCTCCAAATTGTTCTGCAAACGTTCGGAAGTCGCTTGGCCGCATACGTGCCTTGCTTGGATCACGAACACGCGCTACGCGCTTGCAATTTCGTGGCGAGCATTACCACTTTTTTCGCCAAACCCCTGCACTCCTGCGACGCCTGATCGTCAGGTGCTCCCGTAGCAACAGCGCCAAAGTGACCCCCGCAGGAGATCGGGTCGCCGCATGCGACCATGCCGTGCACGATGAACGCTTGGAGGAGCGCCATAATAGTGGTTTCCCGTCCCCCTGCACGATGTCCTGAGCTCACAAAAGCGGCGCCGACCTTGTTTTCCAGTTGGCCCCTAACCCAAACCGAGTCGTCGATGAACTTCTTGATCTGGCTTGCCGGCAGGCCGAAGTACACGGGTGAGCCGATAACGATGCCGTCGGCCCAAACAAGGTCCTCATTTGAAGCATTGGCCACCTCTTTAAGTCTGACTTCAGCGCCTTCTTCGTTCGCGGCGCCGGCGATTGTTTCTGCCATCGTTTTGGTATTTCCTGAGCGCGTATAGTAGACCACTAGCAGATTAACCATTTTTTTAACTACTCCATTTGGTTTATCGTTAACATGGTTAGCGTAATCACGTATCGCTCTTCTTAGCACGCTTTCCTATGGCTTCCACGAGCTCTTCAACTGCGGGCACGACACTGTAGAGCACTAACTCGCCATTGATGAATAAAGCTGGAGCCACAGCCATTCCATACGTATCGAACAGAGGTCGTAGCTGCTGGATATATCCCGCATCTAAGCTGGAAAGGGCGTCAGTAGCAAAAACTGAATCAACTTGCGCTTCGACTTCGGTCTTGTCAAGGGCTTCCTTTATCCTTTCGATATATTGTTGGTTGTAAACGGCCTGCTGTGGATCGCAGCACGCGAAGGAAAAAACTTTGATTGTCATTTTATTACTCATAAACAAACCCCGCCACCTTTCTGAGATTTTGGACGCCGCAGATACCGGTTTCAAAGAGAAGTATGCAATTTCGGCCTTTTACAAGGTCTTTTAAATTGGTCTTTTGCATATTGGTCTCACCGATATCGCATTAACCGATAGACTTATAACGTTTCGTATCGGTGTCCGATAGTGAGGATTCTCAGTGCAAACAACAGAGACTGAAATTACGGGTCCGCTTCAAGCAAAGATAATGAGGGTTTTACAGGATGACGCGCTCTGTGGCGTCGACATCATGGACAGACTGAACCTTAAGAGTCCTGGCACGATCTATCCTGTGCTCAAAGTGCTAAGAAAGCGAGGATTAGTTGACTATCAAGTTGAGGTACAAGGAACAACGCGAAAGAAGGTATATTCTCTCACTGAGGCTGGTAGACAGCAAATCAGGGAGGGTTTTCTCCGCTCGGCCAAGGTGTACTGCTGTGACGCATCCCTACTCCTAAACAGGACGTTAAAAACCATAGGGGGGTTGGTAGAGATCAAGCGCCATCAGAAGGTTCTCTGCACCTTAGAATCCGACGAAGTCAGGCGTTTTCTCCGGGGCGCTGACGTAACTTTCTCGTATGATTTGAATGTTGCTCCCGACACCTATGACTTGGCATTGAGCTTTCTAGGAGTTGGATGCTTTATAGGGAGAGAAATCGCAGACATAACAGACTACGTAAGCCGCCTCCATAAGAGCCTAAAGAAAGGCGGGATCCTTTTAGCGATAGAGATTGAAAAGACGGACAACATGTTTGCAGGAATGTTCTTTGAGGATATCGTTGGATTAAAGGAGTCTTCCGGGTTGCAAAGGGAGGAACTAGAGGGTATTTTAGAGAGAATCGGGTTCAATGCTACGAAGATAACAAGCAAGTCGGGACTACTGTACGCTGTTTCGCAAAAAATGTAAGACAGATGTAAAAAAATCGAGCGGGCAGCATCGGCGCTTATGGAATGGCTCCGTTTCTGGATATCCCTTTTTTTGCCCTTACATAACTTTTTTGAATCACGCTTGTGTTGCCCCGCAGCAGCACGGGGTGTAGGCTGAACTGCTTCGCAAATTCGTCAACGTTCGCATCAAAGTCTGGCTCATACGAAAGGGCGGTATCCACTTTCGCGACCTTCTTAAACCGTACATGCTTCATCAACGTGAACTCCTCGCGCAGATCCTGCCAATGGCCAGCCCACATGGGCGTCAAAAACAGCACGATGTTCTTGTCATTCGTGAGCACGTTTGCATACACCTCGTTCCCGCCAAGCGCGAGCGCGATGCAGTCCTCAACCTTCGCCCCGTCGTCGCCAGCGAGGAAGAAAAGCGGACACACGCTACCGTTGAAATCGTGCTCGAGCGTCCTAAGGGCGTCACAGATGCCATAGAGCACGAAGATTCCGTCTGAAAAGTCCGCCATGCGCTCGATCTGGCGGTATACTTCTTGCTTTAGGAGCGTGCTATCGATATGGAGCCCCAACCTAAGGACGTTCACGACTACGAAAAGGTCATCCACGCTTCGCCGGTGAAGCAGCTGCTGAAGGATGCCATGACCTTTTGTCGAATGCCCACCAGAACGCGTCCTCTGTTGGTGCTTCTTAACGAGATTTGAGGCCTCTTCAAAATCAGTAATTAGAAACGGGCGGTTTTGCGATCGCAGCTTTCGTGCAAGCCCCTGCTGTTCTGCGCTGTCAACGATAATAAGCTGCTTGATGTCGTCATCGACAAGAATGGAGGTGAGCTCATCCTCCAGCATTCTGCATGAAATGATACTCAAGACGGAGATAAGACATAACCTCGCACAGTAATCTTGTGGGCTGAAAACCAAAGGGCAACTTTTACGAGACTGATTAAGATGGGCACCTCGATAATACTGCGCTCTTATACCCTAGACTTCATAAACATTAGTCTTTTAATAATGAAGATCTATGGGTGTGGTGCTATTTACAGTCTTTTTTAGGCTAATTACTGTTTAGTTGGCCTCTCTTTTTCTCTTTTTTTAGTTGCGCAACGGCTTTTGCGATTGCAATTCTGGGAGGGACTCCTTTGGGGCACACCCGACTGCAGTTCTCAAAAAATTCACATGCCCGCCAACCAGTGGGGATATCTGCTGTTTTTAGTCTAGAAGTTCCCCCCTCCCGGGGGTCGATATGGAACCGGTAGAGTTTGGCGAGGGCAGCGGGTCCGAGATACCTGGGATCCTTCCCTTGAACGGGACAGGCCCCAGAACAAGCCGCGCAGAGAATGCAGTTGGTGTACACCTCCAGCTTCTTTACTGCGGCAGGCTCCATGGTTCGTTCTCTTTCAGCATTGTCAGTCAGAGGCTTGAAAACGGGTTCTATTAACCGGTAGTGCTGGAAAAACATATCCATATCAACGATAAGATCCCTGATTACCGGCAGATGCGGGAGGGGTTCCACCAAAACTTCTTCTTGTGGGTTCCATGGCACTGTTTCTTCAATAGCTGGGTACGGGACAATAGAGACTTTTAGACCTCCCTTTAATAGGGTTTCCACCTGGGTGCGACACGCAAGCCGGGGGACTTTGTTGATTAACATGGCACACGTTCCGCAGACCGCTCCACGACAGGAATAATGAAAGGCTAGTGAATCATCGAGCCTTTCTTGGAACTGGAATAAAGCCTCCAGCACCGTCATTCCTGGACGGGGCTCCGGCTCAAAGGTATCATAACGTGGCGACGCCATCCCTTGACGATACCGATATATTTTGAGCTTCATTAATAAACGCGCTCCTTTGGCTCAAACGTGCCCAAGGTAACCGACTGATAAGAAACGAACATCTTCTCGTCCCGGAATCCCACAAGTGTGTGTTTTAGGAAGTTACGATCGTCACGTTCCGGAAAATCCGTCCTCTTATGGGAGCCTCTACTCTCCTCGCGGGCAAGGGCACCGCGGGCAACCGCCTCAGCCAGAAAGAGCATGTCTTCCAGCTCAAGGAACCTTACGAGTGCTTGGTTTACCTTGCGCTCCTTGTTCTGGAGTGACACGTGGGAAATTTGTTCCTGCATCTTTTTTATTTCGTTGAGACCGTCTTGCATCGTCTGTTTTTCCCGGAATATTCCGAATTTGTCGGACATTGTGGCGGTCATTGCATCCCTGACGTTAAAGAAGCGATCTCCTCCTTTGCGTCGAAGTATGTCTTCGATTCTATCGTTTACACTCTTAATCGCTGCTTTTGCCGGTGTATCATTTGGAGTGGGGGCGTTCACAACATCCTCTATGATCCTCGCGGCCACCAAGCTTCCGAATACTACGGTTTCCACGAGAGAGTTTCCACCCAACCGGTTGGCCCCATGGACACTCAGGCAGGAACATTCACCTGCAGCGTAGAGGCCTGGAAGCTTGGTCTCACCGTTGATATCGGCGTCAATCCCCCCCATAGAGTAGTGCTGACCAGGCTGGACAGGCACGGGATCTTGAATGGGGTCAACGCCAGCAAAATCCATTGCTATCTGCCTTATCCCTGGCAACCGTTCCACGATCCGCTCCGCACCCAAATGGCGGAGGTCAAGGTGCACGTAACCGCCGTCATAACCTCGTCCCTCGGCGATTTCCTGTTCAATGGACCGTGCTACCACATCACGCGGAGCCAGATCGACTGAATGAGGGGCGTAACGTTCCATGAACCGCTCTCCGTCCTTGTTTAGGAGGATGCCGCCCTCACCGCGAGCACCTTCTGAAATCAAAATGTTAGTTCCGAAGAGAGTAGTGGGATGAAACTGGACAAACTCCATGTCCTTGAGTAACGCTCCAGCACGGAGGGCAAGGGCCTGTCCGTCTCCTGTGTTGATTAATGCGTTCGTCGACTTATTGAATATCCGGCCAAATCCGCCAGTAGCCATGAGGACTGCTTTGCCTAGGAAGCCATGGACCTGACCGGTCATAATTTCTAGGGCCGTGCATCCTATGCAGCGTCCGTCTTCAGTTATGAGAGATGTGACGAAAAACTCCTCGTAGACCGAGATTTTCCGGCCCACGACATGTTCATAAAGAGTATGAAGTGCATTATGACCAGTACGGTCTGCCGCGTAACACGTTCTTGGAAAACCGGCCCCTCCGAAAGGGCGCTGCGCAATTTTTCCGTTCTCAAGCCTTGACCATACCATCCCCATATGTTCGAGTTCTATTACTGCGGTAGGAGCCGCACGACACATACGTTCAACGACGTCTTGGTCGGCTAAGTAATCAGATCCTTTAACTGTGTCATATGCATGGCTTTTCCAGCTGTCCTTCGTGCCACCTTCGCCTTCCAAATTCCCCAGTGAAGCGTTCATCCCCCCTTGCGCTGCCACAGAATGGGAACGCAAAGGATGGACCTTGGAAACGACGGCGCCGTCTAGACCGGCATCCGAGATACGTAGGGCAGCTCGAAGTCCCGTCAATCCTCCGCCGATTATGAGAACATCATGGCGATGAATCACAGTGCAAATCCCCCGTTTCACATACGAAAAAGGAGCTCATAGCACTACCATTAAATATTTTTTTAATAAGATTCAACACGTCTAGTTATCCCCTCCTTTAGCAGCAACATGGGGATACACCATTTTCGCCGGATCGACCACACGATCAAACTCATCTTCTGACATACATTCAAGCTCTAAGACAGCTTCTTTAAGCGTTAAATCGTTATCTAGTGCATAATGGGCGACTTTTGACGCGTTATCATAGCCAATCATAGGGCTAAGGGCAGTGACTAACATGAGCGATTGAGCTAAAAAGTAGTCAATCTGCTTTTTGTTCGGCTCAGTTCCCTCAACCAGGAACACCCGGAAGGTATAGCACCCGTCTGCTAGAATTCGGATGGAATGCAGGACGTTGTAGATTATGAGTGGTTTATAAGCGTTCATCTCGAGATAGCCACCCCCTCCGCCAAAAGCCACCGCCATATCATTCGCCATTACTTGAACGGCTATCATGGCTAACGCTTCACATTGAGATGGGTTGACCTTTCCGGGCATGATAGAAGACCCAGGCTCGTTGGAAGGGAGAGTTAGTTCGTTTAATCCGCACCGTGGACCAGAACTCAAGATACGAATATCATTGGCAATTTTATAAAGAGAAGTTGCTAGGGTTTTTAAGGTGCCACTTAGCATGACCAAGGCATCATGAGATCCTTGCACTGTAAATTTGTTAGGCGCGGTTACAAAGGGATAACTGGTGAGTCTTGCGATTTCAGCCGCCACTTTTTCATCAAATCCCGGAGGAGCATTAATGCCCGTCCCGACCGCGGTGCCTCCCAAGGCCAGATGATACACGCCCCCCATACTCTTATCTAAACGTTCCAAATCTTCATCCAATAAACCTACATATCCAGAGAACTCCTGTCCCAACGAGACGGGTGTCGCATCCTGCATATGGGTACGACCGACCTTTACAATCTCATTCCATTGCTGTGCTTTGGCATGTAATGAATCACGTAAATGTCTCACCGACGGTATTAATCGCTGATTCATCCCTTTTACCGTGGCAATATGCATAGCAGATGGAAAGGAGTCATTTGAGGACTGAGACCTGTTAACGTGATCATTGGGATGCACTGGTATCTTACTACCCAGCGGATTCCCAGTCAACTGCGAGCAGCGGTTGGAAATCACCTCGTTTACGTTCATGTTGAAATGAGTCCCACTGCCCGTCATCCATACGTGAAGAGGAAACTGGTCCTGGTGTTGACCGGCGAGAATTTCATCGCACACTTGGACTATTAGATCCTGGCGGTCCTCCGTCAGCTGGCTGAGCTGAAAATTCACGACAGCTGCTGCCTTTTTTAATATGGCGTAAGATTCAATCATCTCTCGTGGCATTAAATCGCCGATACTGAAATGCTCCAGCGAACGCTGTGTTTGCGCCCCCCATAACTTGTCGGCAGGTACTTGAACCTCACCTAAATTATCCTTCTCTACACGGAAATCATTGACCATATTAACCCCGTAACCGGCTTTATATCTTTAATTAATACTTGCATTGAGCCAGACGGCTGAAACAAGAACGATGGTACTCGGCAATTTCCCTCCACTCTGTGAATAGCGCAGATCCCCTCCTATACTTTTTTCGGTTTCATCTCCGCGTTGTTGGTGCATATCGAGCCCCAGTTTGAAAACTGCTAGATCTTACGGGCTAATTAAACAAGGTTTGCTACGACGGAACGTATTGCAGCATATCCTAACGGAGAATCGTTAGTGCATGCTGTGGCGCGTATGCTCTGGATTGCTCTTAGCTTTCGCTCGCGCGCTTAAAGGTCTTATCCGAGCATTCGTGATTATGGCAGGGATTAGGTGCTGTTCGAGCATCGTCTCTTTCGAGCGGTGCGTCAGCGATGCGTTTCGTGCCGCTTCACACCCCACGGTATCTCCCTAAGATGAACATCCATCATGCGCACGAGCTCTAGACAAGGATACGTGACAAACTGTCAACAATATGGCTTGGTACCCAAGGTGACATATCTGACTTTCATAACATCGTCCCGCGATCATCGGAATGGCAGATAAGTTCTTAAGGGAGTTAATTGGGCAATTTCCTGATCGATTCGGCAATAGTAGAATAACTCTTAGATAAATCTCGAGCGCTACAAGTCGAGTAAGCGTGCTTAGCGAACTATAGCAGGGATTATTCCTTAGCACCTTTGGCACAATAGAGTAGATCTGTGAGATCATATTCTACTTGCACCGGACAATCTGGACAGGAACAATAACTCTCCTCGACCGGCTTATCGCTCTTCCCCCTCGAGCAAAATAGTCCGCCGCTCAAGCCACTGTTATC
>Ga0209539_1001600_pt1 | contig 12243 bp, 7 predicted proteins | sample BarGraNGADG00312_2_FD_184499 | JGI IMG/M metagenome (GOLD analysis project Ga0209539, IMG submission 184499) | Arctic peat soil microbial communities from Barrow, Alaska - Barrow Graham LP Ref core NGADG0011-312 (SPAdes) (version 2) | ecosystem: Environmental > Terrestrial > Soil > Wetlands >... | reverse complement strand
TGTTTAAAAAACGACTGACTATGCAAATTTCTACAAATGTACGGCGCATTGCGCTGTTTTTTCTAAGCATGGTGCTTTCTTCGAGCATTATTTTTGCTCAGGAAAAGACCATCACAGGAAAGGTCACTGCCCAAGGCGAAGGACCTCTGCCTGGTGTAAACGTTACAGTTCAGGGCACGACGATCGGAGCGATCACCGACCTGAATGGTGCTTACTCAATTAAAGTGCCCGGAACGGCAGCAATACTTGTTTTTTCATCCGTAGGTTACACTTCCAAACAGGTTGTTGTCGGTACTCAAACCGCCATTGACATGATTCTTCAATCTGATGTAACCGCACTGAGTGAAGTAGTTGTAACAGGTTACACGACTCAGAGGAGAAAAGATTTAACAGGTTCTGTCGGAACTGTTGCACCTGCCGAACTCACCGCTGTACCTACCACAAACGTAAGTAACGCTTTGCAGGGACGTTCTTCAGGGGTTACAGTAATCGGAAACGGACAACCAGGATCCACAGCATCAGTAAGAATCAGGGGATTCAGTTCATTTCAGAATAATGATCCTCTTTATGTAGTTGATGGAATTCCAACACAGGACATTTCTTCAATGAACCCGAATGATGTTGAATCAATTTCTGTACTGAAAGATGCCGGTGCCGCTTCTATTTATGGTTCCAGGGCATCAAACGGTGTTATCATCGTTACTACCAAAAAAGGGACCAAGGGTACAAAAGTAACCTATAGTGCGTATACAGGCTTCTCTGATCCTGGTAAAGGCCCGAAAAACCTTTGCAATACACAGCAATTTGCAGATCTTCAATGGCTTGTTTACAAAAATGACGGAACTGTGATAAATAATCCTGTCTATGGTCTGTCTACTAATCCCACACCTACACTTCCCAGCTGGGCCGCAAATACTAACTGGTTCCAGGCTATGACCCGTACCGCTTATACGCAAAATCATGACCTGACTCTTTCAGGAGGTACTGATAATGCCAAATTCTTTGGTGCTATAGGTGTAAATAAAAATGACGGGATTATTCTTTACAACTATGAAAATAAATATTCTGCAAGGTTCAATTCCGAATTCAGCTTTCTGAACAGCCATCTGAAATTTGGAGAGAACTTCGCATTTGCCTACCGTCAGAACAATACTGTTGCTCAGCTTAATGAAGGCAGCCCTATCGAGATGGGTTCTTTCAGGAGTCAGCCTATTATCCCGGTAGTTATACCTGCAGGTGAAACAATTACCGGATTAGCCCATAATTACATTCCTGGTGACTGGGGAGGAACAGGGATTGCCAATGGTTTGGGTCAGGCTGGTAATGAAGTGGCAGTTCTTACAAGGAATAAGGACAACAAATATTGGAATATCAACCTGATCGGTAGCGCTTTTGTTGATGTAAAGATACTTCAGGGCCTGAATTTCAGATCAACACTTGGAGGAACATGGTTTAATAGTTATCAAAGCACCTATAACTTTGCTACTTATGAAGGTTCTGAAAATGCTCTGACACCCAGTTATAATGAAAACGCAGGTTATAATTTGGAATGGACCTGGACAAACTCACTCACCTTTGATAAGACATTCGGGCAGCATAAGATTCTTATCGTTGCCGGTTATGAAAGTAATGAGCTTGGCTTAGGACGTGGTATGTCAGCTACCGGTTCAGGATACTTCACAGATGATCCTAATTACCGTACAATTAGTAACGCGGCGAAAATTTCAGGCGCAAGTTCATATTTTAACAACCCTGTTACCCTGATATCGCAGTTCGCAAGAGCTGATTATTCTTTTATGGACAGGTATCTGTTAAGCGCTACTGTACGCCGTGATGGTTCTTCCAAATTCGGTTCCACTAATCGTTATGGTGTATTCCCTTCATTTTCTGCAGGATGGCGTATAAGTGATGAGCCATTCTTCAAAGGTATAAGCTTTATTAATGACCTGAAAATCAGGGGTTCTTATGGTATGATGGGTAATCAGCTTGCTGTTGATGCAGCTAACCAGTTCTATTCCTATGGTGGCGATCCTTCGACTTCCTTTTATGACATAAACGGAACCTTTAGCTCTTCACAACCGGGTTTCCGCCCGATACGAATTGGTAATCCTGCTGCAAAATGGGAAACCAACGTTACAACTGACCTCGGGTTTGAAACCAGTTTTCTGAATAATAAACTCGGGCTCAAATTTGACTGGTACCAGAAGAAAACAAAAGATCTGTTATATAATCCGGAATTACCTGGTACGGCAGGGGCAGCAACACAACCTTATATTAATATTGCAGCCATGACCAATACAGGAGTCGATTTGGAATTTTCATTCAAAGATAAATTTGGTGACCTTGGCTTTGACGGAAGTGTTATAGGAAGTGCATATAAAAATAACATCGACAAAATTGCTGAAGGTATCACATTCTTTGATTCCAATGGAGGTTCCAGAATCGGATCTTTCAACAGGAACGCAGTAGGACATTCAATGGGAGCATTTTTTGGCTACAAGGTACTTGGCTTGTTCCAGAGTGACGCTGAAGTTGCTTCTTCTGCAACACAAGATGGAGCTGCACCCGGATTATTCAAATTTCAGGATACCAACGGCGACGGAGCAATTACTCCTGAAGACAGGGTATTCATGGGGAACCCTAATCCAAAATTCACCTACGGGGTTAACCTTTCGTTCACTTATAAGAATTTTGATCTGACAGCTTTCCTCCAGGGTTCACAGGGAAATGATGTATTTAACTGGAATACCTGGTGGGTTGATTTCTGGCCATCATTCGCAGGTCAGAAGAGTTCAGATCTTTTGAACAACAGCTGGACTCCAACTAATACCGGTGCAAAAGTTCCAAAAGCAACCAGTCTGTCTAACTTCTCAACAAACACTCAATCATGCAGCTATTATCTCGAGAATGGTTCTTACGCCAGGATGAAAAACCTTCAGCTAGGTTATACTCTTCCCGAGAGCCTTTTGAGCAAGATTAGTGTTAAATCAGTAAGAGTTTACGTACAGGCGGTGAATCTTTTCACAATTACCAAATACACTGGTCTTGATCCGGAAATTGATACTCAACAAGCAAACGGAAGTCCTAACGATTTAATCAGAGGAGTTGACTACGGAAGCTATCCTACTGTAAGGCAGTATATTATTGGAATCAATCTAGCGTTTTAATTATAAATAATGTTATAATATGAAAAAGAAGTATATTATATTTATATTAATCCTTGCAGTCATGGGAACCTGGGGTTCCTGCAAGAGTGATTTTCTTACTGTCGCCCCGACAGGTAGTTTGGATCAATCGTTATTAGCAACCACTAACGGTATAGATGCCATGTTAATTGGTGCCTATTCAATGATTGACGGTCAGTCATCCCAGTTCAGCTGGGAGCCTGCATCTTCCAATTGGGTGTGGGGTTCTATTCGTGGGGTTGAATCAAATAAAGGATCTAACTCGGGTGACCAACAGGACATCCAGCCAATTCAGGGATTTACTGAAGACGCTACAAATCCTTTCATAAATGCCACATGGAGAGAGCTCTATGAGGCTATTTCCAGGTGTAATGCAACAATTGTTATAGTAAATAAGGCGTTGGCAGCCAGCAAAATTACTCAGGACCAGGCTACCTCTTACCTTAAACAAGCTCAGACACTTCGTGGATGGTACCATTTTGACGCATGGAGAATGTGGAATAAGATACCATACATGGATGAAAAAGCTGATCCGGCTGTAGCAACAAACAGTGAGGATGTATCTGATAAGATTATTGCTGACCTGACTACCGGTATTGATCTTCCGCTTGATATGGGAGCAATAGGTAGGTTCAATGGAACAGTAGCAAAAGTTCTGCTGGCCAAAGCTCTGATGCAGATGAAACACGACTATGCAGGCGCATTAATTTTACTTGCTGATGTTAAAGCAAATGGGAAAAAACCTGATGGTTCAGCTATTGGTCTGGCAGCAACTTACGGCGAAATTTTTGATATTGCAAACCGTAATGGAATTGAATCCGTTTATACGGTTCAGTATTCTGTTAATGATAATTCAGGTGCAAACAACGCTGGTAATGGTGAAGTATTGAATTTCCCATACAAAAGCGGTGGATCACCCGGTGGTTGCTGCGGATTTTTCCAGCCGGCACAGGAATTTGTTAATTCATTCAGAGTTGACGCTGCCGGTCTCCCAATGTTGGACAATAGTTATGACTTACCGGCAAATCAGATTTTACGCGATGAAGGTATTGCCGGTGGCAGTCCATGGGATGCAACAAAAGCTTATGATATAAACCAGGGTGCCACAGCATATTCTCCGGCTGCTCCGTTTAAAGATTTAGGCTATGTATCGCTTATTACAGCTAATAAAGGCAATAATCCGCTTACAAGTCCTGCTGCCTGGGCATTGAAATGGACCGAAGATAATTCAAAAGTCGTTGACCCGCGTCTTGACTGGTCTGTTGGCCGCAGGGGTATTCCATATTGGGATTGGGGCGTACATACTGGTTCTGACTGGATCCGCGATCAATCATATGGAGGGCCATATAGTCCTAAAAAACAGGTGTACAAAAAATCACAGGAAGGTAAATATACCGAAGTTGGTAACTGGACATCAGGATGGACTGCTAACGGCTATCGTATGATCCGTTATGCTGACGTACTCCTTATGCTTGCTGAATGCCAGATTGAAACAAACGATCTTGCAAATGCACTTATCAATGTTAACCTTGTAAGAGCCAGAGCAGCAAATCCACTCGGCTATGTCATGGAATCTGATGGCACGACTCCTGCAGCTACTTATGCTGTTGGTGTGTATCCAGCTTTCGCAACTCAGGCTTTTGCCCGTACAGCACTCCAAATGGAAAGAAAACTTGAACTTGGCCAGGAGGGCCACAGGTATTTTGACCTTCAGAGATGGGGAAATGTTGTAACCGAACTTAACAGAGTTCTTGCTTATGAGGAAACAATGGATTGGGGTACACTTTTGTATAACCATTCAACTGTTTCAGCTAAAGATGTTAACTATCCAGTACCACAGCGTCAGATCGACCTGAGTAATGGTAAAATAACTCAGAACACTGGCCATTAAAATTTAATTATTTAATTCATTCAAAAGTGGACTACCTTATCTGGTAGTCCACTTTTTTTATACATTTACGGAGTTGAAATATTTTAACTTATGAGTGAATTATTCACATCTTCCTTCTTATCTGTTTGCCTTATCCCCCTTGCCCCCTTCTCCAAGGAGAGAAAGGCTTAACAAAATGAATTATACTGTATTAGCCCCTCCCTCCTGGGGGAGGGGTTGGGGAGAGGCGGGTTTCAAAGGGTTTGGGAATGAGTTAAAATATTTACGGGGTTCGCGAAGAGGCTGTTATCAATTTAGGTTGTGGGTTGACGTATAATCAAAATTATTCAAGACACACATAGTTACAAATGAAACCGTTATTATTCCATAGTATGAGAATATTTATATTGTTTTCCGGTATCGCGTTATTAATACTCTCCTGTAAGGAATCACCAAAGTTCAGGGCACTAAGTTCCGGAAGCACAGGTATTAATTTTAAAAATGAAATCATAGAGACTGATAGTTTTAATCTCATGAAGTATGAATACATATACAATGGAGCCGGCGTAGGAATTGCTGATTTGAACAATGACGGTTTGCAGGATATTATTTTCGCCGGCAACCAGGTTTCACCGAGAGTTTATCTTAACCTTGGAAATTTTAAATTTAAGGATATCACTTCTAATTTTGCAGGATTAACTAACGATCAGTGGTACAGCGGGGTCACAATTGTTGATATTAACAGCGACGGATTACCGGATGTTTATTTCACTTCTACTGCAAGCAGCGACCCTCAAAAACGCAAAAACAAGTTATGGGTCAATAATGGTTCCAAAAATGGAGCGGATCCTACTTTCACCGAAATGGCAGAAAAATATGGAATTGCAGATGCCGGGTATTCTGTCAATGCAACATTTTTTGATTACGACAGGGATGGATTGCTCGACCTTTACGTTTTACATAATACTGTAAGTTCAAGGATGAACACCAATTATCGTGCTAAAATGGTTGACGGTAGTGCACCTAATAATGATAAGCTTTACCATAATAATGGAAATGGCACTTTTAGTGATGTGACGATCGCAGCCGGAATTGTTTATGAAGGATTCGGCCTGGGGTTTGCTGTGGGTGATGTGAACAAGGATGGATATCCGGATATCTATATTTCTAATGATTTCAATTCCAACGACTTATTATATATTAATCAGGGTGACGGTACTTTCCGCAATGAAATCAGAAAATACATGTCATATCAGTCAAAATCTTCAATGGGTGATGATATGGCCGATGTGAACAATGACGGCAATCCGGATATGTTCACACTTGATATGCTGCCCGAACAGTATCAAAAAAGAAAGCAGACTGTAAATGGTTTTAGCTATATGTTTTATCTCCTGGAAGATAAATTTGGCTATGAACACCAGTATGTAAGGAATATGCTCCATATGCATAATGGGTTTTTGAACGGAGAAATGCTTCCCACAAGCGAAGAAGGTCAGATGAGAGGCGTCTTTGCAACTGACTGGAGCTGGTCTCCTTTGTTTGCTGATTATGATAATGATGGCAATAAGGACCTTATCATTACCAATGGCTTTCCCAAAGACGAAACAGATAAAGACTGGACCCGCTTCAAAGTAACAGCCGCAGGGTTTTATGCTTCGGATAAATTGCTGATGGACATGGCACCGGCGGTAAAAATACCTAACAAGGCTTTTAAGAACACCGGGGATGGAAATTTCGTTCAAAGAAAAGACTGGCTGCCTCAGATTCCTTCTTATTCCTATGGTGCTGCTTTTGTCGATCTGGATAATGATGGTGATCTTGATTTTGTAGTTAATAATTTAAATGACGAAGCTTTTATACTCAGGAATTACACTATTGAAAAGTCAAAGAATCAAGCTAATTATATAAGGATTAAATTAACCGGAAAGACAGGTAATACAATGGCTATCGGTGCTAAGATCGAATTATGGAACAAGGGCAAATATCAGTTCACTGAGCACTTTTTGTCAAGGGGATACGCCTCTTCTGTTGATCCGGTTGTTCACTTTGGTCTTGGTCGTGACGTTTTAATTGATTCCATAAAAGTTACCTGGCCGGCGAGCGGGTATACCTCAATTCTGAAGAATGTTACTGCGGATCAGACAATTGAAATAAATGAGATGAATTCCGCTCCGGCTCATGCTGATCTTAAAAAAATAAGTAGTAATGATCTTTTATTTAATAAGCGTGAAAATGTTATAAATTACGTACATGAGCAAACAGATTTTAATGATTTTGAACTTCCGCAGAAAATAATACCGCATAAATTTTCTCAGATTGGACCACGTATGGCCAAAGGAGATCTTAATAATGATGGTCGTGAAGATATCATTATTGGTTCAACAAATACATTGCCAACTACAGTACTATTAAGAAAAGGCAACGGATTTGAAGACGCAAAATTAGAAGGATTGACAACTCAAAAGAAATATTCTGAATCGGATCTTGCTATTCTGGATATAGACAATGATGGAGATAATGATGTTGTAGCCGTTGCAGGCGGATATGAAAATAAAGACGAAAGCGAATATATCCATTACCTTTATGAAAACAATAATGGAACCTTCATAAAGAAGGAGCTTCCCATACCCCCATTCTCTGCTTCCGTGGTAAGACCATGCGATTTTAATCACGATGGATTTATAGATTTGTTTGTTGGCTCCAGAGTGAAAAAAGGAATGTTCCCTTATGCTACTCATTCATGGCTTATTATTAATGATAAAGGAAAACTCTCAGTTAATTCCAGTTCCAAATTAGATCTTGGTATGGTAACCGATGCAGTATGGACCGATTATGATAATGACGGATGGGAAGATCTGCTGGTTACCCGGGAATGGAATTCGGTAGTTCTTCTGAAGAATATGAAAGGGAAGGAGCTGGTACCCCAAATTATACCGGAATTGGAATATAAAAGAGGCATCTGGTACTCTATTGTTGCCGGCGATTTTAACAAGGATGGATATGAAGATTATATTGTAGGTAATCTTGGGGATAATAACCGGTTTACTGCGAGTGATAAATATCCTCTAAATCTTTATGCTATTGATTTGGATGGCGATGGCACAATTGATCCTATAATTACATCTTTTTGGAACGATCCGGATGGAAAAATGAAAGAATATCCTCTGAATTACCTCGATGAACTTATGTCTCAATCCACTTTTTTCAAACATAAATTTAAAGACTATGCTTCATTTAGCGTTGCAGATATAAATTATATTTTAGATAAAGAAGTTTTGAAAAAGTTACTGTTTAAGCTTGATGTCAATACAACATCAAGCTATATTCTTTGGAATGAGAAGGGTAAATTCAGATGGGAAAAGTTACCACAGGCGTTGCAGGTTTCTCCAATCAAGAAAATGATAGTCCAGGATTTTAACGGTGACAATTATCCCGATGTATTGGTAGGCGGTAATGATTACAGTTACGATGTGTCAACAGGATACTATGATGCAAATAAAGGGATAGTCCTGTTGAATAAAGGTGGTAAAAAGGAAAATGGACAGCCTTCCTTTGACATATTAAGCCCTTCTCAGAGTGGCATCTTGCTGCAGGGAATGGTAGAGTCTTTACTATATTTTAAAGGTGATACATCACTGGTTGTGGCAGGTTTCAACAGGGCAAAAGTTTCTGTGTTCGAGCACACAAAGAAGAACAGATAATAATTTTTAATCTATTCCACTTTAATCAGATCTCCTGATTTAAATCGATATTTAACTACCTCTTTACAGAGTGAACAGTCTGACAGAGGCGAATTGCGTGATTTGGTATAAACTTCTGTTGTTATTACCCTGTCTTTTATTCCCAGTATTTTCATGTCAGATTCAATAACCCTGTTAAGAGTGAGTTTACCTTCGGTGTTAATCAGGATCAGATGCTCGGTCAGAACCAGATATTGACCATGATAATAATCGATTGAAACGATTGCATCTACACTATTATCATCGTCAATCAGTCCTGCTGAGATTTTTGCGGGGTCAATAATATAACTTGTCTGGTTTTCTCCAATTGTAATAGCACCATCCGGAGCAACAGTTTTTACAGGATCTTTAAGTTTCCCGTTCACATAATTGGATGCATATTCCATAACCTCCTTCTTTATCTTAGGTGCAACTGAGTTTCCGGCATCTTGTTTCTTATCATTATGAGCACATGATAACAACAGAGATATAAGGAGAAAAGTAAAAAAGCTCTTTTTCATAAATAAAATTATTGGATAGGCACTTACCTGGTATATTTCAACCTGAGATCAATATTTTTATCATAAACAAAATAGCAGGGATCGTCACATTGTGTCTTATCAAATCTTACTCTCGGAGTAGCTGAATCGATTGCAACGTAATAATTATCATTAACATAATAAGTAGCTGTGGCAGTATATTTTTTATTTAGTGTTACGGATAAAGTTGCAGTTGAAGAAATAGTTTGAATGGAGCTGTATAATATACTATCTTCGATATTACCTTCATAAATATTTATTAATATCGCTCCACCCAGGCGATTCACGTCCAATTTGATTCCCAGATTTGCATCAGTTGGTTCTTCTGACAGGCAGTCGGGGCACTTAACAACAAGACTCTGATCTTCACATGCAAAGCAGAAAAGAAAAGCAATTGCCAGAAATATTTTGATCCCTGTTCTCATAACGCTCATTAATACCACTTTAACGTTTTAGCCTTTGTTCTTACATTATCGAAATAAAGATTATATGAAGTACCAAATCTTAGCCATACCGGACCTATATGATAGAATTCGGTTCTCATATAATCTGCACCAAGAGAAAATGAGAGATTCTTCTTTGTCCATTTAACAGAGACAGAGGGAATAACTTTGAATTTATTTTTCGGTGCAAAAGTTGTACCCTTTAGTTCATTGCCAAAAGAATAGCCTGTTGAGAGTGATGTTGATAACTCAAAATTGGCTTTGTATGCGTAATCAGTGAGGGCAAAATCCTTAAATAATCCTGCATAGACAACTGAACCTTTTTCCATATACTGATAGAATATATGTTCTGCCTGTTTAAGCAAAACACGTGAATATCCTAATTTAAAATCATACCCTATGATAATACCTCCATCCAGATATGGTTCCTTGAATGAAAGACTTGTTCCTGCATAGATATCATGAAGAAAGAATCTTGTGGAAGCCATAATGTCCACCTGGTCAATTCCATATTTGATATTTCCGGGAATTTTGTTGTCCTCCAGGATCTTTAGGACATCTTTCCTGCGATATTTTGCAGCAACACTATACGGACTAACAACATTACTTCCCTGGTCCGCCCATTTGTCTCCTATTTTTAAAAGAAATGAAGTCGCTTCTTTATTATCAGCAATTATTGAAAGTGCCAGAGCATTATGATTCGATTTATTTGTAGCATAAATGTCTGCCCCTCTTTTAAAAAGAAGCTGCATTATCAATGTATCACCATTTGTTGCAGCTATCAGAAAAGGGGTATATCCTTCATTATCCCTTACCTCTAAATTGGCCCCATTCTGAATCAGAAGATCTGCAATATCAGCATTTCCAGCCCATATTGAAGCAAAGAGGGGCGTAGATCCTTCATTTGTTTTTTTATCTATTGAGGAATTATAATAAAGGAGCATGTCGGCAATCTGAAACTCACCGTATACCGATGCATAATGAAGTGGTGTAGCGTTATATCTGTCGGAAGCATCAATATCAGCTCCGGCTCTTATAAGGGCTTCTGAAATTTCTGCATTCTGATTCTTAACGGATATAAGTAGAGGAGTTTCCCTTAGTGAAGTCTCTTTATTTACATCTGAACCGTAGTCAATCAGCATTTTAGCTACTTTTGTCTGGTTAGCGGAAACAGCAAAAATGAGAGGAGTAACACCTTTTTGAGTTTCTGAATTGATGTCAGCACCTTCCTTGATGAGCCGGTCAATTTCCAAAGAATACCCTTTCGAGGCAGCTATCATGAGGTTGTAGTCGAGTGCCCCTCTGTAGAATGTAGGTATGTACTCAGTTGTATCATAATACATTGTATCAGGATCCGTAACCTGGGAATACAATGCTCCTGATATAAACAGCAGTGTCAGTATAAAAAGAATCCGTATATCTCGTGGGCTCATTAACAACATAGGCTGCAAAGTTAATTTTTTGATTCTTTTTTTAGATAAAGCTGTATAGATTATATATTTTTTTATCAGTAATATTTATACTCCTTTTCAAATCATATGCCAAAAGAATTTTTTAATATACTTTATACTGATAATTTAAGTTATATAATCTATAAAATGGTCAATATTCAATTTTTATGATAATATATTAAACTAAAATAGTAACTTTTATGTTAATCTTTACGTATGAATTAGAATACTTTTTATTTTTGTGTGGTGGAAACATAATTCGAGTTGATGCAAAAAATTAAATTATTATTGGTAACACTTTTGTTATTCTGTATGAGTTCAAACCCGGGAGCAAAAGAAAACAGCTTCGTCCTGATTGATAAACTTGTACCAAATAACATCAGACTAACAAATAGCTTCTCATCGGGAACTGAGTTTGCCAGTGTTGAAAAAACTGTAAATGCCTTTTTAAGAAAGTGGTCAATTGAGGGTGCTTCTGTAGCAATTGCGAAAGATGGAAAACTGATTTTTGCAAGGGGATTTGGCTATGCTGATACTGTATCAAAGACTGAAACACAGCCATATAGCCAATTCAGAATTGCAAGTATTTCAAAATTGGTTACTGCTGTTGGTATCATGAAACTTCAGGAGCAGGGAAAATTAGCATTGTCCGATAGCGTTTTTGGCCCCCGGGGAATTCTTAATGACCCCTACTTCGGTGAACCTAAAGACAAGAGAGTGTACAGTATAACAGTTGCCGAGCTCTTGAGTCATGAAGCGGGATGGACACAGCGTTATGGGGATCAGATGTTTATGCCGGTGAAAATTGCAGAAAGTATGGGAGTGAAACTTCCTGTAGATACAAGAACCATAGTGCGCTATGCCCTTGATAAACGACTTTCTTATACACCTGGAACAGGAAAGGCATACTCAAATCTTGGTTATAGCATTCTTGGCCTGGTAATAGAAAAAGTATCAGGCATGTCTTATGAAGATTATTGCCGTAAGACAATCCTTGAACCTCTTGGTATTTATGATATGAAAATAACAGAGA
>Ga0209539_1001594_pt1 | contig 12256 bp, 10 predicted proteins | sample BarGraNGADG00312_2_FD_184499 | JGI IMG/M metagenome (GOLD analysis project Ga0209539, IMG submission 184499) | Arctic peat soil microbial communities from Barrow, Alaska - Barrow Graham LP Ref core NGADG0011-312 (SPAdes) (version 2) | ecosystem: Environmental > Terrestrial > Soil > Wetlands >... | reverse complement strand
TCGCGATCCTCGAGGCGCCCTACACCCCGCGGGAGCCCACCGGGTTCTGACCCGGTACCGGCCCGACGGCGGGTCGCGGTGGCCCGCCCGCCACGAGACGTTCCCCGGCGCCAGCGTGGGGCGGGTGACGGACATCAGCGCTTGGCCGGCGCCAGTGGCTCCCGCTCGACCCATGCCACCGGCATGCGGATCACCGTGCCGAGCCGCCGGCACGGGATCTGGCCCGTCTGCGCCAGGTGGTACATGGTCCGCAGCGGGAGGCCCATGAGCGCGGCCGCCTCGTTGACCCGGTAGAACCGCCGCCGCTCGCGCTCTGTCTCGCTCATCGTGTCCTCCTTGATCGTCGGGCCGACGACGCCGACGCCGCGCCCGCCCCACCTGCGCGCCCGGCGACCGCCATTGCCCCTCAAAAGCAGGTGTGCTGAGAAACGACCAACACGCGCGGTTCAGGTGTGTGTCGTGCGAAAGACCTGGGCGCGGACGGCCGCGTCCGCCTGTAACCAGAAGAGGGCCCGGCTTAGGGCCACTTCACAGGCGTCCAGCTGGCGGCGGTCGGACTCGTGGCGCCGCCGACGCGAGACCCTCGAAGGGTTGCAGCAGGGGGTCGTCAGGTTGACAAGAAAGCGCGTGACTCTTCTTGCACCACGTGCGAGACGGCGCCCGTAGGACGGGCCGCGGGAGCCGCGCGCCAACGCCCGAGACGCCACCGGGGGACCATGACACCTCTCGTGGCATGACTCCCGTCCTCGTTCCCAAGGTCAGGGGCCTCCAAGCAACTCAGGAGGCTTCGGTGCCGTGCCAAGTCGATCCGAGGGGAGCGAGCAGGGTCGGCAAGTCGACACCCGTCGCATCGCAGGACTGCTGCCGCAGCTTCTTCCTGATGTAGACCGTCGAGTCCGAGTACCCAAGCGCGCGGTGGACGTCGCCGCCTCAGTTGGTGGTCGGCGCCCCAGGCTCTGCCCCTGAGCGCGCGAGGCGCGCGGATCGAGCGTTCGGTGTACGAGCACTTGGGGCGCGCGACAGGCGTCGCTCGACCCGGGGCGTCCGGGGTCGCTCACGCCTGACCGCCCTGCCCGGCCCCCAGGAGGTGCACACCGACCAGCTCCCGGCGCTCCGCGCCTAACCGATGAAGAACACGCGGCAACCGCCACACCACGCGCCTGGACTTGACCCCCGAGGTGGCCTAGACCCTTCAACCACAGGTGGCGTGACCGCACAAAGATCAGCCCGTCGTGGGCAGCGGCGTCGTGGAACGTCGTCTAGAGTCACCGACAGCCATGGCCCGATATCCGTTGCCCTGGCTCAGGCGCGAAGGTCGGGATCGTCGCGAAGGTCGGGATCGTCGCGAAGCGCTCTCGCGAATTCGGAGACCCAGTACTGCACGAGTTCACCGCCGCTCACGGTTGCTCGATCGAACGGTTCGTGGCGAGGCGCGGCGATCAACTGGGCGAGGTGCCACCCGAACCGCCCTCCCTCAGTCGCGATGCCTTCGATGAGGCCGCGCTCGAGGGCCTGTACGACCGCCCAGGTATCGGTTGGGTCGGGCTGCTTGGCTATTGAGCCGCTCGCCAGGTAGCCATCGAGACCACCCGCCGCGCGCATCGTTTCCGTGATCGAGGTCGCGTACAAGAAGATCAGGTTCGCGGTGTTGCGCGGCGTCGGCGGCATGGTGGCGAGCAAGATGTCAAGATCATCCTCGCTTGCTCGTGACATAATCCGGTCGCGGAGGCGGTCGCGGAACTGCGCGACTTCGTCAGGCGTCCAGTCGGCCTCGCAAACAGGAAGCTCAGGGGCCTGCGACTCGGCCGGCTGCCGCTTGTTGCGACCAAACATGAGGCCTCCAAACCGGGATGCTGGTAGCAATCACGGTAGTGACTCTCGCCCCACGAACAGGTGTCAACGACGGGTGAATCTTGACCATCCGACCCCGTCGACCACGGGTCAGCCTGCAGGAGATGTCGCCACGCTCGCTCATGCCGCCGCTTGGGCGTCCTCGAGCCTCCTCCTGCGCTCGAGGGTTACTCGGGAAGCGGACCCCTATCCCTGTCCGCGGTCGCCAGGCTGCACCACGGTCGGCACCGGCCCCAGGGTGCGGGTGGGAGAGGAAATCCGGGACACTTCTGGCATTCGCGACAACGGCGGTTGTCACCCGAGTTCCCCGGCTGCCAGCGGCGTCCGCGCGCAGGCGCTCGGGTCGGGTGCGGGGGACGCCCGGGCCCGATCCGGGGGACCTTCAGGTGGTTCAGCAGATGAGGGAACACCGGTAAGTCGTTCGCCTGCCCGGGCCTACGAGGACGACCAGTGGCAGCCCGGCGCCGTCGACGAGCTGGTGAATCTTCGTGCTCAGCCCGCCGCGGGAGCGGCCAATCGCGTGGTCAGCGGGCTCGGCGCGCAGATTCGTGTGATTCGTCGCTGCCCCCTGTGTCACGGGGCGGGGTGGTCGCGTGCTGGTGGGCTCGGTTGATCGTGGAGTTTACGCTCACCGCCCAATCGATCACGCCGACCGGGTCGGCCTCGGCCAGCAGCGCGGCGTGGATCTTGTCCCAGATCCCGTCCTTGCAGAACCGGGCGTGGCGCTTCCAGACGGTCTGCCACGGCCCGTACGGCGCCGGCAGATCACGCCACGGCGTCCCGGTCCGATACCGCCAGATGATCGCCTCGACGACTGTCCGATGTTCGGCGAACGGACGCCCACCCCTGCCCGACGCCACCGGCATCAACGGCTCGATCCGAGCCCACGCCTCATCCGAGAGCACCTGAGTCCGCCCCACCGTCCGAGCATCCCGCCTCACCCTGGCAACGGTTGGGAGACGCGCCCTGTTCGCCGCGAGCGAGACCGAACGCCGCCCTGGACTTCCGAGGCGGCGTTCGTTGTCGGGCGGGCGCTGTAGCGTCACGACATGACCCACGAGCGAGAGCCAGAACTGTCGATCGACACCGCCCACGCGCCGCTCGGCGACATCGCCGCCCGTCGCCTCGTTGACGTTCTCGCCGCCCAAACAGACGACCGCGCTGAGCGCCACTACCTCGAGGTCAAGAGCGACGTCGACCTCACCACAACGCTCGGTGCCGCGAAGGTGGCGAAGTTCATCCTTGGTGCCGCCAACAGGCCTGTCGAGCTCGCTGCGCGTGCGTTCGCTGGGTACGCCGTGCTCGTCATCGGCGTCGCACCAGGGAGCACCCCTGGTGTGCCGCCCATCGAAGCGGGCGAGATCGAGACCCGAGTGCGCCCCTTCCTCTCAGCTAGCGGCCCTCGATGGGACATCATCCGCATCTCGGTTGCCACCGACCGCGACGTACTTCTGATCGTGGTAGACCCGCCGCAGCATGGACAGGGGCCGTTCCCGTGCTGGAGGGAGTTCTCGCCTGACGGTGAAGACCGGAAGCACGGTCTCCGCAACGGCGCAATCTACGTGCGCGACGAACTGGCAACGCGGCCCGCGTCGGCGGAGGAGGTTGTCGCGCTCGTCGAGCGCGGCCGGGGCGGACGCCTCGACGTCGATCTCGACGTTCAACTGACAGGCACAGCCGTCCGGCCGCCTACCGGCGCTGAAAAGCTCGAGCCGTACATCGCGCGTGTCGCGGAAGGCCTCCTCGCCAAGCTGCCAGCCCCGGAGCCGCCGACGACCGAGCGACGGCTCACTGCCACGGAGCGGGTTGCCGTGGCGTCAGCACTGGATGCCCTGGGGAAGGTGCGACTGCCGGACATGTTCGGCGGCGACCCTGAGAGCCGCAGTGTCGAGGCGTACACGGCCGAGATCGAAGAGTGGGCTGACGAGGCCCGCGACGCCACTCCCGAGTTCCTCGAGCACCTCGCTGCCACCGTCGTACCGCCCGCCGGAATCACGATCTCGAACCGTGCTCGCACGTACTTCGAGGACGCCGAGCTGACGATTCACCTCGATGGTGACGTGGAAGGCATCGAGCCACGCGACGGAAGGCTCGGCGGTGCCGCGTGGCCGCCGGCGCCCCCGCGTCCGTGGGGCCCGCGCTCGCGCATGGAGGACTTGGGGCATCTCGCCAGGCTGTCTGTGCCCGCCTACTCGTCGCTGGCACCGTACGTTCCGTCGCGCTTCACCTGGCAGAACGGCGGCTCGATCACCGCCACCTGGTCCGTCGGCGACTTGCGCCCGAAGGACGTTGTGCAGGTCGACGAGGACGAGGAGTTCATCGTCATCGTCCGGGACCCCGCCATCGAAGTAGTGCGGGGCACCTGGACGCTCACGGCACGAGGACACCACGAGCTCTATGACGGGACTCTGGAGCTCCCCGTCGCGGACGACGCCGGCATCGACGAAGCGCTCGACGAGTTCGTCACCCGGATGTCCCGCCCGGGTCGCTAACCACGGGGACGTCGAGGACCCATCAGCACCGAGGCGCGAGCCACGTACTCCGCGGGCCATTCGCCCCGCCTGCTTCGAACCCGAACGACGCCTCCGGTATGGCATCCGAGGGCGCCGTTCGCCGTTCCTAGCCCCAGCGACGGCTCTGCTTGAGGCCCTCCACCAACGCCGTCAGCGAAGCAGTCGATTCGGTCGAAGGGCCGTCGACCGTGAGTTGCAGCCCCCATGCTTCTGGGTCGCCATGGTCGAGGAAGTCCTGGACCCAGATGAGGCTGTCAGTGTGGTCCCAGTGACGCTCGAGTAAGTACTCGCCCGGAGCGGGCCGGTAGTGGGTCGACGACCGCCACAGGTGCTGGGCGAGCGCGATCCGAAACTCCGCCCGCCCGGCCGCGAGCGTGATGCCCTCGTCGTTGTCGCCGAGCGACGCCGAGAGGGTGGGCGCGGTGACTGCCCGGACGAGGTGGCTCTGTGGGTAGAGCCATCCGTTCGATGAGTTCCACCTCGGGAACTTGTTGATGAAGTCGGCCGTGAGGAGTGCGTAGTCGTGGAGGACGTGCATCGCGGGAACTCGATCATTGCTGCCGAACGGGTTCCGCCATGTCGGTTCACGAAGTAGGCGGACGGCGACGTCTTCATGGCCGGTCTCAACAGCGGCAGCGACACCGACGCGAAGGGTGAGGAGCGCGGGATAGTGCTGGAGGGCGACCCAGAAGTCGTTGGACGTTCCCGTCGGCGTGCGGCGTGCATTCAGGAGCTGCTGGATTACCCAGACCCACAGGTCGGTGTGTTGCCGATCACGGTCGAGGAGGACGCCGAGGCTGAAGATGCGCAGCAGTGGACGGACAAGCTCCTCAAGTTCTGCGTGACCCTCGTCCACCGCAGATATGTCGAAGCCGGCAGCGGAGAAGGGACGATCCCGCATGAAGTCGCGGACTCGTTCAAGTTCGAGGTCGAAGATGTCTCGAAGCTCGATGTGCCGGACCGGGTCCGGCAGGCAGCGCTTCACGCGCGCGACGGTCATCTCCAGCGACAGCGGCGCAACAGACAGAGTTTCGAGGGCGTCGAGTCGACCCGTCAGATCGGAGAAGAACGCGTCGGCAGTCACAGCGTCGATGAGCGAGGCGCGGTGCTGCGCGACGAGTCGCCGAGCTGGCGGCGTGAGCCCACTGAACGAGGACCAGTACAACGGGTACCGGCGAGCGGCGGTCGATTCGATGGCAGCTACGAGTGCATGGTCCCACTCAGCCGACCAGCCGTTCACGATGAGGCCGTACTCGTCGAGAACCCGCCGCAGGAGCGCATTCATCTCGTCGCTATACGCGGAAAGCTCCTCGAGCGTGTTGAGCTGATGGGCACTCGCATAGTCACCGTGGAGCTTGATCACGGTGCACTTGGCGTGAGTGAGGGGCTCCATGCCGGCGACGGCCTGCGGTCCTGTGATGACCTGCGGGAAGACGCCGACGGCTTCGAGAGCTTGCTCGATGAGCCTATCGAAGTTCGTCGTGATGATGACCCTGACGTATCCGCGTCGGACGAGCTCCGCGACGGCCTTGTGCGCGGCCCCCGGTACCTTGCGGCCCTCCTTCCGGTCTTCGTCATCGGGCTCGAAGAAGCTCGCGAGCAGTGCACGTCGCTCGGAGGGCGTCGCCGTCAGAGCATCCAGCAGGCCCGAGTAGCCGAGCGGCTTGCCGTCGCCGTTGGTCGCCCACCACGTATCTGCGTCGAACGCCTCATCGGGCGCGTCGCCCGATGCTGCTGCGGCGCGACGTGTGAGTTCTTGAACGACGCCCCAGCCCGTCGGGATACCGGCGCCGGTCGATGTGCCCGAGCCGAGGAGCAGTGAGTACATGCCGGGTTGCGCGTGCAGGGAGGTCGCGAGACTGACACGGGGATCGAGCGCTGACGACTTGGTCACGCGAGAAGCGTAGGGGCCCGGTGCGACGTAGGAGTGGCTTCTATGCAGCCGCGTCCCGCCCTTCATGTTCGAGTAGCGCGCGAAGTTCCGAGAGTCACGACGCGTTCAGCACGGCTGCGCAAGGACCAGAACGGCATCGCGCGTTCTCCGTCGGGCGCCACAGGAGCAATGAGCGCGCCTTTGTCTCGGATGCTCCAGACCGAACCTTCCCGGACGGCTTCGTCCTAGAAGGCCGCGGCCTGTGCCGCACTGATGCCCACGCCTTCCGCCAGCTCGCGACTGGCGGCACACGACGCACGGCTGTGCACGCGCACCGCCGCACCGCCGCACACAGCCCGGCGTCCCGGCGGTGTGCCCTTCGGCAGGAGGCGGGAGCGGCCCTCCACTCCAAGAACGCCGCGCCCTGTTGACGCCGTCAACACACGCGCCCGATCCGAGCCTCCAAGACCGATCTCCCCCCGAGCGTCCCCGCACGTCAGCGCCTCGCGCCTCTCGGTCCCAACCGCTCCCGACAGGTTCGATTCCCGCTACCTCCACTGTCCTGGTGTGCGTTCGCGCTGGTCAGGGTGGCATCAAGGCCATGATCCGCTCGCCACGGGTGGTGGCCTTCGTGTGGGGCAGTCCCAAACGCGCCGCCGCGACGTCGTGCTGTGCAGCCAGGCCACCAGGTTTCACCCGCGAAACAGCTCCGGCTTCCCGCTGCCCAGCCCTAGACTCAGCGCATTCGCAGGCGCGAGAGAGGACGGCATGATCATCTTCGGGTGGGGTCGGAGCAGCAAGACGCGACAGTTAGGCCCGGACCAAGCGATCGTGCTCAACTTCTCGTACTTCCATATCTTTTGGCTCTTCCGGGTCTCCTTCAATCTCAAGTACAGCATCGCCACGCGGACCGAGGCGGGCTGGGCGCTGCGTGCACTTTCCCCGGCCGAGGCGACGTCCATTGATGCCGCCTCGGCGCTCACCCTGCACTGGTGGTGGCGCTTCGGCCTCGTCATCACTGTTGCCACCACCACGGTTATCGCCATCTTGGGCTCCCTTGGCTAGGGAGCACGGAGGTCAGTCTGGCCTGCGGGCCTCAGGCCGTCGGCGAGCCCGTACGCCGACGTTGAGCTGTCGAGGGCAGCCTCGAGGTGCGACGAGTTTGCGCTGTTGCGACGCCGCTGCGCGACGGTCGGCGACGTCGACCTGACTGCGCACCCACCGACGCTCCAGGTGGCGAAGGCGTGGAAGCTCGACGCGGACCGGCACTGGTACGTCGGGCCGCCGAAGACCAAGCGGGCTCGGCGGACGGTGTCGCTGCCGGACGACCTGGTCGACGTGCTGCTGCCGCTCGTGGCGGGCCGCGCGCCGGACGAGCTGCTGTTCACGAACACGGTCGGGAAGCAGCTGTCATCCTCGCGGTTCTGGACGACGACGTGGACGCCGGCGCTCGACGCCGCCTGCAAACCGCTCCTCGCTGACGGCTCTCCCGATCCCGACGCCCCGAGGCTGACGAAACGTTCCCGTGTGCGCGACCTCCGCCACACGCACGCGTCCTGGATGAACGCTGCGGGGACCGATCTGTTCGTCCTGCAACGCAGGTTGGGGCACGAGTCGATAACCACGACGACTGAGACGTACGCGCATCTATTGCCCGACCAGCAGGCCGCGGCGGCTGCGGCTGCCGGGCGGGCGCTGGTTGGATTGATCGTCCCGGCGCCGGAAGAGCGTGACCGGGTGCGATCCCTTCCCGGGGCAGAGACAAGTCGGTAGGCTACTCGTGTAAGAGGTCATATAGGAGGAACACTTATGCGAACTTCACCGCCCGCGTTGCTGCCACTCCTGCGTTCGCGGGTGCAGGGTGACGTCCTAGCGACGACGTACCTGTCGCCCGACGCGGAGTTCAGTGTGACGGACCTCGCGGCGCGTGCGGGCGTGACCGTGAAGGCTGCGGCACAGGAGGTCTCGCGACTGGTGGCAGCCGGGCTGCTGTCCGATCGCCGGCTGGGAAACGTCCGCCTGGTGCGGCGCGGCGCTCACACCGCGCTGACCGGTCCGCTCACCGACCTGCTGGCCGTCACCTACGGGCCCCTTCCTGTGCTCACCGAGGCCTTGGCCGGAATGCCCGGCGTCGAGAGCGCCTACATCTACGGCTCATGGGCTGCACGGTACGAGGGGGAGCCCGGGCCGGTACCGAACGACGTGGACGTCCTTGTCATCGGGACGGCAGGCCTAGACGCGCTCGACGACATCGCCGACCGTGCCCAGCACGTGCTCGCCCACCCGGTTAACATCCATCGAGTGAGTCCGGGCCACTGGGCTCGCCCGCCCGCCACGGACGCCTTCCTCGCCTCCGTCCGCAGCCGGCCCCTGGTCGCGCTGCCGCTCCGACCTGAGGCCGCGGCGTCGTGAGGTGGAACCAGGGACGTGCTGAGATCGCCGCGATGATTGCGGAGTCCGAGCTGCAGCGCGTCCCGGCAAGTCGGGAGCACGCTGATCGACTGTTGGCTCAAGCGGCGCGCCATCTAGTCACTGCTCGCGACATCGCCGTCCGCGATCCCGAGGGCGCCTACGCGCTGGCCTACGACGGAGCCCGCAAGGCGCTCGCCGCGGTCCTGGAGAACCAGGGACTCCGCGCCACCGCCCGCGGCGGCCATCTGGCGGTCTACCGGGCCGTGCGAGCGCAGCTCGACCCGCCGCTCGGGACGGTCCTGCGGCCCTTCGACCGCATGCGCCGCCAACGCAACAGCCAGGAGTACCCCGACTTCGATGCCCCGGCGCTGACCGCCGCTCACGTGCTCGAGGATCTCGACAATGCAGTCGCGATCGCCGAGACGGCTGCTCGGACTCTCGACCAGATGTCGCCCTTCTGAGAGTCGGCATCAGTGTCAACACCTCGCGAAGGCGTGCGACAGGCCTTGTGGTGTCCTCCGATGAGGGCAGGATCGGATGAGCGGGCTCTTCCTGGTCGGTGGGCGCAGGGGCGGGGCTAGGAACGCCCTCCCGAGCGGGGATCGACCGCTAGAGTCCGGTCATGGCGGAGTACGAGCGCCTTCGTGCAGCAGGACGGTTGGTTGCGTCGCACAGGTCTCGCGAGCCCGTGGTCCACACGGCGTCGGTGGCCGCGCCTAAGCTCGTGGGATCTTCCTCCCTCCGTGTGGATGGTCACCGATGCTGAGACGCTTTGAGTGGATCAGGTCCTCGGGGATCTTCGATGACTTCCAGTGGGACGCGTCATCCGTACCGGATTCTGCGAGAATCAACGTGATCTACGGAGGCAACGGCTGCGGCAAGACCTCGCTCGCCCTTGCGCTTGACATCGGCGAGCCGAACTCGGCCAAGCAGGCTCTCCTGTCGCTCGCTGTTGAGGACAACGGAACTCGCCGGTCAACCAACGGGCATGTCGACGATGTGTTCGGGCGCATCCACGTGTTCAGCGAGAGCTATGTCAAGCGAAGTCACAGATTCTCTGGCGCAGATCCGAACTTGGACGCGGTCCTTACGCTTGGGAAACGTTCGGTCGAGGCCGAGGAGAGACTTGCAGAGCTCCGAGGCCAACTGGACGGCCTCACCGAGGTTCGCGCGACGCGCAGCAACGCCGTGGACCGTCTCCGCAAGAAGCGTACGTCGACACATGAAGCCGTCTCCAAGCAGGTCGTGGACGACCTCACCAAGGTCGGAGGCCGGTATCAGTCTCGTAGCCACTATTCGAAAGCGATTGTGGAGCAAAGGTTCAGGGGTTCACACGACCAGTGGGTGTCGCTCAGACCCGAGCAGCTCGCCAACGACAGACAGCTCATCACAGCGGGCAAGCAGGATCGGCTAGCCGAGACCGATCACGGCATCGAGGTGCGACAGGACCTCGCGGACGAGGCTGCCAACCTGCTTGGAACGACCCCGGCCACGATCATCCTCGACACGCTCGAAGCTCACCCCGAAGCCACGTCCTGGGTGCAGACGGGTCGCGACTACCACGAAGAACTCGACCAGTGCATCTACTGCGGATCGCCACTTACGACAGATCGCAAGGCAGACATCGACAGGCACTTCTCAGGCGAGGTCGCCGCGCTACACAGCAGACTTGAGGAGGCCATAGCCGATCTTGACAAGGCCGTCGAGGAGACCGATACCGCCCTTCAGGGCCTGCCGCGCAAGGCCGAGCTGTACGGCGATCTGCGTAACGTCTATCAGCAAGCCGTGGAGATCTACAGAACGCAGGCAAAGGACTTGAGGTCCTGGGCAACCGAGTTGAGGGCGCGCCTGGAGAACAAGCTTGACAACGTGCTGGGGATCGCACCCGACACGACCGTCAGCCAGCCTGTCGCAGTAGACGGGACAGCCCTCGACGGCGTGATCGAGAAGCACAACGCACGCGTGGCAGACCACGACGCACTGGTGAAGCAAGCCGCCCAGCGAATCGAGTTCCACCATCTCAAGGCCGCAGAGGCGACCATCGACGTGCTGACCGCCGAGATCACCGACGCGGAGGCCCAACTGCACGCAGCAGCCGGAACGCTGCAGCGCACCCGAGAGGAGATCGCGTCGCTTCAGAACGTCGAAGGAGACCCGATGCCTTCGATCGAAGTCCTCAACCAAGAGGTGGCCTGGCTCCTCGGACGAGACGACCTGAGGTTCGAAGCGGTCGACTCGCGATACCGCGTGCTGCGCAACGGCGAGCCCGCCGTCGGCCTCAGCGTGGGCGAGCGGACAGCGATTACGCTGGTCCACTTCATGGAGACCGTGGCCCGCTGCGATCCTGTTGGCGGAAAGCCGATCGTGGTGATCGACGACCCGGTGTCCAGTCTCGACAGCAACATATTCATGGGTGTCTCGACCTACATCTGGTCCGAGAGCGTGGTGAAGGACCACATTGAGCAGCTGTTCCTGCTGACGCACAACTTCGAGTTGTTCCGTCAATGGGACATCCAACTTGAAGGCTTGCACAGGGACCCGCGACTGAAGAAGCAGTACCCAGCAGCGCTCTACGAGCTCAAGACAATTCACGTCACTACCAAGGAAGTGACAAAGCGACAACCTGTCTTTAGCATGTGGCCACCATCGGAGGACGCACGCAAGAAGGTCCGTTCGACGTATCACCACGCATTCATGGCTGTCGCAGACGCCAAGAGGAGCCTTGACAAAGACGACAGCCTCGACAACCGCCTCAATGCCCGACTGCTCTTCCCCAACGTGATCCGGCGGATGCTCGAGACATTCATCGGCTTCAAGCGACCCGACTGGATCGGAAACTTCACGGTCGCGATGCGAAACAGCGCACAGTTGCTCAGGGAGGCAGGCTACGAGGGCAACGCAGACGCGCTGCGGCTACGTCTAACGCGCTACACGCACGCCCACTCCCACGACGAGTCTCCCGATACGACCGAGACTGTCACCCCCGACGAAGTCGGCCCAGCCATCGCGGCCGCCTTCGAGTTCATGCATCAACTCGACAGCGCCCACTTCGCGGGCCTATGCGCCGCGGTGGGAATCCCGCCGGATCAGCTCCTGCGCACCCGAAGTGACGCGTTCTAGCGGGATCTTGCATGATGAAGCCTCCCGGGGAGTCCCAAGACACCCCGGGAGGCTTCACCGATACTTCTGGCGGGCCGGGTCGCTCCTGGCCGCGCTCCTCGAGGCCGCGACCCGTCGCTAGCCGGCCGCGCGTTGACGGCGTCAACAGAGCCGGTCAACTGGACCGTCTGACACTACGAGCGCGCGCGTTTCCGCAGGTCAGCGCGCCGGACCAACCGGTCCCACCCCCTCCAGACAGGTTCGATTCCCGCCCACGCGAGGGGTTCGGGTGAGCGCTACCGTCTGGGTGGGCGATGCCACGGATGCCCAGCCCCTTCCGTGGGACGCCGGGCCGGCAAACGCGGCGGCGTCTTGGCGGCACCGTGGTCAGTGTGTGGTCAGTGGAACTCGCGAAACGCCCGCAATCACGGCACCCATGGCGAGCATTTCCGCAGGTCAGAGCCCTGCCGCCTCCCCAAGATCGAACTCCTAAAGCGGGTGTCGCCGG
>Ga0209539_1001593_pt1 | contig 12256 bp, 10 predicted proteins | sample BarGraNGADG00312_2_FD_184499 | JGI IMG/M metagenome (GOLD analysis project Ga0209539, IMG submission 184499) | Arctic peat soil microbial communities from Barrow, Alaska - Barrow Graham LP Ref core NGADG0011-312 (SPAdes) (version 2) | ecosystem: Environmental > Terrestrial > Soil > Wetlands >... | reverse complement strand
CCGACGCCCTCGATCAGGGCATCCGCTTTCTTGCCCAGACAGGAGCCCGGAGGCTCGCGTACGTCGGGGGACCGCCGTATTCCTGGTCAGAGACCGAGCGGCAAGGGACCGTACGGAAGCTCGCGACGGAACTGCACCTCAACGTGACCTATTTTGCGGCGAACAAGGGCACTTACGGGGAGGGTCGTACTGTAGCCGCGTCTATCGCGGAGGCGCGCGTCGACGCGGTCGTCGCCTTCGACGATGTCATCGCGCACGGGGTTCTTGACGGGCTCGCAATCTTGGGCATACGCGTTCCCCAAGATGTTCGCCTGCTTGGGTGTGACGATGCCTTGCCCATAGAGACTCATCCCCGCCTATCAACGATCCGGCTGGACATCGAGAAAGCCTTCGTGATGGCAGTAGGTGCGCTTGCCGAAGGCAAAGGTATAGACCGACGGATTCTCGTACCAGGCGTCCTCACGCTACGCGAGACGACCTAGCTGGGCTCTTCCCTGCCAGTGGCGGATCCAGGTTGAGTTCCGCCGACGAGGCTCATCACAATCGAGGGTGTGGGCGTGGTCCGAGTCCACCGGTCTCGAGTAGCGATCTGCCGATGTAGTTGGTCAGGTTGCGCGAAGCCGCGCCCGGGTGCCTGCGTGACGAGGACTTGCTTTTCGATGTGGCGGCGCCCCGGCTGCGCGATGGGCATGCGCGCACGGCATCGATAGCGCCCTATCAATGCTGCGGGCCAACGCAGGGTCCACCAAGCGGGTCGAGCTCACGCCCTCCGCCCTACCGGAGCGAGTATGGTTCATTGAACAAGCGTCACGCGATTCGGGGAGCTATGATGACTATCAAGGACGTTGCGAAATTGGCAAACGTCTCGGCTGGGACCGTGAGCAACGTTCTCAACCGGCCGTCCTACGTGAACGCGGATACGCGGGAGCGCGTCCTGAGAGCGATTGAGGAACTGCACTTTGTACCACGACAAGGGTCACGTCAGTTCCGGCCGGGGCGGGCACGCACGCTCGGTCTTGCGATAGCCAATCTTGACAACCCCTTTTTCGTTGATCTTGCGCTCGGAGCCGAAGAGCGCTGCAAGGAACTCGGCGTTGGCGTCGTCATCACAAACAGTGGTTACGATGCGGTGCGCGAAGGTCAGAACCTGGACTTGCTCGTCCAGTCTCGGGTCCAGGGCATCCTGATCGCACCCGTTGACGAGAAGAGTTCGCGACTTGAGATGCTCCGAGACCGCGGCGTACCGATGGTGTTCGTCGACCGGGTCGGAGAGGAGCGGAATGGCTGGTCAGTCGTTGTCGATGACTTCGAGGGAGGGAAACTCAGCGCACGTCACTTGATCCAGTCGGGCCGCCGACGCTTGGCATTTGTAGGGCATCCGAGCACATCTCTCAAGGTCCGGGCGCGTTACTTCGGCGCCCAGGCCGTCGTCAACAAACGCGCGGATGTACAACTTGAGCTGATTGAGTCAGATGCGTGGACGATCGAAGCTGGTATCGCCGCAGGGAAGCGAATCGTCGACTGGAGCGGAGACCGGCGTCCGACTGGAATCGTATGCGCGAACGACATGATCGCGCTCGGTCTTGAGTTCGAGTTCCTTCGGCAAGGCATCCGCGTTCCTGAGGACATCGCCCTGGTTGGCTACGACGACATCACCTGGGCCTCCTTCGCCAGTGTGCCGCTGACAACGGTTCGCCAACCGCGCCAGGAATTGGGGCGCACCGCTGTTGACATGATCATGGAGTTGCTCGTGCGGCCGACCGGACACATCCCGCAGGTGAACAATGTCGTGCTTCACCCGGAATTGGTGATTCGCGAGAGTTCCTGAAGCGGGTTCAGGAGACTACCTCCCACGCGCCGTCGTGCGTGGACGAACTCTCTATGGCCTCGATGGTGCGCTCAATCTCCAGTGCCTCACGGAAGTCAGGCAACACTCTTTCTCCAGTTGAGATCGCACGCATGAATTCGCGCACTTCGAAGATCTTCAGTTCATGAAGTCCGATGTTGATGCCCGCCATGGGCCACAGCGCACCGTACGGGCCATGTCCTGGGCCAAGTTCGATCGTGCGGAACCCGTGTGTGGTGAGGAGGTCGGAATCCAGTGAGACCTCAAGCTTGTGACTCTCCTGCTGGCTGAATCGGATGGCCCCGGTGGTGCCAGTCACGACGAACGACACCTCGAAGGCTCGTCCGACTTGTACGCGGCTGGCCTGCATCGACCCAATCGCACCGTTGGCGAACTTCAACAATGCCAGCGCGTGATTATCGTTGTCGATCGCGTGGTCAATGCCGTCCGCATCCTTGCGTCGGGGAACGACCGTCTTGGTTAGGCCGGCGGCACTGCTGATGGGTCCGGCCATCCGGCGGGCGATAGAAACCATGTGTGAACCGAGGTCACCAATCGCACCGCCTCCCGCTTGGGAGCGGTCAGTTCGCCAAGTGAAAGGTACCTCGGGATCGACCATGGTGTCGGCCGAGAAGAAGCCTGTGAACGAGAAGATCTCGCCGAGCTCGCCCTGGTCGATCAGCTCGCGGGCAAGGGTGATCCCTGGGTTCTGAAGGTAGGTGAAGCCGACCATCGTCGCGACCCCCGCCAGTTCTGCGGCCTCGGTCATTGCGGCGGCGTCGGCGGCCGTCAGCCCCAACGGCTTCTCACACCAGATGTGCTTACCCGACTGTGCGGCGAGAACCGCTGGTGCCCGGTGGAACGCGTTCGGAGTAACGATGTCGACGATGTCGATGTTGGGGTCCGAAGCCGCCTCCTTCCAGGACGTCGTCCATCGTTCGACTCCGTACTGCTCGGCCGCCCTTGCCGCCCGCGACGCATCGGGGTGAACGATCACCGATAGTCGCGGCTCAAACGGCAAGTCCCCGAACGCCGCACGCGCGCTCCGCCACGCGATGGTGTGTTCCTTCGCCATGAGTCCGTCGCCGAGAACCGCGATCTTCAAGATTTCCTTGCTGGCCATTCCTCGATCTCTCTCCACCGTCCATTTGTACCTGGAAGCACCCGGGCGGGGGCGCTCGAGACCCCCGCCCGGGCGGGCAAATTGGCGCCCGCGCCTACATCACAGGCTTCGTACTGTCGACGTTGTCCTTGGTCACAACCTCGTTCGGCAGCGGAACGTCCGCGTCAACCTGCTGGCCCTGCATCACCTTGATGAGGGTATCGATCGCCATCTGCCCGTTCAGGAAGGGGGGCTGCAGGATCGTGCTGTACTGCGTGCCGTTCTTGATGTCTTCGAAAGCATCCGCTTGGCCGTTGACGCCGAGAACGATCGGCTTGAAGGTCTGGCCGCTCCCCTGAAGCGCCTGGAGGAAGCCCTTGGCCATCGTGTCGTCCTCGGCATACACACCCTTGATCTGGTCACCAAATCGGGTGATGAGGTCGCGGGAGGCAACGAGGGCCTTCTGCTGGTCGAAGTCAGCGTTCACGTAGGCGAGTTCCTTCATGCCGCTGTTGATGGTCTTGAGCTCGTCACGGAAGCCGCCGGTGCGGGCGATCTCGGTCCCGTTGCCAGCCTGACCGGCGATGATCACGAATCCGCCGGTGCTTCCCATCGCCTTGTCAAGGAGATCGGCATTCACCTTTCCTTGCGCGTATTTGTCGGCGCCGACGAAGGACTTGATGAGCTTCATCGACGCATCGCCGGCCTTCGTGTCGATGGCGACGACCGGGATTCCCGCCTGCTGCGCAGCCAAGAGGCCGGGCAGGTAGCTGTTCTCATCCGCCGGCCACAGCAGGATTCCGTCGACACGGTTCGACACGCAGGTGTTGAGCTGCTCGGCACCGGTTTGAGCGGAGAACTCCTCGCTAACAATCGTCAGTTTGACACCGGCTTTGTCGGCGGCGTCCTGCGCTCCTTTGTTTGCAGGTGTCACGTAGGGGTGCGAGTTGGCCAGCGTCACGTAGCAGATTGACTTGCCAGCGAGGGCATTACCCGTGCCGCCTGAACTCGCTGGCGCGCTCCCCGCGGGCGCCTGAGTTGTGCCTCCGGCACATCCGGCCATCGCCAGTAGGACGACCAGAACAGCCGTCTCCGCACCGAACATCTTTCGTCTATACATGAGTTTCCCTCTCCTGGGAGTATTTCGGGTTTGTTGATACAACCCGCTCGCGTCGGTGCGTGCGGGACGTCGAGGCCCGTTCCGCCGAGATGGCGAGACGGTCAAGAGTGATGAGAAGGATCAGTAGCAGGCCGCTGCAGATGTCCTGTGTGTACGACGGCACGCCTTGGCTCTCGAGCAACCGCGTGAGTGTCCCAAGTGCGATGACACCACCCACCGTCTGGAGCGATGAACCACGGCCTCCCTCGAGGGGCGTGCCGCCAATCACAACCGCCGTGATGGCTGGAATGAGCATCGTGGATCCAGCGACGGGCGATCCTGTTGCGTTGCTCAGCGACTGGATCACACCCGCGGAACCGCTCATGAGGCCTGACAAGACCATGACGAACGCCAAGTGCCAGTTAGTGTTGATCCCTGCCGCCGATGCCGCAGCCACGTTTCCGCCGACGGCGTAAAGGTGGCGCCCAGGTGGCGTCGAATGCAGCCAGATGAACATCAGGATCGCGATCACGAAGAAGATCAGTGCGCGGGGCGTGAACACGACTGCGATCGATTGTGTGAGGCCCAGGCCGAAGATCGGGTTCTGGGACGCAACTGGGTACGCCTTGGTAAGCAGCAGGGCCAGCGACGCGAAGATCAGCGACGTTCCCAGAGTTGCGACGAGAGAGTTGATCTTGAAAACGACCACTAGTACGGCGTTGATGAGCCCGATCAGGAGGCCCACGCCCAGACCACACACTAGTGCCGGGACGGAGCCGATCACTGGCTGCAGCATGATCGTCGTGATGCCGGACATCGACAGCACCGAACCGACCGAGAGGTCGATCTGTCCCGCGATCAACACAGGGGTGAGCCCAAGCGCGAGTAGGCCGAGGATGCTCGCGCGGTCGAAGACAGAATGAACCATGTTCAGCGTGAGAAAGTTCTCGCTCGTCAACGCACCGATGATAAGCACCATAACAAGGACGATGATGAGTCGAAACCGGATGCCTTCGAGCGCGATCCGGCCAGCCCGCGACCGATTCATGCGCGAGTCGCCTTCCTTCGGAAGTAGGCGTCGACAGCGACCGCGGCGACGACGATGATCCCCGTAACGAGGTTCCGGGATTGGGTCGGGAGCCCGGTGAGAATGATCAGGTTCCCGATCAGTGCGGTTACCAGGACGCCACCGACCGTTCGGACGATGCTTCCGTTCCCACCGAACAGGCTGGTCCCCCCGATCACGACGGCAGTGAGTGCCAGAAAGTCGTACCCCGCGCCCACAATCGGCCGTGCTTGGCCATTGCTCAGCGCGATGAGGACGCCGCACAAACCGGACAGAAAACCCGTTAGCGTGAAGGACAGCGCTTTGACGAACCGCACCGGGACTCCGCTCGCCCGCGCCGCCTCGTAGTTGCCACCCGTGGCACGCACCCACCGTCCGTACGCGGTGCGAGAGAGCAGGGGCCACAGGATCAGGGCGACCACGACAAACATCCACACAAACACTGGGATGCCGAGCATAGTGCCACCGACGAAGTTCGAAAGGCTGCTCGGCTGGCCATACAGGATGCCTCCGCCGGTCATGATCTGGCTCACTCCGAGGAGCACGAAGCCAGTGCCGAGAGTTGCGATGATCGGGTTGATGCGGAAATAGCCGACGAGGAGCCCATTGATCGAACCCCCGACTGTCGCAACGGCAAGCCCGGCGATTGGGGCACCTACCGGCCCAAGTGTCGGCTGCAGCCCTAGTGAAATCAAGGCCCCAAGGGCCACGAGCGCTGGCACGGAGAGGTCGGTCATCGCGCCCGAAACTGCGACGAACGTGATACCGAGCGCCACGAGCCCCATCGTCGAGTTGGCATTGAGAACATTCAGCAGGTTTCCCTGCGTCAGAAACTTCGGCGACGCGATTGCGCCGATCACGATGATTGTTACCAGCGCGATGGGAACAGCTAGGCGCGTGAACCAGGTGCCAGGCGTGGAGTATCGCGGCTCCTTTGTGGAGGCCGTCGTCTCTTGGGGCGCCATAAGCATGTCACTCATTTCGGCACCTGACCTGTCGCTGCTCTCATTACGCTTTCCTCATCCATCTCCGTGCGCGGAATCTCGGCGGCGAGGTTGCCCTCGTGAAGGACAAAGATCCGATCGCACACGGCCAGCAATTCGGGGAGTTCAGAGCTGATCATAAGAACAGCACCGCCATCGCGCGCGAATTCGCCGATGATGCGGTGGATGTCCGCCTTCGCGCCGACGTCCACGCCACGGGTGGGTTCGTCTAGGACGAGAACCTGCGGCTTGGCGAGCAGCCACTTCCCGAGCACGACCTTCTGCTGGTTACCGCCGCTGAACGACCCGATCGGACGCTCGACGTGCGGGGGCACAACGTTCAGACGACCAACGATCTCCTGGGCGATCGCCCGTTCACGCCGCAGGAGCACAATGAGGACATTCGTGATCCGGGTGATGATCGGAAGAGTTACGTTCTCCCGAATTGACAGCTCAGGAATGATGCCCTCGCCCTTGCGGTCCTCCGGAACGAGCGCGATGCCAGCCCGAATGTGCCTGCGGACTCCGCTCCCTCCGATTGCCGTTCCCCGGACCTCGATGCGACCCGAGTCGATGTGATCGAGTCCGAAGATCGCTCGGGCAACCTCTGTCCGGCCGGATCCAACCAGTCCGCCGAGGCCAACGATCTCATGTTCGCGTACCGTGAGGCTGATATTGGCGAAGCGTCCGGTAGCGCTGATTGACTCAACCCGGAGTACCGGCTCGCCAGGTGTCAGTGGGAGCTTGGGGAACATCTCAGCCAGCTCACGGCCGACCATGAGTCGTACCATCTGCTCTGGGGTGGTGCCGGAGATGTCGCGAGTCTCGATCCTGCGGCCGTCTCGTAGCACAGTGACCCGGTCACCGATCTCCATGACTTCCTGCAGGCGGTGGCTGATGTAGATGATCGCGATGCCACGCTCGCGCAGTCGCCTGATCACGTTGAAGAGCGTCCGCGTCTCTCTTTCGCCCAGGGATGACGTAGGCTCGTCGAACACGAGGATCGACGGGTCTTCCCGCAGCACCTTCGCGATCTCGACAAGTTGTTGCTCACTGATCGAAAGGGTCGCAACGCGTGCCCTCGAGTCGAGCCCCGTGTCCAGCATCTCGAGCACACGATTCGCGCTCTGCGCGATGCGCCCGCGGTCAATGAACGGCCCGGAGTGCGGCATCGACCCCAGTGTGATGTTCTCGGCCACCGTGAGGTCGGGGACGAGGTTAAGCTCCTGGTAGACCATGCCGATGCCGTGGCGTCGGGCCTCGGTCGGTTCGGTCAGCCGTACCTCTTCACCGTGCACCTCGATGGTGCCGGCATCAGGCTGATAGACCCCGTTCAGGATCTTCACCAGCGTCGACTTTCCGGCACCATTCTCTCCAACGATCGCATGCACCTCGCCGGCACGCACTTCGAGATCGACGTCAGCTAGGGCACGAATCCCCGGGAACTCCTTCGATATCCCCGTCATCTTCAGTGCGGGCGCGTTCATGACGCTCCCCGTTCCAAGGACGGCCCAAAGGCGAATTCGAGCGTGTAGGTGACAGACCGGCCTCGTTTAAGCACCGGTAGTAGACCCGCTACCCGCGCGCCCGCACGACCGGCGAAGGTGTTCACGTTGACCGGCTCGAGGCCCATCACGTAGTGGCCTTCGCCGCACATCTTCCACTGGTGGATCGCCGGCAGCACGCCGGAGTCGAAGCGAAGTTCGAATCGAACGTTAGTCGCTGCGTTGTCCATGCTTACACTGGCGAAGCCCTGATCACGGAAGTCGTGGCTGAAGACCTGCTCCCGGAAACCGGCCTGCGGCGCCTCGATTTGGTGCCAGCGGCCCGCCCCGGCCCGAGCATCGGCATCGCGCGGTGTGACTTCGCGGCTCGGGATCGACAGGTGGGCGCCTTCGTCGAGGACCGGCCAGCCGACATTGACGTGGTAGAGGAGCATATGTCCCGCGTCGTCGATGCCGGCGTTTCGCACCACGTCCCTGAGCCGAAGAGTCGAGCCGCCGATGTCGGCTGACCAGGTGCGCTCGAGGATCAAGTCCTCGCCGAAGACCGAGGTTTGCCGGACGACGCCCGAGACGATCAGTTGGTCATCCGTTACTTCCGCACGTGTCACAGTCGCCGGAACCGTGCCGACCCGCCCGTGCATCGGGTATTCGACGCCGCCATCAGTGGTCGCCGGTCCGAACGTGTCGAGACCACAGGTGGCCAGCAACCCGCCACCAAAGGTCCGCAACCAGTCACGACCGGAGGAATGAGCAAGCCCCGGCGCCACCATCCCGGTCGGCGACATCCACGCGATCGGTACACCCCGATAGGTCACCTGGCCGAGATCGAGAGCCCGATCGGGATAGATGTCGGCGTCAAGACCTCCCGCCGTCACAAGCCGGATACGCCTGGCACCACGCGGGGCGCCCTCCTGCTCCACCAGGTGGTCAATCCTCGCGATCTGCCCCAACGATCCGACCCGACGTGTGACGTCATCGCTCGAACGCCCAAAGAGCGCGGTCTCGACCGAGGTCATGCGCGCAGCGCTGCCACGGGCCCGGTCTCAGCACCGAGTTCGGAGTTGCCCGGACCGAAGTGCTTGAGCAGGACCAGGTCAGACGACCGGGACTCGTTGACGATCGTCACGCCCTCGCTCGCGGCGGAGGCAGTAACAAAGTACTCGTCGTGCGACAGCTGGCCGTAGCGAATGGACGAGATCGCCGCCAGTTCCAGTCCGTTCACCGTGCCGTGGCCGTCCACTGCGATGAAGCCGTACGGATCCTCATCCGCGATGCTCGCGCGTCCACCGGGCTTGACGGTGAGTTCCTTGGCGCAAAAGGCAGCGCTGCGGTATGTGATCCACTTCTCCACGTAGTCGTGCCCGCCTTCATCGACGCTCGCGGAAGTTTCGATCGGCGCGCTGAAGCGGTGGTCCCAGAACTCGGGATCGACGTTGAGCTGCCAGTCGACGATCTCGACGATGAAGTCGAGGTCACCGACCTTGTTCTCCGGGACATCCTTCCACAGGAGTTCATCCGGGACCTCGCGATTGTTCGACCACGACTCGGTCATCGCGAACACGTCGCTGGCCTTCTGCGGCTCGTAGGTGCAGGCGCTCGCAGGGGCGTGAAGCACGCCCGGCGGCACGTCCCAACCAGTCCCAGGCTTGATGCGATACGCCTTCGAGAGGTCAGTGATCCGGTTGTCGCCACCCTTTAGGAAGAGTTCGAGTTTGTCGAGCAGTTGTTGCTTGGTCGTCTCGGGGTGTAGGCCAAAGAACGTGTACGGGAACTCACCACCGTGGTTGTTCAGCTGGGGCGGGAAGTAGTAGGCCTCCGGCTTGCCAAGCTTGCCAACGAGTGCGGCGTGCTCGTCACGTTGGTGGATGTGGAACGGGAGCGGCCACTGGTTGTCGAAGAACTTTGAATACATCGGCCACAGTCCGTACTTGCCCCAGAGGTGCCCGATCGCATCGGCCTGGGTGTGTGCGATGAACTCATCGAAGGGAATGACCTCTCCCTCGGTACCCACAACCAAGCTTAGTCCCTCGTACGGATCGGTCATCGGCCCGTTCTCAGCCCGAATCGCGCTCGAGAACCAGCGCTCGTCGATCCCGCCGCGGTCCTTTCCCAGCGGGAAGTAGTCGTCCGGGTGCAAGCGCAGTCGTTTGGCAGGAGTACAGAAAGAGCGAGGCACCCAGCTGGGGGCAAGCCGCAGTACACCCCCGCCGGCTTCCATGGCGCGCTCGATGCTCTCAGCTGACGAAGTGACGCCCTCGTAAGGGCCAGCCTTGCTCATTTCCATGCTCCCTTGCACGTGAACACCCTCAGGAGCGACGCCACGGTTGGCGCCGCTGCCGCCCGACTTCATAGTGAGATCTCTCGCTCGCGGAGTTAGCTTCATTGAACCGGCCGGCGTTTCAATGAAGCTACATGAGGGCCATCAAGCTGTCAATAGTCAGGAACACGACACGCCAGAGAGAGACTCCATCAAGACCGGCCGAGATGAGGGCGGACATGCCCCGCTCAAAGCCGGTCACGGCTCTCATGATTGAGCGCTGCGCGGAACTCATCGGCGCTCCACGCCTGCCCTGCCGGTCGATCTCAGACCAGGCAAACCGGCTTCACAGGGTCGGCCGCCTCTGTGCGACGCCGCGGCGGCCCGCCCGCGTGAGATTGCGCTCAGAGCAACTCGGCGGAGACACAGGCAGTGATGAAGGGGCCCCAGAGTCCGTGGACTGTTCGTGCGCCATCGGCCAGCACGATATGCGCACGTTCGCGGGCTCGAGTGAGGCATACGTAGAGCAGGAGGGATCCAGTCGGGTACGGCTCAGCTTCATAACCATGGAACTCGTCTGGCTGGAGCATCAGAACCGTGATGTCGGCCTCTCGCCCCTTGGTCTGGTGCAGGTTCATGACCTGGACTGGCTTCGCCCGGGGAGCGCGTGCTCCCACGAGTGTCATCACCCGCAGTTCATCGACCTCCAGTGCGAGGTCAGCGACTATGCCACCGCGCTCAAGTACCCGGACGGCCCGTCGGAGTTGGCGGTTATCCGGCCCTGACTGCGACTACTTCAACGCCATTGGCAGAGGAACGTTGCCGTGACCGCATCCCAATGGTGCGCCGGACCTCATCGATTGGCCCTACCCAGCTGTCACATCGTCACCAGCGCCGGCCGACGGGATGACCGGACGATCCGGCTGGACGTTCGATCACGCTAGGTTCCTGTCAGGCCACGCATCGCTCCGGCCTTGAGGTCCTGGAGCGGGTGGGGGCGGCGACTCGTTCGCCTCGGGACTCATCTATGGCCTGCTGACCGAGGCTGACCTCGTGCGCAGCCTCAACCTCGGCGCAGCTCACGGGGCACTGGCGATGCCGACGGTCGGCGACACCTCGATGGCCACGTCGACGAGGTCCTCAGTCTGGGTGGCGGGGGCAAGGCACGTGTGGACTGCTAGGGGCGGGTGCACGCTCGCGCGAGCACGGACAGGTGCTGGTCGCATCATCGTTCCGACGCCGCCTCAGCCATCTGGGAGAGCTTGCGTGCCACGCGCTCGTCTGCCCCATCGAGGCTGTGCTGGTAGTGCATAGCCATGGCGGGGGTCGAGTGGCCGAGGCGAGCCATCACATCGGCGGTGGTGGCGCCGGCCGAGGTCGCCAGCGATGCCCCGGTATGGCGAAGGGTGTGCGGAGTGGCGTCAGGTCGACCAGCGACAACGGCTGCCTTGTGAAAGTCTCGCGCGAAGGACGACGAGTGAAGGTGTCCACCTTTCGGCGCTGGGAAGATGAGGCCGTCCGGATCCGACCCGACATGCCTGGAGAGGTGGAGCTCAAGATCCTCGGCCAGCGCCAGTGGGATGTGAACGGTGCGAAGGCCTGCGTCGGTCTTGGTATCTCCGACTAGGTAGGCCCCGTTCACTTTGACGACCCCCCGCGAGATCCTGAGCGTCCCGGCTGACAGGTCGACGTCTGATCGGCGCAGTTCTGACAGCTCTCCGTATCGCAGCGCACACCAACACCCGAGGAGGACGGCCATGCGCAGCCGCGGCGGCATGGCATTGGCCAGCCGGTTGAGCTGGCTCACCGTCAGCGGCTCGATCTTCTTGGCGCGCTTGGTCCGGATCTTTGTGCGGCGGGGGAGGGCGACCGGGTTGGTGTCGATGACCTCGAGCTCGACTGCGCCAGCCATGATGTTGTGGAGGAGCTGGAACGCCTTGGAACGAGCCCGGGGTTTGGAGGCGTCCAGGCTGTTCCACCAGGCTGGGACAGTCGCCTTGGTGACGTCGTCCACGAGGACCGCGCCGAGCGTGGGGTTGACGTGGTTCTTCAGCAGCGAGTCGTAGTCGCGACGAGTCGCCGGGCGAAGCTCGAGATCGTCCAGCCAGAGCTTGGCGAACCTCTCCAGCGTGAGGGGCTCCGGCTCCGGTTCAGGGACCGCGGGGGCGCGTCGCGAGGGCGGCTTCCATGCGCCCGACTCGATCAGTCGCCGTTCGTCGACCAGCCAGGTCTCGGCGTCGGCTGCACTGGTGAACGTGATCGGGGCCGTGTGTCGTTGCAGGTCCGGCCCGGCGTAGCTGGCCTGGTAGCGCTTGGAGGGCAGCCGTCGGATGGCTCCGAAGCTTCGTCTGCGTGCCATCCGGCCCCCGTTCCGTGCAACATACGTGCAACTTCTCAG
>Ga0209539_1001590_pt1 | contig 12266 bp, 11 predicted proteins | sample BarGraNGADG00312_2_FD_184499 | JGI IMG/M metagenome (GOLD analysis project Ga0209539, IMG submission 184499) | Arctic peat soil microbial communities from Barrow, Alaska - Barrow Graham LP Ref core NGADG0011-312 (SPAdes) (version 2) | ecosystem: Environmental > Terrestrial > Soil > Wetlands >... | reverse complement strand
CAACATCAGGGTGAAGCTCACCGCAGAGCTCGACCGCCTGGCTCCCGTTCTCCGCCTCTCCGATGACTTGTATCTCGCTGTCCTCATCGAGTACGGACTTCAGCCCCTGCCTGAACATCCTGTGGTCGTCGGCTATTACCACGCTTATTGCCATGTCAACCGCGCTCCACCGGGGCGCTCACGGTCACAGTCGTCCCCTCTCCAGGTCTCGTTTCCACGGTGAAATCACCTTTGAGCATCCTCGCGCGCTCCCTCATCGCGACAAGGCCGAAGTGTCCACCCGCCCGGCTCTCCTCGTAAGCCCTTTGCATGTCGAAGCCCGTGCCGTCATCGTGGACGGAAAGCGAGACAAGCGACTCGCTCCAGGAAACCGAGACTTCCACGTTGCTCGCTTTCGAGTGCTTCTGCACGTTTGTAAGCGCTTCGTGGGCTACCCTGAAAAGCGCCGTCTCGACTTCGACGCCGACCCGAATATGAGGCCCCTCCGTCTGGAACTCGCAGGTTACCCCCGTGTCCCGGGCGAACTCTTCGAGGTAGCTCTGGAGGGCGCTGTCCAGACCGAAGTCGAAAAGCGCCACTGGTACAAGCTTCAGGGTTATGTTCCTGACCTTGTCAATCGTATCCACCAGCATGTCGCGTATTGTTGTTATCTTCTCGCCCGTTTCATCGCCCGCGACGTCAACTCCCTTTCTATACAGCATATCAAACGCCATCTTGATCGCGTTGAGTGATTGACCGACGTCATCGTGGAGGTCTGCCGCAATGTTTACTCGTACGTTATCCCCCTCCTCCGTGAGCCTTGAGGTCAGGTGTCTTAATTCTTGCTCTGCGACCTTAAGGTTGCTGATGTCGCGGTTGCAGGCGCGACTTCCCAGTTCGTTTCCGTCGGCGTCGAGTACTCGCTGACACCATTGTTCGATCCAGCGCAAGCTACCGTCGGGACGTACAACGCGGAACTCAATGTTACGGGGCTCTCTGGCGGAACTGGCCTCCTCAAGATGCTTTTCGACTGCTTCACGGTCTTCGGGGTGCACGATGCGGAGAAGCAGTTCGGGTTCATCCATGAACTCATCTCTGGAGTGCCCCGTTATGCGCTCGCAGGAAGGTGAAACATAGAGACACCGTCCTTCCGGAGCAAGCCACCACTCCCAGTCATACGCAAAGTCGGCAACCACTTTGTAGCACTCCTCCGACCTGCGCAGCTTTTCATCAGCAGTCTTGCGATCGGTAATGTCTCGGACGATCGCGACGAACATCTCTCTGCCCTCGAACCAGAGGCGGCTCAGCGAGGCCTCAACCGGGAACACCTCTCCGCCCCTGGTGCGGTGCCTGAACTCAGCAGTGAATTGGCCGGATTCACGCAGTTGGAGACATAAAATGTCCCAGATGCCGGGGGCAGCGGCAAAATCGACGTTTATGTCGAACAAGGTCAGAGACAGAATCTCTTCTCTGGTATAGCCGCGCCGCCGGCATGCCTCCTCGTTGGCGTAGATTATCTGCGCGTCCGGGGTGACCCAGAATACCGAGTCGGTGGAATGGTCAACGGTGAACTGGGTCCGTCGCAGGGCTTCCTCGACGCGTCGTTCCTCGGTGACATCACGGCAGATGTTAGTGATTGACTGGAGGTCCCCGTCGAAGTCTCGGGTTACGGCGCCGGTCACGTCAACAAGCCTTTCGGCACCGTCCTTCCTTATGAATGTGTATTCGGCCTCTATTATGTCCTCTCCGTCGAAATGCCTTCGAAGCGCGTTTGCCGCGTTTTCGATGTCATCGGCGTGCAGGATACCCAGTTCCAGGATGTTCTTCCCAAGCAGCTCTTCTTCGCTGTAACCTATCGCCTCGCAACCCAGGCGGTTGATGTCCGTCACCATAAGCTCGCTGTCGTATGAGAAGATGGCTTCGCCCGCGTTGTCATAGAGCAGCCGGAAGTGCTGCTCGCTCAAGCGCAGCGCCTCTTCGACCGCCATACGGTCGGTGACGTCCATTATTGAGGCCACCCTCCGACTCGTGCCCGGTATCATCGCGACCGTCACTACGACGTGCTTGATATTTCCGTCGGCGTCGACGAACCTCGTAGAGTACCTGGAGGGCACATCATCAGCTTCGTCCATCCTCCGCCGGTGGTACTCCTCCACCCACCCGACATCGTCGGGGTGTATGAACTCCGTCCAGCTTCGTCCCTCCATCTCCGAGCGCTGGAGGCCCAGCAGGTTCTCGGCCTCGTCGTTGACGATGGCCAGCGTCGTGTCTTCCTCAGCAATGGCGAGCGTGGTCCCGGTGCTGTTGAATATGGTCCTGTAGAGCGCCTCGGACTCTCTCAGGGCCTCCTCGACGCGCCGTTCCTCGGTGATATCACGGCATATGTTTGTGACTGACTGGAGGTTCCCGTCGGGGTCTCGGATTGCGCCACTCGTCAAGGTGAAAAGCCTTTCGGCACCGTCCTTCCTGATGAACGTGAATTCAGCCTCTACTATATCCTCTCCGTCGAAAAGCCTTCGGAGCGTGTTCGCAGCGTGTTCGGTTTCATCCGGGTGAAGGATGCCCAGTTCCAAGATGCTTTTTCCGAGCAACTCTTCTTCGCTGTAGCCGATCGCCTCGCAACCGGTGCGGTTGACGTCCGTCAGGATAAGGTCAGTGTCATGTGAGAAGATGGCCTCGCCCGCGTTGTCATAGATCAGTCGGAAGTGTTCCTCGCTGTTGCGCAGGGCCACTTCGGCGGAATGGCGGTCCATCGCGTAACGTATTGACCTGCCAAGTGAGTCGGGGGTGATCTTCTCCTTGACAAGGAAGTCCTGCGCCCCGCTCTTGAGCGCTTCGCGGGCAGTTCCGTCATCCTCGAGGCACGTCAGAACAACCACTGGAATAGATTGCTCGAACGGGTGAACACTCTGCAGGGTATCGAGCCCCAGGCTGTCAGGAAGAGTCAGGTCGAGGAGGAGCACTTCGAAACGCTCGCTTGCGAGGCGCTCGAGGCCCGAGGCGAGGGTCTGCTCCCACTCCATCTCGGCGGCACCCCCATTCGTCTCAGAGAGCATCTCTCTGATGAGGCGGGCGTCACCGGTGTCGTCTTCGATGAGGAGTATTCTCATGCTTACACCTCCGCATCCCTCAAGAAGAGTTAAATGCAGGGGCTGCCGTCGTTGCAGGTCCGCATCTTACCGCGGCAGGTGGGCGGTCTCGCTCATCAACTGTCCGTTCAGGTGAGAACACCGCGTCCCGGCCAAGCCTCGAGGCTTTGTGTTGCCGAGAGAATTATATCATCAACAAATCTCTGGCGCGTAGTTGCCGTCGCGGTTCCAGGGATTCCTCTGTCTATTCCATGCTCGCTTCCTCTTCCAGCTGAGCGGTTGAGAATCATTGCAGGCGGCGATGTGTACCGTTCGTTACGCCTGTAAGTTGGGAGGGAACAGGCTTGAGAAGGCCAGGGAGGTAGCGATCGACTGACCAGCTGTCAGGTCTCAGCCGCCCTTGCGGCGCTCCACCTTTCCCCACGGGCACGAGTAGATGCACAGCCCGCAAGCGACGCGGCCCTCCTGGCTCTCCCCTTCTTTGAAGTACCTCTCGCATGCCGCCGCGTCGTAGCGCACCTCACGGGGTTCATCCTCGCGGAACGGCTGTCCTGTGAACGCCTGCTGCGGGCAGATGTCCACGCACTCTGTGCACGCGCCGCATCTCTCGTCCATCGGCACGCCGGTCGGAGCGAGCGGCGCATCGGTGAGCACGGTTCCCCAGCGCGCCCTCGGACCGACCTCGGGAGTGATCAGCAGGCAACTCTTTCCGATCCACCCGAGCCCGGCCAGGTGCGCAGCGAGCTTGTGAGAGAACTGGGCGCAGATGCGCTCGCTGTCATGGCGCTCGCTCGCGGGCATGGGAAGCGTCCTGTAGCCTTCGCCCTGAAGCGCCGAGGCGATCCGCGACGCCACGACATCCAGCCTGGCGTTCACGACGTCGTAGCAGTGGTGGAGGTAGTTGATGGTGACGACGCGCTCCTCGTCTCGCATGGGGAGCCTGTCGACTATGCTGTCGAACAGCGCGATGCCGAAAGTCACCGCCCTGGGATAGCTCGCCACGTCTTCCCCGCCCTGCCGCAGGATCTCCGCGCGTGCCGGTGAGAGATCGGCGACGCCGAAGAAGTCGACACCGAGCTCGCCGGCAAGCTCTCTGATCATGTTGTCCAGTTTCATGCTTCCATCCTGGATCGGCCACTTCATCCTCGCAGAGAGATTATAGGAGAGATACTTCCCGAAGTGCGATTACGGCGCGGCGGCGGCGGCGACCCGCCAGAGAAAGGCATCGCATAATTGGATAGAATTGACGTCGGGGAACGCGAGCAACTATCAGTGGAGGGGTGAGCGGAGATGAAGATCCTGGTAACGGGCGGCGCAGGCGACATGGGCTCGAAGACGGTCGAGGACCTCGCACTCAAGGAAGACGTGGAGCTGATCACCGTCGCGGACCGAAACCTTGCCGCGGCACAGCAACTTGCCTCGCGGCTGGAAGGCTCTCCCGCTCGAGTAGTTGCCGTCGCGGTCGACGCGGCCGACCACAAGGGCCTGGTCGAGGTGATGCAAGGGCAGGACGTCGTCGCGTCCGCACTTGGCCCGTTCTTCCTTTTCGAGACCCGGCTCGTCAAGGCAGCGCTCGAAGCCGGGGTGGACTACATAAGCATCTGCGACGACTGGTCCGCGGCTCAGGACACGATCATCAGGTTCGACGGGCCCGCGAGGAGCAAGGGCCGCAAAGTGATCACCGGCTGCGGGGTGAGCCCGGGCATGTCCAACGTCGCCGTGCGCTACCTCGCGGATAAGCTCGACCACGCCCGCCGCGCGGACATCAATGTCTACATGCCGATAGAATCCGGTGAGGGCGAGGCGGTGACGCAGCACACGCTCTTCATCTTCGGCACCGTGGTGCCGGTCTTCCGCGACGGGGCCACTATCATGCTGCCTGCAGGTAGCGTCCGGCGGACCGTCGAGTTCCCGCGCTTCGGGAGGTTGAAGGTCTGGAACATCGGCCACGGTGAGCCGGTGACCGTGCCGCGTCACCTGCCCGAGCTCGAGGAGGTCAACATCATGCTGGGCCTCGGAACGGGGTCTGAGATCTTCGTGGCTCTGGGGCGTCTCGGCGTCTTCTCCTCGCCCCGCAGGATCGAGAGAATGGCGAAGCTGGCGCTGAAGCTCCCGCTGCCACACTCGAATCTGCCTGTGGAGGGCGCTCTGCGCATTGACGTCAGTGGCGAGAAGGATTCGAAGCCTGTAACCCTCACCGTTTGCGGCACCGGGACGATGCGGGATGCCACCGGCATCGCCCTTTCCATCGGAGCCCGGCTTCTGGCGGCAGGGAAGCTCACCATTAAAGAGGGCGGCGTCTACGGGCCGGAGGGATGCTTCGACCCCGCCGATTTCCTGGGCATGATGGCGGACAGCGGCATCAGGGCGTATACCGACCTTGAGATGACCGAGCCAGTGAACTAGGACGAACAGTCGCGATAAAGCCGGCGGGACGCCGGCGCTACAACCGGGCCTTAAGGGGTGTACTCGAACCAGGCAAAGACCGGGTATGACTGGCTCGGGCTGGCCATGGCCGTCTTGCTTGCTTCGGTGGTGTGGCTGGTCATCATGCTCTCGGCCGTCCCCATTGGCAGGGCGTTGGGTGAGAACGTCATGGAGATTTCGACTCGCATCTTCGGGCTGCTCATAACAGCGATCGGGGTCCAGTTCATCCTGGTGGGCCTCGCGAAGGTCACGACCATATTCAACATGAAGGCGCTCGGGCTCTGACGATCGAGAGAGGAGACAACCGTGTTCCAGGTCACGAAGAAACCCGCAACAAATAGAAGGCTGCTCTCGGCGGTATCGGTGTCCCTGCTGGTCTGTGCAGTGACACTGGTGCTCCTCGCCGGCTGCGGCGACACGAAAGAAAAGTCAACCAACGAAAGCAAGACGACCTGGGTCCAGACCGTGATCTATTTCGGCCGGGACATTCCCGGCGGCGGTGTCGTCTCGGACGAGCAGTTCGCCACGTTCCTTGCGGACGTCGTGACAAAGGAATTCCCGGCGGGCCTCACCGCTTACGACGCCTACGGGCAGATGCAGAAGGATGACGGGAGCATAGAGAAACAGTCCACGAAAGTCGTCCTCCTCGTGCACGAGAAGACCGGCGCCAACAGCGCGGCCGTCAAGAAGATAATAGACGCGTATCGCTCGAGCTTCGGAACACCGCAGGTGATGCGCACCACGGTCCCAATCGACGTCGAGTTCTTCCAGGGCGGCTCGACGTCGCCTTGAAACAGCTTCTCACCAGCTTGCGTGCCGCAGAGGATGACGCGCGGCAACCTCGAAGCCAGTAGTCGATGCGCACGACTCTCGACTCTGGAGGCGGTAGAGGTGGCCGAATTCGAAAACGGAAGACTCGAACTGCTCAGCGACCAGAACAGCGCTCTCGTCCTTATTGACTTCCAGCGGACGATGTTCAAGAGCGTCGCCTCCGGCGACAAGTCCAGGATCAAGCTCGCCGCGATCTGCGCCGCGAAGGCGGCGAAAATCCTGGGAGTCCCGGTCGTCCTGTCAGCGATCAACCCCAAATCGAACGGCGATTTCATCCCGGAGATCACGGGGCTGTTTCCCGGGCAGGAGGTTTTCGCCCGCAAAGTGCCCGGGTTCGACGCCTTCGAGGATGAGGGCACCTGGAACGCGGTCAAGGCCACGGGGAAACGCAAGCTTGTCGTTTCCGGGCTGTGGACGAGCATGTGCTTCACCTACAGCGCGCTGCACGCCATCAGGGAAGGCTACGACGCCTATGGCCTGATGGACGCCGCGGGCGACTCGACCCCCGAGGCGCACCAGTTCGCCGTCGAGAGGATGCTGCAGGCCGGCGTCATCCCCATCACAGTCGAGTCGCTCGTATCGGAGTGGATGCACGATTGGGCCAATCCGAAGGCGGGAGAGCTCGTTGCGGAGGTCTACTCGAAGTACGGCGCGATGATCGGGGAATGGACCTGACGCCCAATAGGGCTCAGTCGGTGGTCAGCTCGAGCGCGGTATCGGAGTCCGCGCCCGGTTCTCTCTTCTCCCCACGAAGGCCGGGGTACAGCCATACATAGCCTGCGCACGCGCCCGTGGTGACCGCCGCCGTCAGGATAAAGTCCCACAGCGGAGAGATGAAGAAGTACATCACGATCCACGGCGTGCAGGACGCCAGCAGCAACGAGAACTTACCGGGTTTGCTCAATCTCCGGTAACGCGCCTCGATGACCAGTCGATATTCGCCGGCCGCGTAATAACTGGCTATCCCCGCCACGCTGATTATCAGTCCATCGATGAACACCCAGAGGGTGTTGGCAGCCTCGCCCCATAGCAGAAAGACAACTCCGGCGACCGCGAGCGCAAGCGAGACTCCAAGCATGACCTTTGAGCGCCTGCCTTCGAACTGTTCCATGTTGATCGCTCCTTGACCGATTTGCACGGGTGCCGGTTGCGCGTCGGAGTCCACGCTATTGCTGCAGGTCACCGTAGTAAAGAGGGGAAGGCGAGAGCAGAGCGCCCCGAGCGGCAGCTGAACAGAATCCCCCTCTTCTGCGTACGGCAGGTTGCAAGGCTTGAGGAGCGAACAAGTCCCTGTAACGAGCCCCCCGGATGAAAAGGCGCCGCAATGGACTATTACGACCGGATTCAGGGCGAGCAAGGAAATCCCGCCGGGGGACCACCGCCGGCGATGGACTCCGCTGACACGCAGTCTGAGGAAGCCGCGTGCCCACCGGGTGGCGATTGGAAGGCCTGGTGCCGCACCAGGGTGAAGAGCGTCGGTTGGGGCAAGGTCATCATTGCGGGAATCATCGGCGCGCTTCTGGTCTTGCTCGTCCTTCCCGTTATCTTCGGGGTGAATCCGTATGACCTCATACGCGGCAAGCTGAAGAACACCGGCCAGACCCAGAAGGTCGGGACGGTCGTCAGCCACTCCGGTGGTTCCACGGATGTAACGGTTGTTGCAGGGAAAGTGACGCCTTCCGTGGTCAACATCGATATCCGCACCTCCCCGCCGCCGTCTACCACGACGGCGACCCCGACAGTCGGGAGCGGCTCCGGTGTGATCTACCGGCAGGACGGCTACATCATCACCAACAACCACCTTGCGGGGAACGCTTCCACTATCACCGTGACGTTAAAGAATGGCAAGAAGTACACCGGAACCCTGGTAGGTACCGACGCTACCCAGGACATCGCAGTTGTCAAGATTGCTGCCACAGGCCTGAAACCTATCGTGGTAGGCGACTCGAACACGATGGTTGTAGGGCAACTGGTCGTTGCCATCGGCAGCCCGCTCGGTTTCCAGCAGACCGTCACCTCGGGGATAATCAGCGCCCTGAATCGCAGCGTGCAGGCACAGACCGACACCGGTCAGGTAGAACAGTTGAACGGCCTCATACAGACCGACGCGCCGATCAATCCCGGCAACTCCGGCGGTGCGCTATGCGACTCGTCCTCGAGGCTCATCGGCATCAACTCCGTGATCGCGACCCAGACCGGCGGCTCCACGGGCATCGCCTTCGCTATTCCCTCCAACACAGCCGTGAGGGTGGCAAAGAGGATCATCTCGGGAGGACCGTAGGAGCTGGGGCGCCGGGCAACCGGTCGCAGGATTTCCTGCCTGACCAGGCCTTGTCGCGCGCATCGGACAGCGCTTTCTCGGGCGTGATTCATCCGCACTTTGATGATTTTGAGAGCGAGCAGGTCGGGACAGGGACTCGGGCTAGTCCTCGATGTAATCCCTGAGGCGGCCGCTTACGGAGGGGCTTCTGAGCTTGTTGAGGGTCTTCGACTCGATCTGCCGGATGCGCTCGCGCGTCACGCCGAACACGTTGCCCACTTCCTCGAGGGTCCTGGGCCGCCCGTCCAGGAGCCCGAATCGCAGTTGCACGATCCGCTTCTCCCTGTAGGTCAGGTCGTCGAGGGCGTCTTCCAGTTGCTCGCGCAGCAGCTCGTAGGCTACCGCATCCATCGGTACCACGGCGCCCGCGTCGGGGATGAAGTCGGCGAGCGTGCTGTCCTCTTCCTTGCCGATGGGCGACTCCAGCGACATCGGGACCTGGCTGACCTTGAGTATCGCCCTGACTTTGTCTGGGGTGATGTCCATCTCGACCGCCAGCTCATCAGGCGTCGGCTCCGTGCCCTTCTCCTGCAGCATGCGCAGCTGGACCTTCGCGAGCTTGTTCATGTTCTCGACCATATGGACCGGGACCCTGATAGTCCTCGCCTGGTCGGCTATCGCCCGCGTCACCGCCTGGCGGATCCACCACGTGGCGTAGGTACTGAACTTGAAACCTCTGGTGTAGTCATACTTCTCGACTCCGCGGATCAGGCCAAGGTTGCCTTCCTGAATGAGGTCGAGGAAGAGCATGCCCCGTCCCACGTAGCGCTTCGCGATGCTGACGACCAGGCGGAGGTTGGCTTCGGCGAGCTTCTTTTTGGCCTCGAGGCCGTCCTCCTCCAGCGCCTTGAGAGCTTCCACCTCGTCCTGGTTCATGTGGCCGTTCTGCTCCAGCGAGGCCGTCGCGTTACAGCCGCTCTCGATCCGGCGCGCCAGCGAGACCTCCTCCATCGCCGTCAGCAAGGGTACCTTGCCGATCTCTTTGAGGTACATGCGGACAGGGTCGTTCAGCGAGCCGCCGTAAGACTCTTCGCTCGAAGAGCCGATCTTATGCCTGACAGTGCCCGGCGCCTCATGGTCGCCTGGTTCGACAAGTTCGTCTTCCGCTTCGTCCGTTATCTCGATCCCGGATTCCGCGAGGAAGACAAAGACGTCGTCCATCTGGTCGGGAGAAAGCTCGACGCCTTTGAGGCCTTCGACGATGTCGCCCGTGGTAAGGAAGCCCTGTTCTTTTCCTGTGGCGGCAAGCTCGTGGACCTCGTCGAAGTCCGTGCTTCTCAAAGGTTCTGACATGTGGGAAATCCTCGTTGCGGTCTTTTGTGGTCTCTTGATTTGCGTGAGAGCCGGCGGCAACATGCGCCGCCGCCGTGCCATCACACATTCAGGGTCTAGTACCTGGTGAATGAACGCTGCGGGCGGTCCGTCTTGGGCCTCGCCTCGTTCACGTTCAGGTTGCGGCCATCCAGATCCTTGCCGTTCAATCCTTCGATCGCCGCTTTCGCCTCCGTAGCATCACTCATCTCGACGAAGCCGAATCCCTTCGACCTGCCGGATGTGCGATCCATGATCACGTCCGCCGAATCTACAGTACCGAACTGAGCAAAAGCCGCCCTGAGGTCCTCATCGCTAACATTGTAGCTGAGGTTTCCTGCGTAGATTTTCATATGTTGTACACCTCCTCCGAGCACAAAAAAAGCCCCGAGAAACGCTCCTCGGGACTAAACAAACATACCTAAGAACACTAAACTCTCCTGTATAGTAGCATACTTCGGCCGTCTGCGGTAGAGCAGAGGACCGATGCGGCCGACCCCGAACGACCTGTCCTGGAGGTCCGACCTGATGTCCTACATCGACTGCTGTGACTGGGACGAGTGCAACAGGTGCGGGACCTGTCTCATCAAGTGCCCCGTCATGAAGATGAAGAAGGACGAGGCGCGCTCTGAGATCGCCTTGCTGCTCGAAGGCAAGCCCGCTCCGCGCGTCTTCAGCGAGTGCACCCTCTGCTACGCCTGCAACGCCCACTGCCCCTCGGGGCTCAAGCCCTACGAGCTCATACTCGAGCGCATCGCCGAGAGAAACAGCAAGAGGAAATCCATCTCCGCCATGGTCCCCTATTTCCTTCTGGGCATGCCGGGCAACAACTTCTGGAGCGACGTCTACGGCAGTTTCAGCGCCGGGGAGAAGAGGATACTTGAGAAGTGGTCCGAGCCTCCCGCCGGCAGCAGGGAGGTGCTCTACATGGGGTGCGGAGCGCGGCTCTTCTGCGGCGATATCGAGAACTCGCGGGTGCTCAAGGACCTTCCCAAATTCGGGCCGCAGGACACCTGCTGCGGCGAGATGCACTATCGCAGCGCTTCCTGGGGCGCCTACTCTGACATCGCAGAGCGCACATTCAACAGGTTCCGGGAGCTCGACGCGGAGAGGATAGTCTACTTCTGCGACTCCTGCTACATCTACATGTCCAGAACGCTGCCCGAGATGCTCGGAAAGGAACTGCCGTGCGAGCATATCAGCCTCTACCAGTGGCTCATGGAGAGGTACGACGCCGGCGAGATAAAGGTAGAAAATCCCCAGAGCTTCAAGGCCGCCATCAGCGAACCGTGCTACGTCTCGGAGCTGGGCAAAGACTTCTACGAGCTGATGCGCAGGGTCTACGAGATGACCGGAGCCGAGTTCGTCGAGCTGGAGAACAACCGCGACATGTCTCTCAGTTGCGGAATGGCCAACTTCGTCAAGGACAACAAGATGCGCGACATGATCAGGTGTCAGAACGTGAAGTTCCGCCAGGCAAAAGAAGCCGGGGCCAGCGAGCTCGCGCTCAACTGCTACGGATGCATATTCACGATGATATCCACTGGCTGGATGCATGGCATGAAGCTCCATTTCATGCCGCAGGAAGTCCTGAAAGCGTTCGGGGACGAGATAAACACACCGCTGGCCTCGCGCGCGCCGCTGATAGCGCGGACCATCGCCAGGCGGCTGCCCCTTCTGTTCAAGAAGATAGACCCGGAACTGCCGAGGATTCCGACGTCCTGATGGGCGAACGGCGAACTTAGAGGTTACTCGCTGCCGTCTTCAGCGCTGCAGGTATCGAGGAGTTCCCAGAGCGAAAGGGAGTCCGCGTGTTCTGACAGCAGGTCCTCGAGGGCGAGGTCAAACGCGACTTCCCTCGACGGACTCATGTCCGACAGTGACTCCAGCGTCTCCCTTATAGACTGTCCGAGCGCGTTGTCCCGGACGATACGCGCCAGATGTTTCTCGTCGAAGAAGTCGACCGCGAGGTTCTCCTGCATCATCATGTCGTCCAGCAGTTCTCTCGTGTGCGGGTCCGCGGGGTTCATGAACAGAGAGTAGGCAACAGGCGGCCTGCTGTTGAACCTCAAAAGGAGGCCCAGGATCGCAATCCCCGCGCCCTGGGAGCTCATCGTGACCAGCATGCACCTGACCTCAGGGTAGCCGACGTCGGCGGCGGCACCATCCGCCACGCCCTCGATCGACTTGATGACCTCTCGTTTCTCGTGGACGAGAAAAGACCAATGCGTGCCGTCGCGGGCGATCGTTGGAGCGAGGAAGGCCGTCCCGTAGGGGAAGCGCATCACCATGTCCTCGAGCTCGGTCCT
>Ga0209539_1001589_pt1 | contig 12275 bp, 13 predicted proteins | sample BarGraNGADG00312_2_FD_184499 | JGI IMG/M metagenome (GOLD analysis project Ga0209539, IMG submission 184499) | Arctic peat soil microbial communities from Barrow, Alaska - Barrow Graham LP Ref core NGADG0011-312 (SPAdes) (version 2) | ecosystem: Environmental > Terrestrial > Soil > Wetlands >... | reverse complement strand
ACCTCGCATGCTGCTGGGCCGGTACGAGCTGAACCGGCTGATCGGTCGGGGTGGGATGGCGGAGGTGTGGGAGGCCCGCGACACCCGTCTGGACCGCCGGGTCGCGGTCAAGGTCGTCAACCTCGCCGCCACCCGCGACTCGACGGTCGGAGAGCGTCTGCAGCGCGAGGGGGTGGCCATCGCGAGCCTGCGCCACCCGGACATCGTCACGGTCTATGACGCCGGCGTCGAGGGCGACACCGCCTACCTGGTCATGGAACTCATCGAGGGCACGGACCTGGTGGAGGTCCTCAGGGACGGGCCGGTCCCGGTACCGCAGTCCCTGCGGATCGCCGAGCGGGTCGCCGGTGCGCTGTCTGCCGCGCATGCGGCAGGCATCGTGCATCGGGACGTCAAGCCGGCCAACGTGCTCCTGCACGCCGACGACGTCACGGTCGTGGATTTCGGGATCGCGGCCGCCGCCCAGTTCGCTGGCGCCTCGCTGACCGATCCCGGCACGGTGGTCGGCACGGCCGAGTACATGGCACCGGAGCAGGCGCACGGTGCGGAGGTCTCGCCGGCGAGCGACATCTACGCGCTCGGGTGCCTGATCACGGCCATGCTCACGGGACGGCCTCCGTTCACCGGGGCGCCCCCGTTGGAGATCCTGCGCCAGCACGTCACCAGCGACCCACCCCACCTGACCACCCTGGTACCGGACATCCCCCCTGACCTGGACACCCTCGTCGCCGCGATGCTCGCCAAGCACCCCGCCGACCGGCCCTCAGCCCCGGCCGTCCTCCAGGCACTCCAGGCCCTGCTCCGCCAACTGCCCGCCGGTTCCGCGACGGCGGCACCGACGAAGTCCACGAGCGTCCTGCCCGCCGACCCCGTGACGAGGACACTGCCGCTTCCGGCCACAACCCCAACCAGCGCACCCTCGCCGGAACCAGCCCTGCGCGCTGATCACACGAGGCGTCGGTGGCTCGCCGGCGGGGTAACCGCCGCCGTGTTGGCTGGTATCGCCCTCGTCGTGGCCCTGCTGGGCGGCGATCCGGCCGACACCCAGGGTGGCAAACCAACGACCGGGGCAGCGACGAGCACACCGACAGAGGAAGTCAAGTCACCCGACCCCACCGCGGCATCGACGGTGCACCGCGAGGACGGCGCCGAGGGCGGGATGGACGCCCTGCTCGCCACGCTCGAGACCGACGCCAAGACCCGGACGGAGTTGCAGGAACTCTGGGCGGCCGTCACCGACGCCGTCGCCAAGGGCAAGGCCGACAAGATCGCCGACAAGGCCCGCGACCTCAGCCAGCGCATCGACACACTGGTCCGCGAGGGCAAGCTCGACCAGCACGAAGCAAACGCCCTACAGGACGAACTCACCGCAACACTGGCAGGAGTCGTCCCGGACGTGGAACGGAAGTGAGACCGAGGGACCGACCGAAGTGGCTGTACCGAGGGGGCAGATCGCCGCGCAACCGGACTACGGTGACTGGCCATGGGACAGATGTCACTCGCCGTGGGAGCGCTCTCGTATGCCGGACAGTTCGACATCATGGCCACGGCCGACGGCGACGCCTACCCGACCTCGACGTGTTCGCCGCAGCCGCCCGCTCCGAACTGGAAGAACTCGCCGACGCGACCGGCTTGCGCAAACCAGACGCCCAGATCAGATCCAAGTGAAGGGAGCTGGGCCCCGTAGCGAGCGTCTATACCGAGGAGTCCGCGCCCAAACAAGCAGGACGATCATCGCGCGGATCTCACCGGAGGCGCGACGACGGGCCGAGAAGGTGTCACAGTACTGACTTGAAGGTAGCCGGACCGTTGTGAGGGCCTTGTGATAGCAGCCTCCCCATGAAACCCGAGCAGATTGTGAGCCGTCTCAGCTAACGCAATACCCATCATCTGATCAAGGGGGGCGCCACCTGCCGGGTGGCGCCCCCGATGTGGCTATACCTGTTTCTGGGCTCGTTTCGACCGCCCTCGCACGGAAGGGGTGCCGCTGCACGAAGAAGCGCCCGCCGGAGCAGATTGGCGATCATCGTCGTGACGTGCATGTTGCCACCGCGCCCTGCGCGCTCTCAGTGGTCCGTTCCCCGGCGGCTCGATCTCGTCGGGAGCGAGTTCACGCCGTAGGCGCACGAACCTGAGCGGGTGGCGGAAAGAACTTCCGGACCAGGCGACGTCGGCGGTGACCTCGACGACGACGGGCTCGACGAGGGTGACATCCAGTGGTTCCTTGTCGCGGGCGAAGCGGTCCACCGCGCCGTGAGGAATGCGAGGTGGCCAAGGGTGCTCCTTGGCTGGGGGGCGCAGCTGCCGACCCAGGTCGCGGGCAGGCCCGGCGTGTAGTGGCGTGGTGCGTCCCACGATGCGCAGCTGCCCATCCATGTCCAGACCGACGATCATTGTCTCCGGTCGCGTGAGGGTGCCGGTGACCGCGCCGCAGATCACGTCAATCGTGTCGCGGTGCTTGATCTTGAGCCAGTCGCGTTTGCCGCCCCGATAGAGCTGGGCGGCGCCCTTGAGCACCAAGCCCTCGACACCCATGACGTGCAAGTCGTCCAGCCAGCGGCGGGCCTCCTCCAGGTCCGTCGTAACCGGGGAGAGCTGAAGGGGTGGCTTCCAGTCGCGCGCCAGCTCCTCCAACAGGCCGCGCCGGTCACGCAGCGGCAGGTGGCGCACGTCCCTCCCGGTGACGGCCAGGATGTCGAAGGCGACGTAGGAGGCCGGCTCTCGCCGGATGAGGTCAGCGAGGATGCGCCGTGAGGTGGTCATTCGGTGCTGCAGTGAGCTGAAGTCCAGCCTGCCGTCGGTGAAGACGACGATCTCGCCGTCGAGCACGCACCCTGGCGGGACCGCTGCGGCCGCCACGCCGTACAGGTCGGGGAAGTACCCGGTGAGGTCCTTGCCCTGCCGGTTCAACAACGACGTGGTCTCGCCCTCACGCACGAGTGCCGGAAGCCGTCCCACTTCGGCTCTCTGACGACGCCTCCGGACAGGGCGTCAGGAGCCGGGATCTTCTCTACCGCCCTGGCCAAGGCGAGGTCGACAGGGCCACGCAGCCCCGCCGGGAGGGCGTCAGAGTCAGTGGTCGGCATCAGGGCTAACCTCCCTCAAGGGCCCGTTCGTGTTCTTCGAGCATCGCAAGATCTAACGGGGCTTCGCCCCAGCCTGACGAGTCATGGCGCGTGGTGCCCTTTGGGTGGGCTCCGGCCGGTGGGATGACGGTCGCCGCGGACGGCGCCGTGTTGTAACCGCCCTGTGGCGGTGGTTGGCTGACATGAGCCGTTCCACCTGACCGGAGCCCGATCATGACGTTACCTGTCACCGTGTCCGATGTCGTGGCCGAGCACGTCACTTTCGAGGTGGAGTGCATCGACCGGATGTACTTGAACGTGTACGTGCCCGGACTGCAGTATCCGGCCGGGCTGGTCGGGTATGTCCACCACCAGTTGGGGCTGCCGATCGCCTCGACCGCGCCGCTGGGCAAGATCACCGAGCGGTTCGTTGCCGCGGTCCACCGTTTCGCCCGGGACCAGCAGGTGCCGTGGGTCGACTTCGCCAAGGGTCAGCGCAAGGACGACGTGATGCACGAATACCAGAGGAGGTTCGTGGCCGCTGGTCGAACCGAGGGTGTGCTGTTCGTCGGCCGGGCGCAGGAGAAGACCAACCTGTTCCGCACCGAGAAGCGGCACAACGCCGAGGGCCGGCCCTACCCGTGGATCGTGCGGGCCAGCGGGGTGGTCAACCACTTCTACTTCTACTGCGTGGACGCTGACTTCGGCCCGTTCTTCCTCAAGTTCTGCTCCTACTTCCCCTACAACGCCCGGCTCTGCATCAACGGAAATCACTGGGCTCAGCGCCAGGCCGGCAAGGCCGGGCTCGGGTTTGTCCCGATGGACAACGCGTTCGCCGCGGTCGATGACCCAGCTACGTTGCAGGCCATCTGCGACCGGCTCGGGCCGGAGCAGATCGATGCGCTGCTGCGCAAGTGGCTCGCGATCCTTCCGCACCCGTTCAGCCCCGCCGACCGGGCCGCCGGGTACCGGTACGACATCTCCATCCTGCAGGCCGAGTTCTCGCTGACCCAGATGCTCGACCGGCCCGTCACGGGACGGATCTTCTTCGAGCAGGTCATCCGCGACAACCTCGACGTCGGCCGTCCCGACCACGTGTCACTGATCTTCGACCGGCGCATCGTGGCCAAGGGCAAACACCCGACACCGGGGCGGTTCCGCACCCGAGTGATCACGACGGGGGTCACCCCGAGTCTGCACGTGGACTACAAGCACACGACCATCAAGCAGTACCACAAGGAAGGCAGGGCACTTCGGACCGAGACCACCATCAACAACACCCGCGACTTCGGAATCGGGAAGCGGTTGACCAACCTGCCTGCGCTACGCGAGGTCGGCTTCACCGCCAACAGACGCCTGCTGCGCGTCGAACGACTCGACCACGACCCGACCACCGGAACCGCCGCCCTGACCGCTGTCACCGAACCGGTCACCACTCCTACCGGCACCCGCGTGCCCGGGTTACGCCTCGGAGCGCAACGCTCCCACGCCCTGCTATCCGCGCTGCTGATCTTCCGACTGCAACCAGACGGCTTCACCAACCGCGACCTACGGGCCCTCACCGCCGAGCTGCGCGGCCTGCCACCCGAGCACGTCACCACGGGCCAGATGACCTACGACCTGCGTCGCCTGCGCGTGCACGGCCTGATCGAACGCATCCCCCACACCCACCGCTACCACCTCACCGAGACCGGACTGCGCACCGCGACGTTCCTCACCCGCGTCCACGACCGCTACCTACCTACCGGCCTGGCCCACCTCAACGGCCCCGGCGACAACAGACTCCGCCGCGCCCAGACCGCCTACCAGCACGCCCTCGAGGACCCCGCCCGACAAGCAGGCCTCCCCGCGTGACGTTGACCCCAACCACCAGAACACGACTCAGAATTCCGGCTCCGCCGGTCCTAGCCCTCTAGTGGCGCGAGCTCCCGACCGACAAGCGACGTCCGGACGGCCTCTGGACGGTGGGGGCCCCCGGTTGCGGGCCCGTGTGATCCGGGTCATGCTTAGAGGGTAAACGGAGCCTTTGAAAGGATGACCGCCATGTCGCAGGACACCCCACAGACCAGCAGGAGCCCACAGTCGGCCCCCGTACGCCGTGAAGTTGTCTCACAGTCCGGTGCGAGCAGCGCGCTGGTGACCGAGCAGGGCCGGACGAGTATCGCCGACGGCGTTGTTGCCAAGATCGCGGGGATCGCCGCGTCGGAGGTGTCCGGCATCTACGCGCTTGGCGGCGGTGCGGCCAGGGCGATGGGCGCTGTGCGTGAGCGGATCGGCGGTACGAGGGCGTCCCAGGGCGTCGCGGTCGAGGTCGGCGAGCGGCAGGCTGCGGTGGACGTCGACGTGGTGGTCGAGTACGGCAACTCCATCGCCGACGTCGCCAACGGCGTGCGCCGCAACATCATCAGCTCGATCACATGGATGACCGGTCTGGAAGTCACCGAGGTCAACGTCAATGTGGTGGACATCCACATTCCGGGCGAGGACGAGGACAGGCCCCAAGCCGAGTCCCAGCCACGGGTCCAATGAGCGAGTTGGCCCGACGCCCGGCGCAGGGCGCCGACGTGCGATTGGGTTCTGATGCCGACGCCGTGGCAGCGGCTTTGTTTTCGTTGCCAATTGTGCGGCTGTCTGGTCGATCCACGGTGGCGACGTACCTGCCAGGCCGGCGGGTCACCGGCGTCCGTGTTGGTACCGACCGTACCGAGGTGCACATCGCCCTGGTGCACCCAACCACTGTCGAGGAGGGGGCGGCCGCGGTCAGGGGCGCCCTCGCTGGCGTGGTCCCTGGCCCGGTGGACGTTGTCGTCGACGACGTCCTGACCGCGGACCAGCTCTCACCCGAATCCGCGCGTGCTGAGCGCACGGAGACAGACCTACAGGAGGTAGGACATGCCTAAGAGCGCAATAGGACTGCTGGCAGGCTTACTGCTGGGAATCGCGGCCGTCGTCGGCGGATTCTCCGGATTCCTGCTGGTCCTCGTCCTCGGACTGGTTGGCTTGGCCCTCGGGGCCCAGCTCGACGGTGATGTCGACATCCCGTCGCTCTTCCGTGGGCGACGTGGCTGAGAACACGGCCGTCGTCCCCCACCTGCAGGCCGGGGCAGCAGTCGGTGGCACGACAACGATCGCGGACAAGGTGCTCGAACGGCTCGCCGCACGCGCCGCGCTCGAGGTGCCCGGTGTGCTGCGGCACAGCGTTGGTCCTGATGTGCTGTCCGCGATCACGTCCGACCTGCCCCGCGCCTCAGCGGAGACGGCCGGCGACCGGGTGAGCATCGACCTCAAGGTGGCCCTCGACTGGCAGGCCCCAGCCCACGAGGCCGCTGCCGCCTTGCGTGCTCACCTGCGTGAGCAGTTGGAGAGGCAGACCGGAAAGACCGTCGACCGGGTCGACGTCACCATCGCCGCCCTCCTCACGGCGCCCTCCAACCTTGGACGGAGAGTGCAGTGAGCGTGCCGACCTTGCGTCCCGCCGCCGTTCCGCGGCGACCCGCGACTGTCGGTTTCGTGGGTCTGCTTCTCTCGGTCGCCTTCATCGCCCTCGGCGCCCTCGCCGTCTATGACGGCATGGCGCTTCAGGGGTGGGTGCGGACTAAGCCGCTGCTCACCCCTCTGTTCAGTGGTCAGGAAGCCCTCCTGCCGGGGACGACGGCGGTGGTCGCCGGTGTCGTGGCAGCGATTCTCGGCCTGCTGCTGCTCTGGGTCGCGTTGCGCCCCGCCCGTCGCCGCGGGGCCGAGCTGGAGGCCGGCACACAGGTGTGGTTGACCTGGGCAGATATCGCGCGGCTCGCGGCCTCTGTAGCGGAGCAGCAGGACGGCGTTCTCACCGCCCGTGCGTCTGCCTCCTCCCGTCGGGTCCAGGTCGTCGCCCGGACCACCACTGGCGAGGTGGAGCCCGCCTTGGGTGAGGCGGTAGCCGAGGCCTTGAGCGGGCTGCGCCTCCCTCCCCGTGTCGCCGTCCGGGCCGTGGCAACCCAAGGAGACAAGCGATGAACCCGCGCGCATTCACCTTCGACCGGGTCCTCACGGTGATCGCTGCGCTCGTCCTGCTCCTCGGGGGGACGTGGCTGACGGTCTGGGCGCTCGGGCTGCTGCCAGCCGGGTGGTGGTCGCCGTCAGGGTTCACTCTCGGTCTCGGCGACGCTGTCACCGAGACTGCGTGGTGGCCGTGGGCCCTCCTTCTTGGCGGCACCCTGCTTGCCCTGATCGGCCTGCTCTGGCTGGGATCGCACTTCCGGACCGCCGGCGTCGGTGCCCTGGCGCTGCCCGGTAGTGACCGCACCGGGCGGTTCACACTGGCTGGCTCGGCCCTCACCTCCGGTGCGGCCGCCGCCCTCGCCCGTCACCCCGGGGTGTCTTCAGCGAGTGGCCGGCTGGTGGAGGAGAACAACCAGGTCGTTCTCGTACTGACCGCGACCGTTTCCCCCGAGGCCGACCTGCGCACCGTCGCCCGTGCCTGCGATGACATTGCGGCGCATGTACTGCGCACCACCGGCCGCCAGGACTTGGCATGCCGGGTCCGCGTTAAGGTAACCTCGCGCGCGCGGTCCACACCCCGCGTCCGGTAATGCCGGCAACCGGGGATGCCGAACGGCGGCGGGCTCTCAGGAGGATCGCCCGCGAACACCACCCTGATGTGGGCGGCGACGCCGAGACCTTCATCGCCGCCGTCGCCGCGCTCACCCCTCCAAAGTCCGGTGCGAGCTCCGTGCCGACCCCGCCGTCGCGGCCAGCCACGCGCGTCGTTCTGCGGCTTCGTTGGCTGCTGCGCGGCTGGCTGAGGGCGAGGCGGGACAGGCGGCGGCTGGCGACGGACGAACGGCTGTCCGCGCGCCTGCGCGGCGGAGTCGCTTCCGAGCCCACTGCGAGCCTCGACCCAACTGCTACCGAGTTGCTAAACCCGGCCACCTCCTTGTCGAGGCCGGGCCACCTGCCGTTCGCTTTCGCTTTCGCTTCCGCTTCGGCGCCGCCCGATGAGAATCCTGCCATCAACCCCTCGTAGACGGAAGGGTGCCGTGGACGGCCTGTCCGCCTGCCACATCTGGTCACGCATATAGGAGACACGCCCTAGCGCCCGGCCGGGACCGGTCGCTCGTCGGTGCTGGGGCCGTCGCAGACGGGACCGCTGTCCTCCCACCGCAACGGGTCGAGGCACATCCGGCGGCGGTCATCGCCTCGTCCCATGCGTGGTAGGCGAGCCAGTCGGTTCCCGCCAGGTCCGCGACAACGCTGGCATGCCCGGGCCCGACGACCCGGCCGGCCAGGGTCCGGATGACGGTCGGGCCGGCGCCCGCCGCGTGCCACGGACCGAGAGGGTGGTCCGCCCACACCGCGGCCATGCCGTACCCCTCCGTCTGCCAGGACCCCCCAGAGTAGAGGCACCAGAACCGGCCTTCGTGTTCGACGACTGACGGTCCCTCGCACGTGTGCCAGTCGTAGGTGCCCCCGTGGATCGCGCGACCCCGCTGGAACAGCTGCCAGTCGTCCGCCGGGAGTGCGACCGGCACCCAGTCGCCCTCCGCCCGATCCGGTGCCGGGAGCGCTCGGGCGACGCCCGCGGAGAAGTAGAGGTGGAAGATTTCGTCCCACTCCACGACCTCGGGCGCCCACCAGTGGGTCGTCCCGGCGAGGTGCCCGCCGGCACCGCTCACCCGAGGGGTCCACGGTTGCCAGCGGACCAGGTCGTCGGACACCAGGCCAGCGAGAGTCGAGCCCCCCTCCCCGGTCCCGTAGGCCCACCAGCGTCCGCGCGCCCGGATCACCTGGGGATCAGCGAAGCGAGGCCAACGCCCACGCCGCGCAGGTCACCAAGGACTGACGTCTTCCCCAACCCGCCCCTCCCCCGCACCCCGGGGAAGGGGCGGGACCGCCTGTTGAGGCTCGTTCAGTGGATCTCGGGTGTGCTCACCGGCGGTGTTCCGCAATTCGCGAGCGTCCGCCGCCAGGGTGGCTTCCTTCCCTTCCTTCTTACGGATGTTGCGCTCATCTCGGGCGGGCAACTGGATATCCTCCTCCGCCCGGATCCCGCCCTGGAGCTCACGGCCCCGCTCCAGCTCGGCGTCCACCTCGGCACCGACCAGCAACGCCACGTTCACGATCCACAACCAGAACAGGAAGATGATCACCCCGGCCAGCGCACCATACGTTCCCTGATAGTTGCCGAAGTTGGCCACGTACAAACTGAAGCCCAGAGACGCGACGATCGCGACCAGGATGGCAAACACCGCCCCGACACTCAACCAACGAAACTTCGGCTGGCCCACGTTAGGCGTCCAGTAGTACAGCAGAGCAACAACCCCAACGACCACGCCGAGGAGCGCCGGCCACTTCAGGATGTTCCACGCCGCCAGCGCCACCGGGCCAAGCCCGATTACCGCGCCAATCCCCTCCGCGACCGGACCCGAGACCACCACCAGCACGCAGGCCAACGCAACCAGCGTCAACACCACGGCCGTGATCCCGTACAGCAGGGGGCGCAGCTTCCAGATGGGGCGGCCCTCGTCGATCTCATAGATGCGGTTCATCCCCCGAGCGAACGCCGCGACATAGTTCGACGCCGTCCACAACGCGGTGACAAGTCCGATCACCACCCCCAGGCCAGCGCCCTGCTGGTCCATCAGATTCGCCACGATCGGCTCGAGCTGCGACATCGCGTCCGCGGGCACGAAGGACCCCATCAGGTCGATCATCTGGTCCACCGTCGACTGCGCCCGCCCCACCAGGCCAAGGATGGACACCAACGCGATCAACGCCGGGAAGATCGACAACACCGCGTAGTACGTGAGCGCTGCTGCCAGGTCGGTGATCTGGTCATCCACGGTCTCGAACACCGTGCGCTTCAGCACGTGCTTCCAGGTCCTGCCCTGGATCTGCCCCACCCTGTCCGGCTTGGCGGGGTCTTCCTCGTGGGGACGGCTCTCCTCACCATTCACACGTGGTCTCCCTCCTTCAGGTAACTAGAGGAGTCTCACCCGGTCCCCACTTCACCAGCAACCGGAGAGAACACCCGCGCCCACCGCGACAAACCACCAGAGCACGAAACGAGGTCGCTAAGATTCTTGACGCTGGCATTCCATGGCAGACACACAACCTGCGGATCACGCGGAATACCCGAGGGTCCACGACCAGGACCCTCACACTCCGATCATTCCACTGGGCCGTGTTCGCCCCGCCAGCGGGCTCCGGCGCGGTGTCGGTTGCGACTCCGGTCAATCTTCCCCAGAGCGGACAGGTCTACCCTCGCCGTATGACGCCCGGGGGGCGTAAAATTCAGTCGTGCACATCGCGCGCGCGAGGCTGCATGGGTCCTTGTTCAGCAAGCTCGACTGATTCTTGGCAATCAGGCCCGAGTCTGCCGTCCTGAAAACAATATGGCGAATGTCACACCTGAGCCCATCCGATGAGTCACTTTCAAAGAGGAGAGTCGCATGCCCGAATTAACAGTCCCCGGCGCTACCCCGGTCACGCTGCACTACGAGGATGCCGGAGGAAACGGACGTCCTGTGGTCCTGATCCACGGTTGGCCGTTGTCGGGTGCAGCTTGGGCTGGAACCGTCGCGGCGCTGAAAGAACATGGTTTTCGTCCCATCACCTACGACCGACGCGGTTTCGGTCAATCCAGTAAACCCAAGACCGGAAACGACTACGACACCCTCGCGGCGGACCTTGCCGCACTCATGGACACGCTGGACTTGCGCGATGCCGTGATCGTTGGATTCTCCATGGGTGGTGGCGAAGTCGCCCGATACATCGGCAGATACGGTGAGAATCGGCTCGCCGGCGCAGTACTGGCATCCGCCATCACTCCGGCGCTGATGATTACTGACAACAACCCTGACGGAGCCATGCCCGCTTCCGGTTTCACCGGCTTGCAGGACCAATGCCGCGCAGATCGACACAGCTTCGTCAAGAGTTTCATGACAACCTTCTTCTCCACCGCGGTAGACGGACTCCAAGTCACCCAAGCCGAGTTGTCCGAGGCACTGGCCATCACCGAACAAGCCGAGGACACGGCGCTCGTCGAAACCATCTGGATCTGGGGGACCGATCTCCGAGCTGACCTGGCCAAGCTGACTGTGCCACTCCTCGTGATCCACGGCGACGGCGATCAGACTGTCCCCTTCAAGGCATCTGGCGAGCGGACGCACGCGACGGTTGAGGGCAGCCGACTTTACGTGATCCAAGGTGGCCCCCACGGGATCAATGTCACCCATGCTGATGAGTTCAACACGGCACTGATCGACTTCCTCGATGAGCTGTAACGCCGTGAACACACCACCAGGGGCTCTGGCAGCTGTCCGCGACGTCGATCGTGTGCCACCCGTCGCCGACCGTATCGATGATGGTCTTGTGCGCCCATGAACCTTGGGCGCATTGCCAAGGATGAGAGAACCGATCTGCTCATCTGCTTTCAGAGCCGTGTAGGCAGCTTCGACACGGTCGTCGAGCAGACCCAGCTTCGACGGGCTGAGGTTGACCGTGTCTTTCAGCAGGCCGGTGAAGTTGATCAGCGAGTTGCATCCGAGGCCTCCGTAGGTGACGGGCTGGTTGGGTCGTGCGGCACTCGAGCCGCGCCACCTCGACGTCGGTGAGCGGCCTGCCGGCCCACGCCGCCAACTGGTCCCGGCTGAGGGTGATGCCCGGGCGAGCGCTCACCAGAGCCCGCTCCCGGAGTGGACCGGCGCCACGCTCCCGCCCCCCTGGAGGGCGTCAGGGCCAACGACCATCATCCACGCGGCCTGCCAGTTCCGGCAGGTCGCGTAATGCCGGTCCCAGGCCTGCGGGTGCTTGCCGTTGATCCAGGTCGGGACGATCGGCTGTGTATGCCCTGCTGGCGGGCGGCGCGACGCCGCCTGAAGAACAGGGCGCCCCATCCGGCGAAACGGGTGGGCCCTTCGGGGGCGGTGCGACGTTTCGGGCTTTTCGGGACCTCACCACCCACACGATGGGGCTGTCTGGTGATCTGGCCCCCATCCCCGCAGGCCCGCCGCCTCCGACATCTGCGACATTCGCCCATGACCTCAGTGTGCTCCGCGGAAATGTTCCGCAAGGGCTGACGAACGGGTACTTTTAACCCTGTAGCAATGGGTGCCGGAAGGAGGAACATCATGGGTACCATCTTGTGGATCCTGGCAGTGATCCTGGTTGTCTCAGGGATCTTCGCATTGGTTCGGGGTCGGATCCTCTGGGGCATCATCCTTATCATCG
>Ga0209539_1001588_pt1 | contig 12279 bp, 8 predicted proteins | sample BarGraNGADG00312_2_FD_184499 | JGI IMG/M metagenome (GOLD analysis project Ga0209539, IMG submission 184499) | Arctic peat soil microbial communities from Barrow, Alaska - Barrow Graham LP Ref core NGADG0011-312 (SPAdes) (version 2) | ecosystem: Environmental > Terrestrial > Soil > Wetlands >... | reverse complement strand
AGGACATCGACCTCGAGATCCACCAGGGCAAGACGTTCGGTCTGCTGGGCAACAACGGCTCCGGCAAGTCGACGCTGCTGAAGTGCATGGCCCAGATCCTCCGGCCGAACAAGGGCTCGATCACCCACGTCGGCAGGATGGCCGCGATGCTGGAGGTCGGGTCCGGCTTCCACCCCGAGCTGTCCGGGCGTGACAACGTCTACCTCAATGGCGCCATCCTGGGCATGAGCAAGGGCGAGATCGACCGGAAGTTCGACTCGATCGTCGACTTCTCGGGCGTGAGTGACTTCATCGACCAGCCGGTCAAGAACTACTCGTCCGGCATGTACGTGCGGCTGGGTTTTGCTGTCTCGATCCATGTCGAGCCCGACGTGCTCCTCGTCGACGAGGTCCTGTCCGTCGGTGACATGGCCTTCCAGGAGAAGTGCACCGCGAAGTTCGCCGACCTGCGCCGCGAGGGTCGCACTGTGGTCGTGGTCTCCCATGCCATCGAGCAGATGAAGTCGTTCTGCGACGACGCCGCGTGGTTGCGCAAGGGCGAGCTGATGGGCATCGGCCCTGCCCAGGGCATCATCAACGAGTACGCCGACCAGGCCCACAACATCCCCGTCCAGGCGGGGGAGGACTCCCTCAAGGGTCACTTCGGCAGCGGCGAGGCGACCATCGACCGGTTCGAGCTGCGTACGGGCAGCGGCGAGGTCCGGCAGGTCCGCACGGGCGACCCGGTGACCATCCGTATGCACTTCACCTGCAACGAGCCGGTCGAGGACCCCATCTTCGGCTTCAACATCGAGCACGACAGCGGATTCCTGGTGTGGGGGCACAACAACCTGAACTCGGACTGGACGGCACCGCCCATGCGGCCCGGCAAGGGTTCGGTAGATCTCGTGATCCCCAGCTTCCCGCTCCGCCCGGGGGTCTTCCGGATCGGCGGCGGCATCACGTCAGATCGAAGCGCGAGAGCGATCGACGAGTTCCCGCGAGCGTTGACGTTCAGCGTGGGCACAGGTGATCCCTTCGAGTCGGTCGGCGTCGCTGTGATGCACAGCCACTTCGACAACCTCGTCCAGGGGCAGTGAGACTCGTCGCGTCAGCGGCTGAGGTTGCGTTCCAGCGCGGCCAAGAACTGCTGGGTGCTCTCGTCCCACGTCAGCCAGCCGATCCCACCTGACCGCGGCGCGGTCCCATCGGCGAGAGCGGCGAACCATGTCTCCAGACTGTCGGCGAGCTCATGGCCCGTGTCTGTCGAGAAGTACGTGACGTTGTCGCCGGCGATCTCGGAGAAGACGCTGAGGTTACGCGCAAGGACAGGGATGTCGTAGCGGGCAGCCTCGATCATCGGCAGCCCGAAGCCTTCGCCACGGGACGCCATGAGGCAGCCGTCGCTTCGCTGGTACAGCTGCAGCAGCTCCGCATCGCTCGCTCCCTGGAACCACAAGAGCCTCTTGTCCCACTCCGGATGTTTGCGCAGTTCCTCCGCGAGTTCGGCACGACCCCATCCGGGCTGTCCGACGATCACGAGGTTTGCTGTCACGCCTCGGCGCCACAGCTCCGAGAAGGCGGCCAGCGCCTGGTCATGGGCCTTGCGCGGCTCGATCGTCCCGACCATGAGGATCGACGGTCCCGAGCCCCTCTGCGCCCACCGCGCCTCAAAACCGGGGGTGACGTGGTCCGAAGGGACGCTGCTCTCGATGTCGGCGCCGAGGTGCCACCAGTCGATCGGCATCCCCGTCCGGCCGGGTCCGTGGTCGGTGATCCATCGCTCAACGTCGTGCGCGGTGCTCTGCGAGATGCAGAGCAGCCCATCCGAGCGGCGCGCGATCCGCGACAGGTAGTTCGGGAACCAGTGGTGAGGCCAGGGGAACCAGTCGGGGTGATAGGCGGCGAGCAGGTCGTACACCACGATCTGGCAGCTCACGCCGCTGGACCGGAGCCGTTCGATCGTCGGGCCCAGCACCGAGTCGGTGGCCCCTGGTGCCGACATCGGGAACATCCGGTCATTGAGATCCAGTCCGACGAACACATCCCCGGGGCCGGCCACGACCGGCTCGGACCTCAGCTGACGGCTCTCGAAGCCGATCATGATCGCCGCGTAGTTGCGCGCGTAGCGAAGGTCGCCGGCGTCGTCGCAGTACACCGGCTCCACACGGTAGCCGGCCGGTGGAGACAGAAGTAGGCATCGGGCGAGGCTGCGGGTGACGCGCTGGATGCCCGTCCGCGCGTCGACCCTGACCAGCATCGTGAGATCAAGGAGGAGCTGGCGGGACGCCGTCGCCACGTGGTGATTCCGATTCGCCGCCAGGACCGTCCGCGGCCACTCATCCGGGTCGAGCATCGGCTGCTGAGCCGCCACCCGCAGCACAGCGACCCGCTCCGCGGCGCGACCGTGGGCATGGAGGTGCTCGACCGCATCCCGGTACTGAGCGGCCGAGGACCGGCTGTTCTTCGGGTGTGGATCGCCTTCGCCGTCCCACGCCTGCTCAAGCGCCGCGACCAGGGCCCGCTCGGTGACATCGCGGGCGAGTCCCACGCCGCTGTCCACGAGGAGCGGGATACCTCGGGACTCGCAGACGGTCGTCCACCGGCGGCTGACGGGATCAGGGACAGTGCCCAGCCGCACGGCGACCCGGATCCGGTCGATGGCCTGCGCGGCTTCGTCCTCAGTGACGAACCTCCATGCGGCCGCAGGCGCCGCCTCGGTGAGCATGCGGGTCAGCAACCGGCCGTACGGTTCGTCGGGGCGTTGGCCCGCGATCACAAGCTCGGTCGAGGGATCCGACGAGATCCGGCTTCCCAGCCAGGCGGTGACCAAGCGGTGGTGCATCTGGCCCGAGCCGTTGCCGAATGCGGCGACGATGGAAGGGGCCTCGTGGTGATTCGGGCGGGCCAGGACGGCGGGGGCGAGCAACGGGACCTCGATCCAGTCGGACACGAAGTCCTGGCCCAGGTCCCGTGCCGCGAACTCGATGATCAGCGGGTCGGTGACGATCACGCCGTTGGCAGTCTCGAGGACACGGGTGTTGAGGGGTACGCGTGTGGTCGCCGTGCCGGCATCCCGTGCCTGCAGGAGTCGGTTGAGCGTGTGGTAGCCGTGTGACTCCACGACAGCGTCGGCCCAGGCGTCGACCGCGCCCAACCGCCCTGACGAGGTCGACACGGCTCGGTCCAGGTAGTAGTCGTCGAGCAGCACGGTGCCGGGATGGAGAGCCTGTACGTCGCGTACGAAAGCGAAGCTCGGATCGTTCGCGTAGTGGTGCACGACGCGGTCGTACACGCCGGCAACCGCATCGAAGGTGCGTGGGCTCAGGAGCCGGGCGGGTCCTTCGAAGTCGCCGGGCGAGAAGTCTTCGTCGGTCACGATGTCGACCTGGTAGTAGCGGTCGAGCTCGTCGACAAGATGCAGGAACTGCGAGCGGGCCGAGGTGTCGCGCGGCGGAACCGGCGAGACGAGCGCGAGTCGTGGCCGGAACGGCGGCGGCGGAGTGGACGGCCGCCAATGCGCGCTCGACGCAAGGTCCTCGAAGGCCGCGAGGGCACGTTTCGCGGTGTCGTCCCAGCTGAAGGTCTTTGACTGCTCCAGGCCACGGCGCGCAAGCCCGACGCGGAAGGCCTCGTCGGTGAGGACACGCTGCATCGTGGCTGCCATGGCCGTCGTGTCGTATGCGTCGAACAGCGCGTCCGGGTTGCCGATCACCTCTGGGAGCGACGAGCTGTTGGCAGCGATCGTCGGGGTGCCGCAGCTCATGGCCTCTAGGGGCGGGAGGCCGAACCCTTCGTGTCGGGAGGGGAAGACGAAGGCTGTGCTGAGGTTGTAGAGGGCGACGATGTCCTCGTCCGCGACGAACCCGGTCAACATCACAGCGTTGAGTGGCAGCCCCAGATCACGGGCCTGCTGCAGCAGAACGGGGTTGACCTCGTGATGGCCGCTGCCCACGATGACGAGCTGATGGGATTCCCGGAGGTTTGGGGGCAGCATCGCGAAGGCGGCGATGAGGCCGTCCACGTTCTTGCGGGGATCGACGCCGCCCGTGTACATGACGAACGGCTTGGTGATGGCGTACCTGCTCCGCAGCTCAGCCTCCCGCTCGGCGGAGACGTTCATCGGCACGAAGATGTCGTCGGCCGCCGTGCGGATGTTGACCACACGCTCGGCAGACGGCCCGAGTATCTCGAGTCCCTCGCGCTGCGACCATTCGCTGATCGCAAGCAGCAGATCTGCGCGGCGGAGCTCCGCGAGGCGGCGCCGGTACCACCGCTTCAAGCCCTGGTCCTGAAGGTAGCGAGGATCGATGAAAGGGATGAAGTCGAACAGGGTGGCGGCGGTGAGCGGTCCGTGGAAGTGGTGGTTGACGCTGGTGACCGAGTTCTCCTCAGCGCCTTCCATGACGCTCGAGCAGTGGACGAGGTCCGGCTCGAGTGAGTTGATGAAGGCCTCGCGCACCACCTGCGCCTGCCCCAGGCGGCCGTCATTATACGGGAAGGAATCACCGGTCGGCGTGACGGTGCTCCAGACCTGCATGCGCTCTTCCGGCAGGACGTCCGCCAGGGCTTCCTTGATCGAGACGATGGGCGCGGGCAGGCCCGCGGTCATCCCGACCCAGATCTCATGATCGCCCGCGTTCTTGATGATCCCCCGGGCGAGCGCCATCGTGTACCGGCCGATGCCGCGGGTGCGGCCCTGGGTCTGGGCCCCCTGAAGGTCGAGCAGTACCTTCACTCGGAGTCCTTCGTAGCGGGCCGGGTATCGGCGAAGCTCTGGAGCCGCGCCTCGGCGGCGGGCACGCGACGAAGCACCGAGCGGACCGCACGTCGCAGCCCGGCGTGCTTCCGCACTGCTACGAGACCAGCGTCGAGCACAGGCCGCGCCCCGCTCTTGGCCGCGGGGATTCCGCTGCGTACGGTCCGTCGAGCGGCCGACGAGACGGCCCGGAGGGGTGCGGTGATCCTCCAGGAGGTGGACGCACGCAGCGCCTCGACCTCGTCGTACAGGTTCCGGTCGTGGCGAGCGCTGGCGCCGCCCTGGGACGGCATGTGGAGCAAGGCTTCGGCCGAGCGAGCCCAGTCCTCCGACGCCCGACCCCACTCCTCCAGCTGCTCGACGAGCGTCTTCATCCGCTCGAGCTCAGCTGTGAGCGCCGCCGCCTGCTCCTGGAGCGCCTTCGTCTCCGCGCTTGGCGCCTCGTCGGAGCTCTTCGTCTTCGCCGCCATCGCTGACTCAACCTTCCGGGAATTCACTCGACGCTCAGGGGCCTCGTTCGAGTTGGGGCCGCGCACATTGTATCGGCGAACCCCTGCGGAGAACCGTCCGCGGGCAAGGGCTCAGCGACTCACGACTGCAGGTCTACGGCGACCATGCGCCCCACAAGGTCGCCGAACGTCGAAGTCGGCGCCCAGCCCAGCTCGACTCGGGCCTTGGTCGGATCGGCAAGCAGGAACGTCGGATCGACCGGGCGGTAGAAGGCAGGGTCCTGGACCACGTACCGCTCCCAGTCGTCGACGCCGGCCCCTGCGAAGGCTGCGGCCACGAAGTCCCTGACGCTGTGCGCCTCACCCGTACCGATCACGTAGTCGCCGGGCTCGTCGTGCGCCGCCGCGAGCGCCATCGCTGCCACGTAGTCGGGCGCCCAGCCCCAGTCACGGCGAGCGTCGAGGTTCCCGAGGCGCAACTCAGTGGCCTCGCCCTTCGCGATCGCGGCAGCACCCTGCGTGATCTTGCGGGTGACGAACGATTGCGACCGCAACGGCGACTCATGGTTGTACAGGATCATGCTCGACGCGTGCAGGCCGCGGGCCCGGTACACGCCGGCCGAGAGGTGCGCGAAGGCCTTGGACGCCCCGTACGGGTTTACCGGCCGGATGGGCGTCGACTCGTTCTGGGGCGATATCTCCGCCTCCCCGAACATCTCCGCGCTCGAGGCCTGGACGAAAGCGATGGCATCGCCGGTCTCCTCCTGGAGCTTCCACGCCGCCTCCATGAGGAAGACCGCTGCGGCGCCGTTGACCTCTGCGGCGAGTACGGGCTCGGTCCAGCAGAACGCCACCGAGCTCAGACCGCCAAGGTTGTAGATCTGGTCCGGCCGGATCTCATCCAGCAGGGCAGTCAGCGCCGGCCGGTCAGTGAGGTCGCCGTGGTGGACGGTGAGCAGGCCCGGGTCCGTCGGAGCCGGGTCTCCGGGACGTACGAGACCGTGGACCTCGTATCCCAGGGCATACAATTGCTGAGTCAGGTACGTGCCGTCCTGACCCGTCGCCCCAGTGATGAACGCCCGCATCATCGGTATCAGCGCCTGTGGAGGTCGGACTGCTCCTTGAGGTCGTTCTCGACCATCATGCCCACCAGTTGTTCGAAGTCGACCTCAGGCTTCCAGCCGAGTACCTCGTGAGCTTTCGTCGAGTCACCGACCAGCGCGTCGACCTCCGCGGGACGCATGAACTCGGGGTTCTGCTTGACGTAGGAGGACCAGTCCGTGATGCCCACGTGCGCGAAAGCCGTCTCCAGCAGTTCCCGGATGGAGTGGGTACGGCCGGTGCTGATCACGTAGTCATCCGCGATCGGCTGCTGCAGCATCAGCCACATTGCCCGTACGTAGTCGCCCGCGTAGCCCCAGTCGCGCTTCGCGTCCAGGTTGCCCAGCGTGAGCGAGTCCTGCAGCCCGAGCTTGATGCGGGCGACCGCGATCGACACCTTGCGGGTCACGAACTCGGTGCCGCGGCGCGGCGACTCGTGGTTGAACAGGATGCCGGAGCTGGCGTGCATCCCGTACGACTCTCGGTAGTTGATCGTCATGTAGTGGCCGAAGACCTTGGAGACTCCGTACGGGGATCGCGGCCACAGCAAGGTCTTCTCACGCTGCGGCACCTCTTGGACCTTGCCGAACATCTCCGAGCTGGACGCCTGGTAGAAGTGCACCTTCGCGAGTTCGCTGCCGGCGAAGACGCGGATCGACTCGAGCGCGTTGAGAACGCCCATGCCCGTGACCTGCGACGTGACCGACGCGTTCTCCCAGCTGTACGCGACGAACGAGATCGCGCCGAGGTTGTAGAACTCGTCAGGGTTCGAGGCGGCGAGCGTACGAAGGATGCTCGAGGTGTCGAGCAGGTCGCCGAAGTGAAGCTTGAGGTCCGGCGCGATGCTGCGGACGAGTTCCAGCTTCGGGTTGTTCTGGCCGCGGATCAGGCCGTGTACCTCGTACCCCTTCGACAGGAGCAGCTCCGCCAGGTACAGACCGTCCTGCCCGGTGATCCCCGTGATCAGTGCGACCTTCGACACTCTGACTCCTCCTCGTCCACGCCTGCGTACGACGTTTTCACCCTAGCGTGCAGGACACTGCTGCCCAGCTGGCGCGCCGGGTGATAAGTGCGGTCCGGCTGTACGAGTGCGTGGCCGATCCACGTCGCGCCCAATCTGTCGACATCGAGAAGCGCGCCGACCACGACTCCGACCGCGAGCAGCCCCATCGGGGGGTGAGCAACGGTTGACACGCTGCTTTCCTTCCACTGCAGGCATCACAGCCACAAGTGAGCGCAGGCTATCCATCGCGGGGCTGCCGCACTCTAGAATGCGGGAGATCGTTCAGCAGAGCGGAGGGGGAAGCGATGTCCGTTCCCCGACACGCGTGCACGATCGCGCCGCGGATGTCCCTGCCGAGGGCCCGCGTGACCGTCGCGACCTTCGAGCAGGCGCACCCCGACATCGAGTTCATCACCCTCGTCACCGATGGCCAGGACACCGATCGTGCGCTCCCCGGTCTGGGTCGTGTGCTCTTGCCGAGCGACCTCATGCCTGAGCGCGAATGGGCGGGGATGGCCGCGATCTACGACGCGGACGAGTTCGCGGCGGCGCTCAAGCCGTACCTGCTGGCGCACCTCGTCGGTGAGGGCGGCAGCGCCGTCTTCCTCAGCCCCGACACCCGCGTGTACGCAGACCTGGCCGAGGTGTACGAGGCGGCCGAGCGCACCGGCGTCGCCCTCACGCCCCAAGTGCTGGGGCCGATGCCACGGGACGGCCGCTACCCGGACGAGCGCACCCTCCGTACCGCCGGCGTCTTCAACCTCGGTCTCGTGGGGGTCAGCTCCCGCGGCCTCCCGTTCCTGCGCTGGTGGTCCGAGCGCGTGCGCCGCGACGCGGTGATGGACGCGGCCGAGGAGCTGTACGGGGACCAGCGCTGGGCTGACTGGGTACCGGGCCTCTACCCGAACGACGTCTTGCGCGACAAGGGCCTCAACGTCGGGTGGTGGAACCTGCACGAGCGCACGATCAGCCGCGATCGCGATGGCAGGCCGCATGCGGGCGGACGCCCCCTGCGTACCCTCCGCTTCGACGGGTGGGACCCGACAAGCCCATGGCGCCTGACCACGCACGACCATGACCGGCCAAGGGTGCTGCTGAGTGAGGAGCCCGCGCTCGCCGAGCTGTGCACCGACTACTCGGCCGAGCTTGAGAAGGCCGGCAACGACGGCGTGCAGGACTACGGCTTCGCTCGGTTCCCCGACAGTGGTGAGTACAGCCCGATCGCGCGCCGCATGTACCGCAAGGCCGTGATTGCCGCGGAGGCAAAGGGCCAGTCCGTGCCGCCGAACCCGTACCTAGACACGGTGCGGTTCCGGCAATGGGCGTTCGGCTACACGCCGGGCAGCCTGTTCTGCCGCCTCGACCTCGCGATATGGGACGTACGGCCGGACCTGAAGGTCCTCATGTCCGATCCGGAGGGCACCCACGCGCAGATCTTCGCGCGCTGGCTCACGGTCGACCCCTTCTCGCTGCACGAGCGGGAACGAGCGAATCTTCCCCTCAGCCAGGTGCCGCGACCGGCCACGCCGACCCCGCTGCGGAGCGACGGCTGGTCCGTGCTCGCCTACGCCAAGGCCGAGTTCGGCGTCGGCGAGGCCGGACGTCGGATGGCGGCCGCGGTCGGACGGATCGGCTGCCCGTACGAGGTCGTGGGCGTCGTCAAGACGGAGTCGCGGCAGCAGATGCCCATCGGCGTGGCCCTGTCGCCGGAGGTGCACTACGCGAACACGGTGACCTGCGTGAACGCGGACTACATGCAGGCGGCGTGGGAGTACGCGGGCATGGCGCCTGCGGGTGGCCACCGCATCGGCCTGTGGTTCTGGGAGGTCGACATCTTCCCCGCCAAGTGGGCTCCCATCATGAACACCGTCAACGAGGTCTGGGTCACCAGCGACCACACCAAGAAGGCGATCGATGCCCTGGGGAGCACGACGCCCGTACGGGTCGTCCCGCTGCCGGTCGTCCCGCCCGCGGCGCCGACCCGCTTCACACGCGCGATGCTGGGGATGCCCGAGGGCAAGACGGTCTTCCTCTGCAGCTATGACTTCTTGTCGGTGGTCCGTCGCAAGAACCCCCTCGACACGATCGAGGCGTACACCCGTGCGTTCGGGCCCGACGACGGCGCCGTACTGATCCTCAAGTCGATCAACGGCCATCTCCGGGTGCCGCAGCTGGAGGAGATCCGCTACCGTGCAGCCGGACGGCCCGACATCCTCATCATGGATGGCTACCTCGACGCACAGCAGATGCAAGCGATGATCGAGCTCAGCGACTGTGTGGTCTCGCTGCATCGGTGCGAAGGGTACGGACTCAACCTCATCGATGCGATGGCCGTCGGCACCCCTGTCGTCGCGACCGGCTATTCCGGAAATCTCGCCTTCATGGACGAGCGCAACTCCTTCCTCGTCCCGTACGATCTCGTCGAGGTCGGACCCGGCAGCGAGCCGTACGAGCCTCATGCGCATTGGGCGCAACCGCACATCGACGAGGCGGCTGCCCTCCTGCGCAACATCGTCGACAACCCGAAGGCTGCGGCAAAGAGGGGAGCGGCAGGCAAAGCGAACATCCTGTCCCGGTTCAGCACGGAGAAGGCGGCGGCCCAGTTGCGACCCTTGTTGCTGGACTGGACGGGCAAACGGTGAACACACTTCCTGATGAGGGGGGAGATTGTCGCCTCACGTCGTGATGGTCGGTCCGGGCACTGCACGGGCCGCGGAGGAGTTGCGATCGCGCGCTATCGATCGGATCACCGTGGTCGTCGACGACCCGGAAGGCGCCTCGAGCGATTGCGCGGCGGAAGTAGCCCGGTCGTGCGGATTCTCGGCTGTCCTGGACCAGCCGGGTGCCGATCTCGGTGCGCTCAACGCGCGTCTCGACCACATCAAGCACTGCCTGAGCTCGGGTCATTGGAGTCTCGACGACCCTGCCCTCCCTGTCCGCGACGCCATCGCCGACAGCGACGCCGTAGTCATCGCCGGAGCCGGCTTCGGTCCCTACGATCCGGGACGGTTGTACGAGGCAGCTGCTCTCGCGGCGATAGCGAGTCACCTGGGTAGACCGTTGGTCCTTGCCACGCATTTCGGCCCACGGGTGTCCCGCTGGGAACGCCTGGCCGAGATCGTCGATGCGGCCACGGTCGTGGTGGCGAGCGACCCTGGATCGTACGGCCTCATCGGCGGCGCCCACCGATCCGCAGGATCCCGACGAGCCGTCCCCCGCGTTCTGCTGGGGGTCGACATGGCCCTCGGTGGGGCAGATGAAGCGCCGATGGGTCTCCCAGCACAGCTCAAGCCGGGTTCGTACGTGGCCCTGACGCTGCCCGAACGTTGGGGCCTGACGGACCCGACGACGTTCGCGAGCGATGTCGTGGTCCTTGTGAGTGATCTGCGCGTTGGTACGGGGTTGCCCGTCGTCGTGGTCCCGCGGACGGGCTCCCTCGATCCTCTCGCCAGATCGGTGGCGAACGGTCTGGTCGTTCCGCCGATCGCGACCGCTGAACAGGCGGCGTCGATCGTTCGGCATGCGGCGCTCGTGGTCGCCTACGACCGGTACGGAGCGGTGCTCGGGCACTCGGCAGCTATCCCGACACTCGCCGTCGCCATCGACGCGGACGCTCAGCGCGAGCTCGGAGTGATTCAGCGACGCGCGGGGCTGGGCGCCTGGTGCGTGTCGGCGCTGGGCGAAGGTCAGGTCGCCGCTGCCGCTGCCGAGGCATGGGAGCGTCGCGCTGAGATCACTGCGTTGCTCAACGGGCTGGTTCCTCAGTGGGTCTTCACCGTGAGCAACGCGTGGGACATCGTGGCAGCGACAGCGAAGGGGAAGCGGCCCCCGAAATGGATCAGGCCCACGGAGCCCGACCAGCTCTCTCCCACGCGACCATGGACCGAACGCAACGCCGATCTCGTACGGGTCGTGCTGGCAGCGGGGGACAGACTGGGCGCGGTCGAGGGCGAGCTCGGCATGGCGCGTAGGGCCGTGACCGGGCTCACGGCCGACCTGGCACGGCTCGATCAGGAGCGCGCGGCGGCGCTGGATCGGATCGCAGCGCTGGAGGCAGCGGTGACGCTCGAGCAGGCTGCTGCCGCCGAGGCACGCGAGCTCGCCGCCCTCCGGACAGGGCCGTTGTCGGGCTCGTCGGGTCAGGTCATGAGGACACAGACCCAGCTGAGCACGCCGGCGATCGCAGATCCGCCCAGCAAGCCCTCCGTGCTGCGCCGAGGCGAGGCTCGCGTAGCCCGGGCCGTCCGTCACGCCCTCGGGAACCGTGGCCAGTGAGTCCTGCGCCGGTTCGTCCTGCGGGGACCTCCTGGGCCGCGGTCTACGGTAGTCGCGTGCATCTCCCGCGACGGGCCGTCATCGCCGTCACCTGCCTCGCTCTTCTGCTCTCAGGCTGCTCGATGGCGGCTTCGAACGACCCTTCATCATCCAGTAGTGCGTCATGGCCCCGCGCGGCGCCGTCCGGCACGGTCACGATGGCGAGCCTCGGCTGGAAGAACGGGCCGGCCAGCCGGATCGTGCTGCCGGCAGGTACGGGCATCGATCGCCGGGTCGACCAGGCGAACGTCATCACGGCGATCGGCGATCCGACCGTGGCCGAGTCCGTACGGACGACCCTCGTCGCCACCCTCCCGTCGTACGGCTGGACGGTCACGGCATCCGCGGGAGGGTCGCTGATCTTCAGCGACGCCCAGTACGACGGCGCCTTCACCTCCGACTCCTCGCTGTGGGCGCTGACGATCCGCGTGAAGGCCTGACCGGGGTCGCTCAGGCGAGCGTCTCCAGCAGCGCCGTAAGGCCATCGGGGTCTGCGACCATCGCGTCGTGGCCGCAGTTCAGCGTCGCCACCTGCCAGCCCGGCCGTCCTGTCACCTGGGCGACGGTCTCGTCGAGGTTGGCGGCGGGGAAGGCGGTGCGTACGAAGAGCTTCCTCGGCACGGACTCGAGCCCTCCGGTCACGGTGATCCGGTCGGTGTAGGTCTTGATCGGGT
>Ga0209539_1001587_pt1 | contig 12290 bp, 14 predicted proteins | sample BarGraNGADG00312_2_FD_184499 | JGI IMG/M metagenome (GOLD analysis project Ga0209539, IMG submission 184499) | Arctic peat soil microbial communities from Barrow, Alaska - Barrow Graham LP Ref core NGADG0011-312 (SPAdes) (version 2) | ecosystem: Environmental > Terrestrial > Soil > Wetlands >... | reverse complement strand
CTTGTTGCCGAGCCGCGAGCTGAACCGGTCGATCGCGCGCAGCAGGTGCGCGACCCACGCCCACGCCATGACGCGCTTGACCACACTGCCCATGTCTCTCCCTCCGAATGGTCTCAGGACTCGTACGCCTCGGGCGGTGGGCAGGAGCAGACGAGGTTCCGATCTCCGTACACACCGTCGATGCGGCCGACCGCCGGCCAGTACTTGTCCTTGACCGGCCGCGCGGCGAGCGGGCCATGAGGCTTGCCACCCGGGAAGGCTGCGAGCTCACGCGAGTACGGGTGGTGCCACTCGTCGGAGACCACGCGCGCCAGCGGGTGAGGGGCGTTGTGGAGGGGGTTGTCGTCGGCCGGCCACTCCCCCGCCGCCACGCGGTCCGCCTCGGCTGCGATCGCGATCATGGCGTCACAGAACCGGTCCAGCTCCTCCATCGACTCCGACTCCGTCGGCTCGACCATGAGCGTCCCGGCGACCGGGAAGCTCATCGTCGGCGCGTGGAAGCCGTAGTCGACGAGGCGCTTGGCCACGTCGTCGACCGTGACGCCCGTGCGTTTCGTGAGCGGCCGCAGGTCGAGGATGCACTCGTGAGCCACCAGCCCGGAGTCCCCCGAGTACAGCACCGGGTAGCAATCGGAGAGCCGCTTCGCCACGTAGTTGGCCGCGATCAACGCGCCTTCTGTGGCGGCGCGCAGGCCGTCGGGACCCATGAGCGCGATGTAGGCGTACGTGATCGGCAGGACGCCTGCCGAACCCTGCGGCGCAGAGGCCACCGCGTGCGTCCCCTCCCCCAGCGGATCGCCAGGCAGGAACGGCGCGAGGTGCTCGCGGACCGCGACCGGACCGACGCCCGGCCCGCCGCCGCCGTGCGGGATCGCGAACGTCTTGTGCAGGTTGAGATGGCTCACGTCCGCACCGAATGCCCCGGGCCGCGCAAGCCCGACGAGCGCATTGAGGTTGGCGCCGTCGACGTACACCTGTCCGCCCGCGGCATGCACGGTCTCGCAGATCGACGTGATCGTGTCCTCGAAGACGCCGTGCGTCGAGGGGTACGTGACCATGATCGCGGCGAGCTTGTCCGCGTTCGCGGCGATCTTCGCGTGGAGGTCGTCGAGGTCGACGGAGCCGTCTGCAGCGGCCTTCACGACGACGACCGACAGCCCAGCCAGTGCGGCGGAGGCGGCGTTCGTGCCGTGCGCCGAGGACGGGATGAGGCAGACCGTGCGATGGGTGTCCCCACGCGACTCGTGGTACCGCCGGATCGCCAGCAGTCCGGAGAACTCGCCCTGGCTGCCCGCGTTCGGCTGCAGTGACACCCGGTCGTACCCGGTGATCGCACAGAGCCACGACTCCAGCTCGGTGATCATCTCGGCGTAGCCGGTCGCATCGCTCGCCGGGGCGAACGGGTGCAGGCTGGCGAAACCGGGGTACGAGATAGGCTCCATCGCCGCAGCCGGGTTGAGCTTCATCGTGCAGGATCCGAGGGGGATCATGCCCCGGTCCAGCGCGAAGTCACGGTCGGCCAGCGCGCGCAGGTAGCGCATCATCTCCGTCTCGGAGTGGTACGTGGAGAACACCGCGTGGGTGAGGTAGTCCTGCGGCCGTTCGTGCCCGGCCAGCCCGGCCGCGTCCGGCGCCTCGGCCAGCGGAGTGCCGAGGACCGTCGCGAGCGACGTGAGGTCCTCCTCCGTGACCCCCTCGCCGACGGAGACCGCCACGGCATCCTCGCCCACCGGGCGCAGCAGGATCCCCGCGTCATGCGCGGCGGCGACGATCTCCCGGGCGCGACCTGGCGCCTCGAGGACGACCGTGTCGAAGAAGTCGGCGTGACGGACCGCGAGTCCGGCGGCTGCTGCCGTGGTGGCGATCCGCTGGGCGGTCGCATGGATCTCGGCGGCGATCTCGCGAAGGCCGTCAGGCCCGTGGTACACCGCGTACAGCGCGGCCGTCACGGCCAGAAGGACCTGCGACGTACAGATGTTCGAGGTCGCCTTCTCCCGACGGATGTGCTGCTCGCGGGTCTGGAGCGCCAGCCGGTACGCAGGCACGCCGTCGGCGTCGATGGACACGCCGACCAGCCGACCCGGGAGCTGCCGCTCGAGACCGTCCCGCACGCTGATGTAGCCCGCGTGAGGACCGCCGTAGAACAGGGGCACGCCGAGCCGCTGGGTGCTGCCCACGGCGACGTCAGCCCCCCAGGAAGCGGGCGACTCGAGAAGCGTGAGCGACAAGATGTCGCACGCCGCCACGACGAGTGCGCCGGCGTCGTGCGCGGCGTCCGTGATGCCGCGAAGCTCCGACGGGCTGCGGACGAGCCCCTCGGCCGTCGGCAGCTGGACGACGACGCAGAAGACGCCTTCGAGGTCGTCGTCGAGATCGTTCGAGCCGAGGACGACGTCGAGGCCGAGCGCCTCCGCGCGGGTGCGCAGTACGGCGAGGCTCTGCGGGTACAGACCGGGGTCGACGAGGCACCGGCCGCGGTTCTTCGTGACCCGGTGCGCGAGCGCGACGCCCTCGGCGACGGCCGTACCTTCGTCCAGCAAGGACGCGCCAGAGGTCAGCAGGCCCGTGAGGTCGCTGCACATCGTCTGGAACGTGAGCAGCGCCTCGAGTCGGCCTTGGCTGATCTCGGGCTGGTATGGGGTGTACGCGGTGTACCAGGCCGGGTTCTCGAGCACCGAGCGCCTGATCACCGGCGGCGTGATCGTCTGGCTGTAGCCCAGCCCGTACATCGGGACGGTCACGACGTTCTGCTCCGCGAGCGAGCGCAGCCGTGCCTGGACCTGCGCTTCGGTACGTGCCTCCGGCACTCCGGGCATCGATGTCGAGCGGATCGCGGCGGGGATCGCTGCGTCGACGAGCTCGGACGCAGATGCGACGCCGATGGCGGCGAGCATGAGTCCTTGATCTGTCGAGGAACCTCCGATGTGACGCTCGGCGAATGCCGAACCAGAGCGATGGGTCATGTGGCGCCTTTCTCTACCAGGCGCCAACCTAACGAACGCAGGCTTAGCCCGCGAACCGGGCCGCCCGTCGAGCAGCCAGCTCGTCGATCGCCTTGGAGGTTTCGTCCGCCCGCTCGGTCGGCAGATCGAGCAGCGTGCCCTCGATCGAGCGCCACACGCCACCCAGCGCGATGCCGAACATGCCCTGGCCGCCCTTGAGCAGGTCGACGACCTCGTCGTCCGAGGTGCACTCGTACACCGACACGCCGTCGCTCAGGAGCGTGACCTCGGTGAGGTCCTCGACCCCGCGAGCGCGCAGGTGGTCCACGGCGATGCGGATCTGCTGCAGCGAGATGCCGGCGTCGATGAGGCGCTTGATGACCTTGAGCAGGAGAAGGTCGCGGAAGCTGTAGAGGCGCTGCGTGCCCGAGCCTGTCGCGTCGCGGACCTCGGGAACGACCAGGCCGGTACGTGCCCAGTAGTCGAGCTGACGGTACGTGATGCCCGCAGCGCTGCACGCCACCGGACCGCGGAATCCCTGGTCCAGCGCCAGCGGAGAGAAGTCGCCGTCGAACAGGCTGTCCTGGCTGCGACGCTGCGGGCCCTCGACGTTCACGTTCTCTCCCTCATCCGGTTCCGCGGTTGTAGTTTCATCCTTGGGATTCTCGAACGCTAGATCCGCGACCCGGCAACGTCAACGACCCTCGGTGCGGATCCGGGTCTTCAGGCCCTTCTCCCGCCCTCCGACAGCCGCAGTCAGGACCCGGCCAATTGCGCTCTGACTAGGACTCTTGTGGTGCGTCGAAGTCCTCGGGACTCACCTTGTCGAGGAACTCCCGGAATTTCTCGACCTCTTCTTCACGGGGGGCCGGAATCTCAACCCCCACTTCAGCCAAGACCTCTTCGGACGCGTAGATCGGGGCGCCGACACGCAGCGCCAACGCCACCGCATCGGACGGCCGGGCACTCACCTGCTCGCCGTCGATGTCGAGCACGGCGTAGAACGTCCCTTCCTCCACGTCGGTGATCCGGACCGCGGTCAGCGAGTGGCCGAGCGCCTCGAGGACGTCCGCCATCAGGTCATGGGTCAGGGGCCTCGGTGGGGTGGCTCCTTCGAGCACGCTCGCGATCGCGGACGCTTCCGCGGCACCGATCCAGATGGGCAGGCCGCGTGTCCCCTCGACCTCCCGCAGCAGCAGCATCGGCACCCCGGCAGGCATATCGATCCGAACGCCGTGCACGACTACCTCTCGCATATCACCCAGCCTAGTCGCGCATGGGCAGCAAGGCTCCGCTCATCTGTCGAGCACCGACTGCATCAGCGCGGCATGTGCGTGCATGACGAGCTGCATCACCTCGCTGGTGCGTTCGCGACTCACCGGCTGCCGACGGCTGGACGACGCCGCGACCGCCTGCTCGACCAGCCCGACCTCCCGTTCCGCCGCCATCTTGATCGCCCGAAGGTGCCGGGCGTCGATGCCGTACGACGTGAGCTTCCGGGCCACGACCGCGATCGTCAGCGCCTCACGGCCGTAGAAGGCCGTTCCGCGCCGGGGCCGGATGACGAGCTGGCGTTCCAGCTCCACGAGCGTGGCTTCCGGCAGACCGGAGACGTCGAGCAGCTCCCGCCGGGAGAGGCGGATCGCCCGGCGCGCCGCAGCGCCGTCCACCTCGCTCGGGTGGGGAACTTCCGTCACCGCCAATGGCTGCGGGCTGGGAGGCTCCATCGACGGCGGCTCCGCACCCTGGTCGATGAGGGCGAGGTGCTCTCGGATGACCTTGAGCGGGAGGTAGTGGTTCTTCTGGGCGCGTAGGACGTACGCCAGGCGTTCGATGTCCCCCCGCGAGTACCGGCGGTATCCCGACGGTGCCCGCTCGGGAGAGATGAGGCCCTCAGCCTCCAGGAACCGGATCTTCGAGATCGAGATGTCCGGGAACTCCTCCTGGAGCGCCTTCAGGACCTGGCCGATGCTCTGCAGCGGGGACGCCATCACCCCAACCCATGCGGACTCGGGTAGAAGACGAGCCGGAACTTGCCGATCTGCACCTCGTCGCCGGCACGAAGCACGACGGGTCCGTCCGTGAGCGTGCGGTTCACGTACGTGCCGTTGAGGCTGCCCTGGTCGGTGACCGTCAGCTGACCGTCGCCGCGCTGGAAGACGCAGTGCTGCCTGGAGACCGTGATGTCGTCGAGGAAGATGTCGGACTCCGGGGAGCGACCTGCGACAACGGTGTCCGAGTCGAGCAGGTAGCGCGCGCCGCGGTCCTGTCCTCGGACGGCGATCAGCAGGGCAGAACCCTGTGGCAGCGCCTCGACCGCTCGTACCTGTTCCTCGCTCAGGTCTTCCAGCATCTCCGCAGCCGGCATCTTCATGAGGCCCGTGGTGTCGCCGGTGTGCTCGCGCAGCCGCTCTCCGCAGTGCGGGCAGAAGTTGCTGTCAGCTGCGACGGTGCTGCCGCACTTGGGGCACGTCATCGGGGACTCCTCGCATTTTCAGATTTCCAGCCTAGCCTAGGAGACTCTCCCGATCCCGGGCTCAGGGAAGGCTGTGTGTCGCGGCGCCGTTGGGACGGTCAGGCGCCGACGTGCTCGGCGTACGCGTCGGAGTCCAGGAGGTCGTCGAGATCGGCATCCTGAGCGAGCTCGATCTCGAACAGCCAGCCCGCGCCGTACGGATCGGAGTTCACCGTCTCGGGCGTGTCGGCGAGGTGGTCGTTCACCGCGCTGACGACTCCGTCCACGGGGCTGAAGACCTCGGAGACCGACTTGGTCGACTCGAGCTCCCCGCACGCGTCACCGGCCGCCACGTCCTGGCCTACCGTCGGCAACGACACGTACACGATGTCGCCCAGGGCGTCCGCGGCGTAGTCGGTGATGCCGACCCGTACGGTCGCGGCGTTGCCCTCCCGCACCCATTCGTGCTCGGTGCTGTACTTCAGGTCCTCAGGAAAAGTCATTGTCGCCTCTCTTGGCTCGTTCTACCGCTGGCATTCTCGCGCATCCACTCGGGCCGGGTCACGCGGGGCGCGCGTAGTGATTCTGCGGCAGCTGCCGTATGGCCGTGATCGTCACGTTGGTCTGCTGCGTGATCGTCACGGAACCGCCCAGCTGCTGCACCTGACTGACGAGACCACCACGGAACCGAGCCGCCTCCTCCAGCGCATGGCTGTCTCCGATGACATCGATGACGATGGGTAGGGAGATGGCAACGTTGTCGGCCACCAACGAGCCTCCTGCGCTGCTGAACCAGGTCGTTGCGATGACCCGGATCGAGTCGTTGATCTCGATCACCTCGGCGCCGGCGTCCCGGAACTCCTCGATCGCGTCCAGCAAGGTCGACGCGGTGACCTTCTGGGAGGGGTCGTAGATGACGACACGTACGCCGGGCCCTGTCGCACCCACGGTGCCGTTGAGGATCGCCAGGTTGTCCAGGCGGTTCTGCGCCTCTTGCTGAGCGACCTTGGCGCTGTCGACCCCTGACTGGAGCTTGTCCCGGGTGCTCTTCAGCTGCTCGATCTCGCTCTCCAGCCGACTCGTCTCGGTGTTCGCGGTGTCCAGCAGCTGGATGAGGTCGGCCCGCCGCGCGGTCGCGTACGGGTCGTCGGCGGCCTTGGTCGTGATCTGGGTCCCCACGCCGATGCCGAAGACGAGCAGCACCGCGGCCAGCAGGATCTGGCTGGCCGAGGGCCTCATCAGCGCCTTCCCCAGATCCCTCAGGGAGCGACCCGCCGGCAGCGCCTGAGGGGCGTCCGGGCTGTCGGCCGCGTGGCGTGCGGCGACATCGGTCTCGTCAGGCATGGAAGATCGCCCTCCGGATGGCGGCGGCGTTGGTGAAGATCCGGATCCCGAGCACGACGACAACAGCCGTCGACAACTGGCTACCGACGCCGATCTGGTCTCCGATGAACACGATGAGCGCCGCGATGAGGACGTTCGAGAAGAAGGAGATCGCGAACACCCGGTCCGAGAAGGTCCCGTCGAACCAGGCCCTCAGCGCGCCGAACAGCGCGTCCAGCGCAGCGACGATCATGATCGGCAGGTACGAGGTCAGCCCAGTCGGCAACGACGGCTCCAGCCAGATGCCGAGCCCGATGCCGATGAGCAGCGCAAGGATCGCGAACATGATCGTCCTCCTCAGGACTTCCGGGCCGTGGTGACAGTCAGCCCGGGGTCGGCCGGGAGTGTGAGCGACGATGACGTCGTCACGTCGTAGGAAAGACCGTAGTTGTTCTTGGCGTCCGCCCACCAGGCTCCGCCGGGGGTGTTCGCGAATCGGGCGGGCAGCGTCCGCGGGTCGCCGATCGCCTCGATGCGGTACGGACGGAGCAGCGAGCGATAGTCGACCGTGATGGCTGATCCTGCGCTGCGGATGGCGGTACGGGCGGTCACGCGATACCCGTTGATGGTGATCGCCTCGGCGCCTGCCTGCCACGCACCGTTGACCAGCTGGCGGAGATCCTCGTCGGTGACCCGCGCCGCGTTCGTACCCTCGGCGTCGTCGACCACCACCACCATTCCGGGGCCGGTGACAGCGATCCCGCCGGACACGCCACCCTGAGCATCAAGCTGGGCTTGCGTCGTCGTGTCCGCCTGCCGCTTCTGCAGTGACGCGATCTCGTCCCCGAGCGCCACCTGCTGGGCGCGGAGGTCGTCGTTGGTCTTGTCTGCCGCGCGGATCCGGCTCACGAGCTGGTCGTGCTCGGACGCGGCGTCCGGGGACGCCTTGTACGTGTACCAGCCCTGCATCGCGACGACCATCCCGAGGACAAGGCCCACAGCGACCAGCGGCAGTCGCCAGCGGCCGGCGCTCGCGTGCTTTCCCTTCCCGACCGCCGCGTAGTCGGGATCGACCGCCGACTCGCGGATCTGGCGCAGGATATCCATGCTCCACGCCACCGGGCGATCGCTGTCCCCCCTGACTGCGCGCCGCTTCATGGGATTTGCCTCGATCCACGGACCAACGTGATCGTCTGGCGCACGTACAGCAGGCCCCCCCACCAGTACAGCGCGGTGCCCCAGAAGACGAACGCCCAGCCGACGACCCGGCAGACCATGGCGCCAGGCCAGACGCCGTCGCCGAGCAGAACGGCCGGGAACGAGTACAGGAGGAAGAAGGTGGCCACCTTGCCCAGGAAGTGCACGGGCAGGCTGGTGTAGCCGCGGGTCTTCAGGACCGGGATGAGAAGCGCCATGCAGACGTCCCGCGCGACGAGGATGCCCACCAGCCACCAGGGGACGATTCCTCGCATCGCCAGTCCGAGGAGGATTGCGGCGATGTACGTGCGGTCGGCGACGGGGTCGAGCATCTGCCCGATGCGGGAGATCTCGTGGCGAGTGCGCGCGAGGTACCCGTCGAGGAAGTCAGTGATACCGCCGATGGCCAGCACCACCACGGCCCACCCGTCGGCATGCGGGCCGAGGACCAGCCACAGGAAGAGAGGCACACCCAGGAGGCGGATGAGACTGAGCACGTTGGGCACCGTCAACACCCGGTCGGTGTCGTACGCGGTCCCTGGCACGCCGCCAGCGTACTGGCGCCTCTACCCGGTCCTGCGCCCTGCCGCGCGGAGAGTCAGCGCATCCTCGTACGTCTCGAGCACTGCCGGCCCGATCCTCTCCCAGTCGTACTCGGCGGCCAGCGCCCTCCCCCGCGCCACGGGTACGGGCTCAGCCAGGGCTCGGAGCACGGCATGTCCCAGCGGCTGTGCGGCGCCGGCCTCGACTATCCGGCCGAGCGGACCCTGGTCATCTCGGAGCAGCTCGACGAACGCCGGCAGGTCAGATGCGACGACCGCAGCGCCAGACGCGAGCGCCTCGAGGAGCACGATGCCGAAGCTCTCCCGCCCTGTGTGGGGCGCGACGAAGACATCGGACGTGGCCAGCAGCTGGTTCCGCTGCTCGTTGGTCAGCTCCCCCACGTACCGGACGTTCGGTCCCATCGGTACCGGCACCCCCGCTCCGGCGATGCAGATCTCGACGTCGGGCTGATGCTGCACGATGCTGTCGACCGCCGCCAGCAGCACGCCCAGGCCTTTGCGGGGCTCACGGAGCCGACCCACGAACGTGACCCGCGGTCGGTCACCGCCTCGCCATCTGCCGGTGGGCGCGGGGACCACGAAGTCGGTCATCCTGATCCCGTTGCCGATGACCCGCGGGTGCAACCCGAGGTGCCGTTCGACGACCGTCGCAGCGACCCGAGAGACCGCGATCCCCTGGTCGATCCTGGCGATCGTGTCACCCAGCAGTCGACCTGCCGCCGCCATGCTGCGCGAGCCGGGCGTCGCGGTATGGAACGTCGCGACGACCGGGACCTCCGCAGCTCGGACGGCCAGCACGGACGCGCTCGGCGTGATGGGTTCGTGGACATGGAGGAGGTCGAGATCGCTCTCGGCCAGCCACCGGCGTACCCGGAGCGACGACATCGGCCCGCAGGCGACCCGCGCGACCGATCCGTTGTAGGGCACGGCGACCGATCCCCCGGTGCTCGTCAAGCGGTCCCGGTCGAGGTCGGCCTCCGCGAGCCGCGCGTCGCTGAGCGTGCCGGGGGCCAATACGTACGTCTCGTGCCCGGCCCTCGCGAGCCAGCGCGCGAGCCCCAGCACCTGCGCCTGCACTCCGCCGTGGGAGCGCAGGTCGTACGGGCAGACGAGCCCGATCCTCATGGGCGCACCTGCGAAGGATCGGGGAAGAAGGGGCCGAAGACGTGCCAGTCGACCGGGTTGAGGGCGACCTCGGCGGCGAAGAAGTCCACCAGGTCCTGCGACATGGCGCGCAGACCGTCCACTCCCGTACCGTGCGCGACGGGCTCGGAGAAGGACAGATCGATCCCGTTCGGTGTGTAGCGGGCCGAAGCGCCCACGAGATGCGCTCCCGTACGGCGCGCCAGCAGGGCCGGTCCGATCGGAGCGAGGGCCGGTCGACCGCCAGCACCGTCCGGCCAGATCACCGGGACGCCCTTGCCGTCGAAGACCCGGTCGGCGACGAGGCACACGAGGTAGCCCTCAGCGAGGTCCCGTGTCAGCGACGCTAGGGCCGTCTGGTCGCGGTGGCCATAGATCCGCATACCGAGCTTCTCCCGGTACCGCTTGAACGCCGCGAACTCCGCCTCGCCGAACTCCTCGGCCACGGTGGCCACCGGCATGCCCGTCGCGCACGCCCATGCCCCGGCGTGGTCCCATGACCCGATGTGCGGAAGCGCGACCACCGCGCCGCGCGTGGCCATCGCCTCCCGGAGCCGCATCTCCGCCTCCGCGTCGGTGGTCACGGTCGACACCGTCCGCTCCGCGCTCCATGACGGCATGACGAACGACTCCGTGAAGTTCCGCATCCACGACCGCACGGCAGAGTCGACCTCAGCGTCCGTGGGCGTACGGCCCGTGGCGAGACGGACGTTCTCCCGCCACTGCTCCCGGTGTGACCCGACGAAGCGCTGACCGAATCTGGCCGCCGCCCGGCCCAGTCCCTCACGGACGACCCGCGCCCGCAGCAGGTACGGGCCTGCGGCCCATCCCGCCCGGTAGACGTCGCGCATCACCACCTGGCGTCGCGTCGCAGGTGGCCGGACCTCGGGCGTCGTCACGAGGCTTCCCGCGAGCGCCACGCCCGCATCATGCGCTGGCCCACCGTCCAGGTGCCCAACAGGGCGAGGAGCAGCACGGCCACGTGCAGCGCGTACGGGACGCCGACCCCGGCGAGGACCAGGCCGAGGAAGGCCACGACGATCCTGTCGGCACGTGCCGCCAGGCCACCGTTCGCGTCGAGCCCGAGCGACTCGCCCCGCGCCTTGACGTACGACGTCACCTGCCCGGCCATCAGAGCCCACAGGGCGATTCCGGCCCAGACCTGGGAATGCCCCGGACCCGCGAAGTACAGGATGATCGCGCCGAAGAGCCCACCGTCCGCGACACGGTCGAGCGACGAGTCGAGGAACGCGCCGTACTTCGTGGACTTCCCCGACATCCGGGCCAGCTGGCCGTCGAGGCCGTCGGAGAGGACGAGGACGAGGACGAGGAGACCGCCCTGCCACAGCCACCCTCGCGGGATCGTGAGCAACGACGCGGCCACGACCAGCGCGGTGCCCGTCCACGTCACGGCGTCCGGCGACACGTGGAGACGCCACAGCAGCTTGGCCGGCGGTGTCATCACCGCGGCCCAGATGTGGCGGAACTGGTCGAGCATGGCTAGTCGTTCCAGGCGGCGGCGAGACGGTCGCGCGTGTCGCCCAACAGCTGCGGCAACGGCTTCGTACGTCCCACGATGGGCATGAAGTTCGCATCCCCCATCCAGCGCGGGACGATGTGCTGGTGGAGGTGGGCAGCGATCCCCGCACCGGCCACGGAGCCCTGGTTCATGCCCAGGTTGAAGCCGGCCGGCGCGCTCACCTTCCGGAGCACGGCCATCGCACGCTGCGTCAGCGCGACGAGCTCGGCCGTCTCCGTGACCGTGAGGTCGGTGTAGTCGGCGACGTGCCGGTACGGGCAGACCAGCAGATGCCCCGGGTTGTACGGGAACAGGTTCAGCACCACGAAGCACTCGGCGCCCCGATGGACGATCAGGCTCGTCTCGTCGTCGGCGCTCGGGCCTGCGCAGAACGGGCACGGTCTGTCCCCGCCCGCCGTGTTCTGGTCGATGTAGACCATCCGGTGCGGGGTCCAGAGGCGCTCGAACCCGTCAGGTGTCCCCGGCAGCCCGGCCTCGTCGGTGGTCACCGGCGCTCGCGGACCGCCGCGACAATCTCTTCGATCGCGTCGGCAACCGGCACGCCGTTCTTCTGCGTCCCGTCGCGGTAACGGAAGCTCACCGCTCCGGCCTCGATGTCGTCGTGACCCGCGATGAGCATGTACGGGACCTTCTGCGTCTGGGCGTTGCGGATCTTCTTCTGCATGCGTTCGTCGGAGGCGTCCACCTCGACCCGGATCCCGCGCTGGTGCAGCTGCGCCGCGACGTCCTCGAGGTACGGGACGTGGTCGCCCGCGATCGGGATGCCGATCACCTGGACGGGCGCCAGCCATGCGGGGAAGGCTCCCGCGTAGTGCTCGACCAGGATCCCCATGAATCGCTCGATCGAGCCGAACTTCGCGGAATGGATCATCACCGGTTCGGCATGGCTACCGTCAGGCGCGGTGTAGCTGAGGCCGAAGCGGGCCGGCTGGTTGAAGTCGTACTGGATCGTCGACATCTGCCACGTACGCCCGATCGCGTCGCGGATCTGCACCGAGATCTTCGGGCCGTAGAAGGCGGCGCCACCCGGGTCCGGCACGAACTCGAGCCCGGAATCCCTGGCCACCTGCTCGAGCACCGCGGTCGCGGTCTCCCACTGCTCATCGGTGCCGATGAACTTGTCCGGC
>Ga0209539_1001584_pt1 | contig 12297 bp, 11 predicted proteins | sample BarGraNGADG00312_2_FD_184499 | JGI IMG/M metagenome (GOLD analysis project Ga0209539, IMG submission 184499) | Arctic peat soil microbial communities from Barrow, Alaska - Barrow Graham LP Ref core NGADG0011-312 (SPAdes) (version 2) | ecosystem: Environmental > Terrestrial > Soil > Wetlands >... | reverse complement strand
GAACTCCTCGAAGGCGAATATCTCAAACAGTTGTCCTCCATCGTCGACCAAGTGCACTTTATCATCATCAGAGAAACTCTCGGATGGGGCGTTGCCGAATGTCAGCTGTCGATTGGCGAGATCCAGGAGATTCTCGATCTGCCCAGAAAATCTGTGGAGCGAGCACTTACTACCCTGGAAGACAAGAAAATTATTACTAGAAAACGCGATGGAACCAGAAAAACGATAATTGGTTTAGTGCTAGATCCGTCCCGTGTGGCTAGGGTCAATTCAGTCCCTACCTCGTCCAAAAATGTCTCTAGTGTTAGAGACAAAACCGTCCCTAGTTGTGAAGTCGAAATTGTCCCTAGGGATCGCGTCGCAGACCGTTTACAGATTCATGTTCCAGACACTGAAAGAACATTAAAGAACTGGTTAAAGACAAAGGATCTTTCCTTTTATACAAACCCAACGATAGAAATAGACCCACAAACAATTGAGACCTTGCATTCACTGTATCCTTACGAGAATATGCAGGAAGTTTTGGCAATCACGGAAGCATTTACCACGGAAGCAGGGATCGAAGACAAGGAACAGATCAGTCATGTCCTGTGCCAAGTGGTCATGTGGAAACAACGAGAGAAACAAACCGTTCCAACTAAATGAACAAAACGCCAATATGCCAAAAGCACATATACACAAAAGGACATTTGTTTTTTTGATACTTTGTCGCTTATGTGTTACCATATGTAAAGTAAAGAGTATTGTTTGGGAGACCTAAGAATCTGTGATAATGAGGAGTCTCGAAGTGTCAGATTTAGATATGACATCAACTGAAGTGACACGTAGTGAAACCGACGCAAGAGACAGAATCGAATCCATCGATAGTGATTGGTTGCACCACTTTAAAGAGAAGTTCTTGGTAGAACCTGCCCTTAGTCGAACTCTGGTCAGTTTTCAAGCGAACAAGACCAGTCCAAGCTATCGTTGGTATAAGTTCAAGGAAGGATTTTCGGCGAAACTGGTTGAATATCTCCTTTTACAGTATGGCATAGCAGGAGGCACGCTTCTCGACCCATTTGCTGGGAGCGGGACGGCTCTGTTTGTAGCAAGAGCGATGGGTATGAATGCAGATGGCATTGAACTTCTGCCCATAGGTCAGCAGATTATCTTGACCAAGAAGTTGTTCGAATCGGAGTTCACACCCGAAGATCGGAGTAGTCTTGTCCGGTGGAGACAGCTTCGGATCTGGAATCAAGTAGAAAAGGGCGTGAATCTTGCCGAATTGCGCATTACAAAGGGAGCCTATCCACAGGAGACCAGGGCGAAAATTGAGCGGTACTTGACTGCCTGTCAGAGCGAGAATGGGCGTGTTCAAATGATCCTACGTTTTGCTTTGTTGTGTGTTCTAGAATCAATTAGTTATACTCGAAAGGACGGACAGTATCTACGTTGGGACAGTAGATCCGGACATGGGAGTGGAAAGAAGGATTTCAACAAAGGCTCAATCCTAAGTTTTGATGAGGCAATATGTGAAAAACTGGACGAGATTCTTACGGATCTCTCTCTATGCCCAGAGGATAATCCGTTTTCACATGACATGTATCCAGGGGAAATCCATTTGTTGGAGAGCTCCTCTCTTGATGTCTTGCCGAAGCTAGATGAACATTCTTATGATGTAATAATCACATCTCCTCCTTACTGCAATCGCTACGATTACACCCGCACCTATGCCCTCGAGCTGGCATTGCTGGGGGTTGATGAGAAAGAGTTAACAGAACTTCGTCAAGAGATGCTTAGTTGCACGGTCGAGAACCGGGTAAAGGATCTTCTTAGAATTAACCCTCGGTGGCAGACATCGCTGGCGATTGCAGAGAAACAACCGCTTCTACAAGAAATCCTCAGGTATTTGGAGGACCAAAAGGCGGCAGGAAAACTCAACAATAATGGTATTGCACGAATGGTCCGAGGCTACTTTTATGAGTTGGCTTGTGTTATTTTCGAATGTTCCAGAGTATTGAAACCTGGGGGGCTGTTCTTCATGGTCAACGACAATGTTCGGTATGCGGGCGTGAGCATATCTGTGGACATGATCCTTTCAGATTTCGCGGAGCAGCTTGGTTTTTATATAGAGAAGATCCTTGTTTTGCCAATAGGGAAGGGAAACAGTAGTCAGCAGATGGGCGTCCATGGGCGGGAATCGTTGCGAAAGTGTGTCTATGTTTGGAGGAAATCATGAGTAGTGCACCGATAGACTCATACCTTACTCATCTTCATTCGAGTGAGGATCTCACGACATCTTACGAAGCAACGCGCGCAGGTTTTGTGTCCATGGCATTGGAGAAGAACAGACTTGCCACGCCGTATGTCTCGGAGGCACGTGTGCTACAAGCAGCCGCATTACTTGCGGAGAGCCCAGCCGAATTGATGAAAATGGACAGTCTGCAACATGGACTGTTGGTGGCAGCGGGGTTATCTGATAAGGCACTCACACACTTATCCTCAGAGGACGGCAATGCCGCGGTTCGGAACCTCATCAAGGAGTTTCTCGAACCAGCAGGGGAAAAGTTTGTTGAAGAACTAGTGTACCGATTTCTGTTGACTTGTGGCGATGCCCTTGGTGGTTCGTCTCGCAACATAGGTGGCTTCTGGGCACAGCAGAAGTTGACTCGAACCATCATATCCACTCTGACGGTAGCCGGCACCAATTACAGGTGGCTTCGCTCAGACTCGCGCGAATGGCTGACCATGAGTCAAGACAATGCCGACATTGAACGGTATGTTCGGGGTCTGGCTTGGCACCATGGCGACGACGATCGGACCCTAATATACAATCTCACAATCCCTCTTGTGGCTAACAACGTGGATATATGTCTATTCGATCTTGCCCCAGAACTTGTAAACGCCAAGACGAACCGCCCAGAATCGTATCTTGCGCTAGGAGAATTGAAGGGTGGTATTGACCCGGCGGGGGCGGATGAGCACTGGAAGACCGCAGAGTCGGCTCTTCGTCGAATCCGTACTGCCTTCTCCAATGCTGGATTCTCTCCTGCGATATTCTATGTTGGTGCTGCCATCGAGAAAAGAATGGCAAGTGAAATTTGGACTGAGTTGGAAGATGGTCGTCTAGCAAACGCCGCTAACCTTACCAATGAGACACAGGTCGCGTCTCTGGCTAGATGGCTGTGCGGCTTGTAGCGATCCCTATACGTGTGTAAGAACTCAAAAAGAGATACCAAACCAAAAAACGGCAAGAAGAAAGGAAAGCGCGGGTTCTGTATGCCAAAAATATGGGTTTTCCTTCTCTAAGGTAGAGAATGGAAACGAGACAATGACAAAATAAATATACCCCGGAAAAGAAAACTCCTTGAAAACGATACCCATGGAAAAAGAGCAGCCGTTATAGGGCACCAAGAAAGGCGACCCTACAAACACACGGCAAGCCATTTGAAATCTCTGCCTTGCCCCGGAAAACGTCATGCCACAGGGCGACTGGATTGATATTTCGGTGAAGAAGGCAGAAGACAGAGATATTGCTCGATGAGGAAGTAATATTTCCCGGATTTGAATCAAACAGTCCGAAGTCCATCTTCCCACTCGTCCAGGTCTTCGCAAATCGCAAGGAGGTTGCACCTTGCGGCAACAACCTCCTTGCTAGAATGTTTTTCATATCCGGTGCGAGACGCGGATATGAAGATCAGTGCAAGCACTATGTTCCGCTGCACTTGGCGGCATGCAAGCCTCCTGAGATTGCCCGCACCTTCGGAAAGGTTTGGGACAATTTGTTATACAGAAAGACGAAAAACTGTCAATTTTCGCGAGTTCCGTTTCCCGAGCTGGTGGGGAAGAACCTGTAACGATTTTGTTGGCTGACCGCAAAAATAAGCCGATGAAGCGCGTGCGGCGTGGCTTTGCTAACCTGCGCGTCGGCACTATGAAAACTATATATTGCCCGGAAAGTAAGGTGCATAAAGTTCTTGCGAAGGAGATTTATGGTTAAGATCCGATCAAAAGCCGTGATCGAGCAATAGTCTAATTTTACGCGTTCTTTTTTCGAGGCTTTTTTCCAAATTTCAGGGTTTCCAATATGTAAAATATCGTGTTCGGTGGCTAAGCGGAGATGTTCGAGGTAAGCGGCAGCCCGAAGCACAAGCTTCCCGTTCAAAAACCGAATTTCGTAAGGAAGGATCTCGAGCCATTGGGTTTTTAGATCTACCACGAGGGCGGCATTTTGAGAAACTTCAGCCTTTTTTTGCTTCTTTTTTCTAAAAAGCAAGATTTCTGGAAGCTTCGAAGTCGCAAAATACTTATAGTAGCCCGGAACATTGAGCCGAACAATTCCCTTTTTTTGAAGTTGAACTTCAGTGTAGAGGGCTATGGCTTCTCGCGAAATTAACAAAAGAAAGGGCCGGCTTGAAAGAATATGGCTCATCTCTTTTGCTAATTTCACGGAAAAAAGGGCATCGAGATCGGAGACCTCGGCTAATTTTCTGGTCCAAAGCCGATTTCGAGCGGAAGCCTGCGGCAATTCGCTAACTAATATATTTTTCAATAAATAAGTGCTATCGGTAAGATCCATTTTTTCACCTCTTGGAGTAAAGAAGGGGTGATGATTAGATCACCCCTTCAATAAAGAAAATTTCTGATCCAAGCACCTTGGCCGGATCAATGGACGACTTATAGAACAAGTCGCCGGCTTAAAAGTTCTAAGCTTTTGCATTGCCCTTCGAAACCTTTTTGTTTTCTTACAGGAAAACAGCAGGAAAAATTCGAAAGTTGTAAAATATACAATAAAAATACACAAATGCTCTTTTCCATACAGGAAAAGATCCGTGTTAATGAGGTGGTAGTTTTTGGCGCCTTTTATAACATTACTGCTATAAAAGGAAAATTAGAGTATTACTACTCTAAACGGGTAGGTTTTACACCTACTGGCCCAGACATTGCTCTGGACTGCCCTAACACTACGCGCTTAATCCCTCGGCCTTTTGAAAAAGGAACGGTCGAGAAAAACCAGTTTACCAACCACAAAATTGAAAATGAATAGTCTCGAGCTGTCGTAGCGCAAAAACTTTTGTGAAAATGAGGTTTGGGTGTGAAGCTAAAAGCACCCATATTCGAAGTTTTTGCCTTGCCTACCGAAGTGCGATAGACCAAAGTCATCTCTCTATTCTTGTATCCTTGCCCGATTTGAAAACTTGCCGGGATCTCACCGACAGATTGCCAGAAAAAAGCTTTGCCGCTTCTTACTGGTTTAGGGCGTTTAAGGGCGCTACGTTTCACAGTTAGCCCTTCGACTAACCGCACATTATCTACAAGCCTTCGCTCGTAGTTTAGGGACTGAGTTCTCAATTATTTGAGATTTTCGTCCACCCCTTGGATTCAGTGTTACCCCCTTTTGGAGGCGCCACTGGTTTGTTTTGTGGAAAGTATTTACTGTCGCCCGACTTATTTTGGATTGGGTCGAATCTACTTATCAAAGGTAGAAGCACCCGTTGTCGCGGACGCAAGCAAGTATTCCCTGCACGTCGCGAGTCCAGATTAACACGGACACAAAAAATTGGCTCTGTAAAGCCTTTGTGATTTTTCTGTTATACAAGAAAGGGCAAAAGTGTCAAAAAATGCTACTTCCATACTTATATATTAACTTCTATTATAGTTTTAAGAAAAGAAAAAGAACAAGAAAAGTGCTTTGGAACTGCTTAAATGCCTCGCCTCGAAAAAGGAACAAAAAAGCTATAAAAAAAGGTTTCAAAAGTGCAAAATGCGCTTCCTTTGAAACGCGCTTTTGAACAAGGTTTAAGAGGAAAAACAGGAAATATAGAAAAAAGCGCTTTTGAACGGGGTTTGAGAAGCAGCGGAAAGCCCGGCGAGGAAAGAGAGTAAGAGCGTAAGGAAAGGAATATGGGGGCACAAACGAGGGACGCCATACAAACACACGGCAAGCCATTTGAAATCTCTGCCTTGCCCCGGAAAACGTCATGCCGCACGACGGCTGGGGCTACTTGGTATTCCTCATATTTCTGATCGATTTCATCGCACGATAATTGTTGTGAATGACTTCTCTTTCTTGTGATGGTTTCAACCCAAAAATGAGAGTGAAGCCAATGATTTTACGCGATCGTTTCTTTTCCTTGAACCTAATGATTTGAATATCTGTATTCTTGTTGATCTCTTTTATGGCAGGGAGGAGAATTCGTGCTTTGATGTTCCCATACTGTCTAAATGCGGGCTTTGTGTCAATTTGTAAGAACGCTTTGAACTCTTCCAGGGTAAAGTCCTTCTTGTGGTGAAATGCTAATTCCATTTTGAGTACTTCATAGATGCGAATGGAATAGCTGGAACGCATAGATAGGATATAATCAAGCTTGTAGGTTGTAAAACACTTTTGCAATTGCAAGAGGTAAGGTTTCAGCCCGGGATCAAAACGAACCTGAACGGAACCGGAACCTTCTGAATGGTGAACGTTGGAAAACCACGCATAGGTGTTCTGGTCTTTCTTGCCCTCAGCGTTGGTTTCTTCGATGGTAAAGACCTTCTTCATTAGATCTCTGGATTCGGTTTTTATCCTGCTATACAGACTATCAGACACGCCCATTCGCTCCATTATCTCAGAAACGGGGATGACATAGGTCTTGAAATCATCGTCCTCGACCCGGATCATACACATGACGAAGAGGATCAGTTTCTGTTGCGTGATTGTCAGTTCGTAGCGAGCATTTTCGATGAACGCATTCGACTTCTTTACAATATTGTTCTTTTCTTTCATCTCTATCACCTACCACAAATAGTATAACACAATAATTAGAACTTGACACTAATTTCAGCCGCAACAACATAAATGTAATAGTTAGCGCCAGAAGTGTAATAGTTCGACAGAGGAAACCCAATTGTGGTAAGGGTTTCCAGATGTTGTAAAAGACTACAAAAGACTCGAAGATTCCAACTAGAAAAAAAGAAAGGACTAAAAGATATCCGCGGAAGAAATGTTCAATTACAATGCGGGTTTTTGTCTTGGGCTTGTTTTTTCTCTCGTTGGGTCTTTGCTCTTTAGTCCTTCGATTGGCAACAATTCTCTTCTAAAGTGGCAGGCTCCATGCGTTCGTGTAACATATGAATAAACTAACGCTTGTGGGGGTGGGGAAAATGAACGATTTAGATCGAATGTTTGCCAACAATCAGAATAGTAACCGAATGAACCAGTTGCAGCAGATAGCTAAAAGCACGGCGGAAGTAGCCCTGCTGACCGTTGGTATTCATGGAAAGAGCGTTTTAGGGAGGGCGGCTGGCAATATGAAGCACCCTGCCGCAGGTTCTGTTTTTGATGTTAAGGGAAAAGAAATGGCAAGAAAAGTGGACGCAGAGGCAGCCGCTAAAAGCACCAAAGCAGCAACGACCAAAACCGTGCTAGAAAGCAAGACCGGGGAGCAAGGAAAGAAAAAACTGCTAGATAAGGGGTACGATACCCTTTATGAAATCGGTAAAAGAAAGCTAAAGGACCCGAAATTTCTGCAGGGCATTGGCAAAGGCAGCGAAATCGTTGGGAAAAAGGGTCTTTCTCAAATTCGCGCCGAAGTCAAAAAACAGTTGCCGGTAGAGATCGCCACCCTTGAAGAACTCCGGCAGGGCTTTTCTAACACCAGGAATATTCTGAATTCTTTCCGGAAGCCCCTGCCTAATGACGCTAACGGAATAATAAATGCCGTTTCAAAAGCCACGCTCGGCAAGGCGGATCTCACGCACGGAGTAGTAGGCTATGCTGACGAAGTTTTGAAAGGCGCAGCCGCGACCGGGAAGGACTCCTTAAAGGTAATAACGGAAGGCGAAAAACAATTGGACTGTATGATCCGCCAAACTACGGCAGATCTATTAAACGATACAAAAAGAATGTTGGAAGCCTCAGAAAAGGATGCGGAAGACAACGACCGAAGTGAAGCAGATATTGAGCGAATGCGCAAAGCTTAAGTAAATAAAAAAAAGCAGCCTGCCAAGCAACAGCTTTGGCTTGGTTTGTGGCAACCAACAACACCACTTTTAACTTTACGAAATTGCTCGCCTTTCGCCCGATGGTATGGCGACACAATCGCGTTTCAAGGGGGTTTCTCTACTATGCAAGAGAGTTGAAATGCCAGGACATCTGCCCAGGGGAACGTGCTGTGGTGTTTGCAAGTGCTGAATCTACCCAAAAGAGGCTCTGAAAGAGACTAAAAGCCAGTTACGTGGCATCGTCTTTTTTTGAGCCATTCAATAAACGGAAAAGATGTTTATTCAGTGGCTCAAAAACGAGCCAGGTCTAAGAGAGAATGGATACCTGGCACGTCCGATGAGCGCAGCGCGGCACGCTTTGAAAAGAGGAACGAGCGTGCTCTTGCTGGCTCAACCGACGTGCCAGGGAGGCTGGTGGGGCAAAATGAATCCAATATGAGATCTGAGAACAGAATGGGCGATACCGTTGCTCAATCAACGCCTGCACATCGGCGTTCTATTGCAGCTAGAGCGCTAGGCTCTCTGACAAAGCACGAGTCGATAGTAGTGAGGACAAGGGCGTGCCTTGCCGTGCCTCCACTACGGCGAAGAAATCGCGAATAGTCTGCGTTCCTACGAACTGGCTAGGAGCAGGGACACGCATAGTGTTGGGAGTCTTCTATGTCGTGACTAACTTATCCCAGCCCTGTGGGAGACCCATCATCTTCTGAACCTGGGCAATTGACACTGTGTGGAGGCCGTGCTCGAGGGTACCGAGAAGGTTGGATACCTCACGTATTGTCTGCTGGAAGTCGCTTGGATGGACAAAGAGCTGAAGAATAATGATTAATGCGAAGAAGTCGTTCTGTCCTGGCACATACCCAAGATTTCGATCATAGACAAGGTGTAGCCTTTTGTGGAGATCCGTTAGTGGAATTGGATGACGGAGGACCTTGAAATCGTAGAATCGTCCACCATGGGCACAACAATTACGATAGTAGTTGAGTGCCCAGAGAATCTTGTTGAGCTCGGACTGATCCATGGGGAATCGCTTGGCAACCGACGCTCTATCCGCTAGCTTCATAGAGGCATAGAAATGTGCCATGGCACCGAAAGTAAGCACGTTCATGAGGACCCATAGTGGAACATATCCATGCTCATTCACGTAGTGTAATATGCTCGAGTTGTCGCTGTCCATCGCATCAGCCTTTTGGTCATGGACTCTCTTCAGCATCTTGTCGAGTGATAGGTGTTCCGGCATTGCTGCGCTGAAATTGACGGGATTCAGGTATTTGTCGTCGTCATATCCATATCTATTTGAGAATTCGTATGCGATGATCGACTTCATCCGAAGTTCCACTTCAAGAATCCTCTTGAGGCAGACGATGCGTAGGTTGCTGTCGAACAGAAAGAGAGAGTCAATCTCGTGCAGCGTTGTCCCCTTCATGTAGTGCTCGTTCTCAGCAGTCGATGAAGGATCCAGGAACAGACGTTTGTAACCGTTTATGATGTTGTAGTAGTTCTTGTTGGTGAGGATCTCGGTAGCCTCGGTTGCATCCTCAATCTTCATGCCTCGACCCTCAAGTATCTCGATCTGTTCATCATATGTCTTAAACGGTTTCTCCACTGGATTGCCTCCTGCGTGGCCACAAATAAAAAAGCCCCCGGGGCACGAAGCACACCGGGGTACGATTGAGTATCTTATACATCATTCCGACAAATTGTCAAGTGTGCCTGCTCAAAGGAATATCTTACTGGCATATTCGCCAAGTTGGGCCGCTGCTGCACCATGCCTTCTATCTCTTGATTTCCACAGACTTCACTTGCCATGTGTTCTCTCCTTCATTGCTGCTTCATTGCAGCTATCGGAGCGGCGACACCGCTGCTTCTGCGAACTACTGTGACATTATGAACGGATTGTAGCGATTCGGGGAGACCAAACAAGAAAGGCGAGTGTGGTGTTCCTTTGAGTGAATTCCCGCACTAACGTGTCGCCATTACTGCAGAGGCTATACAATGCACTCTCTGGTGAGATGCCAGAGCTTCATCGTCCAAGTACCAGCACTTTTTTGGCACCCTTATCGGGAGTCCCGCATTAGTGCAGGATCGCTTCTTGCAAACCTTTCGTTTCAGTCTTTGCATAGGAATAGTGCCCGCGGTATAGACTCCGGTGTTTAAGGATCCTGGATACCTGTGTCGGCTGCCACGCTTTACCTCGCCTTGTCGTGGATGTCTCGTTCAACTTGTCGGCGATCTCCTGGAGCGCCCATCGCTGCGCTCTCAAAATGAATATCTTCCTGACGACATTGGCTTGGTCTTCGTCGATAACAAGTTTGTGATCCTGAGAGACGTATCCATATTGCGGAGGTCCGCCGGAGAAGCCGCCAGTCTTAGCCTTTTCTCTGCGCCCGCCGGACATTCTTGCGTTTATTCTGGATCTCTCGAATTCGTTGAATGCTCCCATCACAGATCGAATGAGCCGTGCTGTATCTGGATCCTGTTCCCCCAGGGGCTCTGCCACGGAGATAACTTGCACTCCAATCTTCTGCAATTCATCTGTGGTTAGAAGCTGGAGGACAAGAGAACGCGCCAGCCTGTCAAACTTTGCCACCACGATGGCTTCGAATAGGTGGTTCTTTGCATCCGAGAGCATTTGTTGAAACTCCGGGCGGTTGCTCTTGCTTCCACTAGCCGTATCCGAATAGAACTGGACAATCTGATATTTTCTAGATGAACACAGTCGTCGGATATCTGAAAGTTGAGAACGCATACCATACCTATCTTTGGCATTTTGTTCTTCTGTGCTCACTCGTGTGTAAACGGCTACTTTCATTGAAACCCTCCAAAGCCTTATCTCATTTAACTATTATACGTTTTTTTTTACATAATTTCAGATTTACGTCAAGATAAAATGAAGTCCGTGCCGGATCCCATGCTCCCTTCAATATATTATTATTTGACAATATGTCGCTTTGTCCCTATGCCTTCTTGACATTTTTAACATATGTATATATTGTCATTTATGGAATTATAGAATTCCGGAATATGACAAGAAGGAGTCTATCGTGCCAATCATAAGCGTGTGCAATATGAAAGGCGGTGTCGGAAAGACGATGCTTTCCCTCATCTTGACGAGTTATTTCTCCTCGAAAGAACGGACTCTGGCTATCGATCTTGATCCCCAAGGAAATATGAGCAGTTTCTTTGCCAGGCAGATCCCAGACGAACATAAAACCATGAGAATATTCGATGCAAAGGAAGTAGATCCAGACCCACAACCGCTGAAACTCTCGAAGGATCTATTTCTGTTTGGCGCTGACCTAAAACTCTCCTCCATAGAGCCACACGCGACGTTCAACGACTATCTCGTTGTCCAGGAATGGGTTCGAAAGCATTCGAAGGAGTATGACTGGGTTATTATTGACAGCCCTCCAAATTTGGGGCTCTTCTCTTCTTCAACCCTCCTCGCTACACAATACGTTATCGTCCCGGTCGACATAGGAGAGTCGGCAATCGAAGGGCTTCGAAGCCTCCTTGCGTCTATGAGGACCACTGCAAAGAGGGGAAACAGCGAAATCAAGGTTCTCGGGATCGTTATGACGAGACGCCGCCAGACTTCATACGCCGAGGAATTCGAGAAAGAACTAAGAGGAGAATTCAAGGAGAATGTCTTCAAAACCGTCATTCCAGAGACGGCTGCCTTTAAAGAATTTATGTTCCGCCATAGACAGATTCCGCATGATTCCAGGACATACGCATCGGTTCAGGACTTTACGGAAGAGGTTTTATCCCGCATAAAGGAGAACCCATGAGAGACGAATCATTTCTCGACAATTATGCCCAAAGCAAGAAGTTCACCAGAACTAGATTCGTTACTACTGTTAATAAGGATCTGTTGCAGCAACTTCAACGCTATCACCTGGAACACAAAGACGAATTTCATACGATGTCTCAGCTAATGGACACCATGATCTCTGTATTCTTGGAAAAGAAGTCAAAGGAGAAACCGAAGGACATACTGCTCTAATAACTTGACAGAAATTGTTAATTCTCCCATGATATAGACGCGAGCCGGCTAACGCGGTTTAATTACTGCGGACAAAGTCTTCCAGAAGCGGATGGGCAGGCTAATTTCAATAGCTCTGGATATGGGAGCAGTTATGTTCAAGGTAGAGAAGGGTGGTCAGCGCGTGGTCATCACAGACCGCTACACCAAGGTCCCGAATGAACTCCTCGAAGGCGAATATCTCAAACAGTTGTCCTCCATCGTCGACCAAGTGCACTTTATCATCATCAGAGAAACTCTCGGATGGGGCGTTGCCGAATGTCAGCTGTCGATTGGCGAGATCCAGG
>Ga0209539_1001583_pt1 | contig 12299 bp, 7 predicted proteins | sample BarGraNGADG00312_2_FD_184499 | JGI IMG/M metagenome (GOLD analysis project Ga0209539, IMG submission 184499) | Arctic peat soil microbial communities from Barrow, Alaska - Barrow Graham LP Ref core NGADG0011-312 (SPAdes) (version 2) | ecosystem: Environmental > Terrestrial > Soil > Wetlands >... | reverse complement strand
CAGAAGTTGATCGAGATGCTGTTTTCCTTCTGCAGGAGATTTATGCCAGTACTCATATTTGCTAACCTGGAAGACATTATCACTTTTCTTTTGAAAAATCAGGTCGAGAGGGTAAAGAATGTTAGTCAGAGTTTGTTCAATATTAACACGAAATCGCCACGTAGGATAAGATGTTTCTACTCCTTTTACAATATTTTCGTTGTACTCAAGCTTAATTTTATATCTTTTTTCAATATCTGTGAGTACTTCCTTAAGAGGCTTTTTATAAACATCCTGTGGCAATTGTGGGAATGCACTCCTGGCTGTTACGATAAGAAAAAGCAAGAATAATAGCTTTATTTTCATAATCATAAAATTTTACATTTAATAAATTTCTAAAGTAAATATAGCCCCCCATTTGAGGGGTTGGGGGGTAGAATTATTCGGAGATGAATTTCAATAAAGGTATTAATATTGGTTGTCCTTTTTCTGCGGTATATGATACATTTGTCTTTTTAGCATTATCTCCTTGCATGCTCTGCTCACTTATCGAGTTAACATGCACGTACGGATTCACCTTACTGATAAATACCAGGGCTCTTTCTTTTGCTTCCCCGGAAAATTTCACAAACTGCGGATAAACTGCACAGATTATTTCTGTAAGACCTGAATTCTTCGTCCATATAACACCCTTCAAAGCTGGATTAGTTTCTTCAGTCTGAACCATAACCACTGTACCACCTGAAGGTATCCAGTTGAGCCAGTTCATCTCTTCTCCAGCATTTTTTTCACTACCTTTCTTTATAATTGCATCTGAATAGAACTTCTTCAGTCCATCCTTAAAGAGTGGTGGGAGTTTTGTACTGTTGATGTACCCGGATATCAGCCGGCAATTGTTATAATGGGCAACCCTGAAATTATAATCATCGGCAATCAGAAGACCTTTAGAATTCAGCATCTGGTCAGCAAAAAGATCTGAAAGTGTTTTAAATTCGATTGTTGTGGTATCGAGAGCCGGATTGTTCTTCTTTATGTAATCTCTTATCAACCTGGCATATCCGGGTTTATCAGAAGGACCAAGATTTAATTCATCCTGGGTCTCTTTTATCTCACGGGGCACCTCATCGAGCCTGTTAGCAGTTAGTAATATTTTGGCAACCGGTACTCGACCCTCATCCTTAAGAACAGGTTCGGCAATTATAGTATTGTCGCCCTCCTTCTCTTCAACCTCAATATCGTAAGTTCCTGATGTCAGTCCACTGGCCGACACTGACACATGGATCTTCCCTGGTTTACCTGTTGACCTTATAACATTTGAAACAGGCATATCCATATACCATACTCCATCCATCATCTGATGTTTGTTTATATCTGATTCATAGACTGATGGCCCAACCAGAGTTGCAGGACCTGTTAAAGTCCATTTAATTGTATTATTGGCGCCAAAGACATGATTACCCTGAGAATCCCGGATATCTGCCGTTACGATAACGACAGATCCCCTGTCAGCCGGTATTTTGTTATGAGATCCGGTAAGCACAATCTTTGCAGACCGTCCGGCGAGCATTATATCGGATTTTACTGTCTTTCCTTCTTTTGTTCCGACAGCACTTATAGTCCCTGCCTCAACACGGATATTATTGAATGTAACACTGTGAAAATTTGATTGGTCAAGCAATTTATACCCTTTGCTGACTCCATTCACAAAAAGCTCTACTTTATCGCAGTTAGAGGTTACAACAATATCTTTCATCAGATCAATATATTGTGACCTCCAGTGATGCGGCTGAATAAATACCATTGGATTCCTTCCATAAGATGCCTGCCAGAAATAATATGCATATTTTGGCACCCTGTAGACATCTACATATCCCTTAGGATTAACATGAAGGAGAGGTGAATTAAGGTATTCGCGGTCGGCTCCATGATCTTCATACAGCCATGTACAGAGATTTCCTGTGCCGAACTTTCCGCTGGCTTTAAGCACGTTTTGCTGATGTTCTTCTGTCCCGCTTTGCTGACCATCTGCTGGTTCCAGATTTTTGACATCTTTATTATACCACCCTCTGATTGTGCATCTAAGGAGATTTTCAATTGCAAGGTTTTCGTCAGTATGTTTGACAAAAGCTCCCGCAGATCCGTCTGTAACCCTTCGGGCAGTCAGTATTCTTGTTGTATCTTCAGCCACTGCATATTTTGAATCGACAGCATGGTTGGTCTCGTTACCCATGCTCCAAAACATTATACTCGGATGATTCCTGTCGCGACGGATCATCTCTTTCATCTGCTGTTCCTGTACTTCTACTGAAAATTCCTGGTCTTTTATGCTTGGAGATTCCTCATCTATTACAATTCCTAATTTATCGGTCAGATTGTAAACAAGCTTGTCGTTTGGATAATGCGCTGTCCTCATAAAGTTATAATTCAGATTTTCAGCTAAATCTTTAAAATCCATTACAGTGATCCATTTAGGTATTGCATCTCCAAGCCATGGGTATTCCTGATGACGGTTCCCCCCATGAATTACCATTTTCTTCCCGTTCACATAAAGAAAATTCTCCTTATAATCCCACCAGAACCATCGGAAACCAAGCGGAGTTGAATAAATATCTGTTACTGCTTTTCCGTCAAGCACCTGGCTAATAGCCTTATAGAGGTAAGGATCTTCATTTGACCATAAATGAGGGTTTTTAATAACTTTTGAAGTCTGATCGAATTTATATAATTGACCTGGATTTATGTCAGCTTCCGATTTAATTACCTGTACAACTTTATCAGAAGCATCAATAATGGAAGTCATCAAAGTACACGATTTCTTTTGCAAATTATCGTTTTTAACCCACGTCTGAACTCTTACAATACCTTCTTTTTCCGAAATCAGTGGAGTCGTAACAAATGTGCCACCCTCATGACTTGCTGATCCCTGCAAAGGAATATAGAGTTTATCTTTCAGCACTAGGGTAACATCACGGTAGATGCCACCATAGACATCAAAATTGCCGGCAGCCATAGGAGGTATCCTGAACTCATCTTTCTGGAGGTTGCTAACTGCAACTGCGAGAACGTTATCTGTTCCTGGTTTTACAACTTCCGTAATATCAAAATCGAAAGAACCATAACCCCCTTTGTGATCTCCAAGGTATTTACCGTTTAACCATATTTTGCAGTATTTCTGAACACCCTCAAATTCAATAAAGATTTTACGGTCTGAATATTGACTGTTAATAGAAAAATGTTTGCGATACCAGCCCCAGCCTGTCCACCAGTAAGGGTTATCTGTTTCTGAAGCATTTCTGATAAAAGGATGAACTTCACCTGTTGTTTCGTAAGTGCTCCAGGTATGCGGAATGCTTATTACCGGCCATTTGGAATCATCAAATCCGGGAACTTCGTACCCACTATTTGCGCCTGCACCAGGAAAATAATTGAAAGTCCATTGGGAATTAATTATCTTTTCAATCCTGTGACTATTCTGATTTTCAAAAGGTTTCTTCTGGGAAAATAATACTGAAGGAATAAAGAATATTGGAAACAGAAAGGTGATAAGTTTCATATTCAGCTTGTTAGAAAAATTATTTTGTTATGTCTAAGATAATAAATTATCAGATGATGGAGGTCGAGAATCTAAATTAAAATGATAATGCAAGGATATCGCAGGCATTTTAAAAAATTAATCTCCCTATACCCATGTCTGCCTCCTAAAAAAAACATGTCTTCCGAGCGAGAGGAATCCAATCTCACATTACGGTACCCCCCAAAAAAAAACACCGCTCCTTTTAGAAGCAGTGCTTTTATTCTCTTAACTAAGTCCCCTTAATTGTCGGAGGACTAAAGTGGGTTAATTACTTTGTATAGTGTGAAGGATTCTCATCCTGCCATTCATTTATCCCATCGCGCATCCTGTTACGGAAGGTAAGCGTATCAGTGCAATGATATGTATAGAATGGAGATACAGTTTCAGTGTACTTATACTTGAGGAAAATCTTCCTTTCCTGCAACAGCTTTGCATCATTAAATGTGCATTCACCATCCTGGGAGAAAACAAATGAAGCACCTGCTGAAGCACTTAGGTAGAGCTTAGTTCCCTTTAGTGTCAGGTTAAGCTGCTTTTTGCCGATGGTGACTGTGTTTTTGTAAAATCCGTTGCATGTAAGTGTGCTTGGTCCGGCAGTCGTCAAACTCCATATCAGATTTTCCTGAATCGGAATGGTTGTTTTGTAAATAATCGTGGTATCGCTCTTTGATGGTCTGTTCACCACTGCAGCTCCTCCGTGCCAGTAATTACCGAAAAGCTTGTTTTCAAACATAAGTCCGACAACATTTGTTCTCTTATTAAAAAGAATTGAATCAGCATCGGCTGAAGTAATAAGGTATGGATTCGGCATAAAGGCATAACGCCATAACGCCATAACACCTTTCCGCCTTTATGCCATTTTGTATTTGCACTTCTTCCGGCTTTGGCATATATTTATACTTTCATTCTTCTAACCTTACTATTTATGAAAAAAGTGTGCATAATCCTTGCAATTTATAGTCTGGTTGCCGTTGTCGTTAACGGTCAGAAATCGCCAACAGGCAATCCTGCTGATTTCAAGGTAAAAACCTGCCTCCATTCCGTAAGCTACATGGGCATCTGGCGTGGTCAGGCAACGCTTACAGTTGACGAGTTCCTGCTTAAAGCAAAAGAACTAGGATTTGATGGTGTTATGCTGGCAGCAAAACGCCCCCATGTCTCCCTCATAGATTATGATGAGGCTGCACGACAGAAACTCCGCTCAAGAATCAAAGAACTGGGTCTCGAGCTTGTCTGCCTTGCAGGATATACTGATTTCACAGCCGGAGTGGATAAAGCAGGAATACCTAAGGCTTTCTTGATTATAAAACTTTTATAAACACTCTAAAAGAAATTGGTTACCAGGGGTATATTGCTTACGAAATGTGCGAAGTGCTTGATGGAGGTGGATCAGTTGAAAACCTCGACAGAAGTGCAAAGGCGTTTCTTGAATTTGTGAAACAGTTTAAATAGGCACAGAGTAAAGGGCAAGAGGCGCAGATCATAGGGCAATAACAATAATATCAAACTAAACAATGAAGAAGATAATCTTTCCATTATCACTTTATATCTTTGCAGTACTTACCCCAAATTCTCTTCTTGCAGTCAAACCGTTTCCACGTTTTGAAAAAGAGGCAATTGAGTTTTTAAGAAAAGATATTATTGCCAGAGCCGATAAAGTTCTTTTTGAATCGCCACAAACCATCACTATGTTCGTTTGTACCCGCAGCGCAGGAGGTATCCACGATTTCTACTCCGAAGGCGACTACTGGTGGCCTGATCCCGCAAATCCTGATGGTCCATATATCCAGCGCGATGGTATGACAAATCCGGAAAATTTTGTTGATCACAGAAAAGCAATGATCAGGTTAAGCCAGATAGCCGGCACACTTGCCTCCGCATATAAAATAACAGGTGATGATAAGTATGTTAAGCAAGCATTTATTCATCTTAAGGCCTGGTTCGTCGATCCTGCCACCCGAATGAATCCGTCTCTTCTGTATTCACAGGCTATCAAAGGAAGATTTACAGGAAGAGGGATAGGAATTATCGACACAATTCAGCTAATGGAGGTCGCACAGGGAATAATAGCTATGCAGAATGCAAAATGCATTGACAAGGCTCTCCTGGAAGCTATAAAATCATGGTTCTCTGAGTACATTCAATGGCTTACCACCCATCAGTATGGTAAAGATGAGATGAACGCCAAAAACAACCACGGAACCTGCTGGGTGATGCAGGCAGCAGCATTCGCAAAACTCACAGGGCATAATGAGATCCTTGATTTCTGCCGTACAAGGTACAGGGACGTTCTTCTTCCAGGACAGATGGAAACTGATGGCAGTTTTCCCCAGGAGATACGCCGGACAAAACCTTATGGTTACTCTCTCTTCAATATGGATGCTATGACAATGGTGTGCCTCATTCTTTCGGACAAGGATCATGATCTCTGGAATTATTCGACTGCCGACGGCAGATCAATTCGCAAAGGAATTGAATACCTGTATCCATATGTTGCAGAAAAAGATAGATGGCCTTATAAGCATGATGTACTGTATTGGGATGAGTGGCCGGTAGCTCACCCCTTTCTTCTGTTCGGTGCCAGTAAATTTAATGTCCCGGTCTGGTTCAAAAAATGGAGCGCACTTGAACATTTTCCGGAAGTTGATGAGGTTATACGTAACCTTCCTGTTCGTAATCCCGTAATATGGTTTGAATAAAGGGGAAGGCCGGGAGGGGGGATACAATGACAAATAAAAAACTCTAAATTTTTATTGAAATCCAATCTTCAAATAACTTTATACTATTTCATATGAAAAAAACAATCTCTTTACTTATGTTATTACTCTTTATTATTCCGGCTGTTCCTGCACAAAAAGTGCTTACTAAAGACCAGCGAATGCTGTGGTGGCGGGAAGCCCGCTTCGGAATGTTCATTCACTGGGGTGTCTACTCCGTCCCGGCAGGCTCATGGGATGGTCGCCAGATTGGCGGTATTGGAGAATGGATCATGAACCGGGCAAAGATCCCGGTTGCTGATTACCAGAAAATGGCAAAACAATTCAACCCGGTAAATTACGATCCTGATGCCTGGGTAAAAATGGCAAAAGATGCCGGAATGAAATATATTGTGATAACATCAAAACATCACGATGGTTTTGCACTCTTTGAGACTAAAGCCAGTAAGTGGAACGTGGTTGATGCAACAGAATATGGAAAAGATCTTCTCAAACCCCTGGCCGAAGCATGCAAAAAATATGGTATCAAACTGGGGTTTTATTATTCCCAGGCTCAGGATTGGAATAATCCGGGAGGCTCAGCAGCACGTAAAGTTACAAAAGAAGGATGGGCAAACCCCGATTCTGTTATTATTGATGCATATACAAAAGAACACAACGGTCATTGGGACCCTGCGCAGGAAAAGAAAACATTTGCACAGTATATCGACAATGTTGCAGTACCCCAGGTAAAAGAGCTCCTGACAAATTATGGTGATGTTGCAGTGCTATGGTGGGATACGCCAACAAACATGACCGACGATGCTGCCACTAAACTTCAATCTTTGCTTGCCCTTCAGCCTGCCATTATTACCAACGATCGCCTTAAACGTCCCAATTTCCCAGGCGACCATAAGACACCCGAACAAAGAATTCCCAATCTGAAAGATCTTGATGGCAGCGATTGGGAAACATGTATGACAATGAATGGTACCTGGGGCTTTAAAAGTTATGACCATAACTACAAAACCCCTGAAACACTTATCCGTAATCTTCTTGATATTGCTTCAAAAGGAGGAAACTTTCTATTGAATGTTGGTCCGACCAACCTGGGGGAATTCCCACAGGAGAGTATTGATATTCTCGCAAAAATGGGCCAGTGGATGAAAATAAACGGAGAAGCTGTTTACGCTACAAAAGCAAGTCCATGGGGGTTATTTGAATGGGGACGCTGCACCAAAAAAGAGACAAAAGAAGGGACTACTCTGTATTTTTCCGTTTTTGAATGGCCTGCAGACGGTAAACTTGAAATCAGCAATTTTAAAAACAAGATCTCATCAGCCAAGCTGCTTGCTGATGGGAAAAAACTTAAAACATCGGTATCAAAAGATGGCCTTTTGACAATAGTGCTTCCATCAAAAGCTCCTGATCCTATTGCTTCGGTTATAAAGGTAATTGTAACTGGAAAAGTTGTTACAAAACCAGTTCCGTCATCACCCAAATAAATATTCTCCTTTGTGAGACTCTGTGTCCTCTGTGTAAGTTCTTAATAAATAGTTACACAGAGAGACACAGCACCACAGAGAAATAAAAGGTTCATTTATAATCATATAATTTAACTCCCATGAAAATTTTTACAAGGACGATCTTCATTTTTTCAATTTTATGGTTAGTGGGGGCACCTTTCGCTTTTGGACAGGTGAGGAATAAATATTCACCTTATGTAAAAAAGGAAATATATAAGCAGGGTTGGATAGACTTTAATAAGAACAGGAAAATGGATCCCTACGAAAATCCAAACCTCGATATTGAGATCAGGATAGATGATCTAATAGGTCAGATGAATATTGATGAAAAAACCTGCCAGCTGGTGACTTTATATGGATTCCCGAAAGTCCTGATGGATTCATTGCCGACACCTGAATGGAAAAATAAAATCTGGAAGGATGGACTGGCTAACATTGATGAACATTGCAATGGCTACAGATCCTCTGCTCTATCGTGGCCACCCAGCCTTCATGCTAAAACGATAAATGAAGTCCAGAGATGGTTCATTGAAGAGACCAGATTGGGCATACCTGTCGATTTTACAAATGAAGGGATCTATGGGGCCTGCTTTCCGGGGGCCACTCTTTTCCCTGCTCAGATCGGTGTAGGTTCATCATGGGATAAGTCACTTGTGGCACATATCGGTGCAATCACATCAGCACAAACTAAAGCCGCCGGATTTACTAACGTTTATTCACCCATACTCGATGTAGCCCGCGATCCAAGATGGGGCAGGGTCGTGGAAAGCTATGGTGAAGATCCCTACCTGGTGTCACAACTGGGATTACAGCAGGTTCTGGCAATACAAAAAGATCATAATGTCGTTTCAACACCTAAACATTTTGCAGCATACAGCATCCCTATCGGTGGACGGGATAACAGTGCACGCACCGATCCGCAAATTGCACCTCACGAAATGCATTCTCTTCTGCTCGAATCCTTCCGGGTAGCATTCAGTAAGGGTCACGCTCATGGAACGATGAGCTCCTACAACGATTATGACGGAGTTCCCATAAGCGGATCAGGACAGTTCCTCATTAACCTGCTCAGACAACAATATGGTTTTAAAGGATATGTAGTCTCTGACAGTGAGGCCCTTGAGTTTTTATGGTCAAAACACCGGGTTGCTCCCGACTACAAAGATGCGGTCAGACAGGCACTTGAAGCAGGGTTGAATGTAAGAACGACATTTAAAAGTCCCGATTCCTATCTTCTTCCGTTAAGGGAACTCGTAAAGGAAGGTTCCATTTCAGAAGCGCTGCTAAACAGCAGAGTTCGTGATGTACTCTGGGTGAAATTCTGGCTGGGTTTGTTTGACAAGCCGTATATAGACAATCCGGAGGAATCAGATCTTGTTTTTGCGAATCCTGAATATGATAAAGTCTCGAGACAGGCCTCTTATGAGGCAATGATACTGCTTAAAAATCAGGATCATTTTCTTCCTCTTAAAAAAGAAGGAATCAAAAACATCCTTATTGCTGGTCCTAATGCAGAAAATAAAGAATTATCACTCTCAAGATACGGACCAAAAAATATAAACTATAAATCAGTCGTTGAAGCATTTAAATCAAAACTTGGCAGCGATATAAATATTATGTATTCAAAAGGCTGTTATATTGCCGATGCTGCATGGCCGGAAAGCGAGATCATCCCTGCTGATCCGGATGCAAAGGAGATCGCTGATATCGACGACGCAGTAGCAAAGGCAGCTAAAGCAGATGTAGTTGTGCTGGTCATGGGTGAAGATAATAACATAGTAGGTGAATCCAAATCCAGAACAGATCTTAACCTGGCGGGTCATCAGCAGCTATTGCTAACCAGGATCCACGAAACCGGTAAACCGATAATCCTGGTTCTCATGAATGGAAGGGCAATAACAATTAACTGGGCAAATAAAAATTGTGAAGCCATAATTGAAGCATGGTTCCCGGGTAAATACGGAAGTGAAGCAATAGCTGATATAGTATTCGGAGACTATAACCCAGGTGGAAAACTAACTGTGACCTTCCCTAAATCTGTTGGCCAGATTCCAATGTGTTTCCCATCAAAACCTGCAGCACAAACCGATGCCAGAACAACAGTTAATGGTGTCCTGTACCCATTCGGTTTTGGTCTTAGCTACACAACATTCGAGTGATGATTGGGAGCTCATCAACAGATATACGACAGCAGGGTAGACTGGAGATACTTTCCGTTGATCAGCTTGGCAAACCATATGAAGTACAAAAACAAAATGCCAGAAACTAATAATTCAAACAAAACCATCTGACAAAATTCCTGCAATTTTGTTGGTGCATTTGTGAAAATAATTGCAAATGACCATTATTTTCAGTGAAAATCTCTCTTTCAAAAGTACAGGAATAGAAGATCAGTTACTATCATGTAATTAACTGATCTTCATAACTTAATTAAATGTCCGTATCATACTTATCATTAATAATTAAAAACTAAATTGAAGAAAAACACCACATTTTCTTTGATATATTAAAAATATAGATACATTTGTGCATCAATTTATAATTAAACAGTGAGAATATCTTTAATCCATATTATTGTCCTCGTCCTTATTATTGCTTCACGCAGATGAACCGGGAATAATATGTATTACTATAGACATACAGAAGCTTTCCGGGAAACCGGAAAGCTTTTTTTTTAATATGATTTTTTAAGATGAAGAACCAACTCAGAAGCTCAAAGACAACAACCGGCAGAAATATGGCAGGCGCAAGAAGCCTCTGGCGCGCCAACGGGATGAAGGAAGAACAGATGGGTAAACCTATTATCGCTGTTGTAAATTCATTTTCACAGTTTGTTCCCGGACATGTTCATCTGCATGAGATCGGGCAGATTGTTAAAAAAGAGATTGAGAAGAGAGGCCTGTTTGCTGCTGAATTCAATACAATTGCCATTGATGACGGAATTGCAATGGGTCATGCGGGAATGCTCTACTCTCTCCCTTCAAGGGAACTTATAGCCGATAGTGTTGAATATGTCTGTAATGCCCATCTTGCTGATGCAATGATCTGTATAAGTAATTGTGATAAGATCACTCCGGGAATGCTGATGGCAGCCATGAGAATGAACATTCCTGCTGTATTTGTATCGGGGGGACCTATGGAGGCAGGACGTCTTAAAAACAAATATCTTGATCTCGTTGATGTTATGGTTGCAGGTGCTGATGATTCCATAAGCGATAATGATCTTTATGATCTGGAAAGATCGGCATGCCCTACTTGTGGCTCCTGTTCAGGAATGTTCACTGCCAACTCCATGAATTGTCTTACAGAGGCATTGGGAATGTCACTCCCCGGGAATGGGACCATTGTAGCTACTCACCATAACAGGGTTAAGCTTTTCGAAAGAGCCGCAGGATTAATTGTCGATCTGGCCAACAGATATTACACTGACGGAGATGATTCTGTCCTGCCACGCTCCATTGCCACAAAAGAAGCATTTATGAATTCTATGTCGCTTGATATCGCAATGGGTGGATCCACCAACACTGTTCTACATCTTCTTGCAATAGCTCATGAGGCAGGTGTTAATTTCACAATGAAAGATATTGATGAACTTTCACGGAAAATTCCCAATATATGCAAGGTGGCCCCAAGCTCACAATACCATGTTCAGGACGTAAACCGTGCTGGTGGAATTTTAGGTATTATGGGTGAGCTGGATCGGGCAAAACTGATAGAGACATCTGTGAAACGAATTGATTATGCTACCCTACGTGAGGCAGTTGCAGACTGGGATATCCTGGGAGGGAAAGCACAACCAGATGCTTTTGAGTTTTTCAAAAGCGCTCCCTCTATGGAAAAAAATCTTCTGATGGGTTCACATAACACTACATATAAAGAACTTGACACCGACAGGGAAAAAGGATGTATCCGGTCAGTGGAACATCCCTACAGCAAAGATGGCGGACTGGCAGTACTTTATGGAAATATTGCACGCAAGGGGTGTATAGTTAAAACTGCAGGAATAGATTCTTCACTATATACATTCACCGGGAAAGCTGTAATATTTGAATCACAGGATGATGCAGCTGATGGAATACTTAAGGGAACTGTAAAAGAGGGTGATGCCGTAATAATAAGATATGAAGGTCCAAAAGGAGGTCCGGGAATGCAGGAGATGCTTTACCCCACCTCATACCTGAAATCTAAGGGACTTGATAAAAAATGTGCCCTGATAACCGATGGAAGATTTTCCGGTGGCACTTCAGGTTTGTCTATCGGGCATATATCCCCGGAAGCGGCATCCGGCGGAGAACTGGCTCTGATAAGAACCGGTGATCAAATTGAGATAGATATTCCGGAAAGAAAAATAAATGTCCTTGTATCTGATAATGAACTAAAAAATAGACGGAAAGAAGAAGAATTAAAAGGAGACAAAGCTTATAAGCCTGAAAAACGTAACCGTGAAATTTCTTCAGCATTGAAGGCATACGCAGCTTTTGTAAGTTCTGCAGATTTGGGAGCAATCAGATTAATATAAGATGC
>Ga0209539_1001580_pt1 | contig 12310 bp, 10 predicted proteins | sample BarGraNGADG00312_2_FD_184499 | JGI IMG/M metagenome (GOLD analysis project Ga0209539, IMG submission 184499) | Arctic peat soil microbial communities from Barrow, Alaska - Barrow Graham LP Ref core NGADG0011-312 (SPAdes) (version 2) | ecosystem: Environmental > Terrestrial > Soil > Wetlands >... | reverse complement strand
CATGAGCGCCGTTTCGTAGCGCTCAGCAAGAACCCCATAGGCAAAGTGACTCTGGCAGTAGACCGCGCCGCGCCGTCCAAGTTCGGCGCGTTCCTCGCCTGACAATGCATACAATCTGCGGATACCCTCGGCAATGTCTTCCGGGGAGGCGTGGGTCACCGACAGCCCGGCTCCAGCCTCCGACACCAAGTCGTTGAAGACATCCGCCGCCCCTGCGAACAACACGCACACACCCGCCATCATGTACTCGTACAGCTTGTTGAGCGAGATGCCATAGCGGTACAGGGGACTTGCACCGATACCGGCATAGGCGATGTCGGCGAGCGCAAACAACCCATGCAGCTGGCACCGCGGGATCGGCGAAAGGAACGACACATTCTGCAGACCTAGACTGGAAGCCAGGCGCTTGAGGGTCTCCTTCTCAGGTCCCTGCCCCGTGATCACTACTTGCACCGGAATGTCATTGACTAGATTGACTGCACGCAGAAGTGCATCGAGTCGGTTGGAAAGCCCCACTGAGCCAGTGTAGAGCACGACGAATCGTCCGGCAGCACGCGCGTTCTGGAACACAGTCAGATGGCTCTCCGGCGGTGTCTGCGACTCCCGGCCAGCCATCACATCGGCGCCGTTCGGTACAACAGCATAGCGATCAGGCGTTAGTCCTCGGGCAGCCAGATGCTCGATAGCGTTGGGCAGCACGGAGATAACCAGGTCCGCATGTCGACAGTAGTAATCCTCTGCGTGCTGCATGATCCTAATGAACGGGTGTTGCTCCGACAACCCTCCCAGCAGCTGTGGCGTCAAGGGCCACATGTCATGGAGCTCAAAGACCAGCGAAGCTCCAGCAATCCGTGCGATCCGAGCCGCCGCATAGATGTCGAGGGGATAGGTCGAGCTGGCAATCACAACATCCGGCTGCTGTTCTTCTGCCAAGCGCCGTGCACACAGCCAAGTTCCCGCAGTGAAGCTCATCATGCCCGCTATACGCCGGACGCCATTGCCCTGATACCGTCCGGTCGAAATCCAGTACCACTCGATTCCTTCGACGCTCGTACGGCGAACCTCGAAAGACGCTTGTTCCGGGTTCTGCTGCCGCAAGTGTGAGTATGTCCCTGCTACGATGGCACAATGGTGGCCCCGTGCATTCAACTCGCGTGACAAAGCATATGACCGGTATTCCATCCCCATCGAGGGCGAACCAGCGTAGTGATTGAGCGTCAGGATATTCATGACCTCAACTCCAATTGACACTCCACGTAGTGACAGGCGTCATTCCCGAAGTCCCGAATCAACATGACTGATCCTGCCGAATCGTCGTTTCGACCCACGTTAGTGTCTGGCTCAATAGATGCTTCAGCGACACAGCGGGCTGCCATCCTACGTCGTGCCGTACCCTTCTTGCATTCAGAGCTATTCTCCATACCTCTCCCACCCGAGTCGGCGCGCTGCGCGGCGGATGAGAAACCATCCCGGCAATCACCTTCGAGAGACTCACGACCAGTTGCATGGTCAGGCGAGGCGTCACGATACCGCATGTGTCGCCTCGCACAAGGTATCATATAGCGCTCGCAGCTTCGCGCTTTCTTTGGCCCAATACCATTCGTTGGCTCGAAGCATCGTGAGTCCTTGATCGGCTCTCCGTCTTCTGCCAGCGGGGTCGTTGATGAGTTCGGTGAGGGCAGCCGCGATGGAAGCAGCGTTTGGCTGCGTCACATAAAGTGGAATGTCGCCAAATAGCTCGTGCCAGAATGACACATCCGTCAGTACGACTGGCAGCCCACAGGCCATGTATTCCAGGACCTTTACGGGAATGGACCGCATCATGTTCGGGCCTCGCCCAGGACAGTGCACTCCGATATCCGCTCGGCCTAACAGTTCGGATACATCCGTGTGCGCCAAGTCACCGAGCAGCTGCACCCGATCCCATCCGACCGTCCGCTCGCACACATCTCTGAACTCGCTGGATTCCCAGCGTCCAGCTAGCAGGAGGTTCGCCCGTCCGTCCGCCAACTTGCCGACTCCTTCGATCACCTCGCGAATCCCGCGCGTCTCACTCAGCCCACCAACATAGACAACGTTGAGGGGCCATATCATGGGATCTCGCTTCGTAGCCAAGGGCACAAAGAGGTCCTCTCGCGGGAAATTCCTAACTAGTACCGCCCGGGAGTTCATCTGGGATTCTGTCTGCCCATCGACAACGTAGACGACTGCACTCAAGCATCGCAAGGTTCGTTCCAGCCACCAGACTAGAGGTCTCACTGCAACGCGAACCAGACCACGTTGTGCCCAATCCTTCTGCTTCTGCTGTTTCGGCAAGTCCTCATGCGCGTCGTAAACGGTCTTCAACCCAAAAACCCGCAATGCCGCGGCAACAGGAATGAGTTCCGGGTCGTGGAAGTGCGCAATTCGGGGAGACATCCTCAGGACGCGCCAGAAGACAGAGCACCCCAGAAAGGGTCGAGCCCAACGGCGACTCTCATGACGCAGCGGCATGCACAGTACTCCCTCAACAATGCCCATTGGAATGCCGGGCGCCAGCAACGTAACCCCATAACCCGCCGCCACAAGCGATGTACACTCCTTCCAGAAGATACGGTCGTCCAAGCCCACATGCGCTGTAGAAACGTGACACACTCTGCTCTTGCCTTCGTCGGGTTTCTGTCTCGTCACATATCCTCCAGGATGTCTGTCCCAAGCACAGATTGAGTTCTTGTGGTGAGCCTACCACGCCCAGCACATATCTCGTGGTGCATCCTGGGGTGTATGCCTTTCACGCTCTCGAAGCCCCCGTTCTGGCGATCCTGCAACGAGGGCTTGGCCAGCAGGCCAGGACTGCCACTGTGCGGTGAATCCGCTTCCCCACACGGCTTACACAGGGCTTGCCCCTCGCACGCAGACCACGCGAAGAATCGGATACCTGCTTTCCCAGCAGCGTTGGGCACTTCTGGCACCAGTACTCTGTCGACATCGGCGATCGATGGAGGCACCATCAGTCAGCCGACTCCTCGGCAAACCTGCCCAGCTGTCGCAATGCCTGACAACTGTGCCAGACCGAGGATCGAGCTCACGACGACCCCTTGGGCCGCGGAGTTCACCAACAACTCCTGCATGTGCTGCCGAATAGGGTGGGCATACAGGTCACTCCAATAGCTACTATGCCAAAGCAGGACCAGGACGCCTCCGTAGCGATGGCACTCTTGTTCCAGACGGTCCAGGGCTTTCGTTCCTTCAGACCAGGACATGACATACGTTGCATCCATGAACATTAGAGGCCATTCCCAGAGCGACATCTCCCGGTCGTTCTCAATGTCGTAAGGCTTGAAGGGAAGACAGGTACCGCACCTGAACCCAGCAACTTTGCTGTAGCCCAACGTCGCGTCGTAGGCGAGGCCCTCCTGTTCCCAGAGACGCCATGTCACCGGAGTCTTCCACCGCAGGTAGTGCTGTCGTCCTCCGCCAACGGAAATGCCAGCCGACCTTACTCTCGACAATTCGCTGCGGAATCTCCCGGCGTCTTCATAGGCGCCCATCCCGGCGTGAAACCCGATCTCATGCCCCATCGCCGCAACTGCCTGCACGTCTGTCACGACCCGCGACTCATCCATCGTGTAGTCCGCCCCGTGCCAACCATGACTGTCGCCCAGCAAGTAGTATGAGGCACTCACCCCGGTCGAGACCTCCCACGCTGCCATTTCCTGCAGGCAGTCGTACTCGTCGGCTTTCCTGTGGGCCGTTGTCTGCACATAATCGTGAAGAAGGGCGCCCAACTTCGGCGTCCCTGGCGGCACCCTGCCCACCACGTAACGAGCGATATCAAGAACATTCATGGGAAAACGATGGAGCTCATCGATGTCGTGCGTCAGGGCGATGGCCCACGGCGCACCGCTCCACCAGCTGCGTGGTTCCCCTCCGAAACCCGCGATCCGCAGCATCTTCAGGAGCTGCTCAGCATACTGGTTCACTACCGGTTCCTGCAGGAACCCTTCTTGGCAGGCAATGCTGGACTCGGCGGGAAAACGAGCGAAGCGGTCGACTGAACGCACCACAGTTTCTTCGTATCGGGAGAGCATGAAGAATGCTCCTGCGACAACATCGACATGACAGTCGACCCGACCACTAGGCCCGCTGCCGCCGACACTGTAGAACCTGTCCGCTGGCCCCCGGTCATCCCGGTATAACGCAGGGACGTTCTCTATGCGAACGACAGGGCGCTGAGGCATAGCCTTGACAGTGCCATAGCGATCGTCGAAGAAACCAGACTCAAAGACGCTAACGCAACTGTCGATGCCCTCAGGCGCCATCCCATACGTCACGAGCACTTCATCATCGTGTCGCTCATTCGCAGCAGTCGCAGGAACGAGACAGTCTGGAGAAATGACCATCTCGAGCAGAGTGCGCAGAGCATACTCTGCAGCCCGGACGTGCTCCTCGTTACAGACGCAATATCTGACCCTGGCAATCATGCTCTCCCCCGCTGCAGGACGCCTCGAATTCTTCTTGCATAGTGGTACCCGGCAAATGCCGCTTTGAACCACAATGGTTGTCTCGAGATTGTGAGGTGGGTTGCTAAGGCACCCCCGAACTTGAGTTTGAAATCCGATACGCCAGACAGGTTGGCCCCACACCAGTCGAAATACTCATAACCCCTGGCCTGCAGTTCCTGCAGCTGAAGAATGTACATCGACACTGCTGCGCCCTTGGACAGACCGATTGTAGAGGTTCCACTCCAGACGCCGTAGGCAGTCCGTGGTCCGTGCAACATGAGAAGGAGCGAGCTTAGAGGAGTGCCATCGACGTCACGGACGACCACTTGCATGCCATGCGGCCCAACGCTGTCTATCAGAGCACAGAATTGACTCTTGCTTTGATGCAGCCTCACCCCCTGACGCACCATTGTCGCTGTCACGAGATCCCACAGAATACCTGAGTTGATCGGTTCAACACGTGCCATGGTCTCCAAGCGTTCGGCTTTACGCAACTGCACCCGTTCGCCACGAGACACAGAGCTTTCAAGTGTCCATGTCTTGAGTGCGGTCACGACCGTCCAACTTGTCCTCAAGTCCCAATGATGCAAGACAGCCTCGCGCAGATCCACCATGTCTGGTGTGCATTCAAGCGACGGTACCAGAAGCCGCCGGCGAGCTATGTCATCCAGAAGGACTCCGAGGGCCTGTTGTCTACGCTGGGAGCTTCTCCCCGCCATCACGACAGGGTCATATGCTATGGAGAACCCCACCATATGCACAAAGCCGGCGTCCCTGACTCGCAGGGCCACGCCGCCTGCCAGTTCCTCTCCATCAAAGACACCAAGGAGCAGAGGACGACCTCCGAACGCTCTGCAGTTGGCTTCAAGCCACCAGGCAGAGGAAAAAGGCGATCCCCATGGCTGCTGTGCGAGCCAGTCATCCCAGCGATTCCACTCGCCCTCCGTGAGTTCACGTACCATCAACTTACCCACAGCACGATCTCTCATCAGACGCCACGACCTGGACACCATTCTGCAGCGACATGGCCATCCCAATCAACAGCCAGACCAGCGCCGCGTTGGACGGCATGAACACATACCTTGTCGCCACGAAGAGCACGCCAACAACGCAGAGCTCTGCACAAAGAAACCCGCTGATGTGCGCCACTTGCAACCTTGCGCGTCGCAGCGCAGATGCCACGCGTACGGTCAGCCACCCAACTACTATGAATCCTGCAACACCTAGTTTTGCCAGCACGAATACCGGACCGATGTGAATGTAATCCATCAAGTAATCCACACCGCCGCGTCCAATCTTGTTAATGACGGAGCCAAGTCCGGTGCCAAACAAGGGTGAGGCCCGCAGGCTCTGCATGGCTACGGTCACCTCGACCAGCCGCGTGCTGATGGAGTAATCGAATGCCCCGCCCACCCAACTCCGGTTGATCCGGGCAACGAAACCGAGATAGGCCTCTTGAAGAAGCCCGTTCGCCGGCGCCACCAGCACCAGAGCGATGGCGGTACTCAGGACCAGGCTACCCGTCGACGCCAGACGCTTGAGAACAGAAGAGCCCCGGTTGCGCCCCGCCCATATCCAGACACCTGCGCCAATCACTGCCCCAATGAGCCACGCACGCTGAAGACTCATGACAATTCTGACCAGGCACACTGCAAAGCCGGCAAGGAGGCCAAGCCTCCGAGCCGCAGTGCCGACCGCCACACGCGATCTCTCCCAGCTCGCAAGAATCGCCACGGTCGCCAGAAGAGGCAGCATGGAGTAGAAAACCTCGCCTCCAAGCTCCCCGGAACCCACGACGCCCCCAGCCCGCATGAACTGCACAATATCAGCTACACTGACCATGGCACCTGTGAAAGCCAGCATATCCACTATACGGTCGAAACCCACCTGCGTCCAACGGATCCGTGATGCGGGGTAGGCTGCGAGACACAGCAACCATGGCAGGGCATTCTTGATCCAGACCACTACAAGAATCCCCTGGTATCCCATGACCACCAGGTTGCAGGCAAGCAGTGCCAGAATTGGGGAGACGACCAAAGGAAACGCATCACGGATCGCCGACGGAGGCCCACGACGCAGAAGGACACCCAGGAGACTGCGTGCAACCCATAGCAAGACGACGACAAGCGGGCCTATCTCCTCCAGAGGCATACCGGGCAGTTCAGCCGTCGATACGCTCAGACAAAGAAGCACGACGGGCACAGTGTCTTCCAAGGGGAGCGTCCACGTGGCCACAACACCCCATGTGGACAGGAGGAGGACCGGAAACGCTCGGCTGCCAGGTGGAAGTGCAATGGCCCAGACCGCACAGGCAACACCAAGGAAGAGAACGGCGACTCCTGCCAGGCGACTTGTTCGTGGCTTTGTACCAGCGTCCCGACCAATTCTGCCGGCACGTGGCAGACGCTGATAGTTGCCATAGAACACCAAGCTCCTTGCCGTTCTCACGCAACCTCCTCAGTGGGGATCACAAGCCTGGCGGCGAGCGCTGTCAAGCACAACGACGGACTGCCATTTCGAGCCATCCGTGGGCAGGGGAAGAGGTGCATAAACAAACGTAATACTCACCGCAGGACATCGCGACGTGAATCCCAAAGTCACGGCTTCTTCTGCTGCCCTCTTGTCAAAACCTTCCTCAACATCAAGCGTCACGGTAATGTGCAGCGGAGCGTCCTGCACAACATGATGTCGCCTCAGGTGCTCCAGAGGTCCCAACAGGAAACAGGTGACCGAAGTGGGCGATATCCTTACATCACCCAACTTCAATGTATCATTGGAGCGGCCCAATATCTGCATCAACATCAAACCTGTTCGCCCGCACTGGCAGTTTCGCCATTCCAGTACACCCATGTCGCCAGTGTCGTAACGCACGAACGGGAATGCCTTGTTCGTCAGGCTTGTCACCACAACGCGACCGGGAGTGCCCCACACCGGCTGACCCTTCTCGTCCACGATCTCCACGTATGATCTCGTCGTATCGACGTGCATGCCGGCGTGCTGTCGGCATTCGTATGCTGCAGCCCCTCCGTCGTTGAGCCCCCAGCCATCAAATACAGGAGCTTCCAGCGTCTCCTCGATGATGCGCCGATCCGACGGTATGAGCATCTCTGAGGTCGTGAGAACGGCCTGCGGCCTGTATGGGCGACTGCGGCCTGCCGGGCGATGCCGGCACAACTCAGCGATAGCCGTTGGATATCCACGCAAATACGCTGGTCGCCAACGCTGGATGTAATCCCAGTACTGTGCAATACGCTCATCGTCTAAGTCCGCCGCACTGAACTGCCGACGGTTCAGTACGAGGTCCGACCGTGACACACGCCATGGGACCACATCTCGCTTGGCAATCGAGGCACCTGCAAAAATAGCGAACCGGTCTCCCAACACATACCCGGCCAAGTGCCAACCCGCCATTTGGACACCGACTGACCGTAGCTGGTCGTCTCGTGACATACTGAACTTCAGCGACTGTCCGGTCGATCCGCCAGTCGCCATCTCCACTTGATGGGGGCACACGGATGCACAAACCTCAAAATCAGATTGGTGCTCCCGGATATCGCCTTTCGTCGTGACGGCAAGTACACCCATATCTTCGAAGCTCGTCATCTTGTGCGTATCGAATCCCACCGATGCGAAGAGCTGCGCATAGTAGGCATTCGAGGAACGAGCACAGTCCAGAGCAATGCGTAACTTGGTGAGCAACGCTGTCTTCACTTCTTCGATACCTCCGGGCAACGTCCAATTTGCCAGTGCGTCGTCGCGGTAGGCTAGGACATCCCGCCGCATCAGCAAGGTGCTCCCATAGGCAATAGACCGCATGAACAGGTCTCTCATGGCTGTTTCACCGTGGTCCCACACGAAGATTCGAACTCAGGGCACCGCGCACCGCAGCAACTGTCGACAGCGGCAGTGTATGCGACATCGGCAGGCTCAGTATGCTCAGTTCGGTTGCTTCGGTGTTCAAGAGTTCCTCCGGCACCTCCTGCTTCCCCGCGAAGCACGGCTGAGTATGCAGTGGCTCGGGATAGTAGACCTGGGTCTGGATGCCAGCTTCCGACAACGTGCTCTGGACGGCTGCACGCCGCTCTGAAGGGACCTTGATCGTATACTGGTGATAGGTGTGTCTGCATTCCGGCATCACGTACGGCACCTGGAGCCCTTCAATGTCTGACAGTTCCCTGTCGTATGCGGCCGCCAGCACACGCTTTCGTTCGGTCCACTCGTCGACGTGCTTCAGTTTGACGCCGAGGATCGCCGCCTGCATAGCGTCCAGCCGGCTGTTGATACCCAGTTCTTCATGGTGATACTTGTGGTGGGCACCGTGAACACGAAGCATACAGACATGCTCGGCCAAGCCGTCATCGTTGGTGGTCACCATACCCCCATCACCGTAACCGCCGAGGTTCTTCGTGGGGAAGAAGCTGAAACACCCGATATCCCCCATGCCACCCGATTGGCACCCTTTGTAGGTCGACCCGAAGGATTGGGCACAGTCCTCCACGACGTTGAGGTGATACGCGTGCGCAAGTTCGAGCAACGGACCCATGTCACAGCACTGGCCATACAGGTGGACGGGGATGATGGCCTTGATAGCCGGCGTATAGGACGCTTCAAGGTACCGGCGCACGCTGTCAGGGTCAAGGTCGAAGGTGCAAGGGTCGATGTCACAGAACACCGGCGTTGCCCCGAGACGCACGATGCAGCTGGCTGTGGCAAAGAAGCTGAATGGGGTCGTGATGATCTTGTCCCCCGGTCCAATGTCCAGTGCCATAAGTGCAAGCAAAAGGGCATCAGAGCCAGATGCGACACCGATGGCATGCCGGACGCCCAGGTAGCTGGCAACCTCATGCTCGAAGGCCTCGACCTCCTCACCTAGAATGAAGTGCCCGCTGTCCAGAACACGGTGAACAGCATCGTCGATCTCGTCCCTGATCTCGTGGTATTCGGCCTGCAGATCGACCATTGGTACCTGTGTCTTCATTTTGTCCATTTGCTCTCCTTCTGGTTCTCCAACAGCTGATCCTCCGGAACATCCCGGAACACACACGCTGGATTGCCCGCGACAATGACCCGCGCAGGAACATCGTGTGTCACGACGGACCCCGCAGCCACAACACCCTGCTCGTCGACCGTCCGGCCGGGCAAGATCGTCGCGTTGACGCCGATCCGGCCGCCACGCCTGACCACAACACCTTTGAAGTGCTTGAAACGTTCCTTGCCACGCGCCATGTAGTTGTCGTTGGATGTCGCAACCATGGGAGCGACAAAGACGTCGTCCTCCAACTCGGAGTAGGCGGTGATATAAGCGTTGGTCTCCAACTTGCAGCGTTTGCCGATCGTGCAGCGGTTCTCGATGGCAACGCCACGGCCGACAATCGTCTCCTCACCGATGGTGACCGCCTCGCGCACGGTCGCCAGGTCGGCTATCATCACCCTCTGCCCGATCGAAGCGCCTGCATACAGGACACAGCCACACCCGATCTGGACATCGTCTCCAATGATGCATGCTCCATAGACACTGACGGGAGGCATGCCAGACCGGATGCTGTGCATGGGGCGCCGTCCGATGACGGTATTGTCCCCTGTGTTCACGTGACGTCCCAAGCAACTACCGGCTAGGATGACCACGTTGTGTCCCAGCATGCACCCCTCGCCAACCGTGACTCCAGCCTCGATGACAATATTGTCTCCTGTGACGACATCACGCGCCACGTGTGCATCTGGGCTAATCGACATGTGTCCCTCCAAGACGGCTGTGAAGATAGGATGTTCCCAGCTTCACCGGCATCTCCGTCTCAATCGACTCATACATGGCCGTGACCAGTTCCAGGACTTTGCGACCTTCAGCGTCTTCAAGCATGTTCGGCTGTCCCGAGTCCAGAGAATCCAGAATGGACCGAAACAGCGCTTCGTGGCCATATCCGTACACACTGTCCGGCACATAGTCGGCACGTTGAACCTGTCGATCTTCGGGACGTTCGTCGGCAAATGCCCATGTGCGAACCTGATTGACAGCGAAGCCCGCTATCTCGACCTCCCCTTTCTCGCCCAGGATTGTGATGGAACCCTCCAAGTCTTTTGGGTTGGCACAGGTCGTCGCCTCGAAAGCGCCCAGCGCCCCGGACTGGAACTGCCAAGTTGCAACAGCCGCATCTTCGGCCTCCATGCGATGCAGGAAACGGCGTGATGTGGCATACACAGAAGACACTGGTCCACCCAGCCACTGCATGAGGTCAACGTAGTGGATCGCCTGATTGGTAATGCAACCCCCATCTTGTGCCCACGTCCCACGCCATGGTGCCTGATCGTAGTAGTCCTGCGTCCGATGCCATCGTACGCGCGACGTGATCATCAGGACACGACCAAACCTGCCTTCATCCAACGCACGCTTGAGCAGCTGGATGGGGCCGTTGAACCGGTTCTGCTTGACCGTAAACAGACGGACGTTGGCCTCACGGGCAGTCGCAATCATGGCATCGGCATCCGACAGTCGCAACGCCATGGGCTTCTCCACGATGACATTGCAGCCAAATCTCTTCATGACATCAATCGCCACACCAGCATGATTTCCACTTTCGGTACAAACATTCACGATGGCAGGATGAATCTCACTCATCATCGTTTCGTAAGATGTGTACCACGGGACGCCCCACTGCATACTCGTCGACTCTGCCCTGTCACGAATCAGGTCGCAGACAGCCAAGAGCTTGGCCCCCTGCACCTTCGCCAGCGCTTCGCAGTGCTTACGAGAGATGCGCCCGCAGCCAACCAAAGCGAAGTCTGTACTCACGATCCGGACTCCGCTGTCAGAACAACTTTGGCCAACGGCTTGCCGGCGCCAGTTCGACCAACACCCCAGTACTCCAGTCCCGCTTCCAGAACCAGGTCTGCATCCAGCATATTACGACCATCGACAATCAGTTTTCCCCTCATGGCATGGGTGATCGATGTCCAATTCACACTTGTCCAGTCTGCTGCGTCGTTGGCTATGACAACAGCATCGGCATCAGCAACACATGCTTTCAACGAATCCTGCATTGTGGCCACGATGTCGCCAGGCAACCGGGCGCGTACAACGCACGAGTCATACGAACGGACCTCTGCTCCGGCTGACAACAGGCCACGAATGATGGGAAATGACCTGGTTTCACGAGTGTCGTCCGTCCCACCCTTGAAGGCAAGACCCAAGACCGCGATCGTTCTTCCCTGCAGTGATCCCAGTCGCGCGACCAGATGGTCCAGCACGATCTTGTATTGCAGCTCATTGACAGCAACCGCCGACGCAAGAACCTGGAAGTCGTAGCCAACGCTGCGAGCCACGTGAAGAAGCCCAACCGTATCCTTGGGGAAGCATGAGCCACCGAAGCCGATGCCTGGCTGCAGGAACTTAGGCCCAATTCTGCCATCAAGGCCCATCCCCTGCGTTACTGCATCCACATCTGCACCAAGCCGCTCACACAGATTGGCTACTTCGTTGACAAATGAGATCTTCGTTGCCAAGAAGCAATTGGCAACGTACTTGATGGTCATGGCCGACATGGGATCGGTCACAACCAGTGGCACAGCAAACGGTGCATAGAGCTCCAGAAGACGCCTGCGAGCCCTGGCATCCGCCGCTCCAATAACGATACGCTCTGGATGTAGCGTATCCATAACCGCCATGCCTTGACGCAGGAACTCTGGGTTGACGGCAAAGGCCAGCTTCTTGGGTTCTGCAGTACCTTGCATCTCAGCCTCAAGCGCAGCAAGCGCGGTTGGAGGTACAGTACTCTTGATCACGACAACAGAGTCGGGCGATGCTATCAATGCTATTTGACCCAAGGCCTGGC
>Ga0209539_1001577_pt1 | contig 12318 bp, 8 predicted proteins | sample BarGraNGADG00312_2_FD_184499 | JGI IMG/M metagenome (GOLD analysis project Ga0209539, IMG submission 184499) | Arctic peat soil microbial communities from Barrow, Alaska - Barrow Graham LP Ref core NGADG0011-312 (SPAdes) (version 2) | ecosystem: Environmental > Terrestrial > Soil > Wetlands >... | reverse complement strand
ACCCCGACTGCCTGCTCGCTCGCTCGAAGGACTCGAAGCTCACGCAGGCCGAGCGCCGGACGCTCGCGTCGGCCATCGCTGTCCTCGGCGGCTCGTTCATGGTCTCGGACGACACGTCGCTGTGGGAGGTCGAAGAGATCGAGCTGCTGGCGAGGAGCCTGCCTCACTCCCCGGCGCGGCCGCTGTGCCCGGACTTGTGGAAGAGCGAGGTCCCGCGGTTCCTGGTGAGCAAGATGGAGGACCCGTTCGGCGAATACCGGCTGGCCCTCGCGGTCAACTGGACCGGCGGCGCGCGAGAGATGTCGTTCAAGCTCGAGGACCTCGGGCTCGCGGAGGGCAGGTGGCACGCCTCGGAGTTCTGGAGCGGCGAATACCTCGGCGAGATCACGGACGCGATCTCGATCGGCGAGGTGGAGCCCCACGGCTGCGGCCTGCTCCGGCTCACCCGCGCGCAGGACTCCCCGCAGATCGTCGGCTCGAACATCAACCTGTCGCAGGGCGCCTCCGAGGTTGTGTCCATGGGGCGCACCGCCGGAGGGGTTAGCCTGGTCGTGAGAAGTCCGATAAAATGCGAAGCCGTGATCACCATGGTCCTGCCCGGCGCGGGCGACCTGGCAGCGTCCCTCGCGGGCGGAGGCGAGGTGGCCGTCGAGAGGCTGACGACCCTGGTGTACCGCCTCAAGTTCGACCTCGACGGCGAGGCACGGCTCGACTTGAATTACGGGAAGGCCGGTCAATGAAACAGGAGAGAGAGCAATGCCAGTAGCGAACATCGACGGCACGAGGATCGCGTACGAGGTCACGAGCGACGGGCCGCCACTTGTGTTCCTCCACTGCTGGACCGGGAACAAGGGGTTCTACTTCAACCAGGTGCAAAAGTTTTCCGCGGACTATAAGTGCATCAGCCTCGATTTCCCGGGCCACGGTGACTCCGGAGTGGTCGAGGACAAGGACTACTCGGTCGAGCGCCTCGGCGAGATGACGGTCTCGCTTCTCAAGGAGCTGGGGGTGAAAAAGGCCGTGTTCGCGGGCCACAGCCTGGGAGGGATGGTCTGCTTTTACCTCGCGCTCCACTACCCGGACTTGGTCGAAGGCCTCATCCTACTGGACACGACATCACACCTCTCGGGATTCATATTCCAGCGCATAGGGGCGTTCGCCGCGGTGCTGCTGGGCTACGTCGGCGCGGCGATCTGGGACTCGGGCTTCAAGGGGACGAAGGCCGTCGTGGCCGGGACCGCGGCCACCCACCCGTTCGCGAAGCCGCTGACTCGCATCTACACGGCCCGCGAGTGCAGCCAGGTGCCCAACGGGCCGATGACCCGCACGCTCAATAAAGCGCGTAATTTCAACTCGACACCGAGGCTGGGCGAGATCACGGTGCCCGTGCTGATCGTCGTGGGCAACACGGACCTGCTCGCCGATATCAGGCACGCGAACCGCATGGCCAAGGGGCTGCCGAACTCCGTTCTTCTGATCGTACGCGGCGCCGGGCACATGGCGCTCTTCGAGAAGCCCGAGATAGTCAACAGGGCGATCGAGGACTTCCTTGCGCGCGCCTACCCGCCGCCGCCGAAGGCCAAGGCTGCCAGGAAGCCTGCTAAGAAGAAGCCCGCCGCGAAGAAGAAAGCCGCAACAAAGAAGAAAGCCGCCTGAAAACGCAAAAAAGGGTCAAACCTCTTTTTGCGTTTCAGTCCAGGAAGAACAGGTGCTGCTTGTACTTGTCCATCCCGAAGTCCTTGATGAGCTTGCGGGTGGATGGCTCCTTGAGGAAGTTAGAGAACGCCAGCGCGCCCGCAATGTTCGTTCCCGGGAACTTCTCGTGGTTCACCACTGTCACCGTGTAGCGGTTCACCATCGTCGGGTCGTTATCGATGTACAGCTTGAGGTCCAGCCCTTTTGACAGCACGGTGTATGTCGCTTTGTCGGAGACCGCGTATGCCTGCTTCTGCTCCGCGATCCGCAGCGTCTCGCCCATGCCCGCGCCCGCCTCGATATACCATGGCTGGCCCGCAGGGCTCACGCCGGCCTGCTCCCAGAGCGACATCTCCATCGCGTTCGTGCCCGAGGCGTCTCCGCGGGAGACGAACGGCGAGCCGCTCGCGGCGATTGCTTTCATCGCGTCCGCGCCGCTCGTCATGCCCTTGATGTGAGCGGGGTCGGAAGGCGGGCCGACTATCACGAAGTTGTTGTGCATCAGCTGCCAACTGGCCTGCGCGTCGCCCTTGTCCACGAACTCCTTCTCCGCCTTCGGCTCGTGGGTCAGCAGTATGTCCGCGTCGCCGTTCTGGCCCATGAACAGGGCCGCGCCGCTCCCGACCGCGACCGGCTTCACGTCGTAGTGGTACTCGGCCTCGAAGCGCTTGACGAACTCGTCCATGATCCCGGAGTCTTCGGTGCTGGTGGTCGTGGCCAGGATCACGGTGCCCTTGTTCGAGCTCGAGGTAGTCCCTCCCCCGCAGCCGCAGGCGGCGACAACGACAAGCACCAGCAGAGCGGCGCCGAAAGCCTTCTGCATCCTCACCGGATGACCTCGATCTTAGTGATCATCCGGATCCAGTAGAAGCCGTCCTCGCTCGGCACGACGAGCCGCACCGGCCCGTCCTCCTTCGCGATTGGCTTGCCGTCCATCATGTATGCCATCATCGTGTCGGGCTTCGAGGCGACGTCGAAGCTCACGCGGCCGACGTACCCGTCCCACGCCTGGATCTTGAGCTCCTTGAACGGGCGCGCGACGCCGTTGGCGTCGAGGATGGCGTTCAGCGGAGTGCCTTTCCAGGTGTCGGTGTGGGTCATGCCGTTAGACCGCTTCAGGATGGCCTGCGTCTCGAGCGGCGGCATGGCCTTTATTCCGGTGACCGTGATCGTCTTGTGGGTTGCGCCGTCGGTGAGCGCGATGTTCTGGCACGCGGTGTACATGCCGACGAGCTTCTTCTCGCTCTCGAGCACGGGCTTCGAAGAAGTAGTCGTCCCGCCGCACCCCGCGGCGAAGGCGAAGAGCAGAAAGATCAAGCCGATAATGACAACACCGCGTAAGCGCTTCATCGAGCCACTCCTACCTGGTATAGAGCCGCGCGCACGGCGCTTCGCATGCCCGAGGGAAGAATTCCGGAGAATGCCGCGCCAGTCAGGCAGGTCACGAAGCCCTTGGATCCGGCAAAATATGCGACGGCTTTTGTCTTCGCATCAGGTGTCGCCGGCTGGGGCTGGGCCGCGGCTGGCACGGAAGGCCGCGCCGCAGGCTGGGAGGGCGCTGGTTGAGGCGTCGGCGCGGGCTGCGGCGCCGGGGCCAGTGGCTGAGACACCGCGCCATACACGGCGAGCGAACCTTCGGGCACCGAGGACAACGGTGGGGCCTGCACGCCCGCCGGGACCGGGTCGACCTCGATCGAGTACACCATGCGCTCGCACTTCGGGGTGTTGGCGTCACCGCCCTGGTCCCTCTTGCCAGGGTGAGCCTGGGGGACGATCAGCCGCAGCGGGCCTTCGTCCCCAGCCGACAGCGCGCTCCCCGATTTCTCGTACGCGATGATGGACATGAGGTTGCCCGGATAGGTCTGCAGCGCCTCGGCTATGCTGAGGTCTACCGAGTACCCGTCGCGGGCTTTGACTACCAGCTTCGAGGCGCCGGCGTCCAGACGAAGCTTCTGCTGCAGCAGGGTCGAGAGGCTTACACCTTTGTAGTTCTCTTCGTAATAAGTGTAGGGCTCGAGCTGCTTCAGGAAAGTATAGTGGCCAGAGAACGCCGGCATGGCCTTCAGGTCCGCCATCGAGTAGGTGACGCTCGTGGCCGCCCGGCCGGGCACCGCGCCGAGCACGCACGCCCCGGCGACCAGCGCCAGCACGAGCAGCAGCGCGAGCGCGATGGGGACGGAACCGGGAGAGTCAGCCGCCGCCGGCTTCCCGTCCGATTCTTTCCGGCGCTTCACCACGTACTCCACGATGACGAAGGCGAGCACGAGGAGGCCCGCGCCTCCGACTACGACAGGTATCCAGAGCGCGACAGGCCCGCTCGCGCTGACCCTTCCGTAGACCCACACCTCGTTCACAGGCACTTTCTTCGCATTCGGAGCTTTGTAGCCTTTCGGCAGCGGGCCCACTTCGATGAGCCTCAGGTTGGAGACCCAGGAAGGCTTGTTCATGTCAGTGGGACTGTACTGTGGCGCGACGTACCGCAGCGGTCCGGTGCCGTCCGGCTCAGGGTCGAGGTCCTTGCCGCCGGTCTTGTACGCGACGATCGGCGCGAGCCCCTTGGAGTTCTTGCGAGCGAGGTCGGCCGGCGTCAGCTTCGTGTTGACCTTCGGCCAGAAATAGCCGTCTGAGGCCAGGACGCGAACGCTTGCGGCCGGGCTGGTGACCCCCGCCTTCTTGAGTATCTCGGTGAAAGGGACCCCGTCGAACTGGAACGTCGCGATGGTCTTCCAGCGGTTGATGCTTCGGTAGTCACCGCTTGCGCGCTGCATCGCCTTCAACTGTGACGTGTTGAGGACCATGCGATCGGACTTGACAGCAAAGGACACTACGAAGAGCGCGGCTGAAGCGACGATGAGCACGATCGATATTAATGCAAGCAGGCGAAGCCGTCTGATGGCACGCCCTCCTTTCCAAACACGGGAGGCACGGCGGTTTCCCGCCGGACCCTATCGGTCTTCGTCCTTAGCAGTTGCCTTAGGACAGAAGACTCGGAGAGCCATTAAGCACGCTGCTAAGTTATCGACGAGGGCCTTTCTTGTCAAATGCCCAACCTGCCCTCGCTAAGTTGACAGTCGCAGGTTCGGGTGGTAGTTTGTCGCGCTGGAAGGGTTTTCCGAGCGAACCGACCTAAAGCGAGAGCCACGGGCGGTTAGCCGATAGGGTGCGACTGGAAACGGTCACGCCTCCCGCGCTTGGAAAGGAAGACCTCAGAAGAACAGGCTTTCGATGGCGTCCTTCCGTAAGGGCGCCATTATTCATGAGTCGTCTTTTCGCGCGCGGGAAGGCGGCTTTTCGTTTCCTCCACGAAGAAAAGGAGATCTGCAGATGAGTAGACCAGTCAGAAGAACTGTCACCATCGCGGCCGCGTGCGCAGTCCTCGTGCTGCTGCTTGCGCTGGCGGTGGCGCCCGCGCTTGCCGCGGAGCCCTGGGGGTTCACCCAGGTCACGAGCCCATCGACCCAGAGCCTGACGGCGGGGACGGCGCTTGACGCCAACCACGTATGGGCCGCGGGCGGCCAGGCCAACATCGTCTTCTGGGACGGCACGTCCTGGACGTCGCAGAACTCCGGCGGGAGCATATTCCTCGGCGGGATGTGCGCCGGCGACGCGACCCACGTCTGGGCGGGCGGAGACAACCAGACGATCCTGCGGTTGACGGGAACCACCTGGGGTCCCGAGCCCGGATGGGTCGGCACAACAGGGGTCAGCTTCTACGCGGCCGACGCGCTCGATGCTTCGAACGCGTGGATGGCCGGTGGCACGAGCAGCGCGTGCTCGATCGTCAACTACAACGGCACCAACTGGACCGAAGAAGCGCCTGCCGGCGTCACCGACCAGATCAAAGCGGTCAGTGCTCTCGACGCGGACCACGTCTGGGCTGCGGGATACGACGCCAGCAACAACAGCCACATCTACTTCAGAGGCGCGGGCCACACATGGAGCTCGACCCCTCAGTACACCCTCACCGGAGTGAGGCTGCGCGGTATCTGTGCCATCTCGCCCACCAACGTATGGGCGGTCGGCAACGCCGGTACGATCCTCCACTATGACGGCACCAACTGGACCGCGGACCCGCAGTCAGGCGTGGTCGTGACCACCGACCAGTACATGGTCAACGCCACCGCCGCGAACAACGTCTGGTCGGCCGGCAGCGGGAACACCGCCATCAACTTCGATGGGGCCACCTGGACCAACTACGCGAGTCCCGTTGGCGCAGCGGCCCACAGGACGGCGCTGCCGACCGGGCCGGGCTCGGTCTGGCTCACGGGCCAGGGCGGGCGGATATTCGAGGGATCGATCATGAGGATCGACTCCTGCAGCCCGAACTCCGGCGCGCAGACCCAGACCGTCGACGTCAACATTGTCGGGATAGCAACTCATTTTGTTAACACGACAAGCGCGGCGACATTCTCCGGCGCCGGCATCACCGTTAATTCAACTACTGTTACCGACCCGACACACGCGACCGCGAACATCACCATCGCCGCAGGGGCGGCGCCTGGGGCGCGCGACGTTAACGTGACGACCGGAGCGGAGACCCCGACGGCGTCTGCCGGAGGCTTCACCGTGAAAGCGATGCACACGATCACGGCCACAGCGGGACCCAACGGCACCATCACCCCCGCGGACGCGGTCAAGGTCATCGACGGCGACAGCCAGGCGTTCACCGTAACGCCGAGGGCCGGCTACTACGTCCAGGACGTCGTGATCGATTCTTCGATACACCTGGGCAATGTCAAAGGCTACACGTTCAATGGCGTGACGACAGACCGCACCATATCGGCCGTCTTCGGCCTCGGAAGCCCGATCTGGTACCTGCCCGAAGGCTCCACCGCCTGGGGATTCGGCGCGAGCATCAACATCGAGAACCCGAACAACCAGGACCTCAACGCGAAGGTCACCTACATGCTCACCAACGGGAAGACCAAGGAGCTCATGGTCGGACTTCCCAAGATGAGCCAGGTGACGGTGGCGCCGTTCGACACGGTGGGCGAGGCCGACTTCTCCACCAAGGTCGAGTGCGTCCAGGGCAAGTCGATCGCGGTCGACAGGACGATGGCCTGGTCGTCAGGCGCGCAGCAAGGAGCCGGAATCCACAATTCGATCGGCGTTACCGCTCCGACCACCACGTGGTTCCTGCCCGAGGGCTCGTCCAACTGGGGATTCGAGACATGGCTTCTAATCCAGAACCCCAACGCTGATGCGGCCACCTGCCACGTCGTTTACATGGTAGAGGGCATCGGCCCCAAGGTGGTCGACCACGTGGTACCCGCGCACTCCCGCGCGAGCTTCAACATGCTGAGCGAGATAGGCAAGGCGGACGCCTCGATCATGGTGCTCAGCGACATGGGTGTCATCCCCGAGCGGTCCATGTACACCCACTGGGTCATCCCCGGCGGCCAGGACGCGCGCCGTGAGGGCCACGACTCGATAGGCACGGCTTCCCCCGCCAACGACTTCTACCTGGCGGAAGGAAGCACCGCGTGGGGCTTCACAACCTACGTGCTGATCCAGAACCCAAATGCCACGAAGGCCAACGTCACGCTGACCTACATGACCAACAGCGGCCCGGTCTCGGACCCGACGTTCTCGATGCCTCCCAATTCGAGGAAGACCGTCAGGGTAAACGACAAGCACCCGGGCCTCGACCTGTCCACGAAGGTCCACTCCGACAAGCCCATCGTCGCCGAGCGCTCGATGTTCTGGTCGTCGGTGGCGGGTATGGGACAGGCTACGCATGACTCGATAGGGACCAGCTCCGCACATGCGGACTGGTACCTGCCCGACGGCGAAGTGACCCCGGGCGACGGGACCGAGACTTACACTCTGGTCCAGAACCCGAACACGACGCCGGTCACGGTGCGGGTCAGCTACCTGAACCAGGGCGGCAAGAACAACGTCGTCTTCACGGACATAGTCGGCGCGTACTCGCGTAAGACATACAACATGGCAGACAAGTACGCTCCTGAGACTTCCGCCTCGGCCTCGATCATGGTGGAGAGCCTGACGTCAGGCAAGAACATCATCGTCGAGCGCTCGATGTACATCAACGCACGGTGGGGCGGCAGCGACACCATAGGCGGCTGCTCGGACTAGGAGCGACGAGGACCAAACGAACGAGCGAGCACCCGCCCTCCGGCGGGTGCTCTTTTTCCCGGAGGCAAAGACGGCCTCGCGTGGCATAGGTGTGCAGCCACACGATTCACCCGCATGCTGTAGAGTAGTTAAGAGCCGCGCATGGGGCGCGGGCGGATCAAACAACAGAAGGAGCAACCGAGAATGAAGAAGGGCAAGAAGAAACACAGAATACGTCGCCTGCTCGTGCTGGGCATCGGCGGCGCGGCGGCATACACCTACTACCAGGTGGTAAAGCCACCGGCGTGCCCCTGCACCTGCGCCCCCGAGGAGCGCGTACAGCTGAAGGACGAGGAGAACATGGGCGGGGTCGGCCTGGTCATGGAGAACATGATCAGCAAGTTCACGGACGATCCGGCCAAGGTGAGCATCCTGGACAGGATCGACATGGTCATCGCGATCGAGCCCGTGGAAGAGCCCGAGTCAGCGATCAGCATGACGTTCAAGTGCGGCAGGGTCCTCATAGAGCCGGGCATCGCCCCAGGCTACGACATCAAGCTCTCGTGCGACTACGACGTCCTGATGGCGCTTCCCAGCATGGGAGTAGGTCTCCAGACGGTTAAATACCTGGCGACCCCGGAGGGCCAGGAGGTCCTGCATAAGCTGCTTTCAGGGAAGGTCAAGATATCGGGCAAGGTGCTGCACCTGCCGGAGATGTTAAAGCTGTCCATGCTTCTGGCGGTTCCCCCGGAGGCTTAGAGGCCCGGGCGCGTTACCGTGATTCGAAAGGGCGACACCCGTGTCGCCCTTTTTGGTTTGTGCTATCAAGGCAATCCCATGTATTCGGGATGAATACCTGCTTGACTATGTTGTCCGGTGATGCTAGATTCTCCGTTCGGAAGGGTTTTCCGAGCAGGCTCTGCCTAAGGCGCAAGCTAAGGCGGTCTGCCGATAGGGTTGAGCTGGAAACGGTTCCGCCTCCCGCGCTTGGAAAGGAAGACCTCTATAAACAGGCTGACGTCAGGCACCCCTTCCAGAAGGTGCCTTTCTTTTTGGCCGTCTTTCCTTGCGCGGCAGGCTGCTTTCTTTTGACTCAACTCTTTTGAAACCCGTCATGGACTCGGCTCGCGACGTTCCATGGTGATACTGGAGGAAAGACGTATAGTGGCCGCCGGGTCGCGTGGGGTCCCAGGCGAGGGTCTTGTGGGTACGGGAAAAGGGCAACCCCGGACTGCTTCACGAGAGTGAGGCGATCCGACCACCGGCGCCGCCGTCGAAGGATCTTTGCCACGCTGGCAAAGAGATGTGACTGGTGGCCACACGTCTTCTTGAATTTCGGATCGACGAGGGTGAAAAGCCTCGACAGGAGGAGACCATGAAAGAGCGCAGGATAGTCTGCCTGCTGATGACCGCGATACTGACTCTGGCCGTGCTGCCCGCGTTCGCGGGTGTCGCGTCCGCTCAGACGCCGGTGGCGGGCAGGGTGGACGCCGCAACCGGAGCCACCCCCAACTACCGCACGTTCCTCAAGGACGACCTCAAGAGCATGCCCTATGAGGGCGGCTACTACAGCTGCCTCAAGGCATCGGCTCCGTACACCTGGTTTCACCAGAGCTATTACGGTGTGCCGCTCTCGTACCTTCTCAACGTCGAAGTGGGAATGAAGACCGGCACGACAGGGATCAAAGTGATCGCGACCGACGGGTACTCGACGACGCTCACCCCGGCCGAGGTCAACATGACGAACCCCGAGGGCATGCGTACCATCCTCGCCTGGAGGTGGGGCCAGGAGAACAAACCGAGCAGCCCTCTGACAGAGATGGATAACACCGTGGGCCCGTTCCGGATCATAGTCCCTCAGGCAGTGATCGGAGGTCATGGCGCAGGGACCGACAACTTCAACAGGGCGGTCAAGATGGTGAGGGCTATCGAGATCCAGCCGACCCCGCCCGGGATGCTTGCGGCGGACACATCCAAGATCGGCCCCGGACAGGTCATGGTCTACGGCAACGTTTTGAACCGACGCACCTTCAGCCTCAACGCGCTCAAGTCGATCAAAAGCTACTCGGGTATATACAAGTGGCTCAACTCGTTCCCGACCCACGGCCAGTCGACGCTGGTCGGGCTGCCGCTCCCCTATTTCTTGCAGCAAACGGTTGGCTTGCTGCCCGGCTCCACAGATGTCACCGCGGTCGGCGCGGATAATGTCGGTGCGACATTCACTATGGACCAGGCCACCAGGACTTACCAGGACGGCAACCAGATGCTCATCGCATGGAACGAGAACGGCCAGGACCTCAAGCCTACTCCCGTGCCCGGCGGAGGGCCGCTCAAGATCGCCAGGCCGCAGACGTCCTACACCGACGTCAACAAGTCGGAGTGGATAAGCAACCTGCGCGTCCTGCGCGTCGATCCGAGCGCCGCGGACCCGGGTCCGAACGGCACACAGGTGCCGGCGGACAGGCTCATTGTTTGCGGGAACTCCAGCCCGAACAACGTCCCGAGCACCTGGTATATGGCGGAGGGCTATACGGGCGGAGGCTTTGAGGAATGGCTTTGCATAGGCAACCCGAACCCTTGGAAGACGCAAGTCGACATCACCTACATGGTCCAGGGAGAGGGCAACAAGAGCCAGTCCCTCAGCGTTGAAGGCATGTCGCGGGCCACGGTCAAGGTCAACGACCAGGTCGGCAACGGAAAGAGCGTATCGGCCAAAGTGGTCGGCCACGAAAACGACTCCATCGTTGTCGAGCGCGCCATGTACTGGAACTCCAAGGCCGGCGGCCACTGCGCGGCCGGGGTCAACAACGCGGCCACGGGCTGGTACCTCGCCGAGGGGTCGACGGCCGGAGGCTTCGAGACGTGGGTCCTGCTCCAGAACCCGGGCGACAACGGCGCGATCGTCAAGCTCAACTACATGAACTCATCGGGCCCGCACGCCGGCCCCACGATCAACATGGCCGCGCACTCCAGGACGACCATCAACGTCGCGGACACCCTGCCGAACGACTGGCAGGTATCCACGCAGGTCACGGCCGACGTGCCGGTCATCGCCGAGCGCGCGATGTACTGGGGCAACAGGAAGGCCGGCCACGACGCTGTCGGCGTCACGACCCCCGGCACCTCCTGGTACATGGCCGAAGGCTGCACCGCCAACGGCTTCGAGACCTGGGTCCTGCTCCAGAACCCGGGCAACAACCCGGCGAAGGCCACCCTGACTTACATGAACGAGAGCGGCGTCAAGCCCGGCCCCGTTGTGGACCTGCCCGCTCATTCCCGCAAGACGATAAATGTCGCGGACACTTTGCCGAACGACGTACAGGTTTCTACGAAGGTGACCTCGGACCAGCCGCTGATCGCGGAGCGCTCGTGCTACTTCAACAACAGGCAGGGCGGCACTTGCGAGACCGCGGTCGATCAGCCCAAGTTCAAGTCGCTGCTGGCGGAGGGCGCGACCGACGGCGGCTTCGAGAGCTGGATCCTGATCCAGAACCCCGGGGCGACGGACGCGACCGGTGTCATCAACTACCTGACGGCGACGGGTCCGATCGAAAGGGCGCCGCTGGTGGTCCCGGCGGGCAAGCGGGTGTCCGTAAATGAATTTGCGGATGTCGGGGCAAACATGCAGGTATCCGCCCAGGTGAACTCGAATACGGCCGTTGCCGTCGAGCGCGCGGTGTACTGGAACAACCGCGTCGAAGGACACTGCTCGAAGGGTTACCTGAGCTGGTAATAGTTTTTGAATAGTGAGGTCCCCCCTCACTTGGCCAGTGCGCGAAGGGGACGACAGTCCGTCCCCTTGCGTGCGGCCATCTCTCAATCCCGCGCAGGAATCTCGAGCCCGAGGATTAAGCATTTACGTATAAGCCGGCAACAGGAGGTGTGGGGTGAAACTCAGCGCGCGAAACATGCTGAAGTCGAAGGTCATCAGTGTCAACCACGGCGCGGTCAACTCGGAGATCGTGATGGAGCTCCCTTGCGGGCAGCAGATCGTCTCTGTGATCACCAAGTCTTCCGCCGAGGACCTGGGCCTCGAGCCGGGCAAGGAAGTCTACGCGGTCATCAAGGCGACCAATGTCATGGTCGGCGTCGACTGAGAAAGCGCCGGGCGTCGGCGAAGAACGGCCTTTCGAGGTCAATCCCGCCATACTCACACAGCTCGTGGCAGCAATAGCAGCGGATGCATGCGTGCGGGTCCACGACCGCTGTCCCGTTCTCCACGCTGATGGCGTGTGCCGGGCAGATGTCCGCGCACTTTGAGCATGCGACGCAGCGCTCGGGGTTCGGGTGAGGGCGTACGACCATCATCGAGCTGTAAGAGCGCATGGCAGAGGCCGGCAGCCACTGGATGGTGCTCTTCTTCGTCGGAAGGACCAGGTCGCGCACGCGCAGGCCCTCCGGGTCGTCTCCCACAACGTCCAGCCGCGCGGAGTCGCCGTGGAACACACCCCTGCGGACCGCTGCTGCGAGCGGCAGGTTGAACCCGTCGCGCAGGCCCAGCAGATCTCCCAGGAAGCTGTCAACGGCGAACGGGTCGCGCCCGGCGGC
>Ga0209539_1001575_pt1 | contig 12323 bp, 11 predicted proteins | sample BarGraNGADG00312_2_FD_184499 | JGI IMG/M metagenome (GOLD analysis project Ga0209539, IMG submission 184499) | Arctic peat soil microbial communities from Barrow, Alaska - Barrow Graham LP Ref core NGADG0011-312 (SPAdes) (version 2) | ecosystem: Environmental > Terrestrial > Soil > Wetlands >... | reverse complement strand
ACCGCCGCGTCTATCTTGTCGGGCTCGAGCCCGGCCCTCTTCAGGACCTCGCCGATGATGAGAGTGGTGAGCTGTACGGGGGGGACCGTCTTGAGCGAGCCCCCGAAGGTCCCGAATGCTGTCCTTGCCGCGGACACTATGACGACGTTCTCCAATTGAGCCTCCTTTGGCCAGCGCCCGCGCCGCGGGCGCAATCAAATGCACGAACCCGGAGTATTCTAACCTTGCCTGTGAGCGGCGGGCAAATAAAAAAGCGGCGCCGCGCGGGCGCCGCTCAGTCGTTCATCTCAGCTTGCGAGCCAGTCGAAAAGGCCCTCATCCGTGTCGGGACGGGAGAGCTCGACTGTCTTGGTGATGATGTCGGCGTAGCTGTACGAGACGCGCTGGCTGGGCGAGGTCTTGGTCTCGACCAGGACCACGAAAACGTGGGGGTAGGTCTCCTCGAGGACGGCCATGTTCTCTACGACGATCTTGCGGCCCTTGTTGGCGCGCACTTTGAGTTTCTCACCAAGGCATTCTTTGAGGTCGTCGCGGATTCTCTGCATGACGTTGACTTCCAAAGGTTCGGAATTCCTCAAGTCTTCCACCCTTTCAGTTCCGCGGATACAAAGCAGCGCATTGATTATAACCAAATTGGCAAAAAATGTCAACCACAATGGTGTGCTTTACTGCAGATTATTAGGGTGAAAAGTGTACCTGTCCCTACAATACTTATGCGCTGGCACCGCAGTTCGTGCAGAAGTGCTCGCCGCTGGTGAGCTTGCTCCCGCATTGCTCGCAGAACTTGTGACCGGCCTGCGGAGCCTCCGGCGTTGGGCCGGGCGCGGGAAGCGCGGCCACCTCAACCGGCTTGCGCGTGTACACGAAGACCAGCAGAGCGGCGAACGCCAGGAACAGTATCCCGAAGATGACCGAGAACAACACCTTCTGGTCGCTCCAGAACCCGTAGGCAGCCTTGGCCGCCGGCATGTTGTACTTGAGTGCCTTGTCGGCCGAGTCATAGTGCGCGCTCGTGGCCTCCGGAGGGAGCGTTATCACGCTGGTCGTCTTGAAAGTCTGATCCGTAAAGAGCGTGAACTCGCTGTTGACCGTCGAGGTCTCCTCGAAGGTGAAAGTGCGCCCCGAGTCCTCCTTGGGCTTGGCGGAGTATCCGTACAGCACGAAGTCGCCCTTGGTGCTGTATGCCATTCCCGGCTTGTCGTACGTGATGACCACCGAGTGCGAATCGTCCATCATGTCGGTGTTGAAGTCGACCAGCTCGCCGGTGGTATCCTCGTCCGTGTACCGCCGGGTAAGGAAGCCCCTCTTCTTGCTCTGCACTTTCTTGATGGCTTCGTAGTCGTCCTTGGAGTACTTGATGGTATCGGCAACGTGACCGTCCCCGACGGTGTCGACCGTGACCTTGTAAGTCTCGTTCACGGTGGGGCTTTCGGCCGCGTGGGTCAGGCCGGCCGCGAGCAGCACCGCGAGGAGGGCTGCCGCGGCTATAAGCGTGAAGTATCTCCTGGCCTTTACCATGACGGCATCACCCCCTCCTTCCACCAGAACTCAGGATTGATGTAGATGATCGTACCGTCGTCCTGCGCTTTCTCGAGCTCCTGCTTGGCGAGACTTATGCACTCGGAAGCCGTGACGTCGGGCGACACCACGTCTCCGTGCTTGGAGACGGCGTAGTCCTTGTCGAGGAAGGTGGACTCTATCGCGTAGGTGTCTCCGCTCTGGGGCGTCTCGATCACCGGGATGGCGTGACCCGGTATCAGCGCGACGTACGATTTCACGCCCACCGCCTCCATCATGGCGCTCATGGTGATGGCCAGGTCCAGGCAGGTCCCGGAGTTGCGCTCGATGGTCTCCTTGGGGTACTGGACGTACTGGGAAGCACCACCGGTCCAGAACCCCGACGGCTCCATGATGTACTTGACGCCGTGCGTCCGCAGCGCCTCGAACGCGCTCTCGAAAGCGGCGATCGCGTCTTCATCGGTCGCCCTGGTCTCCAGCCCGCCCGCCGCGGCGTTGGCGAAGGCCTTGGTCGTCTCCTCGTTGGGCGTAATGAACGCCGCGATGAAGCGGTAGTTGTCGAAGTTGTCGGCGAAGGTGATGATGTCGGCTTCCTTGAGGCTGGTGAAGACGAAGTCGTTCTTGCCCAGCAGGAAGAGCTTCTCTGACTCCTCCTCGGCCTCCTTGAGGCCGTCGTAATCGTAGCGCACTGTCAGCTCGACCGGCGTCTTGGTGGTTATCGCCTCGACCTTCTGCTGGTTGAGAGGAGGAAAGCAGTAGTCGCGCACCGTCTGCCCTGGCCGGATCTCCGCGTAGGTCTCGCCCGAGTTCCATTCGGTTAGGTCACCGACCTTGTAGGAGATTTTGAAGTTGCGCGCCGGCATCTTGCCGACGTTCTTGATGATGGTCTTGGCCACCCACATGTCCTGGTTGTTGTCGCCGTATACCTTGTAGGCGCAGGTGAGGATCTCGTTGCGGGTGAGCAGCTTGACGTCGAGCCTGACCTTGGATGGGTCGTAGGCGGCGCTCGGCCGCGTGACCGAAAAGATGAAGAGCCCGCCGGAGGCCACCATCAGCACGCACAGGACGACGACGAGGAGTAGTTTCAGTCGGTTGCTCATCGCGGTAATCCTTTCGGGAAGCAGCCACCACCGGCCGCTGGGCAAGGGCGCCTGTGATTTGATGTTAACACACAGGGGCAGGGGATAAAACCGGCCCCGTCAGGGCCCGCCGGTCCCGGGAGAAGAGAAGAACGACTCGACGGCTTCGGCGATCGTCTCGGCCGCGGGAGATACCCTCAGATCGAGCCTCTCTCGAGCCAGCCCCGGGCTGTAATAGAGCCCGGACTCGGCGAGCATCGCCGCCAGCGGCTCGGCCGGGTCCTTCGACCTTCCCCGAGAGCGCTTCGGTTTCGCCGCCGGCGTGGCGACCGGTCGGTGGTCCGCTCCGATGGCCTCCATCGCCAGCCGGACCTCGCCTGCCAGGTCGGCCAGCGTGATGTTCTCCCCGGCCAGGATAAATGCCTCGGAGGGCTTTCCCCTGCCCATCACCTTGATGGCGGCCGGCGCGGCGTCGGAAGCGCGCACGACGTTGATGCCTCCCGCCCTGCCCGCCAGCGCTCCGCTCAACGCGCGGTCGATCAGCCACCAGCAGGTGTCCCGCGCCGAGGTGCCGTCACCCATCATCACCGTGGGGTGAAGCGTAACGTACCTGAGCCGTCCGTCGTCGCAGTAGCGCCGCAGCAGGTCTTCGGTGGCCCGCATCGCCCTCAGGCAGGCCGCCGAGCCCTCTGGAGCCCGCGTGCTCTCGTCTCCGGGCTCAGCCACACTTCCCGGCGCGAAGCTCATGGCGGATGACGAGTACACGATGTCCTCGACGCCGCAACGGGTCATAGCCACCAGCAGATTCCTGGTGCCCTCGACGTGCGCCCTGGCCGCCGGTTCGTCGAGGGGGCTTGAGAGCAGCCTCTCCGATTCGAGGTGGAACACGGCGGTGGCGCCGTCGAGAGCCGAAAGGCACGACTCGAGGTCGAGAGCGGACGAAGATGACGTCTCGAAAGGTATGCCATCGACCCTGGGAGCCGTGCCGGGGGCGGCGATCGCGCGAACAGGGAAGCCGTTGTCCGCGAGCTCGCCGGCGACCCGGGAGCCGAAGAGCGTGTCGGCGCCGGTCAACAGGATGGTCAATGTCCTCGCGCCTCTCCCTGGGTGAGTCGCGTCTCTGTGATGCGGGCCGTCAACCTAGCCTTGCCCCGCATTCCCCGCAGAAAGCCGCACCCTGCTCGTCGATTGTTGCGCCGCACGACGGGCACTTTGCCTCGGGCTCCGAGGCAGCCGCTGCCGACGGCGCCGCGGCCGCTGCCGCTGGTGGAGCCTGCGTCGCGGCTCCAGGCGGAGGGGGTGCTGATGCGGGCGCGGGCGGAGGCGGAGGAGGTGTTGCCTGCGCGGGCGCCGGCGCTGGAGCCGGAGCCGCTTCGACGGGCTTCCCGCACTCTCCACAGAACCGGATCCCGGGCGTCAGAGGGCTGCCGCAGGACGGGCAGGTGAGGCCCGCCGGCGGTGGCGCGGCTGCTTGCTGGGGAGCGCCGCAGTTGGCGCAGAACCTCAGCCCCGGAGTCGATGGCGCCCCGCACGAGGGACACGGCATGGTGACGGCGGCCGCGGCCGCGCCTGCGGCTTTCATCTGCTGCACTACCCCCTGCAGGCGCGTTATCTCCGCCTGGGTGTGCTCGATCTCGGTGTCCAGGGCGCGAATCTTGCCGCAGGTCTCTGTGAGCTCCGCGTCGCTCAGGCGTCCCTGCAGAAAAGCCTGGTAGGTGGCTTGCCCGAGGTCGGGGAACGACTTGTCCTTTTCCTTGGTTAGCCGCTTCACCTGCAGCTTTAGGTGGTTGATCTCTTTCTGCGGCTTGACTCCCGGATCACTCGCCATTCTGTGCACCTCCGCTCATTGGAGAAACTGCCCGGACAATTCTACCACGCCCGATTCTCATGAAAGCCGACCGTAACCGGGGACGAAACGCATCGCCTTGTTCCTGAACTCCGGCCTGCCGCCGTGGCGCTTCTCCTTGTCGAGGACGGTGACGTCGAAGCCGTCTCTGGCAAGGATGATGGCAGCGGTGAGCCCGGACAGCCCCGCTCCCACGATAGTGATCTCACGCTGAGGCATGGTGTCCCCCCGTTCTCGTCGTCCGCTCAGCCGCCGAACACTATTCTATAGCGGAGGCGCGCGGCCGCGCATCCCTCCAGGCCGGCGCCTGGAGGCGGAGCGGGTCAGGTGAGATAATCCTTGAAAAGAGGAGGCGACCTGTCCGCTCCATGGCCTGACCCGCAGGCGCGGGAGAGATATATACGGTTTCTCGAGCTCGAGCTGGAGACCATGAAGTCCGCCTCGCGGGGCGCGGTGGACCCGGACCTGCTCGCTGAGCTCACCTGCCTTCTCGACGACTCCTTTCCCAGGACAAAAGTATTCATCACCTCCAGGATCGCCCACGACCCCGCGGGAGGGTTCTCCGACGAGATAAGAGCCGTGGCCTGGGCGGAGGCTCACTCGGTGCCGTCCGGCTCCACCGGCTCGCGCGTGCCGGGGCAATGGACCGAGAAAGAGATCGCGGCAAGCATAAACGAGTGCTTCGCCGAAGCCCGCCGGAGGGTGGGGCTCTGAGCCCGCGTTCCACAACCGGGGCCTTGGGTTGCTATAATTAGACCGAGGTCTGAGGGGGGGATGCTTCTTGTCCGAAAAAACCGGCTCCAAGATCCTTGTCATCGACGATGACCGGGACATGCTCAAGATGCTCGAGGCGATGCTCGTGCTCGACGGGTTCTCCGTCCGCCTGTGCAGCGATCCCGAGCAGGGCGTCTCGATAGCCGAACAGGAGCTTCCCGACCTGATACTCCTGGACATGGTCATGCCGCGGAAGAGCGGCCTGGAAGTGATGATGGACATCCGCGCCAGGCCCGCCACCAGCCGGATCCCGATCCTTTTCCTATCGGCGGTGGGCGAGGAGGCGGTGGTCGTCAAAGCCCTGAAGGGAGCGGACGACTACGTCATCAAGCCTTTCAAGACACTCGAGCTCGAGGCGCGCATCCTGAAGATACTCGAACGGACCGGCGCCGCGGGCGCTCTCGCCGACAGGCCGGCACGGCTGCAGCGCCTGCCGGTGCAACGGGGCGACGAGACCCTGCTGATCCCGCTGGGGGAGATTTGCTACTTCGAGGCCGCGGGGAAGTACTCCTACGCGCACACCCACGACAGGCGGTTCCTCACCAACTTCAGCCTGGGGCAGCTGGAGGAGAGGCTGCCTGAGACCGACTTCATTCGCACCCACCGCTCGCATGTCGTGAACGTCAACTTCGTGCGGAAGGTGACCAGGGACAAGGTCAAGGGGACGATGGTGGTCCTGGCCGACGATTCTGAGACGCGGCTCAAGGTCAGCGACTCGCAGCTGCACCTGGTCAAGGAGAGGCTCGGCCTCTGACCGCGCCGCCGCCGGCCGTTCCCTTATTGAGGCGCTTCGTGCCCGCAGGAACACGGTTCGTTTCCTGGATGCCCCAAATGCTTAGGCCCGCGGCGTTAACGGCAGTTATAATGTCCGATGGACGAGTACCGGGCTGGGTGCGCAGTACACCAGTCCCGGCGTACGAGGAGGGAGATCTCCTTAGCATGATAGTAAGTCACCTTACCGCAACCTGGGACCGGGCGCCGAACACACAGACGGCGACGCACACCTATACTGCCACCCAGCCATAACCACGCTTATAGGTTCTGGGATCAGGCGGCGGCGAGGTCTGGAAATCAAGGGGCGCAAGCCCCTTGATTTCATTTAGCGGGCAGGTTTTAACCTGACCGAACGCGCCATTGGGCGCTCGAATCTTGCGCCGGTGTTGTCGTCGCGAAGCGATGCAACACCGGCGTGTCGACCTGGCAGATCCGAAGTCGTCAGTCGGTCTGTTCTGCCGGGTCCCGCTTCTGCCTGACGAAGTACTCGCGGTAAGGCGCTTTCTTCTCCCCCAGCGGCGCCAACGACGCCGCCGCGATGAGCACCCCGGCGACCAGCAGGGCGATTGACACGCCGTGCACCACGTAGGTGAGCCCGAACACGTGGATCACCTTCGTCCCCACCAGCGTCGCGATCGCGCTTGAGATGCCCGCCCCCACCACCAGGAAGATTCGCGAAACGGCATGGAACGCCGCGAACGCCTTGCCCCGGTCGCGGTCGTCGATGCGCTCCTGGACCATCGTTATTGCGCAGAGGAAGAGTATCCCGAAGGCGGCGCCGAAGAAGGCCGCCAGCAGGTATACCAGCGGAAGCCACTGGATGATCGACATGCTGACCATGATGCCGCCGGCCGTCAGTAGCGCCATCCGCAGCATCCACGGCTTTTCCTCATGCTTCACCAGCACCTGGAGCACGATCATCCCCATAATTATCCCGACCCCGAACAGCGCCATCAGGAACCCGAACGCCATGTCGCTCGTCGCGCCCAGCACCTGCTTGACGTAACCGATGCCAACCGCGTACAGGCTGCCGCCGCCCACGCAGCCCATCGCGGCGCCGAGCATCAGCGACCTGGCGAAGGGGTGCCGCACGGCGAAAGTGATCGACTCGAAGAACCCGGCCTGCTCCTCGTCGGCCTCGAGCCGGTCGGATGGGGAGGTCAGCCGCATCCGCACGTAGAATGTCACCGCCGCGAAGAAGCTGACCGAGTCGAGCACGAATGCGATGGTCGTCGGGTGGCTCGAGAGGAAGCCTCCGTGCACGAACAGGCGGGTGAACGGAGACGGCACCGTCACGAACGAGAAGAACACCGCCGCCAGCGGGATCACGCCGTAGGTCGTCATCATCGAAAGAGAGTTGGCCATCGTGAGCTGGTCCGGCTCCACCAGGTTGGGGATGCTCGCGTCCCTTGCCGCGAGCCAGACGATGGAGAGGCCTTCGAGGAAGAACAGCAGGACATAGAGCCCCCACAGGTGCGTGATGAAAGGCGCCGCGAGGATTATCATCCCGCGCGATATGTCGCAGCCGATCATCAGACGCTTGCGGTCCATCCTGTCGGCGACGAATGCGGCCAGCGGCCCGCTGAACAGCGCGGGGACGATCCGGAACGCGAGCATGCCCCCCACCGCGAGGTAAGAGCCGGTCGTCCTCCAGACCAGGGACATCAGGGCGAAGGTGGCCAGCCAGTCCCCGGTGCAGGAGACCAGTTGCCCCCAGAAGAGGCGCATGAAGTTCTTGTTGCGGATTAGGACGCCGAACTCCTGTTTGACGTCGCCCATCTGGCCCGCCAGGCCGCCGTTTCCCATCTCGTCCTCTCGTTTCCGGTCGTTGCTCAAAGTTGATTGTAATGGATACCGCTACTTGACCGCCTTGCGGAATCGCACCGATACTCGTCGGCAGGAACCTCACCCATCAGCGGAAATGAGATACTTCATCTACATATAATATATTCCCCTTCTTGATGGAGGTGTTTCAGGATGGTGGACCCGGACAGGTTGACGGTCAAAGCGCAGCAGGCCCTGGGGCAGGCCCAGTCGGCGGCCGCATCCATGCAGCACCAGGAGGTCGACGTCGAGCACCTGCTTCTGGCGCTCATAGACCAGCGGGACGGCGTGGTGATACCGTTGCTGCAGCGGCTGGGAGCGCGGCCGGAGGCCCTGCAGGACGCGATCAACGGAGATCTCGCCTCACGCCCCAAAGTCAGCGGATCGCAGAAGCAGTTCCTATCACCGGCACTTGACGCGGTGCTTGACCAGGCCCAGGCGATCGCGCAGAACTTCACCGATGAGTTCGTCAGCACCGAGCATCTCCTGCTGGCGATAATCCAGGGAGGGGGAAGGGCCGCGCAGCTACTGGCGGAGCACGGGGTCACCGTGGACGACCTGCTGAAGGCGCTCGCGGACATCCGGGGCTCCCAGCGCGTCACCGACCAGAGCCCCGAGGAAAAGTACCAGGCGCTGGAGAGGTTCGCGCGCGACCTGACCGCCGAGGCGCGTAAGGGAAAGCTGGACCCTGTCATAGGCCGCGACGACGAGATACGCCGAGTGATCCAGGTACTTTCGCGGCGCACCAAGAACAACCCGGTCCTCATCGGTGACCCCGGCGTGGGAAAGACCGCCATCGCCGAGGGGCTGGCCCGGCGCATCATCGACGGTGACGTCCCCGAGGGCCTCAAGGGGCGGAGGCTGATGGCGCTCGACATCGGCTCGCTGGTCGCGGGCTCCAAGTACCGGGGAGAGTTCGAGGACAGGCTCAAGGCCGTGCTCAAGGAGATAGACCAGGCGGCCGGCGAGGTCATCCTCTTCATCGACGAGCTGCACACGCTGGTTGGCGCCGGCGCGGCGGAGGGAGCAGTGGACGCTTCCAACATGCTCAAGCCCGCGCTCGCGCGCGGCGAGCTTCACGCCATCGGCGCCACCACGCTCGACGAGTACCGCAAGCACATCGAGAAGGACGCCGCCCTCGAGCGCAGGTTCCAGCCGATCCTGGTGCAGGAGCCGTCGGTCGAGGACACCATCTCCATCCTGCGCGGCTTGAAGGAGCGCTACGAGGTGCACCACGGCGTGCGTATTCAGGACTCCGCGTTGGTCGCGGCCGCGATACTGTCCGACCGCTACATCACTGACCGCTTCCTCCCCGACAAAGGGATAGACCTGATCGACGAGGCGGCCAGCCGGCTTCGCATAGAGATTGACAGCATGCCGACCGAGGTCGACGAGGTCGAGCGCAGGATGAAGCAGCTGGAGATCGAGCGCGAGGCTCTGAAGAAGGAGACCGACAAGGCCAGCACCGAGAGGCTGGAGAGGCTGGAGCAGGAGCTCGCCAACCTGAAAGAAGAGAACCAGGAGCTGCTGGCGCACTGGCAGAACGAGAAGGCGGCCATCGCCAGGCTCAGGGAGCTGGGCGAGCGGATCGAGTCGCTCAAGCAGGAAGAGCAGCAAGCCGAGCGCGAGGGAGACCTGGCCAAGGCGGCCGAGATCCGTTACGGGACCCTGGTCCAGGCCGACCGCGAGCTCCAGGAGGAGAACGCGCGGCTGGCCGAGCTGCAGAAGGACCGCAAGATGCTGAAGGAGGAAGTCGACGAGGAGGACATCGCCGAGGTCGTCGCTAAGTGGACCGGTATCCCGGTGTCCCGCCTGATGGAGGGCGAGGTCGAGAAGCTGATAAAGATGGAGGACCGCCTGCGCGTTCGGGTCGTCGGCCAGGACCAGGCGATACTGGCGGTGTCGAACGCCATCAGGAGGGCTCGCGCGGGGCTGCAGGATCCCAACAGGCCGATAGGTTCGTTCATATTCCTGGGACCCACCGGCGTGGGGAAGACCGAGCTGGCGCGCTCGCTCGCCGAGTTCCTCTTTGACGACGAGCACGCTATGGTGCGGCTCGACATGAGCGAGTACATGGAGAAGCACACCGTCTCCAGGCTCATCGGCGCGCCGCCCGGCTACGTCGGCTACGAGGAGGGTGGCCAGCTGACGGAGGCGGTGAGGCGAAGGCCGTATACCGTCATCCTGCTCGACGAGATCGAGAAGGCGCACGAGGACGTGTTCAACATCCTGCTGCAGATCCTGGACGAGGGGCGGCTGACCGACGGACACGGCCGCACCGTCGACTTCAAGAACGCCGTGGTGATAATGACCTCCAACATCGGCAGCCAGTCACTGAACCTGGCCGTGGGTACCGATCGCGAGGAGGCCTCCGCGCTGGTGCTGGAAGAGCTGCGTCAGCGCTTCCGCCCGGAGTTCCTCAACAGGGTCGACGAGATACTCGTCTTCAACCCCTTGAGCATCGAGGACATCAGGAAGATAGTCGACATACAGGTCCACCTGCTGGACAGGCGGCTGGCCGAAAAGAAGATAGAGATATCGCTGACGGACGAAGCCAAGGACCTCCTGGCCGAGGACGGCTTCGACCCCTTCTATGGCGCCAGGCCTTTGAAGCGTGTCATCCAGCGGGAGATACAGGACGCGCTCGCTCTGAGGATCTTGAACGGCGACGTCACCGAAGGCGACGTGGTAGAGGTCGACGCTCAGGATGGAAAGATAGAGTTCGAGGTCAGGGGGGCCGCTTAGCCTGACCGGCTCAGCGGCGCCTCTCGGCGTGCGGCATCAGTATCGCAAGAGCGATGTACCCCGCGAGTATCACCAGCAGGATGATGTGCAGAGGGATGATCCACTTGAGCGACGGGACCAGCGCCATTATCCCGGTCGCCAGCACCACCACCAGCAGCATCGCGAGCACCCGGTTGCGCCTCGTCACCATCTCGTGGCGGGCCCGGGTGCTGGGGTAAGGGATGAAGTCATCGGAGTCGTCTATCTGCTCGGTGTAATGACTTCGCCTGACGTACGGCTCCGGGTCGCCTGAAGAGTAGGCGTAGTGGCCCCTGCCGTAGTTGTGGGTGCTTACAGCCAGTGCGGCCATGCCTCGCCTGAAATCGGTGACGGTATTTACGGGAGAGTCGAGCACACGCTCCTTGAGGAACTCCGGTAGAAACAGAAGTCCCGCACTGAGCATCAGCAGCAGTAGCAACAGAATTTCCATTGCCCGTCCCCTTAGTGCCCTAGTCCACTTACCACTACATATTGATGTCGACGGAATGTTAGCACACAAGATACAGCCGGGCAAGAGGCTTTATTTGAGTTTTCTCGGCTGTATTTGTGCCCTGGACGGTGCATGAATCGTCGAGAATGCCTTGTTAAAAGGATAAATTAGAGTTGTTGGAGTGGTTTATATCGGCTATATTTTTTTTTGAATTTTTTTTATGGAAGGTATCACGGTTGAGTCTTTTGTGCTTTTTGTGACTTTTTGGTAGAACAATTGGGCGCGCCCCGGCGTCTGTATTCCTTGACGCGCAAAGGCGCATCGCGTCCTTGTTTGCGGGCCATGAGCGTATTCTATCTTTGGAGTCAGGCGGGCCCCGGAGCGATGATGGCAACGACAAAGTTGGTGCGCCGAGGAAGTTGCCTGACCCCGGCATAACGAATTAACATGTAGGCTGCTCCAGGGCGTACGGCGGAAGGCGAGATGGGAAAGCACTCGAGTCAGAAGATTTCATACTGGGAGGCCAGGCATCGCAGGAGAGACCTGCGGAAAAAGGCCAACGCAAAAACGAAGGGACCGCGCAGGCGCAGCCCCATCAACAGCTACTGGTTCATCATCTTCTTCGTGATAGGCATCGCCCTGGGCGGCGCCCTCGGCTTTTACGCGAAACCTATCGCGAAGCTGAGCGCCAAGATCTACCTCTCCTTCAAAGAGAGCACCTGGAAGGCCGAGCCCAAAGAGCAGAAGAAGGTTCAGAAGGCCCTCACCACCCTGTCGACCGATCCCAACCAGAGCGTCAACACGCTGGTCATGGGCAGCGACGCGGGTAGCAACAAGGGCGAAGGCGGCTGGTGCCGCAGCGACGTCATGATGCTGGTCTGCCTGCAGGAGCGCGACAAGAAAGCGGTGGTCGTCTCCATTCCCAGGGACACCAAAATAGAGCTTCCCGGCCACGGCACCGAGAAGATAAACGCCGCCCACTCTTTCGGCGGGCCGTCCGGCGCCATCGACGCCGTGAAGAGCCTGCTGGGCCTGGACGTGCATCACTACATAAGCATGCAGTTCACCGGGTTCCAGCAGATCGTGAACGCGGTGGGCGGAGTGCCCATCCACCTCAACCAGCCCATCAACGACCCCCACGCCGGCTACCTGCCGGCGGGAGACCTGAACCTCGACGGTTGGCAGGCACTGGTGGTGGTCAGGAGCCGCAGGCTCCCCAACGGGGACGTGGACCGCATCAAGAGCCAGCAGGCTTTCATGAAGGCGCTGATGGCCAAGGCGGAGAAGATGAAGA
>Ga0209539_1001574_pt1 | contig 12328 bp, 8 predicted proteins | sample BarGraNGADG00312_2_FD_184499 | JGI IMG/M metagenome (GOLD analysis project Ga0209539, IMG submission 184499) | Arctic peat soil microbial communities from Barrow, Alaska - Barrow Graham LP Ref core NGADG0011-312 (SPAdes) (version 2) | ecosystem: Environmental > Terrestrial > Soil > Wetlands >... | reverse complement strand
CTTGGTAATTCCATCAATATTCCGGGTACCGGTTAGAAGGTATTGACCAAACATAGTAAGAGATGGTAATTTCCCATCGGTAAATGTATTTGATCTTATTGTGTCCGATAGCAGATGAAATCTCACAAGATTTTTAAGCTCAGTAACATCGACCTGATCAACAGATGCAACATTTTTTTCCTGCAAGTAAGTTTTTACAGCATCATTATTTGGAAGAAACAGTGTATAGGCTCCATAAGCGCTCAAAAAACTTGCAGTTTCTGTTATATCAAGAATTTTTCTGAATTCAGAGAACTGTTCAGGATATTTATCGAGATATGCAGTCATGTTTACATCGGTAGTAGTATTATATACCAGAGATTCTTTTATACATCCCGATAATCCGATCAGCATCATGAGACTTATCATGCTGCCTATCACCATCTTTATTTTCGAAATCCTTTTCATTTTTCAGGTATTTAAAAGTTAAACTATTGGTAAAATGGGTTTTGCTCCAAATTTTTATCTGTCTGCAACTCATATAAATTAATAGGCAGATAGTGACTTCGAACATCTTTGTATTTATTCAGCATATACTGTTGCCTGTCGCCAGGGGCAATTTTTGTAATTATATCCAGCATATATTGAATGTGAGCGTAATTATTGCGTTTGGAATTTCTCAGTATATCGTACCATCTCTTTCCCTCGAAAGCAAATTCACGTGCTCTTTCTGCCATAATATAATCTGAAACTTCATTTGGTGAATTCGGATCGGGAGATTTTGCAGTACCAGCAAGAGCATTGGCACGGTTTCTTATCACGTTTACAAGAGAAAGCGCTTCTGCTCCGCCGCCCGACCATGCAAGTGCCTCAGCTTTCATTAATAATATATCGGAGTAGCGGTAAACAAACCAATGTGCATATGAAGAAGTTGATGTTCTGGGAGTTCCCGGGCTTGTGTTATTAGTTCCGGCAAATTTCCAGATCATTCCGTCACTGGATCTTATTGAGGAAAAGTCACCACGAATATCCTTGTTAGTATCATCAAGGGGATCAACTGTGTAGATCTCATCCATCACCAGAGGCGATCCCATGAATTGTCTGCTTGTTGAAATAAAGAATGAATAAAAAGGATTCAATATTTGATTGTCGTACTGGAATTCAAAGATACTTTCATTGGAATTTCCCAGGTAGAAAACTGTATAATACCATTGAGAATTAATAATGCTATCTATACCATTATCGCCTAGAATCTTGCCGGCAATTAGTCCAAACTGGCCTGAAGCAATAACTTTGTTACAGGCATCAATGCATTCAGTATATTTTTCCATCCAGAGGTACACATCGGCCTGAATGGCATTAACAGTATACCTTGTAATGCGTCCTTTATCCTGTTGCCTGATTCCATAAGTTGTAACTGCGTTCTGTTCGGCAAAAGCTAAATCTGAAACAATCTGATCCCATACTTCCTGTTGAGAACTTTTTACAAGTTGTTCCAGGCTGGCATCACTTGATGTAGATTTGAGCTGTAATGGTACTTCGCCAAATGATCTGAGCATATTAAAATACATAAGAGCTCTCAAGGCATAAGCTTCAGCAAGATAACTGTTCAAATCAACTTCCTTAAAAGTTTTATCAGAAGCAAGTACCGCAGGGGCAAAATCAATTACAGTATTGCAATAGTTAATTGTCTTGTAAAGGACCCGCCAGCTTGTGATAGAATTTGAAGATGAGATATTTCCATTTATTATATTCAATTGTTCAGCAGAAGATTTGATGGTCGGAGAAATCATATCGCCACGAATTTCACCCCATATGAACAGGGTTTGGGTAGTCGCAAACAGAGAAGAATAGCAACCGATTACGGCAGCCTTTACATCTTCTTTGGTTTTCCAGAAATTTTGCCTGATAATTCCATCCTGAGGCTTTAAGTCGAGCCATTTTTCACAGGATGTAGTTAGGATAACTGCAAACAGGAAAAGTGCCAGATATTTTGATTTTTTAATCATCTTTTTAAATTTTTAGTCAGAGAAATAATTAAAATCCAACCGTTATACCTAATAAAACTGTTTTTCCCGGAGGAGTCATGGAGTTATCCACATTGTAAGAAAGAGGATCAGTTTCTCCTCTTGCTGATACATCGGGGTCCTGACCTGTATATTTAGTCCAGGTAAAGAGGTTCTCTGCTGTTATATAAAAACTTGCAGTGCTGATTTTAAGCTGTTTAAGAAGATCCGGAGTAAAGTTATATCTGAGTGTAACTGACCTTAGCCTTACAAAGGAGGCATCTTCAACATACCGGTCGGATCCGAGCCAGTTATATCCACTTTTATATAAAGCTCTTGGCATATCGGTTACATCGCCCGGATTACGCCATCTGCCAAGTACCGCTGTACTCTGATTATTAAAGTCATACATGCTGGTTGTACTCATTTTGGTTCCATTGATCAGCTGATATCCCCAGCGATAATTGAAAAATGCTGATAGCTTAAGATTACCTTTGTAGGTAATGGCCGGACCAAATCCACCGGTGAATTTCGGTATGCCGTTCCCAAGATAAACTATATCCTTATAATCTATATTACCATCGTGGTTAATGTCCTCATACATCGCATCACCGGGCTTAAACTGATAATCAGTTGCAGGATAGTTAAACCTCATCTGTACAACCTGGCCGTTGGGCCCTATTATCTGATTACCTGAGGCATCTGTGGCTATAGTCGCTTCCGCATCTTTGTAAACTCCAATAAATTTGAAGCCATAGTACGATCCAAATGGGTTTCCAACCTGAAGATAGGTCTGATATTGACCGTTTACATCAATTTTTACACCATTTGTTTTAGGATAGAATTCAGATACAGACCGAAGAGTATTAATGTTTTTGGCAATGTTAAAATCAAAGCCGAACGACCATTTTGCAGTCTTATAGGGTACTGTAAATATTTGAATTTCCCAACCCTGATTATCCATTGTCCCTACATTCATATTAACACCGTCAAATCCGGTATAAGAAGATAAATCAATAGAAAAAAACATGTCCTTTGTTGTATTCTTATATACTTCTGCATCAACCCTGATACGGTTTTTAAGTATCCCCAGGTTAAAACCTAAGTTCTTACCAATTAATGTTTCCCATTTCAGGTTTACGAGTTCCATATTAGATGGGTAAACACCCGACATTCCTGCATATGAAAAATTATAAGGTTGGTAAAAGTTAAAAAAGGAGTAGTTACTGCCGGGGACATTTCCACTGTGACCATAACTGGCGCGAAGACTAAGTTCATCAAGGAATGTGAAACTTTTCATAAAAGGTTCTCCTGAAACACGCCATCTGGCTGAAACAGAGGGAAATAAGCCATACCTGTTGTTTGGACCAAACCTGGAGTTACCATCACCTCTTAACCCAACCTGAAGCATGTAGCGCTCCAGATAACCGTATTGTGCTTGAACCAATGCACCTATAGAACGATACTGACTTGAATTTGAGGCCAGGGTTAAATCAGAGTTCTGTGTTCTTGATGGATTTGACGGATCCTGAAGAATATCTGAGGCTGTATTTGTAGTTGCCACATTATGCGATACCGATCGGGTATCGTTTGACTGTAAAGAAAGTACACCCTGAATGGAATGTCCGTTTTTAAGTTTAGGCGAATAAACCAAATTTGTTTTTGTCTGAATATTAAACCCATCACCATCACTGTCAGTTGCACGGTTAACTGAAGTTTCATTTGTTGGCCGGCCTGTAGCTAATTGTGGTAAAAAAGTTTGTGTCTTGGAATTATTAATGTCAAACTGAACATCAAACCTGGCTATAAGTACAGAATTAGGGATCAGAGCATACTCAAGCTGAAACTTTGGGGTTACTCTTTCGCCTAACTGGTGATTAATTCCAACCAAAGCCATTGCAAGCGGATTATAAGTACCTGAATACTGTCCCTGAATATTGGAAGCAGGTGAAAAATAATTAGGAGTGAGATTTCCATATTCATCGTATTGATAAATGCTCATATTAGGCATCTTGGTGTAAGCGATACTTCTGATAGAACCTGAATAGTTAAAATCTGTGTTAACATGTGTATAAGTGATGTCAGTTCTGAATTTAATCCTGCTAGAAACATTATAATCCAGATTTATTTTAGCTGTAATTCTATTCAATCCGGTACCTACGGTAGTACCTGATTGATTGAAATATCCGACTGAAGCGTAATATCTTGCTTTTTCGCCCCCACCCTGCATGGAAATATTATGATCCTGTAAGTAACCTAATTGGGTAATTGACTTAATCCAGTCGGAGTTTCTTGAATAATTGTAATAATTTAAAGGATCATTCGGGTCATAGGCAAACTCCTTATTAGTTGTAATATCCAAAGGTAAGCCATCCCTGTTCATAACCATTTCCGATATAAGTGTAGAGTATTGATCACCATTTAATAATGGAATTGCTTCGGGCTGTTTCGAAACGGATCCTTTTACGTTATAGATAATTGATGGTTTGCCAATAGAACCACGTTTAGTGTTAATTAACAAAACACCATTAGCAGCTCTTGATCCCCATAAAGCAGTTGAAGCTGCATCCTTTAATACGGTGATGTCTTTTATATCTGTGGGCGCAATATTCAATAGCTGTGCGTAACCCTGTTCATCAGCAGTACCAAAATTGAAGTCGGAAGGAATTTGCGTTTCATAAGGCATCCCATCCACCACAATAAGCGGGTTTGCAGAACCATTTAATGAAGCGGTTCCCCTGATACGGATAGACATACCTGCGCCAGGATCGCCGGTTGTAGTTCCAACGTCTACCCCTGATAAACGGCCGGATAGAGCCTGATCGATAGAACTTGCTCCAAGCTCCTGCATCTCCTTGACCTCTACTGTTGAAACTGCAATTGTTGTGTTACGGACGGGAATATTTAAACCTGTACCAGTATTTGTTGTAGTCTGAGAAGCTACCCCGGTAATCACAACCTCATCCAGCACACTCGAAGCAGTTTCAAGTCCAATGTTTACAGTAGTTCGGCCACTTATAGCCTGAACGATTGTCTTATATCCTATATAAGAAAAGGATAAACGATTATCAGGACTTGATATCTTAATGGCAAAATTACCATTAATGTCGGTAGGCACTCCTGTTACAGCACGATTATCTTTATCAAGCTCAACAACAGAACAACCAAAAATAGCGGTTTTATCTGCATTATCAATAACCCTTCCCTGAACAGTAATCCGTTCTTTAACCTGCTGTCCATTCAGTGTATTACTGATTATAATGACCAGAGCAAAGAAGCAATAATATAGTTTTACATAGATCGGTTTCATACGCCTTAATAATTATATTTTAGGAAGTTATCAATAGAATGAATTACAGTACGATTGGAAAGGTTATTGCTTTTTAACAGAATAACCTTTGCACTATTGTTGTAAGAATCTCTTAGTTCCATATTATCAAGCTGATTAATAACTGTAATATAAGTAGCGTCGCCGACAGAATTTTGCAGCATTGTTGCAAAGGCGCCATTCTTAACACCATCTGTGGCAACAGTGTTTTTATTTAAAATGTGGTACGTAATAAACCTTACAACCTTATCTTTATCTGCCGCAACAGTTGGTGCAAAATTTGGTGCCCCCGTAGTTGTGTTTCCCGGAAGAATTGCTTGTTTAACTGCAAGTACGATAGCTGCATTAGTCGGAATGAAAATAGTATAAAAAGTGCCGGCCGTAGTTCCTATAATTGATGAATCAGCAGCAAGCCATAGCGAAGAACCTTTCAGGTAACTGAAAAAAGAGCCAAAACTGGCAGCATCAGCTGTTGCCAAAGCAGAAATATGAGTACCAATCGCTCTTGCTGAAAATGTCAGCAAGCCTCCGGTAGATCTTTTCCCTGAAGGAACAACTTCATGAGTGTAATAAACTATTCCATTGATAAGTGTGCTTGAGCTGTCTTTTAGAAGATAGTTGCCAGCGTCTACATTTCCAACTGCTGTAATCTTATTGGCATTATATCTAACGTATTCGCCATTATACATTTCTATAATTCCCTGACCCGAAATGTCTGTAAGGTTAATGTTAGGCTGAGAAACGGATGTCTGTAAGATTCTGTAAAACCGGTCTCTTGCATTTGTAGTATAATCAACAGTAGCCAGAGGTACTGAATACGACCAGGTATTACGATCAAAACTCCAGTCATAATAGGCAGCTCTGACTGACACATCAGGCATAATAAACATAGTGTATTTGGTCTGGGCATTTATAATGGAATATTTTAACTCTGCATTGAGCCCTCTTGTCATAAGCATGTACCTGGGATCAAGATAAGGCTTGGAATAAATTGTCCTGAAAACATTTGCTTCCTGTACCTTATTTGTACCATAAAAGATACCATTACTTAATAACTTTTTATCGACAATGTTTCCGGTTGATATTGTTGGTACCTCACCCTGAAAATTTACAGAAGTGGCAAACCTGTTTTGATAGACACTTGAGGTCCACATGTGGGAATTTATGAAGTCATTTAATATTTCAGGTGGAGCTGCAGTGAATGATCCATAATATCTAAGTAATTTACTTGTATATGCTAATAACTCCGTGTTGGTCGGAACCATTAAAGTATACCCTCCAATCTGAGAATCGGTATTTCCCAACAGATAATTTTCATTATTTGGAGAAAATCCTAACAGGGAGTTGTATGTTTTAACAAAAACTGAATCTGTCGACCCGCTTAATACATTATATCTATGAGTCAGATCGGCATTATAGGTGAACCCGACAACCTTATTCAGTAAGCTTCTGAATTCGCTGTAGTTAGGATTTGAAGCAAGATACTGATCAATGCTGAGCGCAGGAATTAAAACTTTGTCAATTTCGTGAATTATACCATTTTCTGCAACGATATCAGCATTTACAACCGAGGCATCAACCACATTAAATCCGGAATAAACTGAATTCGGGTAGAAAAAATTATAATCCGCTGCGCTCAATCCCTTTGCAGTCATATAATTATCTGTGAAATAGGGAATGCTTTTATTGTTATTATCCCCGGCAACGTAAGATCCGTTTCTGTTTGCCGCAACAATTTTTCGCAAACTTCCGCTTTCGGTCTGGACAAAGTCGTAATAGACTGTTTTTCTTTTGAAAGCCTGATTGGGAATTACACCGGCGGTTGACTGGTAGTCAGAAAGCTGATCTTTTCTGAACGCATTATATACCAATGAATAGGTAACAATTTTTTTTGCGGTTTCAGAGTCAATGTCTGCAGCGCTGCTAATGCCATTTTCGGTAAAATATTTCTGAAAAGCAGCATCATTAGGTGCAAAAAAGGTCCAGTACCCTGCGTTGCTCAACGTTTGCTTATAGTTAGCCTTGTCAATGCAAACCAATAAACTTGTAAAGTTTTTTCGGGCTTCCAATTGTTGATAAATAGGCTGAGCAAGATTATCCGGGCGTGCATAATACGCTTTAAACTCTTTCTTTACACATCCTGTTATAAAAAGAAAACAGAATAAAAATAGAGAGGAAATTCTTAAAATTTTAGTCATAATCAGATAAATTACTAAGTTTTTTAATGATTACTTTAAATAAAATCAGGTAGCGAATCAATTTTACGATGCTTCGAAATTAAAATAAAAAATCAATCTAACAAATGAAATATGTTAATTATTTGTTATTTATTGTTATTTATTGTTAATTTATTGTTAAAAAAACATTATTTATAAGGCCTATTTTAAAATATATATTGCATTACACAGGGAAATCCATATGTATAAAGATTATACTGATATTGCTTTCCAGCTAAATATATTTTACGAGTTACTGCTGTGAGAAGGAGATCCCTCTCCCGCTGAAGCGGGATCGGGATGACATATCGTTTTGGTTCATAGGGAGGAAGGCAGAAACGGCGGTTTGCTTTTAAAAATATGGACTTTGAACTTCCCTGGGGCAAACCGCCGTTTCTGCCTTCCTCATAACTCACCCCCAAAATGGTGTCATCCTGATCCGCCAGCTGGCGGACCTTCCTGATAATTAACTTAAAATCTCAGGATAAGGAAAGGATGAATGAAGGATCTCCTTCTCTATTTCTGCAATTGACTTAAATTGAGATGTGATGAAAGATTAGGCTGGCGCTGGGGGTTATTCACATCACGCCAAATTCATTGTTAGCAATTATGTTACAACCTTGATCTTTATAGAGTTTGGAATATAGGAATAAACTCTTAATTTCGCAGTTACTTTTACATATTAGCCTTATTCATCAATTAAGAAAATAGTAACCATTAATTAAACTATCACCTTATGAGAAAAATTTCTGTTTCAATTGTTATTATCTTTTCTGTGCTTTTTATTTTCGGCTGCACCGGAAAAGGAACTTCAAAAAAAGAGACGAAAGCTGCTATAGATACAGTTACTGTTCCTGATACAGGTTATACTGGTATAAAGAAATATATGAGCAGAGATGTGCTGATTAAAGAGGCTACTTTTAAAAACGGAGTGAGAGAAGGACTTATGAAATCATTCTATCAGGATGGAAGAATCAGGCAATCTTTCTGGTATGAGAAAGGTTTGAGAGAGGATTCTGCAAAATGGTATTATGAGGGAGGTCAGGTTTTTCGTGCCACACCCTATAAGCATGATACTGTTGACGGTATTCAGCAGCAATATTACCAGAATGGCAGGTTGAAAGCCAAATTAGGGTTCAAAAAGGGATTACGTACCAATTTCCTGGAAGAATATGGCAAGGACGGAAAACTCATTGGCGGATACCCCGAATTGCTTGTAAATATTAAGGATGAATACAAAACAAAAGGTACTTATAAAGTAATGCTTTCTCTTTCAAATATGTCGGAAAAGGTCAGATTCTCTATCGGTGATATGTCGGCGGGTGTTTTTGATACCGCTCATTGTAAAGAAATTAATACAATAAGAGGTGTTGGGTATCTGAATCTGAAAAAGACTAAATCAACAAATGCAGGATACATTGGAGTAATTGCGGAGATACTTACAGGGTTCGGAAATAATCATCTTGTTTACAAAAAGATTGAGCTACCGTACAAGGATCTCAATTAAATTACCAAATATGATAATTCATTCTGCTGCTTTCATTAAAAGCAGTCCCACATTAAAAGATTGTCCTGTATCAACGAAACCGGAATTTGGATTTATAGGGAGGTCAAATGTAGGGAAATCATCTCTTATTAATATGATTACAGGTTGGTCGAAGCTTGCAAAAACATCTGTTCAGCCCGGCAAGACAAGGACAATTAATCACTTCCTTATAAATGAAAAGTGGTATCTGGTTGATCTTCCCGGATATGGTTACGCGAAAGTGCCAATCAAGCTAAGAGAAGAATGGGTTAAAGCTACCGAGAATTACATCCTTAAAAGAGAAAAGCTGGTATCACTGTTTGTGCTTCTCGATGTGAGGCACAAACCACAGCGTTCCGACCTTGATTTTATGGAGTTCCTTGGATTAAATGAAATACCTTTTGCCAGAGTTTTCACAAAAAGCGATAAACTTAACAAAACTGCTCTTGAAGAATCAATAATTAAGTATGATTCTGAGATGCTTAAAAACTGGGACTCCCTTCCCATTTCTTTTATTTCCTCAGCAGTTAAAGGTACCGGAAGGGATGAAATACTAAATTATATTCAGGAATCTATCAACAATTTATAAAATGCCAATTGATTCCGGTAGGATTTTTTAATTTTGTACCCAAATTAATCGATTTACTAAGCAGCTAAAATACAAGGAAAATGTTTGGAACAGCACCTATGAAACTCTTTTCCTGCAGGTCGTCTCAACATCTGGCTCAGATGATTGCAGATAAACTGGGGATTGAACTCGGAAAAAGTTCGGTAACAAAGTTCAGTGACGGGGAATTTCAACCCTGTTTTGATGAGTCAGTAAGAGGGTGCCTGGTTTTTATTGTTCAGTCAACAAACCCTCCGGCAGACAATCTTTTCGAACTGCTACTTATGATTGACGCAGCCAAAAGAGCCTCGGCATACAAGGTAATAGCTGTGATACCGTATTATGGTTTTGCCCGGCAGGACAGGAAGGACAGACCCAGGGTTTCAATAGGTTCCAAATTGTCGGCCGACCTCCTTAGTACGGCCGGTGTAGACAGAGTTATAACAATGGATCTTCATGCTGATCAAATTCAGGGATTCTTTAATGTCCCGGTTGATCACCTGTTCGGTTCTGCAATTTTTGCGCCTTATATTGAAAATCTTAAACTTAAAAACCTTACAGTATCAGCTCCCGATATGGGTGGATCAAAAAGAGCAAATGCCTATTCCCGACATCTTCAATCTGAAATTGTATTATGCTATAAGCTTAGGAAAAAACCTAATGTAATTGAAGAAATGTCGATAATCGGTGATGTGGAAGGCCGAAATGTTGTCATTATCGATGATATGGTAGACACTGCAGGTACTCTTTCCCTGGCAGCAGATATGATGAAAGAGAGAGGAGCTACAAGTATCAGGGCATTTGCCACACACCCTATACTTTCCGGAAACGCAGTTGAGAGAATCAACGATTCAGCTATTGAGGAACTTGTAGTAAGCGATTCGGTGCCTTTTATCAATACTTCTAAAAAAATAAAAGTGCTTTCAATCGCTGATATATTCGCGAAAACTATCTATGCTGTAACTACAAATCAGTCAATTAGTACAAATTTTGTATTCTGATTCCTTTGTCCTATATTTGCAGGCCAATTTTAAAAAATAATGTCAAACGTGTAATGGGGAGTTATCGGGATGATAACTTTTAGTAGCACAATAACTTTCAGATCAATGAAAACTCTAGAGATTAATGGAACATTCAGAACAGAATTAGGGAAGAAAAGCTCTAAACAAATCAGAAAAATAGGGAATGTACCCTGTGTTATTTACGGAAAGGAAAAGAATATTCACTTTCATGTTCATGAGAACGCTTTTAAAGACCTTGTTTATACACCTGAAGCTAAAATGGTTAAGCTGAATATTGAGGGAAAAATATATAAAGCAGTCCTGAAAGATATGCAATTCCACCCGGTAAAGGATAATATTTTACATGCAGATTTTATTGAAATTTTTGATCATAAACCTGTTACTATAAATATTCCGATTAAAGTATCGGGCGACTCCGTTGGTATAATTGCAGGAGGAAAATTGAGTATTAAAAGAAGAACTCTCAAAGTAAAAGGGTTAGCAGAAAATCTGCCTGAATCTTTAAGTATTGATATAACTAATTTAAAAATTCACGAAGGAATAAAAGTAATGGATCTGTCGTATGATAAGATTGAATTACTTGATGCAAAAAAATCGATGGTACTTACAATTGCTACATCACGTGTTGCAGCTAAAACTGAAGAAGAAGTTGCCGCTGAAACCGCTGCCGAAGCAACACCGGAAGCTCCTGTTGAAGAAGAAAAAAAGTAATACCAAATTAATTTAACAACAATCAGACTTGATGAAATATCTGATAGTTGGCCTGGGGAATGTCGGTGAAGGGTATAAAGATACCCGTCATAATATAGGATTTACAGTATTGGATGCCATGGCTTTGGCATCCAATACTTCGTTTATAGACGGACGTTATGGAGCCACCTGTGAAATCAAATACAAAGGACATACACTAATTCTGCTTAAGCCATCCACATATGTCAATCTCAGTGGCAATGCCGTTAGCTACTGGCTTAAAAAGAAGAATATTGTTCTTGAAAATATGCTGATAATTGTAGATGATCTTGCAATCCCTCTCGGAAGTATCAGAATGAGACCAAAAGGAAGTGACGGTGGCCATAACGGTCTTGCTCATATAACCTCTGTACTGGCGACTAATGAGTATCCAAGGATCAGAATCGGTATTGGAAATAGTTTCCATAAAGGCAGCCAGGTCGATTTTGTACTGGGAAAATGGACCCCACTGGAAAAAACGTTTCTGGAAGAAAGAATCTCAATAGTGATCGAAATGATCAGATCATTTGCATTTGCAGGGCTTGAACTGACTATGACTGCATTTAATAAAGTGGGGAAGGTGCCGGAGCCTGATTCTACTGCTTCAAAACTGCCCACGGCAACAAAGGGCCCACCACCAAACGGCCCCCCTGCCCCCCTAAAGGGGGGTTAATGCTCTGAATATGTGTATATTTCAATAAACTGGTAAGAAATAATCATATGGAAGAGAATAGAAATATTAGGATTGATAAATTTCTTTGGTCGGTCAGACTTTACAAAACAAGGAGTGTTGCTTCAGATGAGTGCAGGAAAGGGCGAATACTTATAAATAATATTCAGGTAAAACCATCCCGGATAGTTCTTAAGAACGAAATCTTAGTTGTAAAAAAACTGCCGGTTATCTTTACATTCAGGG
>Ga0209539_1001573_pt1 | contig 12332 bp, 19 predicted proteins | sample BarGraNGADG00312_2_FD_184499 | JGI IMG/M metagenome (GOLD analysis project Ga0209539, IMG submission 184499) | Arctic peat soil microbial communities from Barrow, Alaska - Barrow Graham LP Ref core NGADG0011-312 (SPAdes) (version 2) | ecosystem: Environmental > Terrestrial > Soil > Wetlands >... | reverse complement strand
TCAGGCCGGTACGGGAAGCTGCTGACTGAGACGACCAAAGCTCAACGTGCAATGATGGAGAGCCTTGGCGTCCCGGCGGAGACATGGTTACAAAAATAGCGGGAATTAAGGATGGCAGGACATCTGAGATTGCCAAAAAAGGGCATGTTTTGCGTATCTTGCACCCCGGTACTGGCCAGTGTTGATGGTTTGCGCTCTGCTTCCGGATTCAGGACACAAAATGTACCAGACTCCCCCCGACCCTCCTCGATTGCCCCAAAAGAGGAGTATCACTCATGCAAAGATCCGCCGATGTGGGACGTCTAGATCAGCCCCGGCGTCGTTGACCTTCATGTTCGAATCGTCGTGTTGCAGAGCTGTCGAATCTCCACGACCTGCCGTTTTCCAGAGCAGGAGATCCAATGTTCAGAAAGATCCTCTCCCTGGCCTGTATGAACAGGATCCAATACAATGAGTGCAGAGGAACGCTTTACAAGCATCTCGTGAGCGGTCACCACAAGAAGCCCATCGTCGCCTTGGTCGCTTGCATGAGAAAACTTCTTCGCATCACTCATCACCTCACTGTCACAAAATTAACGTACCGAACCCTTGAACAGGAAGCCAATCCATATTTGTCCTCTTGACACGGATCGTAGTATCTCGTACGGAATTGAGGTGATGCAGCGCGACTTGAGGTTACCGCATTTCGTGGTATAGTACGCGGCAAATAAACTATAGCAATGTCTGCTGAAAAAGGGAGATACAAAAACGAGAGGATGGCGAGTGATGAAGATCGTAGTTAATAAGCGAGGTCTTGTTGGTAATCCAACAGTGTTCTATCGAGGAATAGAAAGATGTTCAGGTGGTGAGAAAATATGAAAATCCTTGCAGTCTGTGGAGCAGGGACTGGCTCCAGTATGGTTTTGAAAATCAATATTGACAAGGCATTGACACGATTGAACATAAAAGCTACTGTAGAACAAAGTGATGTTACGTCTGCGAGAGGTCAGAAGGCGGACCTTATTGTAACATCCCAGAATTTTGCTAGTCAGTTCGATGCAAGCAAGGTAATTGTCATTAGGAATTATGTTGACCAAGAGGAATATAGAACTAAGTTGGAGAAAGCGATACAAAAACGAGACGATGCTGAATGATGAAAATTGCATTTGTGGGAGGCGGTAGTACTTATAGTCCGGCCATTATTCAAGGGTTCCTACAGTCTTCTTGGGGAGCGGTGGTGGATGAAATATCTCTCATAGACAGTGATCCAATGAGGCTTCGGGCTATGACATTTTTGAGCAAGATGGTTGTAGATAGTATGGGAAAAGGGTGTATCGTTACGGCCAATGAAAGGATAAGAGAAGGATTAGAGGGGGCTGATTTTGTAATCTTGCAGATCCGGACAGGAGGGCTTGCGGGACGTCACAGAGATGAAACACTCCCCCTCAGCTGCGGTTGTGTTGGAAATGAAAGTGTGGGCGCTGGCGGTTTTTTCCATGCCATGCGTGTGATCCCAGAAGTCATGAAAATAGCACAAGAAGTGGCGGAGGTCTGCCCCGGTGCATGGGTCTTGGTCCTCTCTAACCCCACGGGGATTATAGTTAGGGCACTACTTGAGCGCTATACCTTTCATGTTATCGGTGTTTGTGACGTTCCTTTCGATGTTACTGAGCGCATTGCCAGTCTTATGGAAGTAACTCCGGGTAGCCTTAAAGTAACAACAGCAGGGCTAAACCATGGTAGTTATGTTATATCTATTAAGCAGGAAGAGAAAGAAATATTGCCAAGTTTCTTGGCTGGTTGGACTGAAAAGCATGAAGAAATGCTGGGCTTTTCTCGAGAATTGGTTCAGACGTTGCAGGCAATCCCATGTGTGCCTTACATGCGCTATTTTTATAATCCAGAGGAAGTCTTCAAAGAACAGAGTGGAAGAACTTGCTCCCGTGCCCAAGAGGTAGAGAAATGGCAACGAGATATATTTGGTCGCTATGAGCAGCAGCCGATGGAGATGTTGGACCAGCTTATGAAAGAACGACGGGCCCCTCTTTATGCCAAAATGATAACATCAGTTTGTGGCGCTCTATCCGGTGAGGGGGATAACATGTTTGCTTGTCTTACTACTAGAAATGATGGAGTAGTAAGCGAGATGTCTAAGGATAGTGTCGTGGAGGTTCCTTGCCTCCTGTCAGAAAACCGTTGTGAACCCGAGGGCTCAGTTTCGCTTCCCCTCCCAGCCCTTGCAATAGTACAGCGCAGAGCAATTTACGAAAAGTTGGCCGTTCAGGCAGCCTTCAACCCTTGTAAAGAGTCGATATTGAAAGCTCTTCTGGTTAACCAGCTAGTAGGGACATGGGACAAGGCGGTGGAGCTAGCGAAAATGGTAGAGCCCACTTTTTACTAACTACTGAGAACTAAGAAAGTTCTTGGAGGCTCAAGTATGAAAAGAATTATCATAACCGGTGCAAGAGGATTGCTAGGGGCTGACATAGTACGGTTCTTTCGAGTAAGTATGAAGTCATTCCTATCAAGGGGAGGAAGCTAATGGGATAAGGATGCAGAACTGGGATGAAGCTGCGGTTCGGATGATGGAAGAATGCCATCGTGAACTTGTCTAATCAGGCACCAGTCTCTACTCAGAACTCTCAGGAGGTTGGATGATGAAGGAGTTTGTGGCAGGCGTTATTAGTTTCTTCTCAACTTCTCAACTGTTGTTAGGTTTTTTGGTTTGTCTGGGTCTCATTTTGGAGCGCGAAAGTTTCTCAAAGATCCTGGTTGGGACGTCAAGAACGATTCTCGGTCTGACAATTCTGAATGCAGGTGCCGGTCTGTTAGTAGGAGTGCTGGCGAACCTCACTCCCCTGATCTCGATGTCCATGGGGGGAAGGACTTTTATGCCGGTAACTGAAACTGTGGTGATAGGCGCTATGGGGATCATGGCTGCGACCATTTCCGGTGTCTTCGTGGGAGCATTTCTGGTCAACCTTCTTATAGCTCGTATTACCCGATGGAAGTACGTCATGTTATCGGGCCTGCATATGATCTTTATTTCTTCTCTTTTACCTCTTGTGGTTGCACCGGCTGGTCTCGTGGGAATACCGAGTGTAATTGTATGCTCTATCATAGGCGGGATCATGTATACGTACATGCCGGCAATCACTCAACGTTTTACCAAGATTATAACCGGAGATCAACCCGTCTCAGTAGGACACCCGGGTGCTACCGGCTATGCTCTGTCTGCGTGGCTTGGGAGCAAGCTAGGGGACCCCTCAAAAAGTACGGAAGATCTCAAGATTTCGGATAAATGGGACTTCCTAAACGACTATGCAGTAATAGCTGCCATAGTTATGTTTGTCCTCTTCCTGGCATGCACCCTGGTAATTGGCCCAAGTGTGATGGAGACGACACTTAAGACTTCACAGAACTGGATAGCCTTCAGTCTCTTACAAGCATTTACTTTTGCTAGTGGCATAATGCTGGTTTTGTACGGGGTACGGATTATGTTGGCAGAAATAGTACCCGCTTTCCATGGAATTGCAGAAAAGCTTATTCCGAATGCGATACCTGCTCTTGATTGCCCCATCATGTTCAGCTTCGCGCCCAACGCTGTGATTATTGGGTTTATTGCTTCTATGGTGGGAGGGGTTTTTGCAACAGTTGCTATTAAACTAGCCGCAGGGTTTTTCGTGATACCCCCAATTACGGAGCACTTTTTTATGGGAGGTACGGCCGCTATTTATGGTAATGCCACCGGAGGCCGTAAGGGAGCTGTGATAGGTGCAGTAATTATGGGGATTGGCCTCACAGCCTTGCCCTTGCTGCTATGGCAGTTCACCAAGGTGGGAGTGCCTCAACCAGTTGGTATGGTTGACACGGACTTGGTCCTTTGGGGTTCAGCAACTGGAGCTATAGCCAGACTAATTCATTCAATTTTTGTTCATTAGTTAAGGGGGGTCAGTTATAGTTGGGGGGAGGAGTTATAAATTGAAAAATATACTTCCCTCCCCCCAGAAAAATAAAGGGTCCCACAGGTGAGAAAATGACCGAAATACGGATTATTAAAGTTGGTGGTTCACCCTACGAGATGGGATTCCGATTTGGTGCGTCATCTCGAGAACTTGTACAGGGGTTTATGGACGCCTACTACAAAATTCTGTTGTATTGTAGCGCGGGGAAAGCAAGGGAACCACTGACTTAATCAAGTACCTCAAGGCGCCCCCAAAAATGGTACAACAAAGGGGAAAGAGTTGAGAAGGTGCCTTGGATGCGTGGACAGCAAGAGTGGTATGGTTCATACAGTTGAAGCTACAGCAGCCAATGAGCATGATGTCACCTATACCTCAAAACTGCTGCATGGGGAAGAAACGATCGTCTGTGGCGATTGCAGGATATACCGGTGTCAGCGAACACCCTGAAATCAAGAAAGAGCATGCACATGTGCAGTGGAAAATCGCCCTGCGCCACAGTGTTCTTGCCAAGATGAAGGATGGCCCTGAAAAAGATGCCGTGGTGAAAGCTGAGCATGAGAAAGCGTCCATGTGTGCAAAGGTAGAGCACCAGTTTCATATTGTCAAGAATCTCTTCGGGTTTCACAAGGTACCGTGGCATCTCCAAGAATCACAGTCTTCTCTCCATGCTCTTTGCCTCCGCAAATTTTGTCCTGTATGCCAGGCAGACCAGTGTTCAGTAGGGTACCATGGTAACGGAGGAGACTCCACGCTCTGTCTTCAAGAGAGCCCTTGAAAAGAAGCGTTCCAGCAGACCTTTTTAGTGGCTTTTTCGCATGTGAGCTGTAAACTCACATTCTTGTGGAGTAACCCATTAAAAGTAGGCATTGATCAGTGGTTCCTAAGGTAATGTGTGATTAAAGAGAGAGGGTGATTAATACATGACTGTGACAAAAAAGGTATCCGAGCTACTAAATGAAGATACGATTATTTTGAAAGATAAGGTAGGAGGCTGGAAGGAAGCGGTTGAATTGGCCGGAGCGTTGCTGGTAAATTCCGGCGCAGTTGAAAGCCGTTACGTTGACAGTATGATCAAAATGGTGGAAACGTACGGTTCTTATATCGTGCTCGGCAACGGCGTAGCAATTCCTCATGCCCGTCCAGAAGATGGTTCACGAAGAATAGGTTTGAGTCTTGTCGTTCTCAAGACTGCCACCTGTTTTCAGGGTAGAGAGGATTGTCCGGTAGATATACTGTTTGGACTAGCTGCCATTGATCATTCTTCTCATCTATCGGTTATGAGCAGCCTAGTGGGAATGCTTGGTGACATGAGTTTCCTTGATAAAATAAGAAAGGCCACAAATACTAGAGAAATTCTACGGCTTATTGAAGGGATGGAAAGAGAAGATACATAGAAAGAATACAGTTCTACTGTCATGAGGTAACTAAAGCAGATCTAAAGAAATATACTACCTCTCTAATGAAAGGAAGTTTGTGCGCTCGCCATACGGCCTGGAGAACTATGCCTGGCCGCTGATCGAGTTCATGGCGGACGAAGGGCTGACCGATTCCGTCTGCGTTGCTACCGACATGGTGATTGTGTTGCATTGCTTCGGGAGAGGTTGCTGCAGATGGGTTGTACAGATTAGCAGATTGCAGGCATGACCGGAGGGAACATCTCCCGTTGGCTCGCTCTTGCATGAGAAATACTTGACACTGAACGCAACTAGGAGATATACATAATGTCTGACAAGCCATTTACTTTTACGTTGGTGGGAAGGGGAGGGATACGCCTGTCACGGTGCGATAGTCATACTGAGGGATGCTTGACCTCCATGCGCCGCTTGTTCCAGGACGAAACAGCCTATGAAGCCATGCTTGCCGTGGAAGACAAACTGTTGTACGATGTCTTTGAAATCCGCCATCCCGAGGTAGTGGGCGAGCTGATCTCGAGAGTTTCTGTTGTCTACCCGGGTCTTGTCGGAAATGAATACTACATGATCAAGGGACACTTTCACAGCGTCTTGGCCACTGCCGAAATCTACTACTGCCTTGGTGGCAGTGGCTGCATGGTCATGGAGACTCCTGAGGAAGATGTCGAATGGTTCCATCCCGGGACCGTTCTGTACGTCGCTCCACGCTGGGCGCACCGGCCTGCCAATACAGATTTGGATCACGACCTGGTCACGTATTTTGTCTACTCGGGCAATGCGTGCCATGACTATAAGTCGATTGAGAGCTACGGCTTTCACCAAGTTGTGGTGCGTTCTCACAAAGGTCCTGTCGTGCAGGACAATCCACGCTGGAAGAGCGCGGGGGGAGCAATGTAATGGATCTCACGAAGTGCACGGTTCTCGTGTCACCGACCTCATTTACGCAGGGCGACCCGGAAGTTCAGCATGTGCTGGAGTCCTCGGTTGGTTCGGTCGTCTATAACACGACAGGCAAGCGGCTTTCAGCCGTTCAGCTGCAAGAGATGTTGAAGGGGGTCGATGGCTACATTGCAGGTGCCGACGAAGTGACGGCGGATGTTATCACATCTGCTGATCGTCTGAAGGTCATCTCACGCTATGGCGTCGGTATGGACAATGTTGATCTGGAAGCGGCAAAGCAGCATGGCATTATCGTCACGAATACGCCTGGAGCCAACTCTGTCTCTGTCGCCGAACTGGCGCTTGGTCTGGCACTTGACCTAGCACGTGGTATTACGATCGCAGCCGGCCGAATGCGTGGGGGTGAATGGCCGCGGTTGACTGGCATTTCCCTGAAGGGGAAGACGTTCGGTATCGTCGGTCTTGGCGCTGTGGGACGCGAGCTTGCGCTCCGGCTGAAGGGGTTCGAACTCCACATTGTGGCGTATGATCCCTTTCCCAACAGAGAATTCGCAGCAGCAAATGGCGTTGAACTGAAGGATCTGGACGAGGTTCTGGCTGTGAGCGACGTCGTTTCGCTGCACCTGCCGGCGACTCCGAAAACGCGTGGCATGGTGAATACAGGATTCCTCGCTGTCATGAAGACTGGAGCCTTTCTCATCAATACAGCACGGGGTGAACTTGTGGACGAAGCTGCACTCAAACAGGCCCTCGACAATGGCAAACTGCAGGGAGCAGCGCTCGATGTCCTGACTGATGAACCGCCACTTGCCTCCAATCCTTTGCTCACTGATCCGCGAGTAATCGTCACGCCACACATGGGAGCACATACCGATGACGCTACGGCAGCCATGGGACGCATGGCGACCGAAGACTGCCTGGCGGTGCTGCGCGATGAAAAGCCGGCACACCGTGTTGTCTGATATCGAGAAATGCAAGGAGAACCTATGACGATGACAAAGCGGGAAACACTTCAACAGATTCATGCCAATGGACTCATTGCGACTCTTCGCGGCCCATCGCCGAGCTGACCCTTAGGATGGTTGACGCGCTGGTGGCCGGGGGGGGGTTGCGGCATCGAAGTGATGACACTGTCGACACCCGATGCATATGCTGTGGCAGTAGAGGTCGCAGCCAAATGTAGGGATTAGATTGTGCTGGGCATGGATGCCAACGGCCCGCGCGTGGACCACCCCGACATCGAGCAGAGTAGGTGGTGGACCGAGGAAGAGGCTCTGGTCCTCGGCTCAGGCGTGCCAATTGATGACGCCCTGCGCTTGTGGTACGGACACCATCCCGCAGAACTGAAACATCGGGTGTGGTACTACCTGAAGGGACCCCTGGCGATTCGTATTACCGTGGGCGGAAAGGGAAGTACCCGCGGTGCCGCTGCGACAGTATCCGCGTCTCACCCGACATCAGCGTCACAGACGTCCGCCACTTGTACGAAGAGGCCGTCCGGACCGGCAGCGACCACGTCGCTTGTTGTCGTAGACATCGACCTGCCTTGAACAGCAGAACACCCCCAACCATATGGGTTGGGGGTGCAAGAACTTGCAATGGGTAACGGTCAGGCCTGCTTGGCCTTTTTCTTTCGGGGTCTTCCCTGAACATCGCGATCACAGCTCTCGCAGACGAGCGTCCCGTGCACAGACATTGAGCTTTCAATGAATAGAGGAACCCTCATGAAAGAAGGAGCCGTGACAGGCCGGTGTCACAGCTCCCATGGTGTCTGTCTGAAGGATTGTTCTCAATAGCCCTGATTACAAATAAGCTGTGGACTGGTCTTGTTGCGACTGGTCTTGTTGCCGCAGACAAGGATCATGCTCCAATCCTTGTACGTTCCCTCACTCCATGGGTCCCCTCACCCTTTGGGGACGCAATGCTGAAACTTATCCTGAGCACGATGGTGTTGTTCTCTGATTGGCGTGTTCTTTGCGTTTGGAATCCTGAGCGTTATAGCTGATACCAAGCAACGTTCGCTTCTCGGTGGGGCGCTGTGGTCGGGGCTTGCAGGAGTTCTCAAACGTACTTTCGCCATGGACCTTCCCTCGCGTTCTTGCTCTCCTCCTCTGCACCCTTTTCTATTGCCGACACCTTTTCATCGGACATCCTTGCCCCGAACTATTGGGCCGTTTTCTGATTCAATCTTGGACAGCCGCTGCTGAAACCGGTCCAGCCTCGGCTGGCTATTTGACCGTCCTGACCTTACAATCTTCTAGAACACCCGGACGGCTCGCTTTAGAATGCGAAGCTTGTCCTCGCGCTGTCCAGCCTTACGGTACAGAATCGCAAGTCTATCATATATGTGATTGCCGCCAAAGCCTTCGACAACATTGATCTCATATCGAGCAATTGCCCCCGCCCTTTCACCAGCTTCTCTAGCTGGATACCCTTATTGTCTCTTTCGGTTTGGCAGGTCTTCCTGTTATGTTTTTTACTCCTTACTCTCCAAAATTCGACTCAACTAAAGCAACTAATGTCTCAAGAGCTTCTACTTCGTCTTCTCCATCTACTACTACATTTATAGTACTACCTTTTTCTATACCGGCAGAAAGTAAACTTATTATGCTCTTGGCGTTGAGAACTTTCCCCTTATACTCTAAATTTATCTTTGACTTGTACATTGCCGCTGCATTTGTAAACTCTGAAGCTGGCCTTGCGTGCAAGCCTGTTGCATTTTCTATTTCTAATTGTTTTGAAATCATATTACGCCTCGGCATTAAATAGGTTCACACAAGTTAATCCAGTATCTTTCATATAATAACTCCTAAAAATAGGATGCTGATTCGGAAGATATCTACTTAACAAAGACCTCTTTACACATAAGCATGCAGCATTTGTAATTGCTTCGTGTAAAGAGGTCTGTTCAGTTATTTATGATTCTCATAACATGTTCAATTCTTTTAGTGCTTTTTCTACCTTCTTTACAACCTCGGTATTGAGTTCACGATATGGTGCTTTTGGAACTCCACAATCCACCCCTCTTAGTTTTAATATTGCCTGCATTGTAGGTACTGTTTGCCCATACTTTGTAATCTCTCTAAGTCTTAGAACTTTTAGCTGTAGGTCGTTAGCCTTTTTTGTTTCATTGTTAATAACTGCTCTATATAAATCTTGAAGAAGTTCCGGGAAGATATTTCCTAACCCAGTTACAGCCGCAGTTGCACCCATCTGAAATGCAGCTGTTATAAGTGCTTCAGTTCCAATAATTACATTAAAATCGTCATATTCTTTTACCGCTCTGACATAATTGTAGTAGCTTACTATGTCAAATGAACTATCCTTTATACCTCTTAGTCCGACTTCGGCTAATCTTTTTATTAACTCTGGTGATAGTGTTTGTTTTGAAACCTGTGGATTATTGTATAGGAACATGGGGATATGGATAGCATCCATAATTGTTCTAAAATACCCATACAATTCATCTTCTTTTAATGGCGTATAGTATGGAGCAATTGCTCCAACTGCATTCGCACCTATCGCTTCAGCATGTTTTGCGAGTTCTACAGCACTCTTTGTATCAACGGCACCTACATGAATTATTACTGGTATCCTGCCATTTACTGTATTGACAATTATCTCCGCTGCTTCTTTACGCTCTTCGTTAGTCATAAAAGGACCACAACCATATGTCCCTAATGGATAAATTGCCTGAACATTTGGAACTATCCAGTTTATATAGTTCTTAAACTGGGCTTTGTTAACATTTCCGTCACTGTCAAATAACGTCATGAGTGGTGGTATTATTCCTTTAAAGTCTTTTGCCTGCATAACTTTTGCCTGCATAATATTACCCCCGAATAACATGAATTTCTATTTCTGTGGCTTGTTATTTGTGCTGGCTCCGAGACATACTCGCAAGTTGACTCTTCAGCACCTCCTTAGCTTTGTTCTCTGTTTCAACGGAATCATGGACAAAAAAAACGTCTTCCACACCCGTCTTCGCCCCCTGATTGATTCCAACTTTTTCATACTAGCACTTTCCCAATTTCATGTCAAGTTCTTCTGAAGATGTGCCTCTGCCGGATTCCTAAAGCCATTCTCTTTTAGGGAAACACTGATTTAATCAAGTCGTATCAACTCACGTAAGAAAGTACCTGAAGCATCAGGTTGTCAACCCACTAGAGGAGAGTTTGCAATGGGTTGCCCTTCCATTGGCGTTTCATTTCGTCCACAACCAAGGCTGGAAGAACCTTCTTCCGCTTCTGATACTACACAAATTTCGGAAGGGCGATCCATCTCTGGTACAAGCTCATGAGGATTGCTCATTGTTTCAATTGAGGTACGATCTACCCATTCCTCTCACCCATACTACCTGGAATAGTGCTCCTCCATCGTACGAAGTGTACGCATGGTTGCCACGTTTTGTGATCACCAGAGGTTGTCTTCTCTTGGCAATCTCGTCCAGTTGTTCCTGGCAGCGGAGGATGTCGTACTGCAGACTGGCCAGGTCCAGCTCTGCACGGGTAGCCAGGAGATGCTTCTTCGTCTCTTCGGGAACATCTATCCGTGCCAACATCCTGGCACAGGGTGTCTGTGCTCTGTCATACACCTTGGTGATATGGCTCCCGTTGCTTTCCTTGTGGAGGAGCTTCTGACTGGGAAGGAACCAGTGCACCAGGAGATGCAGAGAGCGGTACAGCCGGTTCAGGAGGTCCACCTGTTCCTGGGTGTCATGCCGGTCATGCCCCGCAAACTTCCGGATGACCGCGTCGTTCTTCTCCTCCACATGGGCATTGTCATTCTTGTGGTAGGGACGGGACCGGGTGAGGGTGATGCCATGGGTATGGCAGAAACGGACGAGGTGTCCATTCATGAACTCAGTTCCATTGTCCGCATGCAGGAAGATCGCCTTCCCTGGGTACCTGTGAAGGCAGGACTCCAGGCAGCAACCACATAGGTCTCTGCTTTCGTCCGGACCGCCCCTCCCTCGGTTCACCCGGTGCTCCGGTCGGTGACGGTCAGAGTCCCGTTGAAGTCATCCACCGCCTGTCCTCCGTCATGACCCACCAGGTCCACGGCCAGGGCACCAGGAATATCCAACGGAGGGTCCATGCACATCTGGATGGGAATCCTTCCCCCAAGGGAGTACCCCGAGTATGGGAGATGCCATGCAGACGATACTTCTTCCGTTCTCCTGCAAGGAGTCTTCCGATCGTTGCAGGACTCATCTGGAGGAGGAGTCTCCGGGTTTCCTCATCAATGCACAAATGCCCATGGTTCATGAGGTTCTCCACAAAGAGGGGCATGCCTGCTGCCAGACGGACAGGACCAAGGAAGGTACCGGCTGCCCAGGTCGTGATAAGCTCTTCCTGGACTGCAGGGCCATACCGGGGAGGACGATGCCGGTGAATATGCTTGCCAGGATCCGCCACCAGGAGACAATCTCCCAGCAAGTACCGTTGTCCTACCTGGTGCGGGACCCGGGCCGCATATCTCCGACAGTACTCCGTGGACTGACAGAAGTCATCGAGCATCTGTGAGTTCTTGCTCTTTGTTGCCTTCCAATAGGCTTGTGCCTTCACCATCGCCAGTTTCTTCCGTTCCTGCATCGTGAGCTCCATTCCCGCTGCTCCTTTCTCATCCGAAGAACCAGCAGTATTGTGTCATTGTTCAGATACTTTTTCTCATGAGTTTACGGGGACATTTCAGATACATAATAAATAGGTCGATGCGGGGGTCTGTACGACCAAGTGATTTCGAATACAATGGACATTGCCGCTCCCGAGGCGGCGAAACGAGGAGCTCATGACGGAAAGCGAACAACTTGTACAGACAACGATCAGATCAGGAGACGCAACCCTCTGTGCTGCCGATGGCGGGGAACTCGTATACCGGCTGACCGGCAGAGGAATCAGTGCGCTTCTCACGGCGGTGGAAGAGGAACGTGTGGTCAGTCACGGTCCTCTAGACTGGGGCGACAAACTGGTGGGACGGGCCGCTGCACTCCTGCTCACCCTCGTGCGTCCCCGGTCGGTATTCGCCCTGACGATGAGTACTGGCGCGCAGGATGTCCTGCGCACGGCCGGCATTC
>Ga0209539_1001572_pt1 | contig 12341 bp, 9 predicted proteins | sample BarGraNGADG00312_2_FD_184499 | JGI IMG/M metagenome (GOLD analysis project Ga0209539, IMG submission 184499) | Arctic peat soil microbial communities from Barrow, Alaska - Barrow Graham LP Ref core NGADG0011-312 (SPAdes) (version 2) | ecosystem: Environmental > Terrestrial > Soil > Wetlands >... | reverse complement strand
TCAGATTCAGGTAATCATTCTTGATCCGCGCCGTCATAGCCTTCAGTCCGCGGTTGAGATCTTTAAACTCCTTAACATCAGATTCCTGAAGGGCAAAATCTTCATGCGCGTTCAGATCGTACCGGTTGATTTTATCGACCGTATCATAAAATGCTCCCCAGACCAGCCTCGAAGAGTAACGGTTTACGACGAGCAGTGCGATAATCAGCAGCACAATCAGGACCGTCATCGTGGTAATAATCCTGACAATCAGCCTATCCGTCTCTTCCAGCGACTTGAAAATCTGGATGAAATAATTTTGATTATTCACTTTATCATGAAAACCTAACTGTCTGTAAAGTTGGTATCGCTGCTCTTCCTTGTTGAAGATCAGCGTATCGGCATACCGGTCGGCCGACGATTTTCTTTCTACCGGAGTCACCAGCACCATCTCATTACGGTTAGGAGGTTGGGCAACAGATGAATGAGCCTCTTCCATCTGTCTTACGATGCTGGCTTTCCGTTTATCCATCTCCTTATTGACATTGCTGTCGACCTGGACACGCAACGAATAATAGAAGGCTATAATCCCGAACAGGTAGATAAACAGGGATATAGACAGCAAATTGAGCGTCGTTTTAGTTAAGAGTCTCAAGTGACGTCGAATTTATAACCTAGTCCGTAAATGGTTCTGATGTAATCCATGCACCCCTTCTTCAATAACTCCCGGCGAAGGTTTTTGATGTGGGTATAGATAAAGTCGTAGGAGTCGGCCGAGTCCATGTGGTCGCCCCACAAATGCTCAGCCAGCCCGGCTTTGGTGATGATTTTGTTCTTGTTGGAGATGAAAAAAAGCAATAACTCGTACTCTTTCTTGGTTAGAACCAGTTCCTGATCTAACACAAATGCCCGGTGCTCGTCCGGGATGAGTTTGATTTCATTCAAAACCAGCTCATTGCTGCCATTGAAACTAATCCTGCGATGAATGGATTTCAGATGCGCATTGAGCTCGGCCAGGTGAAATGGTTTGGTAAGGTAATGGTCTGCACCAATTTCCAGTCCTTCAATCCTGTTATCCAGTGAGTTCCGTGCCGAAACAATAATAATACCTACCGTGATGGACTTTTTCTTCACCAGTCTGATCAAATCGAGACCGCTCCCTCCGGGGAGATTAATGTCGACCACCAGGCAATCATACGGATAGAGTTCGATCTTTTCGACCGCGTCATCGTAAGTGTATGCCACCTCACAAAGATGCCCTTCACCGTCGAGATATTCGACGATTGCTTCAGAAAGCGTTACTTCATCTTCTATGATCAGGATCTTCATTGGAGAAAATTACAAAGGGTCTGTCTTTTCTGACTTTAACAAAGGGTCTGTTGTTTCTGACTTGATATGAACCGGCTCATGAGGCTCAGCATGAATGGCCACCTCGCTTCTTTTGATCCGAAATCCGATTTCCTTTTCAATTTTGTCGCAAATTTCGTGTACTTTTCTGAGACTTAAATTCGGATCCAAGTGTACGTTTACTTTAATGAAAGTATCTGCACCTGCACTCCTTACTTTTAACCCGTGGCAATGCTTTACCTCCTTGAATTCCTTAAGAATTTCCTTTATCTGGTCAATTATTTCCAAAGGAGCCTTATCGAGTAAAGCGTCGATTGCTTTTTTACCAAGTCTATATGAAATAGTTAGTACAATGATAGAAACACCCAGCGCTGCAATTGAATCGGCAAAGAAATATCCAAAGTTGGCGCATATCAAACCTAAAAGAACGACTGCCGAACTCCAGATATCCGTCGAAAAATGGAGGGCATCTGCCTCCAGGGCCTGACTGTTGAATTTCTTTGCCACCCTCATCAAGGCCCTCGAACGCGTGACATCGATAATGATGGAACCAATAACAACCACATAACTCCAGATGCTGATTTCGATATGGGTATTCCCGGTCATCAGGCGGTTAAAGGCTTCGTAAATGATCCAGAAACAGGTGATTAGCAAGAGTACAGTCTCTGCCAGGGCCGAGAAATTCTCCACTTTACCATGACCAAAATGATGGTGCTGATCGGCAGGCTTGTCGGAGACCCGCACCGAGAAGTAGGTGATTACCGCCGCGACCATATCAAGAGCTGAATGCAGGGCCTCCGACAGTATCCCCAGACTACCTGTCAGGAGGCCGATGATCAGTTTGGATCCTGTCAGGAAAACAGCAGCAAGAATAGAGAATAAGGCAACATTCAATTTTTCTTTTTGCATAAACGAATTATTGATGGTAAAGCAGTGCCCAAAATTAGACCATTTTAAACAATTAAGAACACGGCTGGGAAACCATCTTCAACAAAAGTGCATTTTTCAAATAAAGATGCAATATTTGCAGGAAATTATAGAACAAAACTAGTCTTAATGAGACCCAACAAAGGGATTTTTCAGCGTACCGAATTGCTTGTCGGCAAGGAGTTGATGGAAAGAATCATGTCGAAGAATGTCATCATTTTCGGCATTGGCGGCGTTGGGAGCTGGTGCGCGGAAAGCCTGATCCGAAGTGGAATCCAGCGATTAACCATTGTAGATTCCGACCGGGTCTGCATGACCAACATCAACAGGCAGTTACATGCCACTATCCTCACTGTGGGTGAAGTAAAAACGGATGCATTGAAGCGTAGGTTACTCGAGATCAATCCGGCGGCCGAAATTACTGCCATACAAAAGATTTACAACCGCGAAAACAATGACTTTTTCGAACTGGAGAAATACGATTTCATCGTTGACGCTATTGACAGTCTGGGAAGTAAGATCCATCTGATCAGGCAAGCCACCCGAACCGATGCGGTTTTAATTTCCTCCATGGGCGCCTCGCTAAGAATCGACCCGACAAGGATTCAGGTAGATGAATTCTGGAAGGTACTTGGTTGTCCGCTGGCCTCTAAAGTCCGGAAAATGATCAAGAAAGGAGACCTTCCCGCGAAGAAATTCCGGTGTGTCTTCAGTGCTGAGCTGCTCGAAAACAAGGGGGCCGGATCCTCCTGTGGGACGGACAAATGCCTGTGCCCGAAATCAAAAAGTGCTCCCGGAGATCCCGAACTGGCTGATCATGAATGGTGTAGCCAGAAGGCGGTCATCAATGGAACGGTGGCTCACATCACTGCCATTTTTGGATTCACCATTGCCGGGCTTGTTATTCAGGATATTTACAACCAAGCATAAAGGAAGGTGTTGTGTTAAGAGTCTATCAGAGACGTCATTCCGGACTTGATTCGGAATCCCCAGATTAATCAGGGGATGCTGAATCAAGTTCAGCATGACGTAGTATATATTTGGCTTAACAATTTTGTGGCCAAACTTTTACTTTTGCCTGATTTGGACCACCGGAAACTCCGTGATTCTCATCGTCGTACATCCGTAAGGAATCAGCGTAATATCCTGCGGAGGATCCGTTTTTAACTGATATTGCTCGCTGTAGGGCAAGGGTCCGGCCGAACCGTTGTATAATGTCCAGAACGGAATTACCACTCCCTTTGCACGGATCTCCAAAGGCGAATTTTCCTGATTCCATGGATAGCTATCCTTCGCCACACTTCGCTTTACCACCTCAAATTCCTTTCCCGGATTTCTTATCGCAGAGGCAAGCAGACCATAATTCCAGGGTGTGGTAGGATGAACCTCATAATACCATTCACCACCCTTATCGACACTCGAAATTTTCTTCCACTCCTCCCCTATTTTCAGGGCGTATACCAGTGGACCGCGTTCGACTGTCGCAGAATTTTCATACCACCGGCTGATCTTCACCTCCATTGGTAAGGTTAATTCCAAAACATCGCCATCTGACCAATCCCGCCAGATCTTGGTAATATTGTTTCCTTCCGGCTCGCTCCAGACCTTGCCATTGATGGTGACGTTTGCTTTTTTGCACCAGGCAGGAATCCTCAGGTAGAAGGCAAAAGTCGATTTTTTTGCGGCCTTCATGGTAAATCGGATGGATTCTTCGAACGGATAATTGGTCGACTCAATTATTTCTACTTCATTGCCATTGAGTACTTTGGCCTTAACAGAGGAAGGCGCATACACCAAAGCTGCAATGCCTTGATCAGCAGAAGCATACCATAAATTTTGCGTGAATTTCGGCCATCCCTGGTGCATGTTGGAAGTACAGCAGGGATAACCCGTCAACGGACCGAAGAGTTGTCCGGTACCTTCGTGAGCCGTATTAAAATTTCTGGTGTGATGGCTCACCATCACCTGGTTGGTCTGCTGAAAGTACTGCCGACTATCGTAATTGTCTGTTGCCTGAGTCGGTAATGCATTGAAAGCAACCCGCTCCAGCTGATCGGCAAAAGCCACCTCTCCCGTAACCGTAAGGATGCTCTCCATCGAAAACATCATCTCAACAGCCGAACAGAACTCAGAACCCTGGGTAGGATTGTTGCCATGCAGCATCTCGTCTGCGCCATACAGCCCATCCGGGAAACCATGAAAGGCCTTCAGATCGGCCAATCCTGCTTTCACTGCCTCCACGTACTTTTTCTCTTTTGTTTGCTGATAATAGACGCCAGGCTCTTTCATCCCCTGGGCCACGTTGACACAGTGAAAACTCCACTGGTTTCGAAGTTGTCCGGTCAGAAAGGCATCCGTCCAGTTGACCGTTTGTTTGTGGATCAACTCGCCCAGTTCCAGCAGAAATTTTTCGCCGGTCAGGTTGTAGAGCCAGTAGACCACGGCCAGGTTGTCTCCACCACGGTCTGCGCCCCAGTGGGTCCAATGGTTCAGTGGAGTCTTGGGCAGCTCATTCAACTGGTATTTGAAATAACTCAGCATCAAATGGATCACCCGTTCATCCTGCGTTGCGGAATAATATTGCTGCAAGAATTTCAGCACCACCATCTTGGGCCACCAGTCCCTGGCATTGCTGCGCTGCAATCCAGGCTCATTACCGCGGTCCACAGAAGGACCAAAATAGCCATCGGATTGCTGACTGTTCAGCGCCCATTCGACCCATGGTTTCACTTTGGCAATCAAAGCTTCATCCTTTAAAATATAGGCCAATGGCAGCAGGCCGTCGATCCAGTAAGGTCCTCTCTCCCATACATCTCCATCTCCGCCAAGCCATCCGTTGCGCTTGCCCATCACCTTTTCATAAATCTCATCAAGATGGCCGGTCATGCCATTTTTTTGGCGTAACAGTTGGTCTTTCAGCCACCCTTCCGGGGATATTGCCCCGAGGGGTAGTTCTACAAAAGGTTTTGAGATCAGTGGAGATCTGTTGTTTGGGTAATTGGAGGTCTTATCGTTTTGTTGCGCAGAAGCCATCAACGAAAAAGAGAGAAAAATGAATAGGAGCTTTAAGGCAGAATAGTTTTTCATTCGGTCATGGTGTCTAAATTGTGTGGATGAAAGTTATACAAGGGCATCTCTAAAAACTATTTTTCCCCATTACCATTCTCCTTTCCCATCGAATTTATTTTTCACATTTTCACTAAATGCTTCAGCTGCTTTATTAAGTGTTTTCAGCACTTCCGGAGATGGTTTGTCCCATGAACTGCGGGCAGCGGGAATAAGGGTCTTGCATTCATTTGAATCCATAAAACGTACTGCGTCAAGCAAAAGTGCTTGATCCTCATCGGGAATAACTAAAAATCCGTGTTTATCTGCATGTATCAATTGCCCTGGATATATTTTACGCCCAAACACCTCAACCTCGCAGTTCCAATGTACCGGGCAACTATAGGAGTGCCCTACGCATGCACCTCGGGCGAGAGCTTTAAAACCAGCATTATTCATTTCGTCAATGTCTCGTATCGCTCCATCAATAATGGTCCCTACACAGCCTAAGGCCGTATGCGCATTGCTGTTTACTTCACCCCAAAAAGCCCCATATAAAAAAGGTTTATCCAAGTCCTGAACTACCACAATTTTAGGGCCAGGTATTGAAGCTACATATTCGCGATATTGCGCCCATGCATTTGGATTCTTTTTTGGATGTTCCTTATTTCCAGGCTCAATAACTACTGTAATGGCATAACCTATCATAGGCCCCATATGAGGCATATAATCTGTTGTAGGCTCAATATTAAAGCCATCTAAATTTATGCTGTGTTTCGTAATCTGCTCCCAGCCATTATAGATAGAAGGTGTATTCCATCGTTTTAATTCAAGTAACTCCGCATGTGTTAGTTGTGTTTTCTGATTCATGATTAAATTAAATTTTTAATAATTGATTTACATCTGTTGATTAATATACTACATCTCTGTTCAATGTTCAATAAAATAGTATTAACTATTCTGTACCCATCGCTGGAGGGCTCCAGATTGTGGCTCCTATGTACCGTTCCGGGCCAGTTTCTTCGTCCTGAAAATAATATAATGCCACTATTTTACCATCGGGCCGTTGTATTACTCTTGGATAACCAATATCCCGACCAGATCCATCACTACGAAGAGTATAAGCTTTGCTCCATGTTTTACCTTTATCACTGCTTATTTTGGCGCAAATACTAAAAGGCTTCTTCCGACTGCCGTATATAAGGCAAATCCTTCCATCTTTCATTTTTAACATTGCAGGTGGGTTACCTTCTCCTGTATCCTCCACCGGATTAGCTAATTTGTTCCAGGTTAGACCATTATCGCTGGACATATAAGCAGCAATAAATCTATTTCTACGTATTGTGACTAAAATCTCCTTTTTTGACAAACGTACTGAAGCTGGCATTATTGAATAACCTTCTTCTGGTTCTGGGCCTATCCAAGACACAAATGACCAATTCTTCCCCCCGTCCGTTGTTTTGACACAAATCACTCTCCCTTCCTTACCGTCTGATTTAGAGGTTGTAAGAAAAAGCATACATTTGTTTTTGCCATCCACTATATAATCAGTTCTTGCTGCAGTGCCTAACGTATTGAAATCAGGAAGTTTACCAGGCCCTTCCCAGTTATGTCCCCGGTCATAAGAATACCAAAAAAGTGACTCTCCGCCATCAAGATTGGTCATACGAATAGTAAAGGCAAGATCAGGATGTTCAAAATTTATGCCTTTACAATCCACCACCTTCTGAAGTTGCACATCAGTTCTCTCAATACCATGATAGCTACCGTGATTGGGAACAAACAAATCTCCTTGCCCTGATTTTCCCGGATCTTCGATTTTCCAGGTTTCTCCACCATCAAGACTTCGGGCCAACAAATGAAGCTCTGGTTTCCCGCGATCAATATTATGACGCTCAGCACCCAAATCCTTATAGGAGCCCTTCGCAAAACCTACTAAAATCTCATCGCCCCAGTTCCATATTCCAAAATTTGCTGGCCATCCTCCAAACATTCCCCGCTCGAAATATACTTTAACATTTTTTGTGTCTTTCTGATTGGGTTGGGCAATTAGCACCTCAATTGAAATCACATTTAAAAATAAAAAGATGAGTAAACCTATACGTTTTTTCATGAGATATTTGTTTAAAATGAAATTATTTACTTTTAATCCAGGCTTCATTAAATACTGCATATTTTATTGTTTTCTTATCTGGGAAATAACTATACGATACATGTAGTAAACCATCTTTACCTTCTATTATAGCTGGATAATGAGCCATGGTAGGTTGCACTCCGTCCTCAATTCTTTTATGCCATGACCAGGTTTTGCCCTCATCATCAGATAGTGCTACAGTTAGTTTATGGCGACCTTTTTCTGTATCATTATATATCAATGTCGTTTAGTTAAGAAAACCTTCTAAAGATATTGATTTTATTGATATTTTGATCAAAATTGTTCTTTGAAATGTTTGTAGTTAGCGGATAATTTTTTATCTTGTAGGATATAAGGGGGTAACCTCAATTGGTTGATTTCATGGTTTTTAGTTTAATTAATTTGTTTGATTTTTAGATTTCGGTAGTGAATGATGCTGCCATGATCCTGCAACAAAATATGCCCCCTTGGTAAAACTCCATAACCTGGTATATCCTTGAATTTACTGGTTGCAATCTTTGCATTAAAATCGGCCCCTCCTCTTTCATACTCCAATATTTTTTGTCCATTCAACCAATGTTCCACATGACTTCCATCGCTAACAATCATGCTTTCATTCCATATACCTAGTGGGTTAGGATGTTTATCAGGCGAAGCTGGGTAAATTTCGTAAAGTGAACCGAGAGTATGATAATCATTGGATTTCATTTTACCTGCAAGCATCCACGCATGATTTTTATCGTCAAGTAATTGGTATTCTAGACCATAACCGTAGCGTTTATTGGTTCCAATACCCTCCTGAACAAAGTATTTCACACCGCTGTTTCCACCTTTTGTTTCCATTCTCCATTCCCATTTCAGGATAAAGTTGCCGTATTGCTTTTTAGTGATGACATCGCCGCCATTACCTGATTCGGCACCACCAGAAGCGCATGCAATCATCTCTCCATTTTCCACTCTCCATCCTGTGGAAGGGAATGACTTCTGATTGATGCCTCGCCAGTTCTTCGTACTTTTACCATCAAACAATAGTTCCCATCTGGTTTTCTTTTCTTCACTGTTAATTGTATTGACTGGCATAGCATATCTCTGTTTAAAGATTTTCCATGCTTCACTACTTTGTGATAAATATGTTTCAGGAGCTCCTTTCAGGTTGTAGCACTGCAAGCCGATTGGACCCTGGAAACCTTTTTCGGCCAGTATTTCTACGACGCGATAAGTATCAAAACTTCCTTTTCCCAAAGGCTGTATCAGACGATCCCAATCCATATTTTTTGTATCACCACCATCGGCACCACAAATGGAGACTGCGAATAACTTCGGAAGGGTTAGATTGATTACTTTTTCCAGGTTTTCTTCCGAATCTGTTTTCAGAAAATGGCATAAGTTAAAAACTGAACCAACATTATCGCGGTTGATTTTCTGTGCCAGACGATAGGAATCCTCGACCTTTGCGGCAACAAATCCAACGTGATGATAGATGGCCAGGCGAACTCCGAAAGGTTTTGAAAAATCGGCCAGTTCCTGTAGAATCGGAATAATTACCGCATCGGCAGCTTCGTCCGAAGGCTTGTATTTTTCAGAATGGATGTGTACCCAAAGAATGATGTTGGTGCCCTTCAGCTTTGGAATAACCTGTTTCCAATCCTGAAGATACGGTTCTTTTTGATCGATATCGATTTTGACATAATCGGCGTATAACTTTAGATCTTGTTTTTCGAGGGCTTCGTTCAACTCCAGAATTTTTGAAGTTTCACAATGCTCAATGCCATCGAAGCCGTATTTTTTCAACATCGAAGCCTGTTCATCGAAAGGGATAAACGGAAGACCCTGTTTGTTTAGTCCGTTGTTAAACACAAAAAACGGATTTTTAAGTGTCCTTGGCACGGCAAAGCCATTCAGGCAAAAGAAAATAATTAGTAGTACTACAATAATCCTTGATTTATTCATGTCAATATTGATTTTAATTGGTTAATATTTACTGTATTCCTGTAGAGTATCCCACATGGCCCAGAAATTCTCTGGCGAAACATCGTCCTGAATATTGTGTACCGGGGCAAACACGAATCCACCGCCAGGGGCCAGCGTATCAATGATCCTTTTCACCTCGTCAGCCACTTGTTGTGGGGTTCCATTATTCAACGTAGATTGGGTATCGACCCCCCCGCCCCAAAACGTCAGGACATCGCCAAAGTCACGTTTCAGCTCCTTTAAATTCATTCCTGATGCTGTGAATTGCACTGGGTTTAGGATGTCGAGGCCTGCTTCAATCAAATCGGGGAGTATTTCGCGTATGGCACCGCAACTGTGCATAAATGTTTTCACGTGAGGCAACCGCTTTTTTACATGGGTGAAAATGGTCTTAAAGCGTGGAATGACCATTTGACGCAAAATATCCGGATCAATAATCGTTGTAGCTTGGGAACCCAGATCATCGGCCTCCGCTATGACTTGTATTTTGGACTCGTTTCCGGTTTCGATGGCCCAGTCTATAATCGCATCCCAATACCGGAGTTTGTCTTCTACAATGCGATCGAACAGCGATTCTACACCATCCGGATCAATCATGGTATCCATAAACCAGTTTTCGTAACCCCTGATACGTAGACTGTTTTCGGTCAACCCGGCTGTATTCCGGTCAGCAATTCCAGCAAAATTACCGACTTTACCAATTTGCTCATTTAAGTTCTGCCGAAGAATTTTTATATAGCTGTCCCAGTCGGTTTGCGGAAGCAAATGCAGTGAGCCGGATAATGAATCGACCTTCTCAATCGGGGAATCAATCATATGAAAATAAATATCATGCCCTTTTTCAAATTCCCAATTGCTACCGTAAAAATCGGTTACTGCAATTGTATGGCCATTATCTCGTTTGGTGTTATGGTAGTCAGTAATTCGTTGAGCTCCTATTCGTCTTGTATCTGACTTTAGAAAAATCAAATTTTCCAGACTTGGAGTAATGATCTGCTGAATCGGATCAATTTCGTCATCGCCAATTTCCATAGAAAGGCCGCGATGCTCCATTGCACGCAAATAGGCATTCCTGGTAATCGCCGTTACAGTAGTTCCTGCTAAATCATAAGGAATCCGGTCGGGTTCCATATGATTAAGTGCTGTTTGTATTCTTTCTCTACTATTCATTTAAAATCTTTAAATATTAATAGTTTTAATTTTAGGCACCAGTAAATGTACCAAAAGCAAAGCAATCAGATATCCCGATCCTGCAACTGCAAAAGGAATAGCATAGCCATCTGTTCCGATATTTTGAAGGATTTTACCTACCGAGAAGGCCACAATCGCACCGCCAACTGCTCCTGCGAAACCTCCAAAACCAGCAATTGAACCTATGGCTTTTTTCGGAAAAATATCCGACATCAAACTGAACACATTGGCAGACCAACCGCAATGACCTCCGGCAGCAAGGGCAATCAATCCGACTGCAAGCCACATGTTAGTGGTATGCGGAACCAATGCCACCGGTACTGCAAAAAGTGCACATGCCAGTAAACTAAATTTACGACCCTGATTTAGGTTAAACCCCATTTTCATGAATTTTGACGACAACCATCCAAGAAATATGCCCAATCCCCACGATGCCAGGTAAATGGTGAAAAATGGTAATCCTATATCCTTGAGGTTCACCCCAAATTTTTCGTTTAGAAATTTGGCTCCCCAGAACAGGTAAAACCACCAGATTGGGTCAGCCATAAATTTAGCCACGGCAATAGCCCAGGCTTCCCGGTATGGAAGGATATCTTTCCATCCTGTTTTTTCCAATTTTTTTTCATTTCCGCTATCTGAATTAATATATTGAAGTTCTTCCGGCGAAACATTGGGGCTTTGTTCCGGTTTTCTGAAATACTTTAACCACAGAAGTACCCAAATTATACTTATCGGGAAAGTCCAGAGAAATCCGACCCTCCAGTTGTTAAACCCAATTACCAATGGTGGAATTATCAGCGGGGAAAGAATGGTTCCCATATTGGATCCGCCGTTGAAAATACCCACTGCAAGTGCCCGATCCTTTTTAGGAAACCACTCAGCAACCGCCTTTATGGCTGATGGAAAACTACCGGATTGACCAACTGCCAGACTGAAACGGGCAAAGGCAAAACCAATCCAAGATCGGGCCAATGCATGCCCCAGAGCCGCAATACTCCAGATACCAATCGAAATTAGATAACCTTTTCGTGTACCAATTTTATCAATCAAAGTACCCATCAAAATAAAGCAGATGGCATATGCAATCATAAAGACGCTATTGATTATTCCATACTGCTCTTCCGACCATCCAATGCTTTTCTGAAGATCTGGCGCCAGAATTCCTAAGGCAGATCGATCAATATAAAGTATCGTAGTAGCTATAAAAAGCAGTGTCAGTATTATCCAGCGAAAATTAGTCTGTAAATTTTTATTTTTTGACATTCCTAATATTTGTTTGGTGCTTGATATCCTGATTTAGCAGTGCTATTTACTAATCTGATAGGCTAAATGATAATGTACACAATTTATTTTATATTTGAGAGAATAAAGTACAGTATTAAGCGAAAAGTGCGCTAGGTAAACTTTGGATCTTCCATACCGAAATAATAGTAAATGGGGTATCTTATCTTTTCTCGTTGATTTGTTGAAATGTTTGAAAATCATCGGGTTACAAAAAATTATATTAATTATTAATGTGTTGACATGCAGCCAATTAAAAATTTAACGAGAGATGATCGGATACCCCATATAGAATTAATATAAATTCTATATATTATCAGGTACAATAAAAGGTTTTCGGTATTGACGTGTAAGCATTGCATCGGCTTCGGGGTCATTTTTAAACTTCATCTTTACCGGATCAAATTCAAGAGATCTCCCCAACCGGTAAGAAATATTACCGAGATGCATTACTGCACAGGAATAG
>Ga0209539_1001570_pt1 | contig 12347 bp, 11 predicted proteins | sample BarGraNGADG00312_2_FD_184499 | JGI IMG/M metagenome (GOLD analysis project Ga0209539, IMG submission 184499) | Arctic peat soil microbial communities from Barrow, Alaska - Barrow Graham LP Ref core NGADG0011-312 (SPAdes) (version 2) | ecosystem: Environmental > Terrestrial > Soil > Wetlands >... | reverse complement strand
GGCCAAGGGCTGGGACCTGCTCAGCACGATCGCGCACCCCGGATACACCCGTACGAACCTGCAGACGGCCGGCCGGAACCTTGGCCGTGACGCGAGCGACCAGCTGCCACCCGTACGTCGCACGATCTTGCCGTCGCAGGACGTCGAGATCGGAGCCGAGCCACTCCTCTACGCGGCGACCTCACCGATGGCCCAACAGGGCGCCTACTACGGCCCCAGCCGTCTCGGAGTCGTCGGCCCGACGCACCAGGCGACGATCCCCCGCTCCGGGCGCTCCCTGGAGCTGGCCGCACGGCTGTGGGATGTGGCGGAGGAGCTCGCGGGCCGTGGGCTGCCACCGGTCGCCAGCGCCTGAGACATCGGCCAGGGCCACCGTTCCGCCTAGTCAAGCCACTGAAACCTTGCTGGCGCGGCACACGCGCAATTGGGCATCCCTTGGCGACGTTGCTACCGTGAACCAGTGCCGCTCATCCATCTAGGCGTCAGCCACCGCTCAGTCGGAAGCGGGGAGCTGGCCACGATCGGCGTTCGCGGACGAGATCTTCCGACCTCACTGATGGCGGCGCATCCAGCGATCCGCGGCGCGATCCTCCTGGCGACGTGCAATCGTTTCGAGCTGTACCTGGATGCCACAGAGTTCCACCCGGCCGTCGAGAGCGGCCGAGAGCTGATCTTGAGCCTCACCGAGCCGGACCTGCCCGAAGTGGATCCAGCCCTCGTCGTCCACGTGGGCGACGGCGCGGTCGAACACCTGTTCTTGGTCGCCAGCGGGCTGGATTCCGTGGTGGTGGGCGAGCGGGAGATCGCCGGCCAGGTGCGCCAGGCCCTGGCCGAGCATGACGCCACTGCCAGTCCGGCACTCCGGCGGTTGTTCCAGGCCGCCCTGACCACGTCGAAGGCGGTCGCGTCGAACACCTTGCTCGGGGTCTCCGGACGCTCCCTCGCGAGCGTCGGTCTGGATCTGATCGCTGAACGGTTCACTCCCCTGGACGGACGACGCGTCCTGCTCCAGGGCACGGGGGCCTACGCGGGTGTCGTGCTCGCCGAGCTCATCCGGCGGGGGGTCGACGAGATCCGCGTCTACTCCGGCACCGGACGCGCGGACGCCTTCGCAGCGGGGCACCCGCCGGCTGTACCCGTTTCCCCAGGAGAACTCCTGCACGCGCTCGCCTGGGCCGATGCCGTCGTGTGCTGCTCGGGAACCGGCTCGCAGACGTTGACCGCCGACACCCTTGCGGACGCCCGCCTGGGACGTACGGCGCCGTTGCCGGTCCTCGATCTCGCAATGGCCGGCGACGTCGCCCCAGAGGTCTCCCTACTGCCGCAGGTTGCGCTGGTGGACCTGGACGAGGTGTCGCGCAACGCCCCTGCCGAGCAGGCGGACGCGGTCGCCGCCGCCAGGGATCTGGTACGGAGCGGCGTCGCCACCTTCGGCCATGTCGAGGGCGGTCGCCGGGCAGACCCGGCCGTGACGGCGATCCGCGCGTACGTGGCGGCCATCATCGAGGCGGAGATCGTCGCCGCTGAGCGGCGACACACGCCCGAGACGGCCGATGCCGTCGCGCGCTCCCTTCGACGAGTCAGCAACGCGCTCCTCCATACCCCGTCGATCCGTGCGGCCGAACTGGCCCGTACGGGCGACCTGGAGGACTACCGCAACGCTCTCCACACGCTCTTCGGCATCGACGTCGAGGTTCGCCCGTGATCCGACTGGGCACGCGGGGTAGCCGGTTGGCGCGCGTCCAGTCGGGCTGGGTGGCCGAGATGCTGGCGGCCTCGGGCGAATCCGTGGAGACCGTCGTGATCCGCTCAGAGGGCGACGACACGCGCGTACCCCTCGACTCGTTCGCGCGGCCGGGGGCGTTCGTCGCCGCCCTGCGGGACGCGCTGCTTGAGAAGCGCGTCGACGTGGTCGTCCACAGCTACAAGGACCTTCCGTCCGCGCCTACCGAGGGACTGACCGTGGCCGCGGTGCCGGGTCGAGCCGGTGTCCGCGACGTCCTCGTGACGCAAGGCGGGCTGTCCCTCGCCCAGCTCCGCGCCGGAGCTGCGGTGGGGACGTCCTCCCCGCGGCGGTCGGCAGCGCTGCTGCGCGTACGGCCGGATCTCCAGCTGGTCGCGATCCGCGGCAACGTGGACACCAGGCTCCGGGCCGTGTCCGAAGGAGGTCTCGACGCGGTCGTCCTGGCCGAGGCAGGGCTGCAGCGGCTCGGACTGCTGACGCCCGACATGTGCCCTCTCGACCCGGACCTGATGCTTCCTGCCCCGGCGCAAGGCGCACTTGCCATCGAGTGCCGCGTGGACGATCCCCTCGTCGCTGACCTCGTACGCCTGAACGATCGCTCCACGCAGTTCTGCATCGCCGCCGAACGCGCGGTTCTGGACGAGGTGGGGGCAGCCTGCACGACCGCTGTGGGAGCGCTCGCGTCGATCGATGGCGGGTGGCTGACCCTGACAGCCGACCTCACCGCCCATCGTGGCGTCGACTATGCCCGGCATTCCGATCGCATCGAAGTCGGCGATGCTCGCCTCGACGCCGCCGATCTACTCGGACGCCGTGTGGCCCTCGCGCTGCTGGCGGAGGCGCTTTGATCCGCCCGGTCCTGCTCGTACGCCCGGACGGCAACGACGCGGACGCCGCAGCCCTCCTGGTCGCGGGGATTCCGGCCCTCGTCGACCCGTACCTCGTTGTCTCCCCCGCGTCGGACGCAGCCCGGGGTGCGCAGCTCCTGTGCGATCTCGAGGGAGCTGGCCGCGATGACTGGCTCGTGCTCACCTCGCCGCGAGCGATCGAGGCGTGGAGCACCCTCGTGGGTTCGGATGCCCTCACGCAGGCTCTCGCTGCTGCGCGGGCTCGCGGCCTGGGCGTCGCCGCTGTCGGCACTAGCACGGCGACCACGATCGATCCCCCCGCTGAACGGGTCGGGACCTCCGGGGCGGACGCACTGGTGGCCGAGCTGACGCGGCTGACTCCCGGGAACGCCCTGTTCCCGCACGGGCGCCTCACACGTCCCGCGCTGGCCGACGCTCTGACCGCCGCCGGATGGACCGTGAAGTCGGCCGTCGTCTACGACACCGTCCCGGTCACCGAGCGGCCCGCCTCGGCCAGCGCGGTCTCGGCGGGCAACGTGGCCGCTGTGCTGCTGCGCTCGCCCAGCGCCGTCGCCGCGGTCGCGCAGTGGGCCACCGTGGCCGCGAGGGTACGGATCGTTGCTGTGGGCCCCAGCACGACTGCTGCCGCTCAGGGGCGCGGGTGGGACGTCGTCAGCCTGCCTGTCTCAGGTCCAGAGGAACTTGCGGACGCGATCCGGACGACGCTGGGCGAGGACATTCCGAGAGTCGTCGTCGACACTCCGGTGCCGGACGATCATCCCCTTCCCCAGAACCACCCGCTGCGCGCGGGGCTGACCTCCGCCTCGCCCCTCCTCGTCGCTTATCGAGGAGGACGGCCTACACGCCGTCCGGTGTGGTTCATGCGGCAGGCCGGCCGCTCGCTGCCTGAATACCGAGCCATTCGCGAAGGGCACTCGATGCTGGGGTCCTGCCTCGCCCCCGAGCTGGCGGCTGAGATCACGCTCCAGCCCGTCCGTCGCCACGATGTCGACGCGGCGATCTTCTTCTCCGACATCGTGATCCCCGTACGGCTCGCGGGAGTCGGCGTCGAGATCGCCCCCGGCGTCGGGCCCGTGGTCGAACGCCCTCTCCGGACGCCCGCCGACGTCCGATCGCTGCCCGAGCTCGACCCTGACGCGCTCCGCCCGATTCGCGAGGCTGTCGGGCTGGCCGTCGCCGAGCTGGGCCGAACCCCCCTCATCGGGTTCGCCGGTGCACCGTTCACGGTCGCGAGCTACCTGGTCGAGGGAAAGCCATCGCGCGAGCTTCCGTACACCCGGGCCTTGATGCGGGAGGACCCGGAGACGTGGCACCGCCTCCTGGCCTGGGTTGCCCGTACCACCACGCTGTTTCTGCGCGCCCAGGCCACAGCCGGGGCTAGCGCGCTGCAGCTGTTCGACTCCTGGGCGGGACGCCTGACGCCGGAGGAATACCGCACGGCCTCGGCCCCTCACTCTGCGGCGGTCCTCGCCGGCATCGCCGATCTCGGTCTGCCTCGCATCCACTTCGGCACGGGGACGCGCGACCTCCTCGTCACCATGCGCGACGCGGGTGCCGACGTCATGGGCGTCGACTCGGACACTCCCCTGGACGAGGCGAATGCCCTTCTCGGAGGGCGTACCCCGCTCCAAGGCAACATCGACCCAGCCATGCTCTCCGGCCCCTGGGACGAGCTCGCCAGCCACGCCGCGGACGTCGTCCGGCGCGGCCAGGCAGCCCCGGGTCACGTCGTGAACCTGGGTCACGGCGTACCGCCGACCACCGATCCGGACGTGCTGACCCGGCTGGTCGCCCACGTCCACCAACTGCCATATCAGGAGGAACTATGACTTCGACCCATGCCATAGGGGCGGTGCGTCCGGAGAACTGGGCGTACGACAGGGCGCCGATGATCGTCTACTGGGAGCTGACCAACGCCTGCGGGCTGGCTTGCCGGCATTGCCGCGCTACGGCGATGCCCGATCCGGCGCCGGGCGAGCTGACTCTGGCTGAGATCGAGCATCACCTCGACTCGTTCTCCGCGTTCGGGGAGCCCCAGCCCCACATCGTCTTTACCGGCGGGGACCCCCTGCGACGGGCCGACCTACGCGACATTCTGCATGCTGCGGCACGGCGCGGTATCGGCGTGTCTCTGGCGCCAGCCGTCACACCACTGCTGACGCGTGAGCGTATGGCAGAGTTCGCCCACGATGGCGTCCAGGCGATCTCGCTGTCCCTGGACGGCTCTTCTGCGGTGCTCCACGACGGTCTCCGCGGCGTCCCCGGGACATTCGACGCGACCATGGATGCGCTCGATGCTGCGGCCGAGGTCGGGCTTCCCGTCCAAGTCAACACACTCGTGACAGATGTCACCGCTGACGACCTACCGGCTGTCTACGATGTCCTGCGCTCCAAGACCTTGCAGCGCTGGAGCCTGTTCTTCCTGATCTCGATCGGACGCGGTAACCAGCTGACCGAGCTGACTCCGGGCAAGGCCGAGCAACTCATGGGATGGCTCGGCCGACTCGCACGGGAAGCGCCCTTCCTGGTGAAGACCACCGAGGCGATGCAGTACCGCCGGATCGCTGCGCAAGCCATGCTGAAGGCGGGCAAGACGCGGGATCAGATCGAGGCGTCACCGATGGCGCGTGGCTTCGGCATCCGGGACGGCAACGGCATCGTCTTCATCTCTCATCAGGGCGACGTGTCGCCATCCGGGTTCCTGCCGACCGAGGTCGGCAACATTCGCGACACCCCGCTCGTGGACCTCTACCGCGACGCGCCGTTGATGCGCTCCTTGCGCGACCCTTCCGCCTTCAAGGGACGGTGCGGGGTCTGCGAGTTCAACCTGTGGTGCGGAGGGTCCCGGGCTCGGGCTTACGCATGGACGGGTGACCCGTTGGAGAGCGACCCACTGTGCCCGTACCAGCCCAAGGTCCCTGCGTGAGGCTGGCGGTCGTCGGGGGCGGGATCGCGGGTCTCGCCGCTGCGTGGGAGGGCCTGCAGCAGGGGGCCGATGTCGTCGTGCTGGAGGCCAGTGAGCGCCTGGGCGGCAAGATCCGTACGGAACGGGCGGACGGCCGCGTGATCGAGCACGGGCCGGATTCCTTCGTGTCCTACCGCCCGGCCGCGCTCGCCTTGATCCGCGAGCTCGGCCTGGAAGAGGATGTCATCTCCACGCGCGGTGCTCGGAAGGTGTTCCTCCATAGCCGTGGTCGCATGCACCCTCTGCCCGACGGCATGGGCATGGTGCTCCCGACCAAGCTGTGGCCATTCGTCACGACGGGGACGCTCACGCCGTGGGACAAGCTGCGCGCTGGATTCGACCTTGTCATGCCGCGGTTGCTGGGCGACGACGATGTCTCGATCGGAGCCTTCCTCGGGCGACGCCTGGGCCGCGGGATCGTCAGCAAGTTCGCCGATCCGATGATCGGCGGCATCTACGGCACCAGCGTTGACGAGCTCTCCCTCGATGCCGTCCTGCCCTCTCTCCGTACCAACGAACGGGAGCATCGCTCGCTGATGCTCGCCTCTCTGGCGCAGGGACGCTCCAAGCGGATGACGCCTGGTGCAGGGTCGCCGTTCCGGACCCTGCGCGGAGGCCTCGGCGACATGGTCGACCGCCTGGTGACCGAACTCAAGCGGCGGGGCGCCGACCTGCGTACGGGCGTGGCTGTGTCGGCGTTGGAAGACCACCCGGACGGAACGCGCGTCGTGTTCGAGGACGGCTCTGTCACAGCCGACGCGGTGGTCCTGGCCACCGGCCCGGCAGGTGCTGCCCGGCTGCTCGCTACTGCGGCACCGCAGGCGGCCGCGGCGCTCGAGGCGATCCCGCTCGCCTCCACCACGGTCGTGACCCTTGCGTACGCGGAGACCGCCTTCGCGGCACCGGTGACGAGCCACGGATGGCTGGAGGCAGGCGAGGCGCCGGTGAGCGGAATCACGATCTCCTCGGCCAAGTGGGAGGGGCGGGCGCCGGACGGCGAGGTCCTGATCAGGGCGTTCGTCCCGGAGCGGGTGGGTCCTCTCGCACGAGCCGGCGACGAGGAGCTCTTGGCCGCGGTTCGCACGCACGTGGAGTCGGCGCTCGCGGCGACCAGCGGACCCGCGGCGACATGGATCTCGCGGTGGCGCAGTGTGATGCCGAAGTACACCGTTGGCCATCTCGGCCGCGTCAAGACGGTCGAGGAGGCGCTGGAGGCCACGCCGTGGAGGGTGGCGGGTTCAGCGCTGCACGGCGTCGGCGTTCCTGACTGCATCGCCGACGGCCGCGTACAGGCTGACGCGGCGCTTCGCGTGGCTCAGATCCACCCAATCGGCCACCTAAGATCGCCTCATGACTGAGGGGCGCGCCCGTACACGGGAGATCAACGAGGGGATCCGCTACACCTGCTGGGCCGTCTTCGGCCGCACTGGCCAGGCGACCGACGGGCTTGTCGAAGCCCTCGAGCGCGCGCAACAGGGTTGGGAGGACGTCGTCGTGCGTGGCTGGTACGACGTGTCCGGGCTCCGCGCAGGCTCCGACATCATGGTGTGGCTCCACGGGCCGACGGCCGAGGGCCTACAAGTGGCGCTACGTGACATCCGGCGCGCGCTCGGCGCGGTCGAACAGACGTGGTCCGCCTTCGGGGTCCATCGCCCGGCGGAGTTCAACAAGGGCCATGTCCCCGCATTCCTGGCCGGCGAACCCGCGCAGCCGTGGCTGTGCGTCTACCCCTTCGTGAGGTCGCTCGACTGGTACCTCCTGCCTGATGACGAGCGCCGGGAGCTCCTCTTCGAGCACGGCCAGATGGGACGCGGGTACGCCTCCGTCCGGACCAACACCGTCGCCGCGTTCGCGCTGGGTGACTGGGAGTGGGTGCTGGCGCTGGAAGCACCCGAGCTGCACGAGATCGTCGACCTGACCCGCCACCTCCGCTCGTCGGGGGCCCGTCGTCATGTCCGGGTCGAGATCCCGTTCCATACGGGGCGGCTGATCGAGGCGTCCGAGATCCCGGACGTGCTGTCGTGAGCTACGACGCCGTCCTGCTGCTGGGTTTCGGTGGACCGGAGGCGCCTGAGGAGGTGCGCCCGTTCCTGGAGCGCGTGACGGCCGGTCGCGGCATCCCGCCGGAGCGGCTGGACGAGGTCGGGCACCACTACGTGAAGCTCGGCGGTGTCAGCCCGATCAATGCGCAGAACAGGGCCCTGCGTGACGCGCTGTCCGCTGCCCTCGCAGAGCGAGGTCAGGCGGTCCCCGTGGTACTGGCCAACCGGAACTCGCCGCCCTTCGTGAAGGACGTGCTCGCGGAGCTCGCGGATTCCGGCGCGCACCGGCTGCTGGCCCTGGCGACGAGCGCGTACTCGTCGTACTCCTCGTGCCGTCAGTACAGGCAGGACGTGGGCGCGCCGCTCACCGACATCCCCGGTCTGGACGTCGTCAAGGTGCCTCCGTTCTCCGACCTTCCCGGCTTCGCCGATGCCGCCGCGGAGGCGCTCGTCCCTGCGCTCTCCGAACCCGGCCGGCGCCCGTACGTCCTTGTCACCACGCACTCGATTCCCATGTCGATGGCCCGGACGTCCGGGCCGGAGGATGGCTGGCCCGAGGATCCCGGGACGCCGGGCCGGTACGTGACGCAACACATGGCTGTCGCCGAGGCCGCTGTGACGCTGGCGGCCGAGAGGGCGGGCGTCGAGGTTCCGCCATGGCGGCTTGTCTTCCAGTCGCGAAGCGGCCCGCCGACCATGCCCTGGCTCGAGCCCGACGTCAACGACGTCCTCGCCGACCTCGCCGCTGCCGGAGTCCAAGACGTGGTCGCGGCCCCGATGGGTTTCCTGTCCGACCACGTGGAAGTCGTGTGGGACCTCGACACTGAGGCTGCCGCGACGGCCGCAGAGCTCGGGGTTCGGTTCACCCGCGTCCCAACGGTCGGCACGCATCCGGCCTTCGTCGGCGACCTCGCCGACCTGCTCGTGCGTCACCTCGATGCGACGGCGCCTCGCTCGCCCGGGCCGGGAGAGCTGTGCTTCGGCAACTGCTGCGCGCCGCAGAGCCGCCGGGGTGCCCCTGTCGACGGCCGACCCTCGATCGGTGGGGTGGTCCCGTGACGCACGACCCGTTCCATCCCGTGCACAGGCCGAGAAGGCTGCGTACGACTCCGGGCTTGCGCAACCTGGTCGCCGAGACACGACTGCACCCGGCCGAGCTCGTACTGCCGGTCTTCGTCGCTGAAGGCGCTGTCGGTCCGCGCCCGATCGCGTCGCTGCCGGGCATCGTCCAGCACTCCAAGTCGTCGCTCGTCGACGCCGTCCAGGAAGCCTCCGACCTGGGCGTCGGCGCCGTCATGGTGTTCGGAGTTCCATTGGCCAAGGATGCCCGCGGGACGGGCGCGCTCGACCCCGACGGGATCCTGGCCCAGGCCGTCCGCTGGTGCGTGGAGGCGAGCCCGCAGCTGCCGGTGATCGCCGACCTCTGCCTGGACGAGTTCACCGACCACGGCCACTGCGGCGTCCTGGATTCGAGAGGACGCGTCGACAACGACGCCACGCTGGTCCAGTACGCCGCCATGGCAGGAGTCCTCGCCGAGGCAGGGGCCGCGGTCCTCGGTGCGTCCGGGATGATGGACGGCCAGATCGGCGCCGTACGTGCAGCCCTGGACGCCGACGGGCACACGGACACGGCGCTGCTGGCCTACGCGGCCAAGTACGCGTCGGCGTTCTACGGCCCCTTTCGTGAGGCGGTGCAGTCCTCGCTGATCGGCGATCGGTTCACCTACCAGCAGGATCCGGCGAACGCGCGCGAGTCGGTACGCGAGGTGGCGCTCGACGTTGCCGAGGGCGCTGACATCGTGATGGTCAAGCCCGCGCTGGCCTACCTCGACGTCGTGGCACGGACACGCGCAGCTGTCGACCTCCCTGTCGCTGCGTACGTGGTGTCAGGCGAGTACGCGATGATCGAGGCTGCGGCCGCTGTGGGCGCCTTCGATCGGCGACGGGCCATCGAGGAGGCGCTGACCTCCGTCCGCCGAGCCGGAGCGGGCATCGTCGCCACGTACTGGGCGAGTGAGGTCGCCGGCTGGCTTCGCGAAGGGCGCTGACAGCTTCATCGAGGAGGGAACGTCCATGAGTGATGCTCTGTTCGAACGTGCTCGGGCTGTCATGCCCGGCGGAGTCTCGTCGCCGGTACGGGCCTTCGGCGCTGTCGGCGGGACGCCGCGCTTCGTCGCGTGCGCCCGAGGCGCCTGGATCACCGATGTCGACGGCCGCACGTACGTGGACATGGTCGGTGGCTGGGGGCCGGCGATCCTCGGCCACGCACATCCCGAGGTTGTCGAGGCGGTACAGCGGGCCGTCGCCGACAGCCCGTCGTTCGGCGCGCCGTCGGTGCCGGAGCTGGAGCTCGCCGAAGCGATCGTGGCTCGCGTGGCACCTGTCGAGCGCGTCCGGTTCACCTCGTCGGGGACGGAGGCCGTGATGACGGCCGTACGCCTCGCGCGGGCAGCGACTGGGCGTCGCCGCATCGTGAAGTTCGCTGGCTGCTACCACGGCCACGCCGACTCCTTCCTGGTTGCGGCCGGGTCCGGCGCCATGACCCTCGCGTTGCCCGACTCCCCCGGCGTGACGCCTGGCGTCGCTGCCGACACGATCGTCGTCGAGTACGGCGACCTGGCCGCGATCGAGGCAGCGTTCGCAGCCCATCCCGGCGAGATCGCCGCGGTACTGACCGAAGCGGCACCGGCCAACATGGGCGTCATCACGCCCCCGTCCGGCTTCAATCGCGGCCTGCGTGAGGCGTGCAACCGTCACGGCGCCCTCCTGATCATGGACGAGGTACTCACCGGGTTCCGCGTCGGACCTGCGGGTTGGTGGGGCCTCGAGGGAGCGCTTGAAGGATGGTCCCCGGACCTGCTCACCTACGGCAAGGTGATCGGCGGAGGCCTGCCGCTGGCGGCAGTGGCAGGCTCGGCGTCGTTGCTGGACATGCTCGCTCCCTCCGGGCCCGTGTACCAGGCGGGCACGCTCTCCGGGAATCCCGCCGCTGCCACCGCCGGTCTCACGACACTGCGGCTGTTGGACGCTGACGCCTACGCCACGCTCGACGCAGTCGCCGATCGCGTCACGGCGCTCGCGGCTTCGACGCTCGATGCCGCGGCCGTCCCGCACGTCATCAATCGTGCGGGCAACCTCTTCAGCGTGTTCTTCACAGCCGATCCCGTCGTCGACATCCAGTCCGCCCGTACGCAGGACACGAAGGCGTACGCGCGCTTCTTCCACGCCGCGCTGGATGCGGGTCTCTGGCTGCCCCCTTCCGCATTCGAGGCGTGGTTCGTCTCCACCTCCCATGGCGAGGAGGAGCTGGCTCGCATCGCCACTGCCCTCGAGGCGGGAGCATCAGCCGCTCGTACACGGGCAGTCGACCAGTAGAGTCCGAGCCCAACATCAATGGGGGTGTGGATGGAACAGCAACCGCTACAGTCCAGCGTCGAGGATTCAGGACCCTTCTACCACGGCTCGAAAGCCCATCTGACAACGGGAGACGTGCTGGTCCCGGGCTACAGCTCCAACTTCGGCGAACAGAAGAAGGCGAACTTCGTCTACCTGACCGCAACCCTGGATGCCGCGATCTGGGGAGCCGAGCTCGCGGTGGGCGAGGGCCCCGGCCGGATCTATCAGGTGGAGCCCACGGGCGCAAAAGAGAACGACCCCAACCTGACCGACAAGCGGTTCCCTGGCAACCCGACCCGGTCGTACCGGACAAGGGAACCCCTACGCGTCGTCGGCGAGGTCGCCGACTGGGAAGGGCACGCCCCCGAGGTGCTCCAGACCATGCTGGATCACCTGGCTGAGATGAAGCGTCAGGGCGTCGAGGCGATCAACGACTGACCTGGCCTGAGCTGTTCAGGAGTGTGGAGTAGAGCTCCAGCGCTGTGCGTGAAGGATCTCGACACCGTCGAGTACGAGGTCGAGGGCGAACTCGAACTCGGGCTGTTCAACGCGATCCGAATCCTGGCACTGGGCGTAGCCATGGGCCATCTCTACCGGAAGCTCGTCACTACCGACAGGCGAGAGCGGCTCCAGAACGGGACGTACGCCTAGTAGCGGATCTCCAGCATCGTGCAGCCGGCTTCGGTTCGGTACGGGCCGTGCGGGATGCCGATGGGCCGACATGCGTACTCGCCGGCGCGGAAGGTAAGCCGAGCGACAGTACGGCTGGATACGCTGCCCCCACTCGACAGCAGGGAGCGCGTGATGACGGAAGCCACGAGCATCGGCCGGGAGCCTTTGATGCGCGTCGCACTCGCCCAGATCCTCAGCGGGCACGACATCGCGGCCAATCTGGCGAAGGTCACCGGCGCCGCCCGGGAGGCCGCGGCGGCAGGCGCTCAGCTGGTCGTCTTTCCCGAGGCCACCATGTACGCCTTCGGGGCACCTCTGGCGGGGATCGCGGAACCACTCGACGGCCCGTTCGGCTCGTCCGTACAGCGCCTGGGCCAAGACCTCGGCGTCACGATCGTGCTGGGCATGTTCACGCCGGCCGGCGACGGGCGGGTGCTGAACACGCTCCTGGCGGCCGGGCCGGAGACGGTGTCCAGCTACGACAAGATCCACCTCTTCGACGCGTACGGATTCAAGGAGTCGCAGACCGTGGCTCCCGGTGCTGAGCGGCGCACCATCACCGTCGACAGCGTGCCGGTCGGACTGGCCACCTGCTACGACGTGCGTTTCCCCGCGCTGTTCATCGAGAACGCGGCGGCAGGAGCCGAGGTGTCGATCGT
>Ga0209539_1001569_pt1 | contig 12351 bp, 16 predicted proteins | sample BarGraNGADG00312_2_FD_184499 | JGI IMG/M metagenome (GOLD analysis project Ga0209539, IMG submission 184499) | Arctic peat soil microbial communities from Barrow, Alaska - Barrow Graham LP Ref core NGADG0011-312 (SPAdes) (version 2) | ecosystem: Environmental > Terrestrial > Soil > Wetlands >... | reverse complement strand
CCAATACAGGGTATGCTAGTATTTCCTGCTGTTGCGTGACTTTATTCACTGTGGCGTCAATGTCATGTTCGGCGACCACGTCGCGAACCATCTTTTCAAGGCTGTTGCACCTTGCGCACCCCATTCCTAGAATCTTAACTTCCACGACGTAACCCTTTTTGCGTATTACAATACCACATTTATATATACATATTTGCATATATTAATATTATATAAAGTTGTGGATTTGCAGCATCCAAGTCGAAGCGCTTTCGAAATCAGGACGTGAAATGAAACAAGAACGGTACGAAGTGATCGCTGTTGACGGATTGATAAAACGATTCGGCGCTATCACCGCTGTGGACAACATCTCTTTTAGCGTTCCTGACGGTGAGATTTTCGGATTTCTCGGCCCAAACGGGGCCGGTAAGACAACGACGATCAGGATGCTCACGGGCCTGCTCACGCCGGACGCCGGGGAGATCTCGATTGGAGGGGTCAACCTGCAAAAGCGTCCTATCGCTGCAAAGATGCAGATGGGTGTCATCCCCGAGATGAGCAACGTATATACCGATTTGACCGCCAAACAGAATGTCGTTTTGGCGGGACGGTTTTACGGCATGTCCAGGAACGCCGCTGACGGACGCGCCGATCAGCTCCTCGAGCAGTTCGAGCTCTCTGAAAGAAAGAACGATCGCGTTGAGGGGTTCTCCAAAGGCATGAAGCAACGCGTGCTAATAGCAAGTGCCCTAGTGCATAACCCGCACGTGCTCTTCCTTGACGAACCGACCTCAGGACTCGACGTGCACAGCCAACGCCTTATTCGGGCCATTGTCCGCGAAATGAACGACGCGGGCACGACGGTTTTCTTAACGACCCACAACATTGAGGAGGCAAACGCCTTATGCGACCGGGTCGGCATCATCAACCACGGAGGGCTTGCGGCCATCGATACGCCTGAGCGGCTCAAACAGGCGTTTAAAGAGACCCAGTCCGTCGAGGTCGCGTTTAACGAACCCGTCGACGTAAACGCAATAGAACGGAGCGGCCTCGTGATCAGAACGGAAAGGGAGGGCGATAAGTGGCGCTTTTATACTGATAATCCCGATGCGCTGGCCAAATACGCGTTCGCGGTCGCTAATGAGCAGGACCTCACCTTTACCACGTTGAGCATCGAGGGCGCAAGTCTGGAAGACGTCTTCGTCACCGTAACGGAGGGCAAAACACGTGTACAGTGATTCCATTCGCAGCCACCTGCGCAGCATCGCGCTCGTAGCGGAAAAGGATATGCGCATCTACTACACGAAGCCGCCCGTGCTCATGTTCGGCTTCCTGTTCCCCTTGTTCATGTTCCTATCGTTCTACCTTGGACGGAGTGCCGACCTTCATACGCTTTTCCCGGGACTTGCAGCGATGTTCGTCTTTTTCGTCGCCTCGTCCGTCGGCCCGTTGATCACTCCATGGGAGAAGCGGGCGGGCACCTACGAGCGGCTGCTCTCGTTTCCCGTGACTATCAACACCCTCATTCTCGGGGACGTTGTCGCTGGCATGCTCTATGGCGTCGTCATCAACGTCATCATCTTAGCCGTCGGAACGGCGGCATTTGGCTACGCCGTGAGTGCCACCGGGGTCTTTCTTATGGCCGTGAGTTTGGTGCTGGGCGCGTTCTGTTTCTCAGCGCTCGGCGTGCTCCTCGCGTCTCCGGCGAGTACCAACCCGTCCAACATCATGATGCTCTCAAGCCTCGTCCGCTTTCCCCTCATCTTTATCAGCGGCATCTTTGTGCCGATTGCAAGCTTGCAGGGGATCGCGCTGGCCGCAGTCTACTGCTCGCCCATAACCTACCTCGTTGCCGGGTTCGACCTCAGCTTGCTCGGCAGCACAGCCATACCCATTGGGCTCACGTGGGCTGCGCTCATCGGCTTTAGCGTTGTTTTCGTGGCGCTCGCAAGTGTGCTCCACCGGCGAAATCTCATGAAAGGCCTGTGATGAAAGCTGATTGTGGGATGGACGCCTCTGTGCAGTATTTCAGGTTATTACGTACCTTTAACTGACCACCAAGAACGTGCCCCCAAGTGACGCCGACTCATACTGGTCATCGCCTTTAACTACAACGACGATCGTGTGATACCCTTCACTCATACCATTCACGTAGAACGTCGTAGTGCTCGCGACCGTCCCCTGCGGGCAGTATAACTTCGACGGGAGTTCATACCCGTCCAAGTACCACCTGAGCCACAGGCACGCAGTGCAAGGTTCCACTTTTACGCTCATCGAGTATGGTGCTTGCCCTATCACCGTCTTGTTGATCGTCGGATTCGGATCTGAGAATATGGATGCACCCTCCATCGGATACCACGTCAGTAACGGCTGAATCCTAGTTTCAGGAATTGGAGTCGCGGTCGGTTCTGGCGTTGCCGTTGGGGTAACGCTCGAGCTTGCTGTCGACGTCGGGGTTGGTGGCGGCGATGGTGAAGCAGTCACGTTTGACTGTGTTGTGGTGCTCGCCGTCGTGGTAGCATTTGTTGTCGCGTTCGTAGAACTACTGATGAGTGGTATTTGAGTCGGCGTTTCTGTAATGGGTGTGTTGCAGCCCGCAGCACCGACCGTTCCTAGAAGCACCAGCACGATCGCCAATACCGCAAACTTGTGCATTTTTTCACCGTGTCGAAAGTAAATTGTTTACTACACTACCTGTTGGAATTTAAAGGCGGTGTCTATAATCCCGTCAAAAAGCGATCGCGCCTGTCCTTGTACTATGATTTCGACGGCTGTTCACCCTCTAGCGCGCTAGTGGAATACGTTCAGTTGGTAAAACCGAATATCGCTCACTATGCGACGAGGTTCATCGGAGCGCTAGATAGATTTTCGTTCTCGCAATCCTATATTTCTGCACATTATTCAAAATATTCTGATTTTACAGATATATTTAAGTATGCTGAAAACTAAAGTAATTACATGATAATTATGACTGACAAAGACGTTTGTTGTACGTCTGAAAGCGATATAACTACCTGCAAGGTTGAAGCGGTGGTTAGCATTGACGAGCGCGGACAGATGGTGCTGCCAAAAGAACTGCGCGAGCGCGCTGATATCCACGCAGGAGACAAGCTCGCTCTGGTGGGCCACGAGCGTGACGGATTGGTCTGTTGCATCTCGCTCATCAAAGCTGATACACTCTCAGGGGTAGTAAAGGACGTACTCAGTCCTATGTTTACGGAGTTACGCTAGAAAGGAGCAATATGCAACATGGAAGAAGATAACATTAAACGCGTCGTCAGAGATGCGTATGGAAAGGTCGCGAAGTCTGAACGCGATCCTCTGACACTTATCCCTTCAAGCAGCTGCTGTGACAGCGCCTGCTGTGGCAGCGCCGATCGAGCATACGAGCTTAGCAAGGCCGTAGGGTACGGGGATAAAGAGCTACGCTCAGTCCCTGGGGGGGCAAATCTTGGCCTTGGTTGCGGCAATCCAACTGCGCTAGCCACACTCAAAGAAGGCGAAACCGTGCTTGACTTAGGATCGGGCGCTGGGTTTGACTGTTTCCTCGCCGCCAACGTTGTAGGCGAAGGAGGTAGAGTTATTGGCGTTGACATGACGCCTGAGATGATCGACAAGGCGAGGTCGAACGCGCGCTCTGGTGGCTACACAAACGTCGAGTTTAGGCTCGGGGAGCTTGAGCATCTGCCTGCTGCAGACAACTCCGTTGATGTTGTAATCTCTAACTGCGTAATCAATCTGACCCCCGATAAAGAGGCCGTCTTTAACGAAGCGTTCAGGGTGCTCAAGCCTGGCGGCCGCATTGCCGTTTCCGATATCGTCGTACTTAAGGAATTGCCCGATGCCGTACAACAGTCTGTTGCTGCGTATGTAGGATGCTTATCAGGAGCAATTTTAAAAGATGCCTACCTGCAGGCCATTCGTGATGCCGGATTTGAGGGCGTGCGCGTCGACGATGAGACGCTCTTCTCGATTGAGTGCATGGCGAATGATCCGTCTGCACAAGCGATCGGGCAAAGCTTGGAATTTACCTCTGAGGAGCTGCGTGACGTAGCTGACGCGGTGCGAAGCATAAAAGTGGTAGGGACTAAGCCGTAACGCCGGAGACTCTCAGCCGAAAGCTGGTGGGATTAAGAGTCTTCGTCTCATCTGCCATTTGCTGCAGACGGAAGAAGAAAGCAGATCGTCGCAAAGGCGATCACGCGCGTTCTAAGGTGGTAGGAATTTCAATAAACTTTGATCAATAGTTCAAATCGGAGAACCGAATGGACCCAACAGTAGTTCGAAAACGAGGAGAAACTGCATGAAGGATGACGACCGGCAGGCACTCCTCTTGACCTGCTCAGGGGTCTCCCATACGGGGCGGCTCACTACTAGGACGGGGACCTGGCTCCGTTACCGACATCCGAAACTGATTACTCGTCATCTCCAACTTACCGCCCTGAAACGTCCGCTGGAGGAGGAACTCCAGGACGAGGAATATCTCGTCGCGGTAGACGGATGTGAGGAATGCTGTGTCAAAAAGAGAATGGATGCGATCGGAACAAGGCCGGATGTTTACATTGTTGCAACAAGGGAAGGGATCATCAAACGCGGGATGGAAGAGGCTCGGTCCGAGGAGATTGAAGCTCTCTCCAAAGTTATCGTGAGAAAGGTGAGGGAATGAACGGCAGATGGCAACCGCAAAATCAAGAGATCACGCACTAGATATAGACGAATCTCACACGAGGTACGGGGCTAGACTTTTCGTATATGTGTCCGTCTTTTTTACTACTCTATCTGATCGATCAATAATAGATCCTTTTTTAGCGTTCCTGACAGAGAGATTTTCGGAGTTAGCAGCGTCGAGTAAACACGACGAAAGAAGATTAGAGGTTAAGCCAGCGTGTAAAAGCACAGATTATGAGGTTCCAAAATACTATTCGTTCAGTCGAACGATAAATATATAAAGAAATAAAATAAAGATAATGTGTACTTTGGAGTCCAAATTTACATGGATAATATTACTCTGCACAAACGGCTAAGCGCACTAGGAATTACGATCCCTGAAGGAACATTACGACGTTGGGCGTACGAAGGAATCCTTCCTCGTCCTGGCAGTTTGCACAAAGGCAAAGGCGGAGGTTCGGGAAGGTTCAGCGACTGGCCCGAAGAAACAGTTGAACGAGCCGCTGTAGTGTACGTTTTGCGTCATAGTGACACGAAGTGGGCTAAGCCTACTGCCCAAGCTATCATTGAGACCAAGAAGGTGGTCGACAAGTTCTACGACGTTATTCGAGAGTCTGAAGAGACTAGTGACGTAAATATACTGGACAGACTTTCCGCGCTACTTACTTGGGTCGAGATGTCGGACGGAAAGCGTGGCATGATGTATGCGAGCTACGATCTCCATCCGCTGGTTGTTATTTGGATGGCCACTCTAGAAAAGATACGGAACAATAAACTGCTCTCGGAGCACTATAAAGCTACTTTTCACTGGACCAGACGTAGCGACGAAACGGAATCTAGAGAGATTGTCAGACTAGATTATCAGGGCGTTACGCTTGCAACGTCAAATAGAGATTCGTTCGGTTTCACTTTTGATCGCGCCACTGAACAACTGCAAAAAAAACGAACCTTCAATGTCAATTCGAACTGGAACTACGTGTCGGTAGATGTGAATAAGCAAATAATCACAATAACTGATCCAGAAACGCGCGAAATAACCATTATTGATCTGAAAAGCAGCGATTACGAATTATTCAATTTAAAAAACGCTGTATTACCGCTTAAAGCGAATAAGAAATGAAAAGAGATAATAAAAAACATCACGGTACCACGTGTGTTCAGAACCCGAGGGTACCTGCTACGATACTGCTACAAAATCCCACAGCGCATGGGTCAAAAAGTTGCAGCTTCGGTGCAACGGTGAGGCGCCCGTGACGCAATGTAAATTCTGCAATTACCGCGACGCAGCCATTTTAGAGGGTCAAATCGCCACAAAACAGATAACGCAGGTGCAGGCGTCGACAATTATCGGTTGCAATAAATCGACCGTCAGCCGGCATATGAGCAACTGTGTGCCTAAAAAGATCGCAGAATGTATGAGACCGGCACCTGCAAAGGAAGAAACGCTCAACGTAGTTGACGTGCTGACCACTTCACATTCGAAAACGCTGAAAATCCTCGATGATTCGTTAGCTGAAGGCGACAGAAAAACAGCTTTGATGGCACTGCAAACTGAAATTAGACAGTTAACGCTTAACGCCAAACTGACTGGCCAGCTCAACGAAGCGCCTCAAGTGCGTCTCCTTATGCACCCCGAGTTTGTGAAACTGAAACAGATTTTGATAAAAACCCTGGAGCCTTTTCCTGACGCCCGTTTAAAGCTCTCAGAGGCGCTGACTGAGGTAGCGACTGATGAGCGGGAATGACCTCAACAAAACGGCCCTCAATGACCTCGCAACAGAGCTCGCGCTCGCAATCAACCCGATAAAGTTCGCTCAGTCGTTAGGGATTCATCCCGATCGTTGGCAGTCCGACCTCTTGCTGTCAACTGATAAACGCATAATTCTGAACTGTTCGAGGCAGTCAGGCAAAAGCACGATAACGGCGATAATGGCTCTGCATCACGCTTTAAACGCTCCAGGGGCCCTCGTGCTTGTACTCTCACCATCACTTCGACAGAGTGGAGAGCTTTTCAAAAAGGTATTAGAATTCTATCGAGACCTTGGCAAACCAATACCTTCAGACATCGAGACGACCTTAACCTTGCAGCTGCGTAATAAGTCGCGAATCATCTCACTTCCCGGGAAAGAACAGACAGTGAGGGGATTCTCCGGGGTTTCGTTATTGATCATTGACGAGGCCGCCCAGGTTGACGACGAGCTCTATTGGAGCGTAAGGCCGATGCTCGCCGTCTCGCAGGGGCACATAATCCTCCTTTCGACTCCATTTGGCAAGCGTGGTTTCTTCTTTAAAGAGTGGACTGCATCGACTTCGTGGAAAAAGATACAGATAACAGCGGACCAATGCCCGCGAATCTCTCAGGACTTCTTAGACGAGGAGCGCGCAGCGCTGGGTGATTGGTGGTTTCAGCAAGAATACTTCGGTGTTTTCGGTGACAATTTGACCAGCGTCTTCCGCTGGGAAGATATACAAAGAGCGTTTGCTGAGGACGTCGAGACGTGGCATTTAGATAGTTCGGCTTCTTGTAACGCTGAGTCTTCACCTTCTAAAACTTCTACAACTTCCAAAGAGGACGTCGAGCAATGGATCCTTTAAGAGAAGCAGCACTAAGGCAGGGTATTGTTTGTGGTATTGACTTAGGCAGCAAGCACGATTATACGGCGATCATAGTGCTCGAAGTAGAGAAGCGCATCAAGGAGGGCGAGGCAGAAAGACTGGGTTTTACAGACTTACCGCTAGAGGCACGCGAGCAAATCCTTCGTAACGGTGAATACTTAGGTCACAAGGTCAGAATAGAGAACCACTTCGCCGCTCGTTACGTGAAAAGGCTCCCACTGGGAATCAGTTACCCCGAAGTCGTGAGCAAGCTCAAGAAAATCGACAGAGAACTGGCTGAGCTTACCGGAGGAGAAGATGTCTTTTATGTCGTAGACGCGACGGGTTTGGGCCAACCGGTCGTCGATTACTTAACCTTAGAGCTTGGACGCGGTCACGTAAAGTCAGTTTATATAACAGGGGGGCAGGAGACGCACTTCGATAAGCACGAGCTACACGTGCCGAAGACACAGCTTGTCAGTATGCTCTTGATGATGATGCAAACGGGTAGAATACACTTGCCAAAACAGGAGGCGGCACCGTTGGAAGATGAGCTCCAAAATTTCACCCTCAAGGTGCGCAACACCGGCACACTCGAGATGGGAGCGCTTCGGACCGGAACGAATGACGACCTCGTGAATGCACTCGGACTCGGCGTCTTTTACTGGCAGTCTCGCCCGATTTACCGCGTGAGATTCATCTCTATCTAGCCCCCCTCGAGAGATCGAAGACGAAGAAAGTGAGTATGAAGCGTAGCAATATTACCAAGGTAAACTGGAAGAGGCCGGATTCAGGAATATAAGTACACCTGAGGCCGGTACATAAGCTCAACTTAAAATGCCTGACCTGTACTAACTATTAGGTGAGCATTTCCAGTTGCTCGGACCGCGTCAACCAGTGGCGATATGCTCTGTGCCTGTACTGTTGTTTCTAGTTATCTAAGATGCTCTTAAAAAGATTTAATCGTGGCCTACGCACCGTCTTCTGTTTGTACTGCCCTTTTATGTGTTTTGAAAAGTACTTCAGGTCAGTCTTTTCTAGATTTAAGCCCATGGATGCCAAAAACCCAGTATAAACCTCTTCAGGAACTTCAAAAAATTGATATATACTTGAATCGCAGAACTCAATTTCTAGCGTACACATCTCTTTATTGTATCCAACGGCTCTAACGCTTACCGAAATAACGATTTCGCGATCCACACTCTTACTCCGATATGAACTTATTTAACTTTAATCGCGGTAATTACGCAATCGCGCTACAAATTCTCCCGAGCAGCGTTTAAGGGAGAAAAGATATAGAACAAGTTGCATATAGCCATTAATTTCAAAGCTGAAGGAGTGTGATTGCGTGCCAAAAGTCCTTTTAAATGTTTTTGTGGATTATGAAACCCTTGGAAGGACGGTAAATATCCTTACCGAACAGAGTGTGACGGGGTTTTACTGTATTGAGTACTGGGGCGTCTCCCCTCAGAACTGGGCTGGCTTTGTTATCAAAGAGGAACCTGAAATGGCCATTGAGGCGATACGAGACCACACTGAAAGGGCTATACAGGTGAATATGGTTGTTAAAGAGGCTCAGGCAGAGAGTATTATGCAAGCACTTGCTACTGGGCTTGCAGGCAAGCGCTATACAATTTTCAAACTTCCAGTTGACTCAACACACGTAGCGTCGCCGTAAAAAATATCGAATCTTTCGGCGAAACAGTGCTGAAAAACGATACTGGGGCAAAATCTAGCTGAATGACTTTATTTTTTAATTTAGTTTAGAAAAACAGTTATTAGTCCCCTCTTTAAAGTGGAAGACCGACGTAATACCTTATCTTTATTAATGCGCGTTTTAAACCTCAACTTATTGCGTGAGCAGGTGGAAATATGGAGAGAACGATTATTGATACGTCCAAAGGTGTCTCAGGAATTTTGCGACCATTTAAGGGCATAATCGAACAAATTGGCTTACAGGACGAAGACAACATTATCTACGTCGGTTTGCCTGGAGTTTGCACGCCTTTTATAGAATTACTTGCATATGCTATAAGGAAACTGGAAATAAACCAGGTATTTGTGCCTAATCTTGATTTAAGCTTAGCTAAGACTGTCGTGCCTGTCGAAAACATTGGCATACAGTTCGGAGATCCTGTAAAGATTGAAAAAGCAAAGGTCGTCGTCGTCTTAGGAGGATTAGCGATGCCTATTTCACCTGTAGGCCGCGAGGAGGTCTCTTCATTCCTTCAAAGCGTATTGCTACCAGAAGGAACCGTGATTGGTGTCTCTTTTATGAATATGTTTGAACAGGTTGGGTGGACTTCCCAGTTACCATTTGACTTTTGGATTGATGCGACCATTGACCCAGTCAAGGTGGAACGCTTCTTAAGGTAACAGGTTCTTAAAGCGAGTAATTTCTTAGCAAAATAGAAATAGTAAGCTTAATGGACTAGACACAATGGCAAACGCAATATCTGACATTTTGAAGCAAGCTCAAAGCGGTAATCGAATCGATGAAAATGATGCCCTTAATTTGTTAAATGTGCGTGGGGCAGAACTCCATTCGATATTCGCTGCTGCAGATGTCGTCAGGCAGACACGCGTCGGCGACAGTGTCAGTTATGTGATCAATCGAAACATCAGTTTCACTAACATCTGCATTGGATCGTGCGGTTTTTGCGCCTTTCATGCGAGAAAAGACGACCCTGACGCCTACTTTTTGCCGGTCGATGAGATCGTAAAACGAGTAGTTGAAGCGCGGCAAACAGGCGCTACAGAAGTTGGAATTTTCAGTGGGCTTCACCCTGATGTTGACGGCAATACCTACGTCGAAATCTTGGAAGCAGTCAAAAACGCTGTTCCTGACATTCACATCCACGCATACTCTCCAGCAGAAGTCGCTTATGGAGCAGAAAAACTGGGCATTTCGTATGTCGACATGTTAAAAATGCTTAAAAAGGCCGGCCTTGATTCGATGCCGGGCACTGCAGCCGAGATTCTAGTGGATGACGTTCGAAAGAAGTTATGTCCACAAAAGATTGATACTAAAACGTGGACGGAAATTATCGTTAATGCACACCGCGTTGGGATCCCTACAACTTGTACCATAATGTATGGTCATATAGAGTCGTATGAGGATGTCGTAAATCACCTACGGCTCTTGAGAACCATTCAAGACGAGACCGGCGGCTTTACAGAGTTTGTGCCGCTGAGCTTTATCCATTACAACACTCCAATTTACCGAGCTGGTATTGCGCGGCCTGGGGCTACGGGTAGGGAGGACCTTCTTATTTATGCAGTTGGACGGCTTTACCTCGATAACATCCCTAATATACAGGTGTCGTGGGTCAAGCTGGGAACGAAGTTTGCGCAGATAGCGCTCATCTGCGGTGCAAATGACTTGGGTGGCACCCTGATTGATGAGAACATAACGAGAACTGCAGGGGGGACATTCGGTCAAAGTCTAGCGCCAAACGACTTTGTTAGAATAATAACTGATTTAGGACGTACCCCTCGAGTGAGAGACACGCTTTACCGGACACAATCATACTAATTATTTGAGCTTTTTGTCACTCACAGCCACAATTGGGCGCTATTTACGAGTCATCACAACCACATCTTTCTGTGTCGTTGAGAGACTTTATTTAACCTGTTTAAACCTTCCAATAAGCATCAAAAAGCTCTAAATTTGAGTTTTTTTCAGGATCTTTTTCGAGCTAATTTTGTGTTTTAAAAGAGCATTAAACTTTATTTTAATTTTATTTAGGCTAAGCTATATTAGTCGCCAAAATATCAATAAAGTTAAATAGTTAGACCTATCAATTACCCGTGATCTAGCGAACCAAATAAAGCCAATAATTCATTTTAAGCAATTTTAATGCCGCAGAATACACTGTTTTCGCGGTTCGCTGGATTAGTGAATCAGAAATCTGGGCTAGAAAGCCAAATACCATACAAGGGAGGAGTTAAATGGATCCGCAAATGATGGTAGAATTAGGCGCTCTGACGATCGTTGGTGGCGCAGCCCTGATTGCTGGTATAGCGGAGGATCTTGAATCCGACGTTGGTTCACAGAGTAACCCGAATTCGCAAGTACAGTTAGCCCCCCAGATGGGTTATCTGCACAGGCTTTATAACAAAGCGATTTCCGGTGAGCCAGCTTCTTATCCGTTCTACGCAGCGATCGGAGCGGCTACTACGTTATCGGTCTTATCTGTCACTGGACGTGGCAGTCTGATCGGCGTCTTCTTCGCTCTTGTAGCCGGTGCTTTCATTACTGCATTGATACACGGCGTTTATGCCACGACGTCCTATGTGGGCAGACTGGCGAGTCAATCGCGATTTGGGCAACCTATATACATGGATGTCCTGCGAACGCACACGCCTGTGATAATGGCACACGGCTTCATAGCGAATTTTTGCGTCCTATTGTTAACGTGGATATTGATTTCAGAAAACTTGAGTCCGTTCCCCTTTGTCGTGCTTGCATTTATTTGGGGAATTGCTCTTGGAGGCGTAGGTTCCGCAGTGGGCGACGTCCACCTTGGAACTGATAGGTACTATCAAGACAGGCCTTATGGCTCTGGCGTCAACGCGGCTCATTCGGGTAGCGTGGTGCGCAAAGCCGAATCAGGCCTAAGGAATTCGATAGATTGCGCGTGGTTCTGCTCCAAATTTGGAGGACCACTCACAGGGCTGGGCTTCGGCCTCGTCGTTTACCTTCACTTCTGGAAGGAAGTCGTGGTAAGGGATTGGTGGTCGGCAGTCGCTGGAGTAATAATCGTCGTGATCTTCATCATCATGAACACGTACCTCGAACGCTACTCTAGACAGCGATACGGCACTTACAAAGAAGAAATAGAGGCGGAGTGATGCACGATGTTTGATCTTTTACTCTGGGTATGGATTATACTCGGCGGGATTCTGATCGGTGCAGGCGTCCACTTTATACCGGTCGGCGGCGCTCCTGCGGCTATGTCGCAGGCAACGGGTGTCGGAACCGGTACGACGATGCTAGCTGCTGCGTCAGGTCTCACAGGACTCATCGGGGCAGGCTCAGCCTACTACTTGCACCCCGGAGATTTTGCTTACACCATAGTCATGGGGGGTGTGAGTGCAGCGTTGATG
>Ga0209539_1001568_pt1 | contig 12368 bp, 10 predicted proteins | sample BarGraNGADG00312_2_FD_184499 | JGI IMG/M metagenome (GOLD analysis project Ga0209539, IMG submission 184499) | Arctic peat soil microbial communities from Barrow, Alaska - Barrow Graham LP Ref core NGADG0011-312 (SPAdes) (version 2) | ecosystem: Environmental > Terrestrial > Soil > Wetlands >... | reverse complement strand
TGTACAAAGACGGAAAAGTAATCGGGGCCAAAACCAAAGACACAGGTTTGGATCATCACGGGAACCGGTTGGAAAATTTTCAGGCCGGTACTCATATTGAGGCAAAGCTTACTATTTTTGCAGAAGGAACGAGAGGCAGTCTGGCCAAAATGCTCATTAAAAAATTTAACCTGAGCAAAGAAAGAAACGAACAGGTTTACTCATTAGGTTGCAAGGAATTATGGACTGTTCCACCAGGAAATATTGAAGCCGGCCAGATTTACCATACTATTGGCTATCCGCTGGACCATGATGAATTTGGAGGAGGTTTTATATACGGTTTAAATGAAAATAAAGTTGCCATAGGCCTTGTCGTCGGACTTGATTACCAGGATCCGACTTTCGATGTTCATGATGCATTCCAGATCTGGAAAACCACGGCTTTTGTTTCAAAAATTTTAAAAGGCGGTAAACTCGTTGAATATGGAGCTAAAACCCTCCCCGAAGGAGGTCATTATGCTATACCGAAATTATTTGTCGATAACGCCTTAATAGTTGGCGATAGCGCCGGGCTGGTTGCCATGCCTGCTTTAAAAGGCGTACATTTAGCGATCAGATCCGGAATTCTGGCCGCACAGGTAACGGCCGATGCACTCTCAAACAACGACACATCGGAAAAGAGCCTTCAACAATATGAGGTACTTTTAAACAACAGTCCTATTCACAAAGAAATGTATGCTGTCCGTAATTTCAGGCAGGGATTTGCAAAAGGCCTGATTGCCGGGGGATTACATTTTGGAACTCAATTAATAACCAGGGGAGCCGGTTTCTTTGGAAGGCTGAGATCTCATGCAGACTATCAGACAACACTTAAATTGAGTGAACTTAAAAAGAAACCATTTAAAGAACGGTTTAAAGGTAAACTGGAGTTCGACAAAGTGCTGACATTCGATAAATCAACCGATGTCTACCATTCAGGAGTATATCATGATGAGCAACAAGTAGTGCATCTTCATATTAACGACAAGGAGAAGTATAATGCTGTAAACATTGAACAATATGGCGCACCTGAGCAGTTTTATTGTTCCTCTGAGGTATATGAACTTCATATTAACAAAGCAGGTCAGAAAGAGCTGAGAATTCATGCCGAAAACTGCATGCATTGCAAAACCTGTGATATAAAGTCACCCGGAGAAGCAATTACCTGGGTAGTCCCCAATGGTGGCAATGGTCCGGATTTTCAGAATATGTAATATTAAAAAAATAAGATAATAATGGCTTTAACAATAATAAGTTTAATAAAACAAGTCCCGCTCCCAAGCGAAATGAGAATGGGGGAAGACGGATTGATGGACCGGACAAAAGCAAAATCAATTATTAATATCGATTGTCAGTTTGGTCTGGAAGCCGGATTACAGCTCAGGAAACAACATCCTGATGCAAGATTGATCGTTTGCTCCATGGGTCCGAAATCGTTTGAGACATCCCTTAGAACAGCTATTTCCATGGGCTATAATGAAGCCTACCTGTTATCTGACCGTAAACTTGGCGGAAGTGACACATATGCCACCGGATTGGCAATTTCCACCATGCTTAAGCACCTGGGTTTTACTAAAGATTCCAAGGATCCTTTTATTATTTTAGCCGGCCGGCAAACCAGTGATGGCGATACTGCACATGTTCCATCACAGGTAGCAGAAAACATCGGAATTCCTCAGGCCACGTTTGTAGAGAGTGTAAAAGCTGATGGCACTGGTAATGTAATTGCAAAGAGGATTATTGAAGGTGGTTATCAAATTCTTAAATTACCCATGCCGTGTGTAATTTCATTAACACCAACCGGAATTCCTCCCCGTAAACCTTCATTAAGTGGGGCCATTAGAGCCCGCTCTCTGGGAATAACAACATTTGGAATTGAAGATATTGGTTTGGGAACCGAGAAAATTGGTATCAACGGTTCCCCGACTATTGTGGTAAAAGTAGTTAATATTGTAAGCGAACGGCCACCAATAACAATGTCGGAAGGTCATAATGAAGCTGCATTAGTGGATAGCTTAATAGCTAACTTTAAAAAAGGAGGAAATGTTCTGGAAAAGAAGGAGAAGGCTGTTAAAAAAGAAATCGAACACCCGGATTTTCCGGAAAAGGACTTCAGAAATGGGGCAAGAGGTATTATTACCTGGGCTGAAGTAACCAATGGAAAAATCTCCAGGCCCTCACTCGAGCTGTTAACTCCGGCCAGACACCTGGCAACTCAGTTGGGCAACGACACTAAAGTGATGACATTACTAATAGGAAAGAATGTTGAGCCATTTACTCAAACACTGATTGAACATGGGTCTGATGAGGTTATTCTCGTTGAAAATGACAAACTTGAAGAATATCTTGTTCTTCCCTTTTCATCAATTTTTGCCCAGGTTATAAAGGAAAGAAATCCGGAAATTGCTCTTTTTGCAGCGACTACATCCGGACGGGAATTAGCTCCCCGGATAGGTATGAAAACCAATAGTGGAGTCACGGCAGACTGTACCGGGCTTGAAATTGGAGAGTACATCGATAAAAAAGAAAAAGTTATATATAAACCCATTCTTGAATCACGGAGGCCTACCTATGGAGAAAGCAAACTTGCCACTATTCTTGGTTTTGTTTGTCCGCAAATTTCAACTGCACGGGCAGGTACATTTGAAATCCCTGAACGGTTTGAGGGAAGACAGGGTATAGTTTCAAAATTCGACCCTGTATTAGAGGACAAAGATTTTGTTGTTGAAATAGTGAAAACAGAAAGAGGTGAAGGCGGATTGCAAAATCTTTTTGAAGCTGACATTATAATTTCAGGTGGAAGAGGTGCCACAAGCGATAATCTGGACCTGATAAAAGCGCTGGCCCAGGCATTAAAAAGTCAGGGTATTAATGCTGAATGGGCCAGTAGCCGTCCGGTGGTAGACGAAGGAGTTGCCGAGTATGCAAGACAAGTCGGACAGACCGGTAAAACCATCCGGCCAAAAGTATATATTGCAGTTGGTGTCTCAGGCGCTATTCAACACATAGCAGGCATGAAAGAATCAGAAAAAATCATTGCCATTGATCATAATCCTAAAGCACACATTTTCAAGTATGCTGATTTTGGAATAGTTGGAGAATATACCGATATCATACCGGAATTAATAGAACGGGTCAAAGCTGGCTTTAAATTCGGAATTGAAGCAAAGAAAAACTAATAGAAACTTTTTTACTAAAAAAACACAATGCCCGGTCAAACCAATCCATACGAGACAAAACCAATAGCGGATGTATTATCTGAATTAAAAGTACAATCCTCCACGGGTCTTTCAGATGAAGAAGTAAAACAACGGCAGACCACTTATGGTCTTAATGAAGTTGCAGAGAAAAAACAATTAACTGTTCTGCTGTTTCTGAAACACTTCTGGGGACTAACTGCCATTATGCTGGAGATTACCATTGTAATATCATTTTTACTTCAAAAGTATGTGGATGTTTATTTAATTGGAGGGTTGATGTTGTTCAATGCTTTTATTGGTTTTATGCAGGAAAGTAAAGCTGCTAAAACAGTGCGTGCATTAAAGCAAAGTTTACAGGTATTGGTACGGGTACTAAGAAGCTCTAAATGGCAGCAGGTATCTGGAAGTCAGTTGGTTCCAGGTGATATTATTCGTGTAAGGACCGGGGATTTTATTACTGCCGATGCTAAAATAATTGATGGCTTAGCGGGTGCAGATCAATCTGCCCTCACAGGGGAGTCGATGCTCATCAGCAAAAGAGAAGGGGAAATGCTGTTTTCCGGATCCGTAATTAAAAATGGTGAATGCAATGCAGTGGTAACAGCGACAGGTATTAATACCTTTTTCGGCAAAACAATCCAGTTGGTTCAAATGGCAAAGCCGCGTCTTCACATGGAAGAAGTTGTAGCCAATGTGGTTAAGTTGCTGTTTTTAATTGTTCTGGTATTTGTTGGTATTGTGATAGCTGTTTCTTTACTGGGAGGGGAAACCTTTATATCCATGCTTCCATTAGTACTGATTTTATTGGTAACTGCTGTCCCGGTTGCTATGCCTGCAATGTTTACGGTAAGTATGGCAAAAGGTTCACAGCAATTAGCTGCAAAGGGTATTCTGGTTAGCCGTTTAAGTGCTACCGAAGATGCTGCAACACTCACTGTGCTGTGCCTTGACAAAACAGGAACTATTACACAAAATAAATTATCAGTACAGGATATTGAAGCAGCAGAAAACTTTACCATAGATGATATTTTAAAATATGGGGTACTTGCATCAGTAGCTGCCAATAACGATCCCATTGATATGGCCTTTCTGCAAAAGGCAACAGATAATAAAACAAATACTTCAGGTTATCTTCAGACATCCTTCACTCCGTTTTCAGCTGCTGTCAAAAGAACCGAAGCGATGGTACAAAAAGACGGCAAACAGTTTAAAGTAATGAAGGGTGCATATAATACCATTAAAGGGCTATGTAACCTGCAACAATCAAAACTTGATCTGACTGTCGACACCTGGGCGACAAAGGGATTCAAAACGATGGCTGTAGCGATTCAGAGGGATAATGTAACGACAATGGGGGGCATTGTGGCATTGGTGGACCCTCCGTTAACTGGTTCTGCCAGAATGATTACAGAAATAAAGGACTTGGGTGTAACAGTAAAAATGCTTACAGGAGACGCGTTACCGATTGCAAAGGAGATATCGAAGCAGGTGGGTGTGGGAGATGATATTGTTTCTGCCGGATTGCTGCGTGAAGTTGCGGCTGGTAAGGACAACTATTCTATCATTGTTGCCCATAACGGATTTGCAGAAGTGTTGCCGGAAGATAAATTCAATATCGTAAAAATCTTACAGCAACATAAAGAAATTACAGGTATGACTGGCGATGGGGTAAACGATGCCCCGGCTTTAAAACAGGCCGAAGTAGGCATTGCGGTTAAATCTGCTACCGATGCAGCCAAACAGGCTGCCAGTGTAATTTTACTAAATGAAGGGCTGGAGAGTATTGTTAACCTGATAACCGTTGGTCGCACGATTCACCATCGTATTACCAATTGGGTCGTGAGTAAAATTTCAAAAACATTGTTTACGGTAGTATTTGTATGTGTCGCTTTTCTTATTACCGGGAAATTTGTGGTAGGTGCTTTTGATATGGTTCTGCTCCTGTTTATTATTGATTTTGTAACACTGACATTATCTACCGACATCGTTAGCTGGTCAAAAAAGCCTGAAACCTGGAAGATAAAACCATTGGTAAAACAGGGCTTTATTTTAGGATTGTTACTTACAGCAGAGGCATTGGGATGGTTAGCTGTCGGCAGGAAATATTTTGAGATTACTGATATTAATCAATTGCATTCCTTTGGATTCGCTATCCTGTTTTTTGCCAGCATCTTTAATATATTTGTTGTTCGCACCCCCACAAGGTTTTACAAACAACCTATAGGTAAAAAATTATTGCTGGCAATAATAGCAGATATAATCCTGGCTTGCATTATTTTATCGCTGGGGATGCCTGGCTTCACTACTTTGCCTATTGTCGTAACGAGCACTAGTTTATTGTATTTTGCTATTTGCAGTTTTACTTTTAACGACTGGGTAAAAATAAAATTTATCTCCTGACTTTTTCGTTAACGATTATTATTATAAAATACCGGATGACAACGGTACTAAATGATAAGGATATTATTACTAATCCAACTAAAAAGCTTTAACTTTTATACTTATAAAAATATTTTCCAGTTATAAGTAATCCAGCAAAAACGAAAACGGCAAATACCAGGCTGCTTACTGAAAGCTGCATTCCCCCTGAAAGTATATGACCGCTGGTACAACCGCCGGCCATTCTTGCACCAAATATCAGGATAAATCCACCTATAAATGACCAGATGATCCGTTTTGAAACTGAGTTACCCTTATATTTTTCCCAGTTACTATGAATTAAAGTGATTTTGAATTCTTTCCTGAATATCGATATTATAAATCCTGCAAGAAAAGCACCAGTCAAAAACACCAGTTCCCAGCGTCCAGGTTCCTGAATTTTTGAAAAGTAGCTATTGCTGGTCGTACCTGTAATCACATCCGCTACAAATGGATATGCTGTAGAAGCTCCAATTATTCGATTTGAAACAACGGTCAGAAATACGATTGCATTTAAAATGGCTAATCCGATTCCGGCATATAACCATTTGAAATCTTTAGTTTTTTCTTTTTTGTTCAAAATGAAAGCCGACCAGACAAATGCGACTCCGATAATAATATCGAGAATGTAGAAAACAATTTTGTGTTGCCCAATGAGAGTGAATAAAGAAGTACTGCCAAGGTCTGGCCCTAAGATACTTTGAATTGAGGGTACCAGTATCGTATATACAAAACCGCCTGCGAGAGCTCCTGTTATACCCAGAAGCGCATCAACCGAACCTTCCCCCAGAGAAATTGCAAGTGTTCCGGGGCAGTATCCTAAAATTGCCATTCCAACGCCAAAAATAATTCCACCCATCGCAATTCCTCCTAACAAAAATGGTTTTATATGATAGGAAGCAAAGCCAAGTCCTATCTCAATGGCTATAATCACTGCCCCTACTCCTATGGCAACTGCTATTGCCTTGGCAACTGCAAAGTTTTCGAGTGTTGCCATTCCGCTTATCACATTGTACCGGTTGAGGTTTGCATATTGCAGAATCGCACCGAACAAAAAACCTAAAACTAAAATCAAAACATTCATATAACTTTTTAAACATTTTGTATTAAAACACTCTTTAACTGGCTTTTACTTACTACTCCCGATTGTCTCCATACCAGTTTGCCGTTTTTAAAAATAATAATAGTGGGAACGCTTTGTACACTATACCGGCTGGCTATTTCATTATTATTATCAACATCGATCTTTATAATCCTCACGCGTTCTCCAAGTTCAGCAGCTACCTCTTTTAAAATAGGAGACTGTATTTTACATGGGCTACACCAAAGTGCATGAAAATCAACAACAACCGGCTTGATATCGTGAATTACCGAATCAAAATTCCCTTTCATAACCTTTTATCTTACCTTATTAATTTGTTGTAAAAGAAACTCTTTATTTTTTATTCCCACAAAACGGTTTACTTCAGTGCCATTTTTTAAAAGAATTAAAGTAGGAATATTTCTTACCTGAAATTTTTGCGCGAGTGATTGATATTGTTCAATATTTACTTTACCCACATGGGAATTGCCTGATAATTCAGAAGATACCTCATTCAGCACCGGAGCCATCATCCTGCAGGGTGCACACCAGCTTGCCCAGAAATCGACAAGTACCAGCCTGTTCTTTGTCTGATGTAGAAAATTTTTATCAGTCAATGTCAGAATCTTTTCGTCATCATCCACAACCGGAATATTTTTCATACCGGCACGCGCTTTAAAAAATAATCCTCCGAGAATTGCTAATATAATACCTGTTATGATCATTGCTATTTGCATTTTAAATTGTTATTAATTGTTTTTGTTTTACTTTCAATTCGTTTAAATAGTTAGATGCAGCCAATGCAGCTACTGTTCCATCACCTACAGCAGTAGTTACCTGCCGGAATTGTTTTGCAGTACTGTCGCCTGCGGCATATACTCCTTCAATATTGGTCGACATATCATTCTTTACCATAATCTCTCCCGATTTTGTCAAATCAACCTTGTCCTTCAGAAATTCAGTGTTAGGCAGGTATCCTATAAAAATAAATGTGCCGTCTGTTTTGAAATTACGTGTTTCTCCTGATCTTAAATTTCTGATATCGACACTTTCGAGATTTTCGCTACCATGGAAAGCTGTAATTCCAGATTCCATTATAAAATGAATTTTGGGATTATTTCCTGCTTCTTCAATTGCATGTTCAAATGCCTGAAAATGGTCGAACTGATGGACTATTGTTACCTTACTGGCATATTTAGTAAGCGAGACAGCTTCTTCGAGGGCTGAATTTCCACCACCTACCACCACAATTTCTTTGTTGGTAAAAAAATCTCCATCACAAGTAGCGCAGTATGAGATACCTTTCCCTTTAAAATTATCTTCTCCATCCACACCAAGTGTGCGTGATCTTCCACCAGGGGTAAGTATCAAGGTATCGGAGGTCATGACGCTCCCATCTGAAAGTGTCACCTTTTTCATTTCTCCCGACAGTTCAATATTTCTTACAGGAGCATTACCTCTGATATCGCAACCAAAGCTTTTAGCCTGCTTTTTCATTATGTTGGCTAGCTGGTACCCACTAATACTTTCGACTCCCGGATAGTTTGCAATTTCATGAGTAAGAACTAATTGACCACCTACCATGCCTTCGTTCACAATCAGTGTTTTCAATTTTGCACGCGAAAGATAAATCCCGGCCGTAAGACCAGCTGGTCCCGCGCCGATAACTATTGCATCATAATGGTTATTTATGTCCATCTGTTCAGGCTGTAACTGCTACGGAAAATTCTTTATCCAGAATTGATTTTACCTGATCTTTTGTCTGGATACTGGAAGTAGCTTTAACTACTTTACCATTTTTATAATAAATTGTAAAGGGTATCCCCATAAAACCTCGTACTTCGGGTAAGATCCGGATGACATCTGATATAGGATTGTCAAACTCCATATCATAAAACTTTACATGCTTATATTCAGCTTCAATCTCTTCAGCGATTCCATAAACAGGTATACACATGGGGCCCATACGTCCGCAAATTACCATTGCATTTTCATTTTCACTTATTGCTTTATTATAATCAGCAATCGATTCAAGGTGTTTTAAATTAGTGTACAACATGACTTTTTAATTTTAAAATTTACGATACAAAAATACTGCATAAGAACTCATAAATAAAGGAATTGAGAGCGCAGCACGACAAGTTACCGCTTGAATCAGGACAACTTTTTTATTGATTTAAGTTAACTTTGTACCTTTTAATGAATCATAAAAGCATGAAAACCATACTCGAAACTGACAGTGATTTTATTTGTGATATCCAGGCACCGTGCTTTCAGATGCTTTTACCTGAGGAGGCTGAAGTCGTGAGGGCAAGCAAAACTCAGGTGCTTTTCCGTAAAGATGATAACCTCACCAAACAGGGAGCTTTTGCCTCGTACGTATTGTTTATCATCGATGGCTTTGCAAAACAATATCTTGAGGGTGATGGCATAAAGAACTACAACCTGCGGATAATCAAACCAGGTGAATTTGTAGGTCTTTCGGCTGTGTTTTCTAAAAATATTTTTAATTATTCTTCTGTTGCCTTAACCGATTGCCATGTCTTCCTGGTTGAAAAGGAAGCTATTGCAAAAGTGGTTAAACAAAACGGAATGTTCGGATTCAGTATTATTAAAAGGTATTGCGAACAAAACACCGACCTGCTTAACACAGTCAGTAACCTTATGTACAAACAGATGAACGGACGGATGGCAGACACCTTATTATATATAGACAGTTTAAAAACGGAAAAAACAGAAATATTTCAGCTACTTTCAAGAAAAGACCTTGCTGATTTTGCCGGAATTTCAACTGAAAGTACTGTAAAGCTCCTTAAAACATTTGAAAAGGATGGCTTGATTAAGCTGCATGAAAAGAATATAAAAATAATAAAACACAATTCATTACTCGAAATAAGCCGCAGGGGGTAATTTTCCAAAAATAAGCTGCGCGTTTTTATCCAAACCTGCCTGATCGTTACAGAGGTACAATTCAAAATAACTTCGGATATCACTTTACTGCGGATACGAATTAACAGCAATTGAAGGGATTGCCCTGGCCTGTTGATCTCAAACGTGTGAATTATATAACTTTTTTAAAAATTATGTAACGTTTAACATTTTAAGAGTGTTTAATTTTATCCAAACAATTCTTTATTACATTAATTATACCTGACAATTAACTTAAAATTAAGGAAGCATTATGAGAAAATTAAATTTTCTGATTGCATTCATTTTTATCTTGACTCCTTTCCTTTTATCAGGACAAAATCAGGTAGTCAAAGCAATAACAACTGTGAATGTTCAATCACTCGGTCCGCAGAAATTAGGTAATCTGTCACCGGTCATTACGCCGGTAAACAACCCACAGTCTGATTTAAAAATTCTGCTGGGCAAACAGCTATATTTTGATACCAGGTTATCAAAAGACAATACGATTAGTTGTGCTACCTGTCACAATCCGGCAATGGGTTGGTCCGATGCCGGCCCAACGAGTACTGGCATTAACGGTCAAAAAGGTGGCCGCAGGTCTCCTCCTGTTTCAAATGCAGCATATGCTCCCCTGCAGTTTTGGGATGGAAGAGCCCCTACTCTTGAAGAACAAGCTAAAGGTCCGGTCGAAAATCCGGTTGAAATGGGTAATACACATGAATTTATGATCCGCTCAGTACAGGATATTCCCGGCTACGTGAAAGAGTTTGAACTAGTTTTTGGCACATCCATAGTCACTATTGATATGGTTGCTGAAGCCATTGCCGCTTTTGAGCGTACTGTTGTCACAACCGATTCTCCTTTTGATCGCTTCGTCAGAGGAGATGATCAGGCCCTGACAGAATTGGAGAAGAATGGTTTGGAAATTTTTAATGGGAAGGGCCATTGTACAGCCTGTCACTGGGGAGGATATTTCAGCGACGGGCGTTTTCATAATCTTGGCGTTAAACCGACTGATCCTTCGAAACCGGATGAAGGCAGATACGCTATTACAAAAGATAATGCTGATATGGGTGCATTTAAGACCCCTACTATTCGTGATGTAGCATTAAGAGCACCTTATATGCATAATGGCTCGGAAAAAACTCTGGAAGATGTTGTTGACCTTTACAATAAAGGCGGAAGAGCCGGCGATCCTAATATTTCTGACCTGATTGTTCCCCTGGGACTTACAAAAGCTGAGAAAAAGGCTCTCGTTGCTCTTTTGACTACGGCTATGACAAGTTTGAATCCGGAAGTTGCTAATGTCAAACCAATTCCGGCTTCGGAATTACCAAAATAATGGAGGTCAATATGAAAAAACTAATTACACTCATTATAGCTGTTTGCATTTTTGAATTTACGAATCCTTTTGACAGCCAGGCAATCCCATCATTCTCGAGGAAGTATGGGTTTAATTGTAATATGTGTCATACTGCTTATACAAAACTGAATGATTTCGGACAACGTTTCCGTGACAATGGCTATCAGATTCCGGAGCAGCAGGGGAAAGAAAAGAATGTATTTGAAGGATCACTACCGGTTTCTCTGCGTATGCCCGTTGGATATTCATCTTATAGTAACGATAAAAGTACTGCTTCAACTTTTAATCTATTTGGATTTGATTTTTTAGCTGCAGGTGTTCTGCACAAGAATGTCTCTTTTTTGCTGATTTATACTCCGAGGATTGATGTGCCTTCCGCTAGTTTTCTCGGACCAGACAGTTTCAATAGTAATCCTTCTCAGACCGGATCTCTGGAATCAGTCAGTCTTATATTCAGTAATATTATTAAGGATGTTTTAAATATTCGGGTCGGACGTTTCGAACCCGGTTATCATGTGTTCAGCTCAAAACGTTCTTATTATCTCATGCAACCTTATGAGATATATACAATGACGACTCCCAATAACAGTTTTGGATTTAATGATAACCAGATCGGAATTGAGGCGACAGGTCATTTTCGATCTGGTTTTGAATATGCAGCTGGGTTTATAAATGGCAATGGTGGCAATCCGGATAATAATAATAATAAAGATATTTACCTGACTGTATTGCAAACCATTGGAAAAGGTGAAGGACAGAGCGCCGGACAACGCATTGGTTTGTTTGGTTACTATGGCCGGCAACCTTTGACATTGCCTGGTAATGTCATCGGCCCAACAGGCAACACGAATGGTATGAATAGTAAAGCCTTCTATCGATACGGTGCCACTGGCAGTTTTAACTGGCAAACTCTCAATCTGCAGATTATGTATATGAAAGGGATCGATGATAAAGCATTCAACACATTGGAACCGACAGTAAATTACAATTACAGTGGCGGTTTTTTTGAATTGGATTATGCCGGATTGTTGAATAACCGGTTGGTTGCATCGGCGGTTTATAACTGGATAATGTCACCGTCCTATGACTCCGATCGAGACCTAAAAGCTTATTCGGTTTTACTGCGCTACTATCTCGGTCACTGGTCGGCTGTGAATATTGCTGTCCATGCAGAATATACCTATCGTGTAACCGGCAATGCAGTTAAATCAAATGAAAATATGTTCACTCTTGGATTAGATTTTGCTCTCTAGAATTGCAGAATTTAGCAGGGCAGAAGCACATTGGGGGTCGTTTCGGCATTGTGAATCCTGAAATAAGGAATCAGCAAGAATTCTTAACCGCCGTGTTCACATGGCGAATGAAAGAACAGTTCTTG
>Ga0209539_1001567_pt1 | contig 12371 bp, 8 predicted proteins | sample BarGraNGADG00312_2_FD_184499 | JGI IMG/M metagenome (GOLD analysis project Ga0209539, IMG submission 184499) | Arctic peat soil microbial communities from Barrow, Alaska - Barrow Graham LP Ref core NGADG0011-312 (SPAdes) (version 2) | ecosystem: Environmental > Terrestrial > Soil > Wetlands >... | reverse complement strand
AAATGTTTTTTAACCCATGTCCACTGACCCTCAGAAGGTTCGACCGAGAACCCGTAGTAGTCCCAGCCGTCCAACAATGATTTTCCTCGAAGAACCAATGAGAGTCTTTTTAGCTCATTCTTCCGGATAGCCTCCTCAAAGGGGCAGACAACTGTTGTAGGTAATTCTAGGTAAGGGTGCCCTAGGGCCAGGCTCTTTACCCAAACCGCGGTTCGCCCGTATATAGTTTTTATATCACATGCTGTCGCTTCTTTCTCTGCCTTTTCGGTGATTAATCGGCCTTCTTCATCAAATCCGTAAAGTCTTATAATCAATTGTCCTGAATCACTCAGATAAAAATACATTTTCTTATCGTTCCAGCTGGTAATATGAATTGCATCTTTAGCAAGCGCCTTCTCTTTGCGTTTCTGTGCTCTAGTTTCCAGTACATCATGAGGAATTTTGACATCCGTAGGCATCAGGTTGTTTTTGTCATATTGTTGCAGGTTGAGAGGTCTCAAATCAATTATGATTTTGCCATCCTCATTTGGTTTTAGATCTTTGTCTACGAAAGTTAGTTTTTGTGTGTTAGATGCAATCGAGAATGATTCGTCGTCGATTGCAATTACCGGAATCGAATCCCAGGTGTTGGAGGTTCCCAGTCGATACAGTGGAATTTTATGTAATGTTCTAGCGTCGACCATGTTTGTTTTATCTCCTTTGTTTTTGTTTTATTGTTAACACGGTTAATCGGGTTTTATAAAAAAAATGGTTTTTATTTCTAAATAAAATATAGTTCTGTTACAGAAAAAGTTACCAAATATATACATTGCAACGAAAAAGCAAGATATTTAACACATTTCATCTAAGGAGTCGTCACAGAACAAACTATGTACAGGTTTCTAATGGATGTCTTGATTTTCAAGATCATAACCATCAATTGAAAAGTAACTGTATGAGAAATCTGCATAATCTATTTTGTGACAATTACTAAGGGATTGATGACAGACTCACAAATTCAATACAACCTTAAGTATCCTGTATGACCACATTTAATTTTGAGTGAGCCTGTTAATCCCTTCTTTATATCCCACAGGCCTGCTAGAACGATTTTAATTAGTAGAATATGTAAAATTATGGTCTAAGACAAAATTAGAAGATTGTATCTCAAAGCGCATGTATATAAAAATATATGCAGATGTAAGTTCTAATTAGAACAAGAGTTAAAGCAATCCTAGTAACATATTATATAAAATATGGATACTCCTTTTTTATTATTGCTTGTCATTCTGGTACTGTGGGAAACTGTCTGGAAAGGTATAGCTCTCTGGAAAGCGGCAAGGGAAAGTCAGAGATACTGGTTTGTTGCCATGCTTATCTTAAACACAGCTGGTATTTTGCCGCTTCTTTATATTTTTGTATTCAAACAAAGCAAAAAGGGGTTGTAATTAACAGACAGATCATCCTGGCGTGGGATGTGTATCATCGAGCACTAAACTTGTGTACTAATTTAGTTCATATCACAACACAGAACTAGAATAGTGAAATTCTAGTACACGGTCTGGTTCACACACTTCGTGTAGGTGAAAGATCGAATGTATACTTGCTAGTCCTGTGTGCTGCTATGTGCATTAATTAAACTAGAAATGCATATCTGGACACCAGGACTTATTTATTGTACTGTAATTGTTTTTGACATTTTGGACACGATTTGTTTAATAATATTAATTGTTCTACGAATTATATTGATAATAGGGTTCTGTTGCAAAAATAATTTTACTGCCTTTTTAGGCTATAACTATTGCTTTTTGTATCATTATTGACCTGTTTATGGTATATAAATATCCGATATGTGATGTTTTTCACTGGTTTTGTAAAATAGCCAAATTTTTTGCAACGGAACCGATGATGATGTATTAATTTGTAGATGTATTTTTGATATACTTGATAAAGACAGATACATCATTAAAATCCCATATATTAATGCAATCGAGTGGACTAACATAGAGAACAGAAGGAATTTCCCCAAATTCCTTGATATCCTCAGATCAATTACTTTTTTTAACGTAATGCAGCGGCAAAACGTAAACGGATATTACCTTTCCAATATAGAAGACTTTGATAAGGCATTGGTTATCTACAGAGGCACTTCAAAAAACAATGCAACCAACCTTAGCGATCTTGAGATTAAAGTTTTGAAGTTCATAGAACAGAAGCCAGTAACCAGAAAAGAGTTAATGAATTATTTGAAGGTATCTAGCACCCGTGTGCATGATATCCTTCATGGGAAAGATGGACTTGGTGGAATGCTCGCAAAAGTTGCGCATTTGAACCAAATTGACAACAGCAAAACAACCGGGGGAGAAGGTAATGACAAAATAACAACGCGGGCAAATATATACGAGTACTCCGGTCCAAAATTAGGGTTTGAGATATATGACATTGTGGCGAAGATAAACCGTAATGAAGCAGAGGAAGAAAAAAGTAAATACATAAAAAAGTTATCGGAAGGAACTGTCACCACTATCACCCCGCTGTCACCTCGCTGTCACCTAGGCGAAGTGACAGTTAAATCAATAACAGTAGATAGAATAAATAGTAATGTCACTTTAAAAAGAGATAATGTTATACAGGGTAATTATGGGGCACAGTTAGGTGAGTATGCACCAACTCCAGAAAGAGTACTACAAAATAAGTGTATCTCTCATTCTGAGAGACAGGGTGACAGTTGTGCTAATTTAAGTAGTAAAACCCGCCTAACGAACACGATTGATAAGTGTCATATTACTGGTGGTAGTAGGGTGACAGTAGGTGATGGTAGTGATAATAGTAGTAATGCGGAATTCCACTCTGAGGCTAAACTTAATGTATCAGGTAATCCCGAAGTTTCCGGTCTTGAGCATACTACAGGAAAAATAAAGGAATATCTGAATAAAGAATATCATGGAAATACTATAATTAAATCATTAGATGTTCATATCAACGATTTTAGAAAGCTGTATCCTGAATTTAATCATGAATCAAGGAAACACTTAGAGTATGCTTTTAATAAAGTATTGAAGTCTTCTCCTCTTTTAGATAAAAGTCAACAAAAAGAAGACACACTCCAAAAGCCTGCAGCTGAGAAGAAAGGTATTGCAATCCTAAAGAAAGCACTGCAAGCAGAGAAAATGGAGGCTACATTATGAGCTTCCTTTTTCTCGATATTGAAACTATGCGCTTTGACCCTAAAAGTAAAAAGCCGGATTATCATAGGGACCAAATAGTAACTGTTTAGTTCCTCACCGAATTAGGTGATTTTTATATTATAAAAGGTGAAGAACTCGATGATTTATTGGATTATAAAGAGTTTTTCGAAAATTTCACTGTAGTGGGACACAACCTGAAATTTGATTGCGGTATGCTAAAGCAGCAATATGGAATCAATATTCAGTCTGTTTATGATACCATGATTGCAGAACTTGTCTTATCTGGTGGCCCTGCACCTGCAAATAGTTTCCGGGCCTCAGAAGATAGAGATAAAAAAGGCATGAGATTAAAGGATTTAGTTTATCGTTATTGCGACGGGGAACGGATGAGCAAAGGACTGCAATGCTCTTTCAGACTTGGAGAAGAGCTCACAGCTGAGCAAATAGAATACTGCAGAAAAGATCTTGAGTATCTTCCTGTTATTATGGCAAAGCAGCAGGATAAAATAAAAGAGTTCAGCCTGGAATCCATTATAGAAACAGAAATGGCAATGGTTCCTGTCATGGTATGGCTTGAGCTTTCCGGTATGCATTACAGCCCTGAGAAGTTAGGGGAGATAACTGCAGAGCTTGAGAGACTAGAGAAGAATATGCGATATGATTTATATGCAGTTTTCAGGACTAGTAAAATAAACTTAAGCTCCTCTCCGGACATGGTGAAGCAGTTCAACAAGGAAGGTATCCCTGTTATCTTCGTAAGTGCAGACGAGCTTGCAAAGTATGAAGATCCTTTAATAGATCAGTACCAGGATCACAAAACAACAAAGCATCTGATAACCAGTTTCTCTTCTAAATTACCTGCTTATAGAGCGAAGGCAACAGGTAGGGTACATGCTTCTTTTAATCAATATGGTGCAAAATCCGGGCGATTCAGCTGTAAGTACCCAAACCTGCAGCAGCAACCTAGCAAATTCAAAAAATGGAGGACTATTTTTGCTGCAGAGCCTGGGAACAAGATAATAGCTTGTGATTACTCCCAAATTGAACTTAAAATACTCGGAGAAATTGCCAATGAACCATCACTAATTTACAGTACTTCACCAACTGGATCAGAAAATCATCTAGCTTCATTCCGATTTCAAAATACTTCTCGGTTAAATGTTTGAAATCGTAATGGGGATAGATGATTTTCTGATCCAGTTGGTGAAGTACTGTAAATTAGTGATGGTTCATTGGCACAAATATATTTAAGTATCTCAAATGTGCGCATGTACGGAAAATAGGATTTAAGAAATCATACTTTATCCAATATTATTCATTAAGGGGAGATGAGTTTTTAAACTACCACCCTATTGAGAAAATAGGTGGCATTTTTGTGGACTTCTGGGAAAGGGGGGATTTAGTGAGGAACAAGATATTTATAGCCCAGTCGCCATTCGATTTCTGATTGTCCTTTTGGAAGAGGCTCATTTCAAACTAATACAACAGTCGTAAACTATAGTTTCGGACTAAAAATTTGCACTTAATTCATTCGAGGTTCAATAACCCAGAAGAAAGGAAATACGGGAGCTGTTTTTCCGTGTCTTTGTTTTCAGCGGTTCACCTCTATATTAAGATCAGCAAAAAAATTCTGGTACTTGACTCTAAATGACAACACCAAATATAACCTCAGATGCTGTAATGTTCATCCTCTTTTGGGTAATTGTTACCGGGGTGGCATTGCCTTTCAGCAGTTTCGCTGTTCGTGTTTTTTCTGGAAATTTGTCCCGAGGAATTCCAGGACATCTCGAAAAGACCATCTACAAGTTAATCGAGACAGATCCTGATAGAGAAGAGGGATGGCGTGGCTACTCCCGCGATATGCTCATCTTCAATGGTATAGGTTTTGTAACTCTCTTTCTACTTCTTCTTCTCCAGGGTTTTCTGCCTTTCAACCCGCAAAATTTCGGGGCTTTTGATCTCTACTTTGCAATCAACACTGCTGCCAGTTTTGTCACTAACACAAATTGGCAGGTCTACAGTGGTGAAACTACAGCAAGCTACCTTACCCAGATGGCCGGTCTTGCAGTACAGAATTTCCTTTCCGCAGCTACAGGCATCTGCATAGCAGTTGCAGTGATGAGGGGAATCACCCGCCAGTCTACCGACCGGATAGGCAATTTCTGGGTAGATATGACTCGCTGTACCCTTTACATCCTCTTGCCGATAGCTTTCATTTTTTCCCTCTTGCTTGTTTCCCAAGGCGTCATCCAGAATTTGGACCCTTATGTCCAGGCCACAGGATACGGCCCGGCAGGGCCCCAGACAATCCCAATGGGGCCGGTGGCCTCCCAGGAAGCGATAAAAGAATTCGGTACCAATGGGGGAGGGTTTTTCAATGCAAACTCTGCACATCCCTATGAAAATCCAACGCCTCTTACCAACCTGATAGAGATTTTCCTTATCCTCCTCATACCTGTAACCCTGCCTCTAGTCTTTGGAAGGATGGTCGGAAGTATGAAACAGGGATGGGTTATCTACGCGATTATGTTAGTGTTATTCTTGGGTGGATTCGGTGCACTCTATGCCGCAGAGCTGGCAGGCAATCCACTGATAAAAGGACTCGGCGTTTCAGGGATATCCATGGAAGGGAAAGAAGTCATTTTCGGGCTATGGGGATCGTCACTCTTTGCCACGTCTACTACAGCAACGTCCACCGGGGCAGTCAACAGCATGCATGATTCACTCACTCCACTGGGCGGTCTGGTGACTATGTTCATGATCCTTCTCGGTGAGGTTGCTTTTGGGGGAGCAGGATCCGGCTTCTACACAATGATCGGATTTGTGGTGCTTGCAGTCTTCATTGCAGGACTGATGATCGGGCAAACCCCTGAATACCTCGGAAAAAAGATAGAGGCTTTGGAGATGAGGATGGCCGTCATAACCGTACTGGTCCCTGGTGTCCTTGTTCTCCTGCTTTCGGGCATTGCACTGATTTTACCGAATGTTGCAGATTTAATGAAGAATCCGGGTTCGCACGGGCTCTCTGAGCTGATATACGCCTTTGCGTCCATGGCTAACAACAACGGCAGTGCCTTTGCCGGCTTTGACGCAACAAAACCGTTCTACACACTCGCAGGTAGCTTAGCAATGGTGATCGGCAAATTCGTCCCTGCGGTCGCCATGTTGGCAATGGCAGGATCGATGGCACAGAAGAAAAAAGTTCCACCCAGTTCCGGAACTCTTCCCACAGCTTCTGTTTCATTTTCTATTTGGACAATCCTGGTAATCCTGATCATCGGTGCTCTTACATTCTTCCCACTCTTCGCAATGGGGCCGATTGCCGAATACCTGAGTATGATAGGAGGTAGCTAACAATGTCACGGAAGCAATCTTCCCGTTTAGGCGCTTTTGAGCCGAAACTTATCCGTGAAGCACTCATCAGTTCAGTGCTGAAACTTGACCTGCGTCGGCAGATTGAAAACCCGGTTATGCTGCTTGTGGAAATTGGGGGTATCCTGACCACTATTAGTTTTCTAATCAGCTTTTTCTCTACTACCGCTGAGTCTCCTTTTTTCATCGGCTTTGTTTCCTTCTGGCTGTGGCTGACAGTACTCTTTTCCAACTTTGCGGAATCTCTGTCTGAAGGACGTGGAAAAGCCAGGGCCGCATCCCTTCGGCAGTCCAGAACCAGTGTTCCTGCCCGAAAGTTAACAGAAGTATCTTTCAATGCTTCTTCCGTTGAGATATCTTCCTCCGATCTCCGGAAAGGCGACCTTATCCTTGTAAGGGCAAACGAAGTAATCCCTGGAGATGGGGAGGTGGTGAAAGGAGCTGCACTAGTCAACGAAGCCGCAATTACCGGAGAGTCAGCGCCGGTTGTGCGTGAATCGGGTGGTGACCGGAGTGCTGTTACCGGAGGAACTACAGTTATTGCCAATGAGGTAATCATCAGAATTACCGCTGATCCCGGGCAGACCTTCCTGGACCGCATGATCTCCATGGTGGAAGGTGCCGAGAGGCGTAAGACTCCTAACGAAATAGCTCTTGGCATACTACTCATTGCGCTTACGGCCGTATTTCTTGCAGTTGTGGTCAGCACCTACTCGGTTTCTGCATATAGCGCCGCCTCAAGCGGGAGAGGCTCTCCTGCCAGCTTCACAGTACTGATTGCACTTTTTGTCTGTTTAGCGCCCACAACCATTGCAGCTCTGCTCTCGGCAATCGGAATAGCCGGAATGGATCGTTTATTCCAGTTGAACGTAATTGCCCTCTCAGGAAGAGCAATCGAGGCTGCAGGCGATGTAAATATCTTGCTGCTGGATAAAACAGGCACTATCACCTTAGGTAACCGACGGGCGACTGAGTTTTTGCCAGTAGATGGCCAGTCGCTTGATGACCTGATGGAGGCTGCTCTGCTTTCCTCTTTCGCAGATGATACTCCTGAAGGCAAAAGCATTATTACTCTCATTCAGGAAAAGACCGGAAAAGTTCCAGTTTCACCAGAGAATGTCACTTTCATACCTTTCTCGGCAGCCACCCGGATGAGTGGAGCACAGTGCGGCGAAGTAGCCTACCTTAAGGGTGCCTCCGATTCAATAATGAAGCTTGTTCTTGAGCACGGAGGTACCATTCCGTCTGATCTGAAAGCGAAGGTACACGGAATCGCGTCTGCAGGAGGTACACCGCTGGTGGTTGCTCTCAATGAGACAATTCTCGGAGTGATATTCCTCAAAGATATCTTGAAAACGGGTATTCGGGAGAGGTTTGCAGACCTTCGCAGGATAGGAATAAAGACGATTATGATCACAGGAGATAATCATCTCACTGCCGCCACTATTGCAGCAGAAGCCGGAGTAGATGATTACCTGGCAGAAGCAAAGCCTGACGACAAACTCCGGATGATAAAGGAATATCAGGATAAGGGCTACATGGTCGCCATGACCGGGGACGGAACAAATGATGCTCCTGCCCTCGCCCAGGCTGACGTGGCCGTGGCCATGAACAATGGTACACAGCCTGCGAGAGAAGCTGCAAACATCATTGACCTGGACAGCGATCCAACCAAACTGCTGGACATTGTCGAAATAGGTAAGCAAATCCTGATGACTCGCGGTGCTCTGACAACCTTTTCTATAGCTAATGATATCGCCAAATACTTTGCAATCATTCCCGCTGCCCTGATAGGGATATATCCGCAGCTTAAGGTACTGAATGTCATGGGTCTTGCAACCCCGCAGTCTGCCATTCTTTCGGCTGTCATATTCAATGCCGTGATCATTCCAATGCTGATTCCGCTTGCACTGACCGGGGTAAAGTTCAAATCCATGTCGGCATCGAAACTCTTCACCTACAACCTGACCATCTTTGGGCTCGGAGGAGTTATCGCTCCGTTTATAGGAATCAAGGCAATCGACCTGATACTTGCCGGTTTACTGCATACTTGAGGAGGTATTGATCATGACATCTCTCAAAAGAGCCACGTCGCTATTCATTGTACTATTCATAATCACTGGACTTGTCTATCCCCTGGCAGTTACGCTCATCGCTGGACTCCTTTTCCCTGACCAGGCTCACGGAAACCTCATAGTCGATAACAACAATAGGATTATTGGCTCGAAGCTCATAGGTCAGAACTTTACTGCACCTCAGTACTTCCAGAGCAGGCCTTCAGCTAGCGGGTACGATGCAGGCTCTTCCGAAGGGTCTAACCTCGGCCCGACAAATCCGGTTCTCCTGGGACTGGTAGCCAACAGGACCAGTGCACTCAGGGAAGCCGGTGTTACTGGCCCGATACCTTCTGATCTGGTTATGGCTTCAGCGAGCGGGCTTGATCCTCACATCAGCCTGGAATCCGCACTTTTACAGGTACCTGCCGTTGCAAAGGCACGAAACCTCCCGGAAAAAGAAATCAAAGCACTCGTGCTTTCAGAATCTGTCGACTCTCCATTCACAGGAGCTTATGTTAATGTTCTTTTGCTCAACAGGGCTCTTGATGAGAAAAGTCGGACTGTATAAGAGGGAATTATGGCACATGATCGTCGGGAAGAGGAAAGAAGGCCACTGGCTGAAGATCTACTCTTCATTGCTCGCCGTGATGAGAAAAAAGCGCATGGCGGACAGTTGACAATTTGCCTCGGCTACGCCGCAGGTGTGGGAAAGACATACTCAATGCTTCAAGATGCACTTCAGCGGCTACGGGAAGGAAAAGATGTTGTAATCGGCTATATAGAGACCCACGACAGGCCTGAGACCAACGTATTGGTAAGTAATTTTGAGATTATTCCTCCAGCCTTTATCGAACATCAGGGCCTCTCTCTGAAAGAGATGGACCTCGATGCAATCATCCGACGTCACCCTCAAATCGTCCTGGTTGATGAGTTAGCTCATACCAGCGCACCAGGCAGCAGGCATGTAAAGCGTTACCAGGACGTCGAAGAGATCCTGCAAGCAGGAATATCAGTTTATACGACTGTCAATATCCAGCACATTGAGAGCCAGAACGATATTGTTGCCCAGATCATTGGCATCCGGGTTTCTGAGACTGTGCCGGATACGTTCTTCTTTGATGCCGATGAGATTCGGTTGATCGATGTCACCCCAGAAGAGCTAAATATCCGCCTCAAAGCCGGGAAAATCTACGTAAAAGATATGGCTGAATCTGCTGTGCAGAGTTTCTTCAGGACCGGAAATCTCCTTGCACTCAGGCAACTTGCTCTGCGATATATGGCAGTTTATACGGACCAGATGATGACCGGCTATATGAGGACAAGAGCTATTCCTGGTCCGTGGCCTGCAGTAGAAAGGCTTCTCGTCTGTATCCGGCCCGGCCCGACAGCTGAACCCATGGTCAGGGCAGCATCCAGGCTTGCGACCAGATTCGATGCTGATTGGATTGTGTTTTCAGTGGATATCAGTGACGATCGGGCGTTGTCTTCGCAGGAACGTGCCTGGCTCAATCAGGCCCTGGAGGCAGGCCGACGGTTGGGTGGAAGGATAGTGCGTTACCGTGGGGACGATATATCTGATGAGATCACACGCTACGCTCGGCGGAACAATGTCAGCATGATTATGCTCGGAAAACCCCACGGTATAGATGTGATCTTTTCTCCGGTATACAGGGTGATCCGACAGTCGCATGGTATTGATATCCACCTTTACGAGCCAAAGGGAAACGGTGTATCCATACCTCTCCAGAAGCAGATTCCACTTTTTTTTACAGCAGAATATGCAATCAGCCTCATCCTGATTGCAGCTGTAATTGGCATCAATCTCCTTCTTCGAGATACTATCGAACCTTCAAACTTGCTGATTATTCAGCTCATTCCAGTCTTGGTATCTGCGTTCTTTTTCAGGCGCAGAGTAGCTATGTTTACTGCAGGCGTGAGCATTTTACTCTTCGATTTTCTTTTTGTCAAGCCTTACTATTCATTTACTGTCTACAACTTGCAGTACTTCATCGCTTTTGTCGGATACGTTGCTATTGCCCTTATTATAAGCAGCCTTGCTACCCGGCTGCGCCATCTTTTGCCCCAGATCTGGCAGAGCGAAGCTGAAGTGGAAGCAACATCAGGCCTTTCCCGCGGACTTGCGGGAGCAAAAACGCGGCAAGAAGTTTTAAGAATTCTCGCTGATCAAATGCACAACTTTGGGTCAGGTGCCTTTGCGGTACTCACATCCAGCTCTTCCGGACTCCAAATCGGAGCCGGTGACGCTGACTACCCGCTCACTGATAAAGAAAGGGCCATTGCCCAATGGGCTCATGATAATGGTCAGGTAGTGGGCCACGGAACAGATAATCTTCCTGCAGGAAGAGGGTACTATATCCCGCTCAAAACTCACAGGAAGATTTTGGGCCTAATGGCATTTGCCTTTGATAAGCCAGAAGAATCTCTAACTCCTGAAAATAAGGAGATATTTGAAACAATGGCATTCCTTGGAGGTCTTGCACTTGAACGCATGTAATTCAAATAAGAATATCAGAGGGTGAACTGAGAAATAAATAGCAGTAGACCTTTAACTGTCTATAATCTTAAATTAAAATCACAATGTCCATTGTACTTGATATCATTTCTCAAATGCGTAAGTCACATTTAAAGATCGCTTGATTTTGGAACTGAATTCGTTTTTCAGGAGGGAAAGAATGAGAAGAGAAATTGTCATTTTAATTGTTTTATTTAGCATGTTTCTGTCAACAGGATGCACAGGTAATGGTAAAACAGTTGACGTTAGAATTCAGAATTCTGCTTTTTATCCGGATTCGATTACAATATCTACCAGTGATACCGTAAAATGGACAAATCTGGACTCAGATATCTATACAATCGTAGGAACTGATTTTTCCTCCGGTAATATTTCAAACGAACAAACATATGAGCATACATTCACCAAACCAGGCACTTATAACTATTATTGCTCGAATAATCCTTCCATGAAGGGTGTTGTCATAGTGAAATAAAGGCTTTACGGAAGTTTGACAAAAAGGAATAAGTCTATGAAAAAGTGTGGGCTTTTTTGAATTATCCTACCGAACTTCCCATAGACCTGGCCAGTTTCAGAAGTTTGTTTACTCCAAAAAGAAGCAGAACTACTCCCAAAAATCATTACAATCTTGTGTGCCTATCATGGATTGAACTCGAGGTTTTCATCTTTTTCTTTGGGAATAGCTTCGTTTTTTTCGTTGTCTCTCTCTTTATCCTTGAGTGCGGATTTATTTTCGGCTTTTCGGGTGTAGTCATCGAAATGCGTTAGTTGCATCTCAGATGCGAGCTGTGCTTTTTTAAACTCCTCCCACTGCACTTCCGAGAGATCGTGCAAGCTCTGTTATTAGACCCGAAGAGGAAAAGAGCCAGCGATAAGGATTGCTATCAGTTTAGTGGAACCTATCATGTTGGTTTTTACCAGCGTTCAAATATAAAAATTCTTGTAAATTTAGGTATGTAAATTATTCGTCAGCTAATATTATATAAATCATTATATCATTAGTGGTTGCCTTCCCGAAAAGATCACTATCTATTTAGGAACGGCAAATAAATAAATTCAAATATTATAATAATTTATATATAATATAAGTTAAAATTTATTTGCTAAATAACAAAGGAATTGAATAGTTGCTACGCATAAAATATCCAGAAGAAATAGAACAAAAAATGAGAGCATTTTTTGAAACTTTGAACGAGAAAGATAGAAGACGATATGCAGCCATAGAAGCAATCAAATTAGGGC
>Ga0209539_1001566_pt1 | contig 12373 bp, 9 predicted proteins | sample BarGraNGADG00312_2_FD_184499 | JGI IMG/M metagenome (GOLD analysis project Ga0209539, IMG submission 184499) | Arctic peat soil microbial communities from Barrow, Alaska - Barrow Graham LP Ref core NGADG0011-312 (SPAdes) (version 2) | ecosystem: Environmental > Terrestrial > Soil > Wetlands >... | reverse complement strand
TGTGGGTGACGGCCGAAAAACAGGGCGTAAAAGCAGCTTCGTTTTTTTGGGTTGGATCAGAAGCCCCGGTTGATGGCATGTACCCTTCTTACTGGAAAAAATATGACGGAACTGTAACTTATGAAGCCCGGATCGACACAGTAATAAAGTGGCTTGGTTACCCTCCTGAAAAACGCCCCGAACTTGTAAATTTGTATTTCGACGAGCCGGATCTTACAAGTCATGAATTCGGACCTGTTTCTCCGGAAACTGGTAAAGTGGTTACGAGGCTTGATAGCATGCTTGGTGTAATCAGATTGAAACTTTCGTCCTTGCCGGATGCAAAAAAAATAAATCTGATTGTTTTGTCTGATCATGGCATGGGTGCAATCTCATCCGACAGATATATCAATCTGAAAGAGATTGTTCCCAATAGTATGATAGCTTCAATATCCGGGGGCAATCCTGTCTACCTTATCAACCCTACGGAAGGCAAAAGAGACAGCGTTCTCTTTCTGCTCAATTCAGTGAAGGGAGTGAAAGCGTGGAGGAAATCGCAGCTTCCTGCAAAATGGCACTATGGGACTAATCCCCGCATACCTGAAATTGTTGTTGTGGCAGACAGCTCATGGAGTATCGGCACGAGACCTGAGGCTTCTTCAATAAGAGGAGGTGCTCATGGTTACGACAACTCAAACTCCGACATGTTTTCAATATTTTATGCTGCAGGACCTTCATTTAAAAAGAATTACAAATTCAAAGAATTGAATAATACAGACATTTATAATCTGGTCTGCAGAATACTCGATATAAAACCGGCAGTCAATGATGGTGACCCTCAACATATAAAGGGGATGTTACGATAGAAATTTGAGAAGCCCTTTTACCAAACTCCATATCAGATGAATCGTGAAGCAATAATTAAAGAAATCAAGAAACAGCCAGATGTTTTATGGGATATTATCGTTATCGGGGGAGGCGCTACCGGGCTCGGAATCGCTCTCGACGGTGCATCGCGCGGATATAAAACCTTATTGCTTGAACAATCAGACTTCGCAAAGGGTACGTCTTCGCGAAGCACAAAGCTGGTACACGGAGGGGTTCGTTATATGGCTCAGGGGGATTTGTTGCTAGTTATGGAGGCTCTGCGTGAGCGGGGTATATTGTTGAAAAACGCTCCTCATCTTACTTTCAACCAGGAATTTGTTATTCCTGTTTATACATTATGGGACGTCTTTCTATACACCGCAGGGCTTAAATTTTACGATTTGCTTGCAGGTCGGCTGAGTCTGGGGAAATCATATTTCATAAGCCGTAAAAAAGCTATCGCCCGATTACCTCTTTTGGTAAAAAAAGGTCTGAAAGGAGGAGTTGTTTATCATGACGGGCAGTTTGATGATTCAAGAATGGCAATAGCTCTGGCCAGAACTTGCACAGAAAAAGGCGGCACGGTGCTTAATTATACTAAAGTCACAGGTTTAATTAAAGATGAAAAAAATAAAATAAATGGTATATCTGCCCTGGATACTATTTCAGGAGAAGAATTTAAGCTTAAGGCCAATCTCGTCATAAATGCGACCGGAGTTTTTGCCGACGGTGTCGCAAGAATGGATAATCCTGAATCGAAAACTACTATTAAGCCCAGTCAGGGCGTTCATATTGTACTCGATAATTCTTTTCTTCAGAGTACTTCCGCAATTATGATCCCGAAAACATCCGACGGAAGGGTTCTGTTTGCGATTCCATGGTACAATAAAGTTGTGCTGGGAACAACAGACACACCCCTCGGGGCGATTAGTCTGGAGCCGGTTGCCATGAAGAAAGAGATTGATTTTATTCTTAGCACTGCTGAACTATATTTTGTTAAGCCTCCCCGGCGGGAAGACATTCTCAGTGTATTTGCAGGGTTACGTCCCCTGGCAGCGAATCCTGATAATCCTGTTTCAACTAAAGAAGTATCACGCAGACATAAGATTACGCTCTCACCCTCAGGCCTTTTAACCATAATTGGTGGTAAATGGACTACTTACCGGCTGATGGCAGAAGAGACTATAAATAAAGCAATAAAGGCCGGTTGTCTTAAAAAAAGGAAATGCGAAACCTCAAACCTTCCATTGACTGGCAGCAATGATAGAATTTCTTCTTCACGACTTCATATCTATGGTGCAGGCAGATCTGAAATTGAAATGATGATTAACGATAAACCTGAATTGGGAATGCCCATCGACTCCAGATTACCTTATACGCGTGCTGAGATTATCTGGATCTGCAGAAACGAAATGCCCCAGACAATTGAGGATGTCCTCGCAAGAAGAACCAGAGCTTTATTTCTGAATGCCAAAGCCAGTGTAGATATGGCTTCAGAAGTTGCAGGATTAATGGCTGAAATATTTGGTTACGATTTGACATGGCAAAAACAGCAAATTGAATCCTATAGACAATTGGTCAATAACTATATTTAACAAAGATGAAAGAATACATCCTGGCACTCGACCAGGGAACAACAAGCTCCCGGGCAATTGTATTTGACCATAATGGCCTTCCTGTAGCTGTTGCACAAAAGGAATTTACTCAGTATTTCCCAAACCCGGGATGGGTTGAACACGACCCCGAAGAAATATGGTCCACACAGGCGGGGGTTGCTCTTGAAGCAATAACCAGGGCCGGACTTGAAAGCACAAATATTGCCGCCATCGGAATTACTAATCAGCGTGAGACAACTGTAATCTGGAACAGGAAGACCGGGAAACCGGTTTATAATGCAATTGTCTGGCAGGACAGACGAACTTCCGATTTTTGCGATAAGTTAAAGGCTGAAGGACAAAGCCGGAATATTCTCGAAAAAACAGGTCTTATAATTGATGCCTACTTTTCTGCCACTAAGATCAGATGGATTCTGGATAATGTGAAGGGTGCCAGGAAAATGGCAGAAGCAGGCCAACTGGCATTCGGAACGATAGATTCGTGGCTGGTGTGGAACCTTACCCGTGGGAAACTTCATATTACAGATGTGTCGAATGCCTCAAGAACTATGTTATTTAACATACATTCGCTAAAATGGGATGAGGAATTACTTAAAATATTTGATATCCCTGTCAGCATACTTCCTCAAGTAAAATCATCAAGTGAAGTATATGGTAAAACTTCAGGTCTGTTTGCTTCAGATATTCCGATTGCGGGTATTGCAGGAGATCAGCAGGCAGCTTTGTTCGGACAAATGTGTATCGGGGAGGGAATGGTAAAAAACACTTATGGAACGGGATGTTTCATGATGATGAACATCGGTAACAAGCCTATAGAGTCGAAAAGTAAACTTCTCACAACTATTGCCTGGAGGATAGGTGAAGAGACCCAATACGCTCTTGAAGGAAGTATTTTTATTGCCGGTGCAGTAGTTCAATGGCTTAGAGACGGACTGGGAATAATAAAAAAATCGGCCGATATAGAGAAACTTGCTGCAAAAGTGGAAGACAGCGACGGTGTTTACTTTGTTCCTGCTTTTGCCGGCCTTGGTGCACCATATTGGAATCAAAATGCTCGCGGAACAATTGTTGGTATTACAAGGGGTTCAACATCGGCGCATATTGCCCGGGCTGCGCTTGACAGTATTGCATATCAGACACTTGAAGTTCTTCTGGCCATGCAGAGCGATTCGGGAATTGATATTCTTGAATTGAGGGTTGATGGAGGGGCCTCTGTAAATAACCAGCTTATGCAATTCCAGTCCGATTTATTACAGGCAAAAGTTGTCCGGCCAAAAATCACTGAAACCACAGCTTTAGGAGCTGCATATCTCGCTGGTCTTGCCATAAAGTATTGGACAGATATAAGTGAGCTTAAGAAACTCTGGCAAATGGACCGTACCTTTTCTCCGCAGTTAAAATCAAAAGATACACTTTCGCAGATAAAGGGATGGCATAGGGCAGTGAATGCAGCCAGGGCGTGGGCAGATGACGGAAAATAAGTACTTCTTACTCGCAATTCTGCTCCACTCTGATAATTGGTTTTACATCAAATCCATTATCTGTAGCCTTCTGAAGTAACATATTGTAGGTTGTCTCATCCATTTTCTTTTCCCGGGCAAGTATCCAGAGGTACTTGTGCGATGGATCACCAACAAGCACGTATTTGTAATCCTTTTCAAGATATAGTATCCAGTAATCACCCGAAAATGGCCAGAAAAACTGTACCTTAAGTTTTGCCGGACTGTTTTTGTCGGGTATCCAGGCAACTCCGCTGGCAGAGGTTGTTTTTTTAGGATCAGTTATGTAATTTCCTGCATTAACAACAGTTATTCTACCATCCTCGCGCAGGGAATAATTTGCTGAAGTACATTTAAGTTTTCTTTCGAAATAATTAGGAAGCCTTGCTATTTCATACCACTTCCCTTTATATCTGTTAAGATCTACGGATGTTACTACTGAAGGTATTTTTTGGGAATAGGCTGAACTGAAAAGCATCATGACAAAAAGGATAAGTATAGTTTTTCTCATATATCGTTTACTCAACAAACAACAATAGGTCAAAAATGTTTGGCACAAGAAAATCCTGATTGAGAATCCTGCAGGATTTATTAATATTAAGAGAAAAAGGGAATCAGGGTTCTCTGCTATTTATTTATAATTACTTTACCCTCTTTAACTTCAGCGCTGAGGCCCGAATAATCAATGTCTTTTACATTATCAACCACCAGACCTTTCTGAGCTTTAAGCTTACATCTTATAAATTTCACATCGGTTATGGGACTATCTTTCAATCCGTGAATCACACCCAGGGTGTTGACATTACCGGAGACATTAATGAATCTGACATTCCTGACAATGGCTAAAACTTTTGCAGGTGGAGCAACCGGAGGAACCATCCTCCATTCCATATTAAACTCAAAAGCCTGTCTTGCAGCTTTGATCCGGATATTCTTGTAAACAATATTCTCGACAACCCCACTCCTGCTCGGTTGGGTCTTAAATCTGATAGGAGCCCAGTTTCCTGAGTCAACATCACAATTGAGGATTTTCACATTACGAATTCCACCTGAAGTTTCGCTGCCCATTGCCACTCCGCCATGACCATAGCCAAACCTGCATTTTTTAATCACGATGTTTTCGCTTGGCCTGTTAACTCTTAATCCGTCGGCATCTTTACCTGATTTTATGGAAATGCAATCATCGTTATCATCTATATAGCAGCCTGTTATGGTAACTCCGTTACTTGAATCCACATCAATACCATCGGAGCTGGGAATAGTATGAGCAGCGCGTATATCGAGGTTCTTCACAATTACATCCTTACTATAAAGAATATGAAGGCACCAAACAGCTTGGTTCCGGAGATTCAGATCGGAAATCCTGACCTTTGTACAGTTTTGAAAACATATCAGTCGTGGACGACCTAACCGGGGAATTCTCGAAATACTATCTCGCGATGCCTGGGAAAGTTGCGGTCTTGGCGCGGTATTCTGACGGCCAAAACCTGGCCATTCTGTACCGGAACCGTCTATTGTACCTTCACCTGAAATTTCAACATTGTTAACATCTATAATATTGATCAGGGCTGATGTCCAGACACGTTCCTCTCCTTCCCATCTGGTGTCAATCTGCGGATAATCCTTTTGATTTACAGATCCTTTAAGAACACCCTCTTTCTCAATTCTGAGGCTAACTCCCTGTTTCAGAAAGATGGCCCCCGTAATGAATTTACCTGCGGGCACTGTAACCAATCCTCCTCCGGCTTTTGAACATTCATCAATGGCGTTCTGAATTTTTGTGGTATTTAAAGTAATCCCATCGCCAACTGCACCGTATTTGGTAATATCATAATTAGAATGGGCTTTGGAAGTAACTGCCTCCATGCTTACCGGTAAAAGTAAACATGTCAGAAGCAATATTGAAAATGGTACATTTTTCGACATATTTTCTAAGTATTTGTTATAGACAAATATACTTTTTAAAATTGAAATTACTTTTAAATTTTGTGAAATCGTATCGAAGGAAGAGAAGAAAGTCGTGCCATGAAACCAGTTACCAATTTCAATTTTACCTGCAAATCAACGGAGTATTCTTCCTTCCTCTGATTAAATGGTTTCTTCCTGTCCGGATTTAGAAAGTGCAACCAGATATTTTTTGCAGAAATATTATTAATATAATTTGGATCAAATAAATTTTATATTTAACTTTGTAATTCAAAGTACTTTTTAAATATGAAAAATGATTCAAAATCCATAGAGGATATAAAAGCGATCAGGAAAATAATGGAAGATTCTTCCAGATTTCTTTCTCTAAGCGGTCTTTCCGGAGTATTTGCAGGGGTGACGGCAATAGTTGGAGCGCTTGTTGCATATTTTTTTATTCTTGATAATGGGAGCATTCAAATTGAAGATTATTTAAGAAGCCTCTCATCAAAAGAGGCTCTGGTTCTCAGATGGCAGCTGCTGGCAGATGCTGCTTTTGTGCTGGTTCTTTCTGTACTGTTTGCTCTCTATTTTTCAATGAAAAAAGCAAAGAAGGATCGTAAGAATTTCATGACTCCCATTTCCAAAAGGTTGCTTATAAACCTTCTTATTCCACTGGTCACCGGGGGTGTTTTTATCATCGTACTCTTGCTTCAGGACTACATACAGCTTATAATTCCGGCTTTTCTCATTTTTTACGGTCTGGCACTGGTAAATGCAGGGAAGTTCACCTTTGGTGAGATTTTTTATCTTGGGACACTCGAAATAATTACCGGTCTTATTTCGGCCTTTGTTCCTGGCAGGGGACTGATATTCTGGATCATAGGTTTTGGGGTTCTTCATATTGTCTATGGACTGGCTATGTACAGAAAATATGAGGCATGAAAGATTTTATTTCTAATATAAACAAGACTTTTGAAAGCAGAGTAAGATTGGGGATTATGTCAGTTTTAATGGTAAACGAATCCTACGACTTTAACAGTCTGAAAGAGACTCTGGATGTATCTGATGGAAATCTTGCCAGTCATTTGAAAGCATTAGAGGACAAGGGGATGATAAAGGTTACAAAACAATTCATAGGGCGTAAACCAAATACAAGCTACTCCTCAACTGAGTTGGGAATATCCGAATTCAGGCAGCATATAAAAGCTCTTGAAAACCTGATAAGGGAACAATAATTTATATTGTTTAAAATTTCTAATGTAAATTACTTATGAAAGAAATAATTAAAGAACACATTAACAATCCTGAGAAACTTGAACAATTATATCAGGATGACCGAAAAGTTTTTGAATCAGCTTTTGAAGAAGTTTATTCTGATATTGAAAAATCCGAATTGTCAAAATTCTGGAAAATCAGACTGGATTACAATAAACTGCCGGAAAAGATAAAAAAAGCCAGCCTGCCGGATATTTTTATCTTAATATCAGTATGCCTACTAACAGGGTTTCTGATTAAAATACCGGATATTTTTAATATCAAAATGATTGAGGTTTTTTATTTGAAAAATGCAGGGATAATTGTTTTTTCAGGACTAACAATTTATGTCGTTTGGACTAACAAGATCTTTGATCTGAAAAAACTTACTTTTATCATGTTTGCTTTTTTAATACTGATACTATATGTTAATATTTTACCATCAGTCAAAGACAGAGACTCAATTAATCTCGTTTACATTCATCTGCCTCTCCTGTTGTGGAGCATTTTCGGATTGATATTTATTGATTTTAATTTAAAAGATAAATTGAGGCGGATTGAGTATATAAGATACAATGGTGACCTGGCAATTCTTATAGCAATTATGGTTATTGCCGGAGGTATTTTGACCGGAATTACTATTGGTTTATTTCATGCAATTGGCATTAATATTGAAAACTTTTACATGAAAAATGTTGTAATTGTAGGTGCAGTTTCCGTGCCAATAGTTGCTACATATATTACAAAGAATTATACGGTTTTAACTAACAAACTTGCACCGGTTATAGCCAATATTTTCAGCCCGCTGGTTTTACTTACTGCTATTATATTCCTGTTGGCTTTAACAATAACAGGTAAGGAGCTAAACAGTGATCGTAATTTTCTCTTGATATTCAATATTATGCTATTAGGCGTAATGGCCGTAATTGTCTTTTCAATTTCTGAAACATCAACGATAAGGAAACAGAAATTTAACGAAGTAATCTTGTTTATCCTTTCAATTATTACGGTGATTATTGACTTAATTGCCTTATCTGCTATTTTATATCGATTAGGAAATTTTGGTATAACTCCAAACAGAATAGCAGTTCTTGCTTCAAATATCCTGATTTTAGCCAATTTAGTTTTGTTAGTCATTGATCTGTACAAAGTAAATTTCAAAAAAGCCCTGATCACGGAAGTTGAGTTAACGATTGCAAAATACTTGCCTGTTTATCTGATCTGGATCCTTTTTGTAGTCTTTGGATTCCCTCTGATTTTTGGTATGGAATAAGCATTCTCCACTATACAAGGTTGAGAATAATAAATAATCTTTTCATTGGTTAAAGTTTTCTCTGGAATCTTATCATTAATAATTGAATGAAAATTTACTATAAACCTGAAGCAGATTAGCATTTATTAACTTTCTTGTCAAATTATTATTCCTCCCTATTGGTTTTTATTTCTACTTTTGAAAACTGATAGTCATTTTGAATAATAAAAATCTATATGAGAAGAAAAGTTACCTTATTAATTATTCTTTCAGGCTTCTTTTCGTTGCAGGCCCAGAAAACAGAAATTCAGTATTTATCTGGTCTTGACAAAGATCATATGGTTCAATGGGAGTTCTTTTGCAACAATGGAATGAACAGCGGGAAATGGAGCAAAATTGGTGTTCCTTCGAACTGGGAATTACAAGGTTTTGGTTCCTATTTATATGGTAAGGTAAATAAGGAGATTAATGAAACCGGTCTTTATAAATATGAGTTCACTGTGTCCAAAGAGTGGATGAAAAAAACGGTTTATATTGTTTTTGAAGGATCGATGACCGATACTGAAGTAAAAATAAATGGAAAACTTGCAGGACCAATACATCAGGGAGCTTTTTACCAATTTAAATATGATATATCTGCTTTGCTGAATTGGGAAGGGAAGAACCTTCTTGAGGTTAAGGTTACTAAAGAATCAGCTAATGAGAGCGTTAACAGGGCAGAACGACTATCTGACTATTGGGTATTCGGCGGAATATTTCGACCGGTTTATCTGAAAGCCGTTCCCTCACAATACATAGACAGAGTTGCAATTGATGCAAAGGCAGATGGCTCATTTTATATGGATATTTATACCAGGGGAACAGGTCAGGCAAAAACTGTGACTGCTCAGTTGCAGACTGTTGACGGAAAACCTTTCGGGGAAATACTTACATCTGGTATTAATAAAGATTCTACCGGAAAGGCTATAATCAGAGGATCTTTCACTAATCCCGCACTATGGAATCCTGAGTTCCCTAATCTTTATCAGGTTGTTGTAAGTATTAATGCAGGAAAGAAGACCCTTCATCAAGTCATAGAGAAGTTTGGATTCCGCACTGTTGAAGTAAGACCAGAAGATGGGATCTATGTAAATAACCAGAAGATAATTTTCAGGGGTGTTTGTCGCCATACTTTCTGGCCCTCATCCGGAAGAACTAGCAGCAAACAACTGGCTATTGATGATGTCAATCTCATGAAGGATATGAACATGAATGCTGTGAGAATGAGTCATTATCCCCCTGATCAGTACTTTCTTGATGTATGCGACTCGATTGGTTTATTTGTCCTTGATGAACTGGGTGGATGGCAGAAATTTTATGATACCCCAACCGCAAAAAGGCTTGTCAGGCAGGTAGTTGAAAGAGATGTAAACCATCCTTCGATAGTATTCTGGGATAATGGAAATGAGGGTGGTTTTAATAAAGATGTACGCGGCGATTATGCTCTATATGATCCCCAGAAGAGGACTGTTCTGGAACCTTGGTCGATTATAAACGGAACGAATACAAAACATTACCCTAAGTTTGATTATGTTAAAAATGCTCTTAATAACGGCAAGGAGATATTCTTCCCAACAGAATTTCTTCATGGCTTAAATGATGGTGGTCATGGAGCAGGGCTCGACGATCAGTGGAACTTCATGCTGTCAAAACCTCTTTCGGCAGGAGCATTCCTGTGGGTATTTGCTGACGAAGGTGTGGAACGTCGTGATAAGAATGATTCAATCGACGTACAAGGCAGTGCAGCTCCTGATGGCATTCTTGGTCCTTACCATGAAAAAGAAGGCAGTTTTTACACTGTTAAAGAAATATGGTCACCAGTATACTTTAAACCAACAGAAATTACTAAGGATTTCAATGGTCAGCTTGACGTAAGCAACAGATTTTTATACAGTAACTTAAATCTTAGCAAATATTCTTTTGAACTGGTCAGATTCGGTAATAGTTTCCCTAAAGTTGCAACTGAGAAGAAATCAGGTACAGTCAAATCACCCGATATTGCAGTGGGAGCCACCGGTACGCTTAACCTCAGTCTTCCGGCCGACTGGAAGAATTTTGATGTTTTGTATGTTACCGCATATGACCAATATGGAAGGCATATCAATACATGGTCATGGAATATAACTAAGCCTAAAGAATTCAGTGCCAGGGTAATAAATAATGACAATGGAAAGGTAGTTGCATCTGAGGCTAACAATCTGATTACTATCGCATCAGGGGCGACTGAGATAACATTTGATAAAACTTCCGGATCAATTACCGGAATAGAAAGCGGTGGAAAGCTTGTGTCTTTTAATGGGATGAAATTTGCAGGACTCAACCGCTCTTTTAAAGAGATGAAGAACTATCCCAAAGAAGATAATTATATTGTTGAACTGGTATATGATAGCGCTTCTTATGCGACCTGGACTATTATGAAAGGCGGGTGGGTGAAGCTCGATTACGGAATTAACCCAAAAGGTTCGCTGGATTATGCAGGTATAACTTTTAATTACCCCGAAAATCTGGTTACAGGAGCTACACTTATGGCTAACGGACCATATCGTGTCTGGAAAAACAGGTTGAAGGGAACGCAGTTTGGAGTTTTTGAAAAGAAATACAATAACACGGTAACTGGCCAGTCATGGGATTATCCGGAATTCAAAGGTTACTACTCAAATTTCTACGCAGTTCAGATCCAGACCAAAGAACTGCCCATTACAATTCTTACATCTACTGATAATCTGTTCCTGCATCTTTTTACGCCGGCAACAGCTACCAACTTAAGAGGAGTAAGGGGAGATATGATACCACCTTTCCCAGCAGGTAATATATCTGTTTTACACGGTATTAGTCCTGTCGGCACTAAGTTTTCGAGTGCTGAGGCAGAGGGTCCTCAGGGTGAGAAAAATAGTTATAATGGCGAATTTTTAAGGGGTACAATATATTTCAGGTTTGGAGAGTAGGGATCTATTACCTCTTACAAAACCCCCTCTTGTTGCCAGAGAACTCACAAGGATTACGCTCTCCGCCGTCTGGCGGATCACGTGATCCGTTTAGGAGTGCTTAACAAAGAAAAAGCCCTGTTGCTGTCGCAACAAGGCTTTTTCTTTGTAGACAAGAGATTTGGAATATCTAACCTCGATCTGGTAAATGGCATGGATAAAATTTATAAGTTGGATGAGGTTTTGAAATTATTAAGTACTCAGACAAAGGAAGAAATAGAGGGGCGGCAAGTGAATGCATTGTGTTAGGGGCAAGGAAGAAGCTAAACCGAAGATGATATTGAATACCAAGCTCTTGTGGTAAATACTGGAATCAACTCAGGAGCTTCCTGTTAAATTAGCATAGACTTTGGAATAACAAAAGGAGATTAAGCGTCATGAACTTTTTTTCATGTAATCTGTTAATGTTAATATTAATTCAATTAATAAAATAAGCAAAGTAAATATTAATTACAATGAAAAAATTAAATAGATTCCGGACTTACTCCTTAATTGTATTGGGATTATTATTGCTTTTTACTAATAGCTGTAAGAAAGTAAATGACAACGTTCTAATGATAGGGCAGAGCTATCAGGGAGGTATAATTGCATACATATTATTACCGGGAGATCCTGGATACAATGCGAATATTCAACATGGGTTATTAGCAGCACCAAGTGACCAAAGTACAAGCATAACTTGGTATAATGGCAGTAATACATCAACTGGGGCAACAGCAACAGTATTAGAAGCCGGAAATGATAACACTAACACTATTGTTGCCAGTCAAGGAGCAGGAAATTATGCTGCAAAATTGTGCTATGATCTAGTATTAGGTAGTTATTCCGACTGGTTTTTACCCAGTAAAGATGAATTAAATAAAATTTACTTAGCCAAAGTAGCAATCGGTGGTTTTACTACTCAATTCTATTGGAGTTCAACAGAGTCCGACGCTGGTATTGCATGGACTCAGGATTTCACGGGTGGCAGTCAGG
>Ga0209539_1001564_pt1 | contig 12386 bp, 11 predicted proteins | sample BarGraNGADG00312_2_FD_184499 | JGI IMG/M metagenome (GOLD analysis project Ga0209539, IMG submission 184499) | Arctic peat soil microbial communities from Barrow, Alaska - Barrow Graham LP Ref core NGADG0011-312 (SPAdes) (version 2) | ecosystem: Environmental > Terrestrial > Soil > Wetlands >... | reverse complement strand
GCACTTCGCGCTGGACACACGAAGGCCGCCACCCGTGGCGAGCGGTATGGCGGCCTTGATGTCGCCTGGCCCACGCGAACGCGAGCACAGGACAGTGGAGGTGGCGGGAATCGAACCTGTCGGGAGGCGTCTGGACGTCTTGGCTCACGCCGCTGACCTGCGGGAACGCTGAGGACGTCTTCCATCCCGTCGGCTCAGACTGGCCGGATGTGTTGACGGCGTCAACACACCCTCGTGATCGTTGGATAGCTACTCGGTCCCGCCACCTGGCGCGAGTGCCCGGCCGGGGCGCGAGGACGTCCCGCCGCGCGGACGGCGGCTGGATCCGGGCGAGCGTAGCCGCCCTCAGTGCGGCAGATCCGGGCGTCAGTGTGGTCACCCGATCTGGCCCCACTTCGGTCCGCGTTCTGCATGAATGGTCAGGACCCAGTCCGGCCCCGCATCGGTGACCTCACCCGAGAGACTCGCCGTTCGCCGGTACGAGGCGCACCGGGCCGCGATGGGCACGGAACCTGTCCGTGAGCGTGATGCCCGCCCGCTCGGCGCGCGTGAGATCGGCCACCAGCTCGGCCTGCCCCGCCCCGGGCCCGGCCTCGAGCTGACCGGCGAGGTTAGCGAACAGGTCGTCCCACCGCACCCGGCAACCGTAGGGGCCCGGGTGCGCCGCTCGGAGCCGGTCGACGCCCCGTGCCCCCTCGAAGCGCCGGTCGTCGGGACCTCCGAGGTCTCTACCGAGCGGCCTCGATGGCATCCACGATCGCCCGGACCGCCTGCTGCCCGCCCGGGTCGTCGGCCGGCAACTGTCCCCAAGGATTCTGGCTGGCGTCGAGGAACAGCGGGGTCCCGTGCGTGGCACCGGGAATCGTCACCAGCGTGATGTCGTAGCCGGCCGCCCGCAGGGCGTCAGCGGCGTCCTGGGACTGCCACGCCGGGCAGGTCTGGTCGTTCTCACCGGCCACCAGCGTCACCCGGGTACCGGTCGCGGGCATGACTCCAAGGTCCTCGCCCCGGGAGGCGTAGTAGCACCCCTCCATCGCCACGACGACATCCGGATCGGGCAGACCCTCGAAGCACACGTCCAAGGTTCCGCCCGTACCCTCGTCCGCGTCCACCTTTGAGAGCATCGCGAGGCTCGCTCCGAGGCTGTGCCCTACGAAGGCGTACGGCTGATCCAGGTCACCGCCGTAGTCCCCGGCGACGTCGCGGGCGTAGTGCATGGCGCATACCAAGTCCTCCGCCACGTTCATCTCCGACGACGTGGACCGGTAGTCGGGTACGAAGACCACCACACCCTGTTTGGCGATCTCGGTCGCCAGGACGTCCCAGTCGGCCTTGGAGCCCCCCCGGCCATGGAGTCCGATGGCGACCGGCCAGCTGCCCTCGGCATCCGGCGCCCACACCCCGATCTCCTGGGTGTCCCCGCCGGAGATCACGCTCGAGGAAACCTGGTACGGCGGCCCTGCGCTGCCTCCGTCACAGCCGGCCAGGCCGATCCCACCGACGACCGTAGCCACCGCGACCATCGTGCGAGCCAGACGGGCCGATCGCATCACGCACCTCCACTCCCCGGGGAGTCACCCCGAGACCACGGCGGCCCCCGTGGCCTCCCTGTCACCTACGACGCTAGTCGCGGGTCGATCCGACGCGCCGCGAGGTCCGCCGCCGTGTCCAGCAGGACACCCTGGGCCACCGCGGCCGCGCCGGGGACCCCCTCTACCGGGTCCGCAACATTCTGCACCGCGCCGCCAGCGACCTGACCGAACGTCAGTGGGACCGGCTGACCAACTGCCTGGGCAGCGGCGACCCCGACGACGAGGTCTTCATCGCCTGGCATTGTCACCAACGCGTCCGCGCCGCCTACGCAGCCGACAAGCCCGCCGACGGCAAGCAGGTCACCGAGCACATTGTGGCCACGTTCCCGACCTGCCCAATCAAGGAGATCGTCCGCTCTGCGTCGACGTGACCTGCGTTTCCGCAGGTCAGAGGGGTGGAGGTGGCGGGAATCGAACCTGTCTCGAGGGGTGTGGACCTGATGGGTCAGGGCGGTGACCTGCGGTGATGCGCTGGTCGGGTCGGGTTCCGACGGGTCCCCGGGGCTGGTTCGTTGACGGCGTCAACGGGCCGGGCAGGGGATGATCATCGTGGGGCGCGGGTGCCTTCTCGTCAGGACTCCCCGGTCGTGGGGGTGCGTGGATGATGGCGGCGAAGTCACCCACGAATCCGGTTGGCCATCGACCCAGGCTGCCAGTCCCCGAGGGCCGGTGGGCAAGAAGATCATCCGGTGGTGCCGTTCTGCACCCAGGAGGCAGGGTTGACACAGGGCGCTCAGCCGGCTCCGGGTCCGCGCACGGGTCCGGTGGAGGCGCGGACGACGAGGCGGTGGCCGGTACGCCGACGGTGCGGCTGCTCCGGCCGCGGGCCCAGCACCATCTCGAAGGCCCACGTACCCATGTCGACCATGGGCAGCCGCACAGTGGTCAGCGCGGGGGCGAGATCTGCGGCAACCTGGACGTCGTCGCACCCGACCACCGAGATCTCACCGGGGATCGCCACGCCGCGCTCGCGCAGCAGCGAGATCACCCCGATGGCCAACGTGTCGTTGAGGGCGACGACGGCCGTGACACCCGGGTGCTCGGTCAGGATCCGGGCGATGGCCCGGTAGCCGCCCTCGCGGGTGAAGTCCTCCTCGACGACCGGCACCGAGGCCGGGTCCGCCCCGGCATTGACGAGCGCCGACATCACCCCGCTGAGGCGGTCGGCGATCGTCGTGAGGTGTCGCGGGCCCGCGACCACGGCGACCGAACGGTGGCCGAGGGACAGCAGGTGCTCGGCCGCGGCGCGGCCGGCCGGCTCGTTGTCCGGGAGCACGGCGTCGCACGGCAGGTTGTGCCGGCCGATCACCGCCACCCGACCACCGGCGTCCACGTAGTCAAGGATCTCCCGGTTCGCCGCCTGCTCCATCTTGGGATCGGTGTGCCCCGAACCCGCGACGATGATCGCGCCCACCCGGTGGGAGCGCAGCAGCCGGATCTGGTCGAGCTCGGAGCCCGGGTCCCGTGTGGCGTGGCTGATCTGGACCATCCAGCCGGCTTCGGCGGCGCGCCGGACGACGCCCGTGGCTATCTCGGAGAAGTACGCGTCGCCGATCTCGTACACGATCAGGCCGGCGACGGCGCTCGTGCCGCCGGCGAGCGAGCGGGCGGCGGCGTCCGCGACATAGCCCATCTCGAACGCGACCTGGTGCACGTGCGCCGCGACGCCGTCGGACACACCGCTGCGGCCGGCCAGCGACCGCGATGCGGTCGCGATCGACACCCCGGCGCGTCGGGCTACATCGATCAGCCGAGGGGCCGGCCGCGGCTGCGCCTCGTGGGCCACCTTGCCCTCCTTCGCCACTCTCCAGGTCACGACTGGGCATCGGGACCTAGTGAACCTTGCCACAGACCTCTGCCGTCGCTAGCGTATGAGACGGCCTAACGTAAGCGCTTACGCACACCCCGCATTCTCAGCATCTCACTACAACGAGGTAGAGGAGCCGTCATGGCGTACACGAAGGCGCGCGTGCGAGGTTTCGCGGCAGCGCTGACCGCCACAGCCCTGATCCTGGCCGGATGCTCCGGCGCGGACCCGGAGACCGACGACCCGGGCACGGACCCCGGGGTCGAGGAGGAGGGCCCGATCGTCATCGGCATCTCACTGCCCCTGACCGGTGACTTCTCCGAGCCGGGCAAGGGGGTCCAGCGCGGCTACGAGGCGTGGGCCCAGATCGTGAACGAGGACGGTGGCCTGCTCGGTCGCCAGGTCGAGCTGAAGATTCTCGACGACCAGTCCAACGCCGAGCGTGTGGTCCAGGACTACGAGACGCTGATCGCCCAGGACGAGGTCGACCTGGTGTTCGGCCCCTTCTCCACCCGGCTGGTCGTCCCGAGCGCCAGGGTGGCGGAGGAGTACGGCATGCTGTTCGTCGAGCCGGCCGGTGCCGCGCCCGAGGTCTTCGAGCAGGGGTTCGAGAACCTCTTCTACGCCGCGCCGGCAGTGGCCAACGACCACTACAACTACCTCGCCGAGTACATCCTGGCGATGCCGGAAGGTGAGCGGCCGACCTCCGTGGCGGTCGCCGCGATGGACGACCCCTTCGCCCAGGGCACCGCGTACGGGCTCCGGGACCAGCTCGCCGAGGGCGGGCTGGAGATTCTCGTGGACGAGGTCTACCCGCCCAACACGACCGACTTCTCGAGCATCGCGGCGAAGATCAGCGACTCCGGGGCTGACATCGTGATCGGTGGCACGCAATACCAGGACGCGGTGAACCTCATCGTCGCCCTCCAGCAGCTGGACTACCAGCCCATGCTCGCCGCCTTCTCCACGGCTCCGACCAACCCCGAGTTCGCCGCTGCGATCGGCGACAAGACCGAGGGAATCCTCGCCCCGACCGGCTACACGCCGAGTGCCACCTGGCCCTCGAACGTCGACTTCGTCGAGCGGTACACCGAGATCTTTGGTTCCGCGCCGTCCGAGGACGAGGCCAACGCCTACACGACCGGTCAGGTCGTTGCCGCAGCGCTCGAGGCGGTCGGCTGCGCCGAGCAGGGTGAGTGCCAGCAGCAGCTGATCGAGTGGCTGCGCACCAACGAGGTCGACACCGTGGTCGGACCGCTCAGCTGGGACGACGCCGGACGCCCACTGGGTGCGCACCTGATTCAGCAGTACGTGGGCGGCGAGATGGCGATCGTGCTCCCGGTCGAGACGCAGACGGCGGACTTCATCTTCCCGAAGCCGGCCTGGTAAAGATCCTGTGTCAACCACCCTGCTCTTCCAGAGCCTGGTGTTGGGCGTGCTGCTGGGAGGGCTCTACGCCCTCCTGGCAGCGGGCCTGACCCTGTACTTCGGCGTCATGCGCGTGGTGATGATCGCCCACTCGGCGTTCCTCGTCCTCGCCGCCTACCTCGCCTGGTTCTTCACCACGCAGACCGGGATCGACCCCCTGGTCTCACTGGTCATCACCGTCCCGCTGTTCTTCGTGCTCGGGATCGGAATGCAGCGCCTGCTCATCACGAGGCTGCGTCCCGAGAGCCTCACCATGATGTCGGTGCTGCTGACCTTCGCCGTCGCGCTGTTCATCGAGGGCATGATCGGCCTGACCTGGTCGGGTACCCAGCGCCGCATCCAGCTCGGCTACTCGGGCTCGAGCCTGGAGTTCTTCGGTGCCCAAATCGCGGTGGTCAAGCTGATCGCCTTCGCCTTGGCCGCGGTCTCCCTCGTGCTGCTGTACGTGCTGCTGAAGAAGACCCAGTTCGGCAAGGCGCTTCGGGCGACGATCCAGCACAAGGAGGCCGCCCAGCTGATCGGGATCAACACCGACCGCGTCGCCGGGCTCGGCTTCGGCCTCGGGCTGGCCACCGCGGCGATCGGCGGTACGGCACTGTCCCTCGACGCGACGATCTACCCCTCGTTGCACTGGGCTTGGATCGGCCCGCTGATGGCGATCATCGTCGTCGGGGGTCTGGGGTCGATCCCCGGGGCCGCGATCGCGGCGATGGTGCTCGGCATCAGCCAGAGCCTGCTGCAGGTGCCACTCGGGACGACGTGGGCACAGACGATCTTCTACGTCGCCCTGTTCGCCACCCTCATGGTCCGTCCGCAGGGGTTCTTTGGAGGTCGCCTTGCCCAGCGCTTCTAGCACGGCACCCGACGGTCCGGGCGTCGACTCGACGCTCGAGCCTGGGGCCGTCCGCACCGCCCCGACACCTCTGCCCCCCCCGGGCGGACGGCGCTCCCTGGCGGTCCGCATTGCACGGGTGGTCGCGCTCGCGGTCGGTGCGGCCCTCGTCCTCGCCTTCCCGGCGCTGGCACCGAACGCCTACGTGCTGTCCTCCGGCGTGATCATCCTGAGCTACGCCGTGCTGGCGACCTCGTGGAACTTCGTCGGCGGGTTCACCGGGTACATCTCGCTCGGCCACGCCGCGTACTTCGGGCTCGGCGCCTACGGGACCGGCCTGCTGATCACGAAGGCCGGCGTCCCGTCGTTCGTGGCGATTGGCCTCAGCGCGCTCATCGTTCTTCTGATCGCGGTGCCGATCGGCATCGCGTCGCTGCGGGTGCGGGGCGCGTCGTTCGTCATCGTGAGTATCGCCTTCGTCCTGATCCTGCAGCTCGTCTTCCAGGCATTGGGGTCGATCACCGGAGGCTCGCTGGGATTGACCGTCCCCCGTCCCTTCCCGGGTCTGCTGCGCCCGGAGCACCACCGAGTGTTCTTCTACCTGTTCGCCACGCTGCTCGTCTTCGTCCTGCTCACGTGGTGGCTCATCGACCGCTCGCGCTTCGGCACCCGGCTCAAGGCCGTCCGCGAGGACGAGGACAAGGCGGAGTCGCTCGGCGTGCCGACGCGCAACTACAAGCTCGTGGCATTCGTGGTCTCGGCGACCTCGACCGCGTTGGCCGGTGGCCTGTACGCGCTGTGGTTCGGTGACCTGGACCCGATCTTCCAGTTCTCCATCCTGCTCGGGGCGTACATCGTGCTGATGGCGCTGCTCGGCGGCGTGCGGAACGTCTTCGGGCCGGTCGTCGGGGCGCTTGTCGTCGGGGTGGGGCTCGAGTTCTTCAAGGTCAACTTCGGCAACACCCAGTTCCACCTTGTGGCGGTCGCGATGCTGCTCGGCATCGTCGTGCTGTTCATGCCGGACGGGGTGATCCCGGCGGCGGTGGCCCTGGTGCGGCGCTTCGGCCCACAGGCCGCCTCGATCCGCGAGCTGAGCGCAGCCGAGCTCGCCGAGCGCGAGCGCGGGGTCAGGGCGGCAGCGGCAGCCAGAGCGCGTCCGGCCGACCACGGTGCATCGGCCGCCGACGGCGATCGGGACCGGCCGCACGAGGATCCGCGGACCACCGGCGACCAGGAGGAACGATGACCACGACCGCGCAGCCGAGCGTCCGCAGCCTCGAGACCGTCGAGCTGAGCAAGACCTTCGGCGGTGTCCGTGCCGTCGACGGGGCGAGCGCGACCTTCCGCCACGGAATGATCAACGCGCTCATCGGCCCCAACGGCTCGGGCAAGACGACGTTCTTCAACTGCGTCACCGGGATGATCAAGCCCGACTCGGGCCGGGTGACCTATCGCGGCAGGGACATCACGGGTAAGGCGCCGCACACGATCGCTCGCGCGGGGCTCGGCCGCAGCTTCCAGCTGTGCCGGATCTTCTCGCGGATGACCGTCCTGGAGAACCTCCTGGTCGCCTCGCGCGAGCACGGCCGCGGTCGGCTGCTGCGCGGATCGCACGCCTCGCAGGACGTCGAGCGGGCGAGAGGGCTGCTGGCCAGGGTGGGTATCGAGCACCTGGAGGCGATCGAGGCCCGCAACCTGTCCTACGGCCAGCAGAAGCTGCTCGAGCTGGCCGGTGTGCTCATGGGCGACCCGGATACGATCCTGCTCGATGAGCCGGCCGGCGGCGTCAACCCGGCGCTCATCGGGCGGATCAGCTCCCTTGTCTCCGAGCTCAATGCCGAGGGCAAGACCTTCCTCATCGTCGAGCACAACATGGACCTGGTGATGAGTCTGTGCGACCACGTGATCGTCTTCGACCAAGGACGGCCGATCGCTGAAGGGCCCCCCTCGGTGGTCCAGGCGGACTCGAGAGTGCTGGAGGCTTACCTTGGCGTCTGAACCGACCTCGGCGGCGCAGTCGACGCCGAGAAACCTCCTGGAGCTCCGCGACATCCAGGCCGGCTACGGCCGAGCCGCGATGGTGCTGCGCGGTCTGAGCATCACGGTCCCGGCCTCGACGGTCGTGTGCCTCGTCGGCCCGAACGGCGCGGGGAAGTCGACAGTGCTCAAGGTCGCCAGCGGGCTGCTCGTGCCGCGGTCGGGCACGGTGATCGTCGACGGGGTGGACGTCACGGGTCAGGGTCCGGGACAGATGCTCGCCTCGGGCTTGGCCCACGTCCTGCAGGGCCACAGCGTCTTCCGCGAGATGACCGTGGCGGAGAACATCCTGCTCGGTGGGTACACGCTCGCCGACAGGTCGCTGATCGCCGAGCGAGCGGACTTCGTGCGCGACCTGTTCCCGATCGTCGGGGAGCGGTGGGGCCAGCTCGCAGGCCTGTTGTCGGGTGGCGAGCAGAAGCAGGTCGAGTTCGCCAGGTCGCTCATGGTCAGCCCGAAGGTCGTGCTCCTCGACGAGCCATCGATGGGCCTGGACCCGAAGACCACCTCGGTGGTCTTCGAGCAGGTCCTGCGCATGCGTGACGCCGGGACCGCCGTGCTGCTGGTCGAGCAGAACGCTCGACGAGCCCTGGAGAACTCCGACATCGGGTGCGTGCTCGATCTCGGCACGGTCTTCAGCACGGGCCCGGCGCCCGAGCTGCTCGCCGACCCGCAGCTCTCCGAGCTGTATCTCGGTGCCCGACCGGGCGAGCACTCCAGCGTCTCGCGCGGTACTGAGCCCGGGGCGGGTGCCGAGCCGGCCGGCGACCGGTAGCCGTCCTGAGCCCGGATCCGCCGGTGTGATTCGCGGGGGCTCTGAGGTTCGGTGTTGAGGGTGTTTTCGGTGGGTCGGCATGCGAATGTCGCCGGTGTGCCCGGTATTTCCACTGCGGGGTCGTTCCTGGGGCCGTCGCCGGCGTGGTGGGTCAGGTCGAGTCCGGTGGTGGTGGTCCGCAGGTCGCCTCGAACAGGGCGGTGAACCCGCTCGCCCAGGGCCAGGTCGCCGGCAGGTGCAGGTGCAGACGCCTGGCGGTGGTGACCACCCGCGCGGCGACGTGGATCAGGCGGCGCCGGATCGTGGCGGTCGTGGCTTTGGCGTGGGTGGGGCCGGCCAGGGCGGCGGCGGCGCGGGTGAGGTTGAACGCGATGGCGGCCGCCACGGTCCAGGCGGCGTTGGTGGTGAACACCCCCGAGGGCAGGTGCGCCAGGGGCCCGTTCTTCAGGTCGGCGATGACTTGTTCGACGATGGCGTGGTCGCGGTGGTGGGCCTCGGCGTCCAGCATCGTCTCGGCCGAGTCGGTGAACACGGCGTGGTAGCGGAAGGTGTCGAACAGCTCGTCCTGCCTGATGGGGGCGGCGGGGTTCAGGCGCTTGACGCGGCGCACGATCAGCCGGGCGCTGACCTGCTCGGCGCGGGGCCGGGAGGCGAACGCGGTGAACGGGACCTCGGCGACCGCGGCGTCGGAGACCCACCCGCCAGCCTGCTCGTCCCAGACCGCCCTGGGGTACTTGATCGGCTTCCACGCATCTGCGCCGATCTCTGTGATGGCCTTGGTGATCTGCGGGTTCATCCGTGCGGTGATCGAGAACCGGGCCCCGGCTGCCCGGACCGCGGCCACGACCGGACGCTGGTAGTACGCGGAGTCCGCGCGGACCGTGATCACCCCGAGCGCACCGCAGCGGCGGGCGGTGGCCACAGCGTCGCCGATCAGCTTGCCGGTCCCGTGCGCGGAGGCCACGTTGCCCTTGCGCAGCCGCACCCCGGCGACCACGGGTGCGGCCAGCGGGCTGGACAGCACCGCGAGCTGGGCGTTGAGGCCCTTGACCTTGGAATAGCCGTAGGCGACGCCCTGCTGGTGGTAGCCGTGCATCGCCTTGATGGTGTCGTCCAGGTCCACCCAGGCGACCTGCGCCACCCCGGCCAGCACCGAGGTGGACCGGGCCAGCGCGGCCAGGACCCGGGCGGCGACCGCATCCAGCTGACGCACGTGCCCGAACCGGTAGGCCCGCAGATGCGTTCCCAACGTCGTGGGAGCCGGCGCCCCGGCCAGCAACCGACCCATCGCGCCATGCCGCACCACGGTCAGGTCCTCGAAGCTGTCCGCACCGGCGACCATCCCAGCCACGACCGCGCCGACCTTGGCCGAGGCGTGCGCGCCCGCCGCCCCGGGCACGCTCAGGAGCTGGTCGGCCAGGGCGCCGAGCCCAGCCCGCTCGGCCAGAGCCATCACCGGCACCAGACCGGCCGTGGACACCAACGTCGGATCATCGAAACGCGCGGACTTCACATGGCAGACTCGCACTTACCGGATGCCCTTCTTCCAGGCACGAATGGACCCTCGAGAAGTCCTATCGTCCCAGGTCAGGAGGGCATTCGCGTCCCATGACACCCCTCACCGGCCAGCGGATCCAGGCTGAGTTCAGCTGGCAGCGCCTCGGCAAGGTCGCCACGGATCGCGGCATGAGCGAACGGTCGAAGGGCGGGTCTACCGGCCCCGGGCAACACGAAGGCCGCCACCCGTGGCGAGCGGTATGGCGGCCTTGATGTCACCCTGACCCGCGCGAACGCGAGCACAGGACGGTGGAGGTGGCGGGAATCGAACCTGGTCGGATGGGGTCGAACCTGTTGGGTCCGGGCGTTGACCTGCGGAGACGTGGTGATCCCTCGGGTCTGACTCGGTGCTGTCCCGTCCGCTTGTTGACGCCGTCAACACCGGGACGCGCGCGCGGTCAGTCCGAGATCCACTGCTGAGTGTCCGGGTCCCATGTGGCGACGGTGACGGTGCGCTGGAGAACGGGGTCGAGCATCGCCGCGACGCGGGCGTGGCCGGCATCCACGTCGTCGTCGAGGCCGAGGGTGAGTGCAAGTCGGCGGAACGGGGCGCGCCATTGAGCCGGGGGCGAGGGGACGGTGGCAGGCGGTTCGTGGGTGGCGCGGTGGGCGAAGACGGCGTCGATGGAGGTCCGGACCTCTTTGGCACTGAGGGGGAAGAGGTGGGCGATGAGCGCGAGGTCGATGAGGTCCTTCGTGCGGGTGCTTGCGCGGCCGGCGTCGTAGACCCGCGTGTACGCATGCAGCTTCTCGGCGACCTGGTCGGCCAGGGGGAGGGCGGGCACCGTCACGGGCTCGATGTCGGCGAAGGCGAGCAGGTCCGGCGTTGTGAGCAGCTCAACGCCGGATCCGGGCGCGTCATGGACTCCGACGTCCAGCACGAAGGCCTCGAACGGTCGCCCGGCGAGGGACGCGGTGACCCGGAACCGGTGGGCTCCGCCCATCAGGTCGGGCGAGATGTCGGCGCGCTCAAGACTGAAGGTGAAGTAGTCGGCGAGGTCGAGGTTCGCCGCATCGATGAGCTCGTCCAGAAGGTCCTCCTGCTCGGCGAGCCAGGCGAGGTCGACGTCTTTGGTGGTGCGGGCGCGGTCAGCCAGTCGGAGGTCGAGGGCAAAGCCGCCTTTGAGGACCCAGGCATCGGGTGCGGCCACGACAAGGCGCGCGAGCAGGCGATCGAAGGCGATCCGCTTCCTGTCACGAGCGATCCGAGCTGAGTCGCCACCGGCCCGAACCTTCAGGCGCTCCTCGAGCGCGCGCCGGAACGCCACCGAGCTCGAGTACCTCATTGCCCCACCTGCGATGCGGCGTCGTCGACGAGCTTGCGCGTCCGGCTCGAACCGGTGACCGCGGCCTCCCTCAGTCGGCGTGGCGTCGTGAGGCCTCGGCTGAGCGCCTGGCGGATGGCGAGCTCGACCTGCTCGGGTGAGGCGCCGTCTTCGACGCAGTCGACCAGGGAGCGCTCGGGGCTTGTTGCCCGAGCGCCGGCCGTGTCCCGGATCTCGTGTGGCTCGAGCGGCCTCGTCAGGGTGTGGATCCGCACCCCTGCGCGCGGCCGCTGACCACGCTTGGACCGGGGCACGGACAGATGGACCGTGTCCGGGATCACATCGGAGAGCTCGTAGAGCTCCAGGGCGCTGGCGTGCGAGATGACTGCCCCGGCGTGCCGTAGCGGCAGCCATGCCGCAACGATGTGCTCATGAGGACTGGCTGGGAAGTGCCGTAGTCGGTAGACGCCGCGCCCGACCCGCTCAAACCGGCCACCGCGCCGAGCGTGATAGCTCAGCGTGCTGCGGTCCATCCCTGCACCGGTCGCCTGGCCGACCGTGAAGTACCCAGCCTGGCTCTGGGCAAGGTCGTACAGGAAATCGTGATCTACGTCCGACATATGGCCGATTCTATCCCTCATATGTCGGACGCACCCAATCGCTTCCCCGGCCCAAACAAGGGAGGGCCCACGACGTCGTGCTCGTGTCGCGGGCCCCTCGTTCCGAACCGGCGCCTCAGGCCGTCACCTTGGCGGATTCGGCACTGCCCGTGGCTCGGGGGGTCGTGCACCGATCCGGCGATCGCGGACAGGGCTCATTGGGCGGCGACCCACGTGGTGTACGCCACCTGGTTCGTGCCCGGCGACTCGCTCGCGCCGACCGGCATGACGACGGCGGAGTTCTCCGTCCGGGTGTCCAAAGCGATCACGTCGCCCACGCGGCCGTTGCCGAGTTCGCGCCATCCAACGAGGACGTCGCCCGTCGCTTTGAGCCCCGAAATCACGGGCTCGACGGGGACGAGCGTGCCGTCCGGCGCAATCAGGGACAGCCGGGCCGGGGTGATCTCCTGGCCGGTGTCCGGGTCGGTCACGGC